>Ga0308160_10007462_pt1 | contig 10871 bp, 8 predicted proteins | sample PhyFR1_FD_201036 | JGI IMG/M metagenome (GOLD analysis project Ga0308160, IMG submission 201036) | Phyllosphere microbial communities from UC Gill Tract Community Farm, Albany, California, United States - DLSLF.R1 | ecosystem: Host-associated > Plants > Phyllosphere > Unclassified | place: USA... | reverse complement strand
GCTTGCGCAGGCGCTGGACTTCGGACGCCGACTGGGTGATGTTCAGGTACATCGAATTGGTCTGCTGGATCACGGCCAGTTCGGTGCCTTCAGTGGCCGAGACCAGCGCGCCTTCGGTAACGAGGGCACGGCCGATGCGGCCCGAGATCGGCGCGTTCACGCTGGCATAGCCCGCGTTGATCTGGTTGATGCGCACCTGGGCGCGCGAGGCGGCCACGGCGGCTTCGGCCTGCTTCTGGGCGGCGACGGCGTTGGTGTATTCCTGCTTGCTGATCGCGTTGGCTTCGACCAGCGGCTTGTAGCGCTCGGCCTGGGCGGCGGCCTGGGTCAGCGTCGCCTGGGCGCGGCCGAGGTCGGCCTGGGCGGCGGCCAGCTGCGCCTGGTAGGGAGCCGGATCGATCTGGTACAGCGACTGGCCTTCCTTGACCTCGCTGCCCTCGGTGAACAGGCGCTTGAGGACGACGCCGTTGACGCGGGCGCGCACTTGCGCGACGCGCACCGGTTCGGCACGGGCCGGCAGTTCGGTCTGGAGGGCGACCTGTTCGAATTTGGTGGTGACGACGCCGACTTCGGGCGCCGGCATCTGGCCGCCGGCGCCGGGGCCGGCCTGGGCGGCGTCTTTCTTGCCGCAGGCCGAGAGCAGGGTCACGGCCATCAGCGTGCAGGCAGCGATTCGCGTGAGCGACAGGGGTGAGGAGTGGGCAGAGCGCATTAACGTGCTTCCTTCTGGATTTTTGGAAAAGATGCAACCGCCCTCAGGTATCCTCTCGGTCCTGTGCACGGTTACATCACTGGCTTTGTCGAAATTTTATATATACTATCATGGGTGTATGTTTAACGTGCAGGACCCACTCAAAACTGGAGAAGAGACATGGCCCGCAGGACGAAAGAAGAAGCAGCGGCCACACGCGACAGCATCTTGGATGCTGCTGAGAAATTGTTTGTTGAACAAGGTGTCTCAAGAACGACTTTGCAGCATATCGCAACCGAAGCGGGCGTGACGCGCGGTGCGATCTATTGGCATTTTGACGACAAGGGCGCGCTGTTCAACGCGATGATGGAGCGGGTGACGCTACCTTTCGAGTGCGCCTTGAGCTCGCTCGGCAAGTCGGATGCGACGACGGTGTTGTCCGACGTGCGCCAGTTCTTCGTCGAGATTTTCCGTGTGACCGAGACCAACCCGCAGGCGCGCCGCGTGCTCGAGATCGCGTCGCTGAAGGTGGAATTCGTCAGCGAAATGGAGGCGGTGCGCGTGCGCCGCAGCCAGAGCAAGTGTGAACTGACGGAACAGGTCGTGGAGCGCCTGACGCTGGCCCAGGCCGCCGGACTCATCAAGCCGGACGTTGAACCGCAGTTGCTGGCGGCGGGCCTGTGGGCGCTGATGGATGGGCTGATCCGCAACTGGATGTTCGAGCCGACGGCCTTCAGCCTGATTGACCTTGGAGACAAGATGATCGGGACGATGCTGGAGGGGATTCGGGCGCGCTGACTTGACGCGGCGGTCGCACGCGTGGGCTCGGGAGCCCACCCTACGGTGCGCACCCGTTAGTAGTTGGCGGTAATGTAACGTAGGGTGGGCTCCCGAGCCCACGCGTTTCGTGCGCTTGCACATGGCACGCGTGTGCTTCGGCCACTAAAACAAAACGCCGGGCATCACGCCGGCGTCATTCTTTCAATGCGTATTAACGCATCAACGCATCTCTTCGATCATCTTCTTGAGCTTTTTCGAATCCGCCACGAACGCGCGAATTCCCTCGGCCAGCTTCTCGGTCCCCATCGCATCTTCATTGAGCATGAAGCGGAACGATTTCTCGTCGACCGCGATCTTCTCGAGCGCCGCATCGGCGTCCTGCGTCAGCTTGCGCTCGACCGGCGCATCGCTGTCGGCCAGCTTTTGCAGCAGGTCCGGCGAAATGGTCAGCAAGTCGCACCCGGCCAGTTCCAGGATCTGCGAGGTATTGCGGAAGCTCGCGCCCATGACTTCGGTCTGGTAGCCGAAGGTGCGGTAGTACTGGTAAATCCGCTTGACCGACTGCACGCCCGGATCGTCCACGCCGGTGTAGTCGGTACCGCTCGACTTCTTGTACCAGTCGTAGATACGGCCGACGAAAGGCGAGATCAGCTTCACGCCCGCTTCGGCGCAGGCCACCGCCTGGCACAGCGAGAACAGCAGGGTCAGGTTGCAGTGGATGCCGTCCTTTTCCAGGATCTCGGCGGCGCGGATGCCTTCCCAGGTCGAGGCGATCTTGATCAGCACGCGCTCGCGCGACACGCCGGCCGCTTCGTACAGGGCGATCAGCTCGCGGCCCTTGGCCACCGTCGCTTCGGTATCGAACGATAGCGCCGCATCGATCTCGGTCGACACGCGGCCCGGCACGAATTTCAGGATCTCGACGCCGAACGCGATCAACAGGCGGTCGACGATTTCCTCGGTCGAGCCGCCATTCGATTCCGCCACCGCCTTTTGCAGCAGCGGCAGGTATTCCGGCTTCTGCACGGCTTTCAGGATCAGCGACGGATTCGTGGTGGCATCCTGCGGCGCATAGGCCTTGATGGACTGGAAATCGCCGGTATCGGCCACGACCGTGGTGTATTGCTTCAGTTGTTCAAGTTGGTTCATATAATTTGCCTAAATTGTAATATTGCCAAATATTCTTTGTGCGGAATGCAGCTTGATTTAACAATCCGTCGCGTCAACAAATGCCTGCACCATCGCTTCCAATCCAACCCGGTCTTCCTCGGTAAACCGCTCCAGCACCGGACTATCGATGTCGAACACCCCCACCAGCTTGCCATCCTTGATCACCGGCAGCACGATCTCGGCATTCGAAGCCGAATCGCAGGCGATATGTCCCGGAAAAGCATGCACGTCCGGCACCACGATGGTCTTGCGCTCCACGGCAGTGGTGCCGCAGACGCCGCGGCCGAACGGAATGCGCGCGCAGGCCGGCTTGCCCTGGAACGGCCCGACCAGCAGGTCCTCGCCTCCGCCCTTTTTGGAAGGGACGGTGAAATAAAAGCCGGCCCAGTTCAGGTCGGCAAGCGTGTCGTACACGAGTGCGGAAAATTGCGCCGCGTTCGCGGTGAGGTCGCGTTCGCCTTCCAACACGCTGACCACCTGGCGTACCAGCAGGTCGTAATCGGGGCGTGTGCTGCGTTCTGGATTGATGTGCATGAGGGGCTCGGAAGCTAGGCGAAAAGCGCTATTTTACAGCCAGCCTGACCGATCCGCGCGCGCATGCGGATCATTACGCATTCGACCAGGGTGCATATGAAACTGTCATCAGATCGTTGTGGATCGGCCACCTTTACTTGTACGTTCCATATCGTAAATACGTTTTAAGGAAACTAACTGACCGGTCAGGAACTGTAGGAGTTATCTTACGGAAACATTCTGCTATGTGTCACCTCGACAGGTCGGCATGTAGCTCAGGCTTATCCATAACCAGTTGAATACACTCATGAAATTAGCGAACCTCAAGATCGGTACCCGTCTCAGCGGCGCTTTTGCCATCCTTCTTCTTCTGATCGGCGTCATGCTGTTCAGCGCCTTGTGGCAGCTCCATCGCATCGACGAAGCCAAGGCGGAGATGGCGCAGGCGAATCACAAAGCCAAACTTGCCGCAGCATGGCGGGAAGGAATCGCAACCAACAGCGTACGCACACTGGCCAAGGCAAAAAGCACAGACCCGGCCGATGAGCAGGCGCTCGATAACGAAATGAAGATTGTTAGCGTACAAGTGAGTAAGGTGCAGGAGGAACTGGAAAGCCTGGTATCAAGCGCACAAGGGAAGGCGAACCTGCAGGCAGTCATCGCGCAGCGCAAGGTGTACAGCGACGTGCGTGCGGAGCTATTCAAGCGCAAGGCCGAACAGGGCATAAGCGACGAGTTCAAGGTTGCGGTAGCCCAGAAGATGGTGCCGGAACTGAAGAAATACCTCGCTTTGGTGGAAGAGGTTGCTGTTTACCAGGACTCCTTGTTCCAGGCGGCAAACAAACGTATCGATGATGTCCATGCCAGTTCGCGCACATTGTTGCTCGCACTCGGCCTGGTTGCCCTGGCCTGCGGGATCGTGCTGGGGCTAATGCTCACGCGGAGCATCACCCGCCCACTGGCACGCGCAGTGACCCTGGCGCGGCAGGTCGCTTCCGGCGACCTGTCTACCAATATTCAAGTCTCGTCGCACGACGAGGTCGGCATGCTGCTCTCCGCGTTGAAAGACATGAATGCAAGCCTGCTGAAGACCGTTTCCGAAGTGCGTTCCAGTACCGATACCATCGTTACGGCTTCCCAGGAAATTGCTGCCGGCAACCTGGACCTGTCCGCCCGCACGGAACAGCAAGCAAGTTCATTGGAGGAAACCGCTTCGTCGATGGAAGAGCTGACCAGTACCGTACGCCAGAATGCCGACAATGCACGCCAGGCGAACACGCTGGCGCAGAGCGCCTCGGGAATGGCGACGCGTGGCGGTACAGTGGTCGCCCAGGTGGTCGAGACGATGGCGTCGATTAATGAATCGTCGAAAAAAATTGCCGACATCATCGCGGTGATCGATGGTATCGCTTTCCAGACCAACATCCTCGCGCTCAATGCCGCGGTAGAAGCAGCGCGCGCCGGCGAGCAGGGGCGCGGCTTCGCCGTCGTCGCGTCGGAAGTACGCAACCTGGCGCAGCGTTCGGCGGCCGCAGCCAAGGAGATCCGGGGACTGATTACCGATTCCGTCGCCAAAGTGGAAACCGGCGGGCAACTCGTCGGGGAGGCAGGCGCCACGATGCAGGAGATCGTCCAGGGTATTTCCCGCGTGACCGATATCATGTCCGAGATCGCCAGCGCGAGCGCCGAGCAGACCCTGGGCATCGAGCAGATCAATGCGGCGATCACGCAGATGGACGACGTAACGCAGCAGAATGCCGCACTGGTCGAGGAGGCCGCGGCTGCGGCAACCTCGCTCGAGGACCAGGCGGCGAGCCTGGCCCGGCTGGTGAGTACCTTCACGCTCGACAGCGGCGCTCCTGCTCATGGCGGCGGGCCGACGCGTCCGCTCGTTGCGTCCGGACGCGCACCAGCGCCGGCACGACAGCTGGCACTGGGCTGACAAGGCAGTACGCCTCGATGGTCAGTTCAGCCCGATCTCGAACATCGCGGTCGTCCCGCTGATCTCGTTCGACACGATCAGCATCGGTTTGCCGGTCGGCGATTTGGATGCCGGGATCACGGCCATGCCCTCCGGCCCGCGGTCGCCGCCGTTGACGATGCCGTTGTCGCCGTTGGCGTTCTTGACCACGGTGCCGCTGCCCTTGCGGGTGTTGATGTAGGTGACGTACTTCGGCGCCGCCGCCGTCGTCACGTCGTACACCATCACGCCGCCGACCCGTTCCAGCCCGATGAAGGCGAAGGTCTTGCGGCCGAAGCGCTGCACCACCACGCTTTCCGGTTCCGGACCCTTGTTCGGGCTGCGCGCGTCGAGCGCGTCGGCTTCGTCGTGGCCGGTGTTGAACGGGAAGTCGAAGCCGGGCGTGCCCGCCAGTTGCGCGGTCGTGCGCTCGAAGGCGTCGCCCGAATCGTAGACGCGCGCGCCGGTGGCGGCATTCCAGATCGAGAACGAACGCCCGCCGAAGGCAACCAGCTCGGTGCACTGGCCGGCGCTGTTCTTGCCGGTGCTGCCGCCGTTCGGCGTGGTGGTGATGCGCAGGCGGCCCAGGTTCGAGTCGCGCGTCAGGTTGGCGATGTCGCCGCTGAAGCGGGCCGGGTCCAGGCCCAGGGTGCCGCAATAGTCGCGCACCCGGGTTTCTTCGTTGAAGCCCGGCCAGTCGGCGCGGGCGTCGCCCTCGTTCGCCGTAACCAGGTACGTCACGCCGCCGACCGTGTAATTGGCGATCCCGTCCGGCAGGTACATGCCCTTCACCGGCACCGGCGCGATTTTCACCAGGGGCGTGCCGCTGTTGGTGTTCGTGCCGCCATCCTCGTTGCTGACGTCCATGCCGAAGCCGGCCAGGCTGTGGTCCTTGTAGCCGAGCGGGCGGATCGCGCTGACGCTGGCGCCGGCGACGTCGACCACGGCGATCGCATTGTTTTCCTGCAGGGTCACGTAGGCGGTTTTGCTGTCGAGGCTGACCGTCACGTATTCCGGTTCCAGGTCTTGCGCCACGCTGGCGCCCGGACCGTAGATGCGCACGCCGCTCGCGCGCAGGCTGTCGGCCTGGCTGTTGAAGGCGGTGAAAGTGGCCTTGCGTTCGACCGGCTTGCGGACGTCGGCGACGTCGATGACGCTGACCGAGCCTTCCGGATCGACCGAATCGCTCGCGCCATAGCTGTTCGGCTCGCCCTCGTTGGCGACGATCACGTGGCTGCCGTCGGGTGTAAAGGTGAGCATGTCGGGCAGGGCGCCGACCTGCACTTGCGAGAGCGTCGCCAGGTCCGCCGCGTTGACGAACACCACGCTGCCGTTCGCCGTTTTCGGATTGGCCTGGATCGCCAGTGCGACGATGCCGTTGCGCACCGCCACGCTGTTCACGCCGCCCAAATTCGCGCCGAAGGAGTCGGTGCGGAGCAGGCCCACCTGCACCGGGTTGCGCGGATCGGCGATGTTCCAGACTTCCACCGTGCCGGTGCCGGAACCGTTCACCACGAACAGGCGCCTGGTCAGTGCATCGTAGGCCGGGATCTCGTGGGTATCGACCAGCTTGCCGTCGACCACGTCGCCACCGAAGCCGCCGATACGGGCCAGGCTCAGGGTTGTCGGCGTTCCTTCGATCACGGGCAGCTTGGCGGCTGCCTGCGCCAGGGCATCGGCAAAGCTGCTGTCGTTGTCCTTCAGGGCGGTTTGCAGCTTGACCAGCAACTGGTCGAAGGGGTTGTCGGTGCGCGCCGCAAACACGGTCGTCACCGGGTCGAAGCCGCTTGGGAGCACGACGCTGGCAGGCAACTGGCTGACAAGGCGGCCGGTGGCGCCGGCGGCCGCGGCGGCGTCGATGCCGCGCAGGCCGGACGGGTCGGTTTTCAGGCGCGCATACCAGGCGGCCGGTTCCTCGCCCGTCAGCACGGCGGTCTGCAGGCTGGTCAGCGTGGTGACGTTGGCCACGCCCTGCGCGACGGCCACCGCATGCAGGCGCTGGGTGTTCTCGGCGCCGCTGCTGCCGCCGACGCGCCCGCCGCTCGCTTCGATCGCGCACGGCAGGGTCAGTTCGGCGGAGGCGGAGATCGCCCAGGAACCATCGGCTTCGGTCTTGACAGCGGCTGGCGTACCGGCGGCGCACTGCAGGGCGACGCTGGCGCCGACCAACGGCGCGCCCACGGCGACGACGCCATGCAGCGCAAGGCCCTTTTCGTCGTCGCCGCCGCCGCCGCAGCCCTGCAACATCAACATCGTCGCGACCGCGGCCGCGATCGATCCCTTGTGTCCGCTGAATACCTGCATCGAAGATCTCCTTGAAAGACGTGCATTCTAGGAAAGGCAGATGACAGGTTGATGACGATTGCGACAATAACAATAAACCCGTTACACTGGGCAATACTACAAACAGCCTGCAACCGGAGAAGACATGAAATACGACGACGCGTCCTGGCACTACGGCGGACAGTTTCCCAAGGACCTAAAGAACGCGGCCGGCGCCACGCACATCGCCATGTTCAGCGCCTGGTGCCTCCTGCACGGCCTGGGCGGCGCGCTCCATGCCGAGGATTTCGCGGACGACCTCGAACGCCTGCGTTCGCGCCAGGTCACGCCGGGAGAATGGTTCATCAACACCTGCGACGCCAAATTTACCGATGAAGACTTGAACGCGGAGGGCAACGCCTTCGCCGCCTTCTATTACGCACCCGAGCAGTCGCCGTACCCGGTCGATTACGAAAACGCCGTGGCGCAGGGTCTCGAATCGATTTATCACGTTCCGGATACCTGGGACACGTATGATTTGATGGCGCCGGTGATCGAGCAACGCTACAGCGAGTGGAAGCAGACGCAGGGCTGAGAAATGAACGCGTGGGCGGCGCACACGCCGCCGTCCATCATCGTTCAGGGTGAAGCCGACCACCCTACGGCCGACCCAGGTAGGGTGGCCGGCTCCACCCAGGCAGGTGCAATTCGGTACCGCGTGCGCCGCCCACGCGGTAGGGTGGTCGGCTCCACCTGGGCAGGTGCAATTCGGTACCGCGTGCGCCGCCCACGCGGTAGGGCGGTCGGCTCCACCTGGGCAGGTGCAATTCGGTACCGCGTGCGCCGCCCACGCGGTAGGGTGGTCGGCTCTACCCGGGTAGGTGAACTTCGGTAACGTAGGCGCCGCCCACGCGTTCAGCCCGCGATGCCCACAAGCTCGAAATGCAGCGTCACAAACTCGAACCCATCGTGCAGCGCCAGGTGCGGCAGGCAGCGCACGTGCACGTCGCGGAATTCCTGCGCACTTGTGAACGTCTCGCCGCGCCAGACGTCTTCCGGAACGTCGCCGAAGGTAATCACGCGCACCTCGCACGCGCGGATCGTGCAGCGCAGGCGGCCTTTCAGGTCGTGGACGTCGATCAGGTCGCCCGCCACGTAGCCGCCGTCGCCCAGTTCCCCGTAGCCTTTGTAGTAATCCTCGACCGTGTCGGCGGTGACGGTCTTGCGTCCGGCGATGACGGCGCGCACCAGGCTGTCGTCGTTTTCATGGGCGCCCCAAAAGGTGAGTTTTTTCCGCGTCGTCATGGCGCGATGGCTTCCGTATCGGCGACCGCGCGCGCCAGGTCGTCCAGCGAAGCGGGTTTCGTCAGGTGCATGTCGAAACCGGCCCCGCTGGCGCGTTCGACGTCGGACTTCTGGCCATAGCCGGTCAGCGCCACCAGCCGCCCCGTCATGCCCGTACGCCGGATCGCGGCGGCCAGTGCGTAGCCGTCCATGTCGGGCAGGCCGATGTCGAGGATGGCGACTGCGGGCCAGTAACCTTCGAGCAGGGCCAGCGCTTCGGCGCCGCTGTGGGCGATGCGTACTTCGTGGCCGAACTGTTCCAGTATGAGGGCCGTCATGGTGGCGGCATCGACGTTGTCGTCGACCAGCAGCACCTGCTTGCCGCCGACCGGCGCGTGGGGGATGGCCAGGGGCAGCGGCGCCTGTGCGGCGGCCAGCGGCAGCTCGACGACGAAACTGCTGCCGGTGCCCGACCCGTCGCTCTGGGCGGACACGCGTCCGTGGTGCAGCTCGACGATCTTGCGCACGATCGCCAGGCCCAGGCCGAGGCCGCCCGTGATGCGCGCGGCCTGTTGCGGCGCCTGGTAGAAGGGGTCGAACACGCGCGCCAGCAGGTCGCGGTCGCCGAAGCGTTCGGCGTTCGACAGCAGGTTGTTGAGCACCTGGGCCAGCCGGCTCTCGTCGCCCTCGACCCAGACCGCGGCCGGCGCCGCCAGCGTGATGGCCGTGCCGGGACGGCTGGTCACGGCGTGGCGCACGACCTCGGCCAGGTTCAGGGGGCGCAGCTCGAGCTGCATCTTGCCCGAGGTGATGCGCGCCACGTCGAGCAGGTCATCCACCAGGCGCTTCAAATGATTCACCTGGCGCCGCATGATGGTGCGCTCGCGCAGGCTGCTGTCGTCGGCGCGCAGGTCCATCAGGTCGAGCGAGGCGACGATCGGGCTCAGGGGATTGCGCAGCTCGTGCCCGAGCACGGCCAGGAATTCGTCCTTCACCACGCTGGCCTCGCGGCTGGTTTTCAAGGCTTCCTCGAGCGACGCCAGCAAGAGCGAACGCTCCTGCTCGTAGGTGGCGTGCTGCGCGGCAGCCGCTTCCAGCGCCCGGCCCATCAGGGCGAGTTCGCGGATGCGCGAGGGTGCGACCTCGACCGGCTTGCCGGCGCCCAGCGCCGCCGCCGCCTGCTGCAAGTTGGCGAAGCTTTTCGCGATACGGAGCGACAGCAGCGAGGCCAGGCCGACGCATGCCAGCAGCGACGCTCCCAGGCCCCAGCCATACAAGGTCATGCCCTTGAGCGAAGCGGGGCCGATGCCCGGCTTGGGCACGCCGACCGCCACCGTCCAGCCATGGCGCGACACCTTGGTAAAGGCGCTGGTGATGTTGTCGCCTTCGTAGTTGACGCTGGCGCCGACGCCTTCGGGCGACTGGCCGCGCATGAGTCGCTGCAGCGCCGGACCGGGTGGATTGGCGACGCGTTTGTCGTGGTCCTTCGAGCGCGCCACGATGGAACCATAGGCATCGATGACGGCAATCACGGAACCCGGGAGTACGGCCTGGCGCTTGACGACACCCAGGATGCGGTCGGGCTTGATGACGGCGGTGAGTCCATACAGGCGGCCGCTTTCGTCGCGCAGCGGCACGCGCACCGGGAAGGCGACCTTGCCGCGCTGGCCGCGCGACACATGCCCGACCAGCGGCCGTTGCACCGCCAGCAGCTGGCGCAGGCTTTCCGGATCGGTGATGCGACCGACCGGCTCCCCGAAGGGGGTGGTGGTGCGGAACAAGATGTTGCCGGCGGCGTCGGTGAGGATGATCGCCAGCCATTCGGGCTGGCCCTTGACCTGGTCGCGCGCGATGTCGTAGAAGGTGCGCACGTCGCCGGCGGCGATGGCCGGCGAGCGCGCCAGGCTGGCGAGGGTGGCGATCGACCCGTCGAGCTCCGCGTCGACCGCGCTCGAGAGCGCCCGCGCCAGGTCGAGCATGGCGCGCTCCTGTTCGCGCTGCTGGTGCTGGCTGGCCGTATGGACCGACCACAGCCCCAGCAAGGCCAGGGGCAGCAGGCCGATCCCGCTGAGCAGGATGAGCAAACGCCGCAGCGAGAGAGTAAAACCGATGGGCGACCGCATGTCTGGGCTTTTTGGCAAAAAAGCATTATATGTTGAAACGCTGAAGACGGACCGGCTATGCTTGCCCGGTCATCGTTCACACCATAGC
>Ga0308160_10007461_pt1 | contig 10871 bp, 12 predicted proteins | sample PhyFR1_FD_201036 | JGI IMG/M metagenome (GOLD analysis project Ga0308160, IMG submission 201036) | Phyllosphere microbial communities from UC Gill Tract Community Farm, Albany, California, United States - DLSLF.R1 | ecosystem: Host-associated > Plants > Phyllosphere > Unclassified | place: USA... | reverse complement strand
TCGGCCGCCTGGGCGAGCCGGACGAGGTGGCCGCGCTGGTCGCCTACCTGAGCACCGAGGATGCCGGTTTCATGACCGGGGCCAACCTGGCGATCAACGGCGGCCAGCACATGTACTGAAATTTCATGCCTGCGCCGGCGGCGCATTGTGCGCCGCGATCGTATCGAGCTGCAGCTTGAGGGCGCCGACCGCGGCCAGGATCGGCGCGACCTGGCCGGTGGACGCCGCCGCGGCCAGGCCGAGCAGGCGCGCCACCAGCGTGATGCCGTCGCCGATGCGTGTGATGTGCTGGATCTTGGCGGCGGCGTCCGTGGTCAGCTGGATCAGCTTTTGCTGCGGCTGGCCCAGCGAGGTCACGATGCAGGCGGCCGCGTCCGCGTACAGGCGGTTGGCACGCTGGCGCAATTCGATCTCGGCATCGAGCAGGGCGCGCGCCACCGCCTGCTCCGCATCCGGCACTTCGCCGCCGTTGTGGCGCCGGATGTCCTGCATCACGCGCGCGTGGATGCTGTCGGCGCAGGCGGACAGCTTGTCGGCCAGTTCCTCGACCTGTTTCGCGGTGGCCAGGGCTTCGGCCGGGGTCGGCGGGGCCGATGCGGGCACGGCGGTGGGGTTGTCGTTTGCCATGGTTTCCTCCTCAATCCGACAGCGAATCGCGCAAATTCATCAGGTCGCGGCCGTAGGCGGCCAGCAGCTTGCGGATCTCCGGGCCGGTCAGGTCGTTCAGGTGCTCGCGCATCTTCTGGTGCCCGAGCGCGACCTTGGACAGGCCCTGCAGCGCCACGTCGTAGCGCTTGTCGACCAGCTTGTATTCGGTCGCCTTGTTCAGGTAATGCACCTTGGCCAGCGTCACCAGCATGCGGTCCTGGTTCTTGGCCGAGAACGGGATCTCGACGTCGAAGATGCCCAGCACCGTCTTCTTTTCGTTCTCGTTGGTCTTGGCATACAGGCGGGTCAGCGTGATCATCGCTTCCAGCAGCACCTGCACGTCGGCATCGCCGTCGCGCACCATGGTCGCGACGCTGCGGTTCTGGTAGCTCGATGCGATCACCCGGGTGAGCAGGCGCGTCAAGCCGGTGTAGGCGGCGATGTGGCGCTGCTGCAGGCCGGATTCGGCGTTGGCCTTGAGACCGGTGCCGAGGTCGTCGAGCTTGGTCGACAGGTCGTAGCGGTCTTCGCCGGCCAGCAGGCTCAGCGTCTGCATGTAGAGCACGACGCTCTTCTGGATGCTGATGAAGTCGTCGTAGACCGCGCGCCGGCGCGCATCGTTCTCTTTCGCGATGCGGTCGGCGGCCGGCGACAGGTAGGGCTGTTCGCGCTCGTAGGTGTCGCGGTAACGGCGCGACAGCTCCCCGTAGCCGCCGAGGCGAGCCGAGGCGTCGGCAAACTGGCGTACTTCCGCCAGGCTGACGTTACCGGTGGGTGTGGCGCAGCCGCCGAGCAACAGGCTGGCGGCCAGCAGGAGAAGGGCAGGGAAGGCGAGAAAGCGGCGGAAGTCCATGGGTCCTTTCTGGACGGCAAAAGGCCGGGCCGGAAAAGTCCCATTCTTTCAGATGTTTTCCTTAAAGATATTGCCTATCGTCAAGTCAACAGCTGGCCTGTGCGCCAGCCGAGGCCGGCTGCCGTGTCGCCCTGCGGGATGTATTCGCAGCCGACCCAGCCGTCGTAGCCGAGTTCGTCGAGCAGCCTGAACAGGTACGGGTAATTGATCTCGCCCGTGCCCGGTTCGTGCCGGCCCGGCACGTCGGCAATCTGGACATGCCGGATCAGCGGCAGGCGCCGGCGCAGCGTCTCCGCCAGCTCGCCCTCCATGCGCTGCATGTGGTAGACGTCGTATTGCAGGAACAGGTTGGGCGCGCCGGCCTCGCCGATGATGTCGGCGGCCTGGGCGCTGCCGGTCAGGAAATAACCGGGCATGTCGCGGTCGTTGATCGGTTCGATCAAGAGGTCGATGCCGTGCGGCGCCAGCAAGCCGGCGGCGTGGCGCAGGTTCTCGATGTAGGTGGCGCGGGCGCGCTCGTAGGGGACGTTGGGCGGCAGCCTGCCGGCCAGGCAGTGCAGGCGCTTCACGCCGAGGTCGAGCGCATGTTCCAGGCCAAGTTCGACGGTGTCGCGGAATTCGTCGATGCGGCGCGGATCGCAGGCAAAGCCGCGCTCGCCCGCGGCCCAGTCGCCGGCCGGCAGGTTGAACAGCACCAGTTCAAGGTCGTAACGGTGCAGGCGCCCGAGGATCTGTTCCGGCTCGAAGGCGTAGGGAAACAGGAATTCGACCGCGTCGAAGCCGGCCGCGCGCGCCGCGGCGAAGCGATCGAGGAAATCGAGCTCGTTGAACATCAGGCTCAGGTTGGCTGCAAATTTCGGCATCTGTTGCGGGCTTCGTGTTGAACAGCCCGATATGCTAAACGATCCTGGCGTGTGGCGCCCACACCGGCAAGGGGCAAGGCCGGGCGATGACCTCGCCCAGCGACCTGGCTTCGGGCACATGCGCCTGCATGGCCCATCCCGCGCCGGCCACGACCAGCGTGGTCAGGACGAATGGAATCCACGTGCGTTTCAGTGCCGAGCTCATCCAATGCCGCGCACCGAGCCGTCGCAGCCGCCGGTACAGGCTGGCCGCCAGCAGCGCATCGACCAGGATCTCGGCAAACAGCATGGGCGCGGACCAGATGACGAACAGGGACGACAGCGCGATGCCCAGCGCGAGCAGGATCACGGCGAGCGGAATTGCGCCTTCCTCGGCATGTCCGATGGCCGCGAGCGGTTTTTCGACAAGGGCGCCGAGACCGTCTTCCTGCGGTCCGACATCGAAATTGGCGCTGGCGCCACCGCCGTCGAAGCTGCGATGTAGGCGATCCCCATCGCCAGCAGGTAGCGCAGGCTCATCGTCTCGATGCCGGCCGCGAGCATGCCGGCCGAGGCACCGAAACCCCCCAGGCCGGTCAGCGCCACCAGGATGAACATCTGCACGCGCGGGTAAGCGTCGCGCAGCAGCCGGGCGCGCATAGTTGCCACTGCCATGGTGCGCGTGAGCCGGCGCGGGCGGACCCGCGCGCTTCTTGCCGCTTGTGCTGGCCGGGAAACGCCGTTCCAGGATGGCCGGGTCATCGCCGGCCATCCAAAGTCCGAAGCCAGGACAAGGGGTCAGTGATCACGGCGCCAGTCAAGATATTCGAAGTCTTCATCGTTTTTCCCCAGTTCGACGCGGTAGTAAGAACGCTTGGCCATTCCTCCAGGGGTCTCATGCCAATAGCGTTCCGCGATCTGTTCGACAGTTCGATCCCTGGTCAACGAGTTGTAGTAGCGGCCTGTAATCTCGCGAGCGCGCTGATTCGGTACGCCAAACCTCTGCATCACTTCTTGGACTGTTTGCTCCAACAGATACGGCATCGTACATTCCATCGGCTCGTCTTTCGCGCCGAAATCGGTCAGCAAATCTGTGAGTACCGAGTTCAAGATGGATCTTGCGACCCTAGGTCCAAAATTTGTCGTGAGAATGAGTTCACCTTGCTGCTCAAGCTCCAAGAGAGACTGCAAAATATTTTCTGCCAGCTTATTTTCATTCATGATGAGACTTCGCGAACATGCTGAACATCTGCTCCCGGCCAGTTGCGATCGCCTGGCCGAGGCTGCTTCTGACCGATGCGAACGTATGCCTTTCAGGCAGAGCACAGTTCAACGATGGATTCGGTTTCAAGAAGCCGCCGGTCAGATGCCCTAAACAATTGAAAGGCGAAAACCGCCAGGTCCGGCAAACCGTCACCCGTCAATGCGCGTGGCTGGGTCACCGAACTGCGAATGGGAACCCCTCCCAAGGTTGCGCTTTGGCTTACGACAAAGCTTCCTTCGTCCAGTTGACGCGCCAACAAATAACATGGCGCTCCGGTTGAGATGTACTCGATCTTGAATCGCATTCGTACCTGCTGTTTTCGTCCGCTCTTGGCCGCACTCGGAAGTTCGTCCAAGCTCTGTGTATGACCTTTATTGCGATTAAGGCAGGTCAATAGTTTCGGTCGCACCGGTACCTTCCACACTGTCAAAGGTAGAAATTCCGCTCAAGGCAGGACTTTCACAGGGGACTTCAGCGCTCAGCTATCGGTTCCTACGCCGGGACCGAATGGATTTACGACACGGACTACTTGCACTGGCTCCTCATCGAAAATACCCTGGACTGACCAAGTAGTCTCTCGAAGCTCCGACTTTAGCTGTGTCGCGCGCAAGCAAGTAAGAATTTCCTCCTTCGCGCCCACCATCTGGCGCGGCCGCCCGGCGATGCCGCCCTTAATGCGTATCGTTGAAACTTCGACCCATTTAACGTCTCGAATCGGAATGGGACCGCCCGCCGCCTCGAGATAACCCTTCGTCGGAATCAACAGAAGTTGCCCCCACCAGCCCTTCTGGGTAGAAGCACCATCTTTCCAAGCGACACGAACCCAACAACGAAGTTGTGACACGAGGTCGCACAGTGGCGACCAGTACGAGTCCGCGTCGTCCATAACCATCTCTTCCATATATTGTCCTGAAGGTTCGTAGGACCGCCTAGATTTTTGAAAACTTGTTGACCTTGAAGCTCGAACAGAAATCTTAGCGGCCTGGACCGGCCAAAACCGCCGCTGTTGGCCAGTTGCAGACGGTCGAGCCAGCATAGCATGTTGCCGCGCCGACAAACTCTCAGTCTGTCACGACCGACCGGGCTCGACCCATTCCGGACATTCCGGAGTAACCGGAAAAGCCGTGATGTCAGCGGCTTTTGCGCAATTTATGGAATTCCAACGGCACAGCAGTAAGGAGAAGGGCGAGAATTCCAGCTGCCAGGCCCAGGATGATCGTTACGAGAGACACTTGATGTTCATGTCGATATTGCGAGAAGGCACTAATCATCACGATGGATGCAATAAGACCCCAATATCGTTTGAGCACAACAGCAAAGACAGCTTTCATCATTTTCTTTCAAATTAACGCGGCACTCCGCCAGTCAACTTCGGCGCCGCATTCGTCGTCGAATCCGGTGCGCGGCCGGGGCGCAGCAAGCTGGGGCTGAACCGCACCTTCATATGCTTGTCGTGGGCCACGGAAGCCATATCGGCCGTGAGCCGTGAGGCAAATTGCACGCCACCGGTGATCGCATCGTATGCGCCATCCCGCTGCCGCTTTCGCAGCAGCGTTTCTATCCGTTTTGCCGTATCGGCAACACGTAATGCTGGTTCAGTTCGGTAACCAGCGTATCGATTGCCTGCGTGCGTTTGGCGCGGTCGAGTACGACTTCGTCGGGCGGCCTGAGGGCAAACATGCCGGCCAGCGCCAGGGACAGCATGACGAGCAGGACGACCAGTCTTGTTTTCGCGCCGCCAGTGCAAGGCCTCGAGGGTCGGTCGTCGAAGTCATGGGCTGCCTTTCCTTGTCGAGTCCTCTCATTGTAGAGGGCGCTGCGAGTCGAAAAAGCTTGAATTGTCACGTGCAAGCGCGAACCGATTGGCTGCAACGCATGCACGAGTCGGCGCATTTGACTGGATCGCCGTCCATCTATTGCCTGAGACCGAAAAGCCCGTCTACACCCTCAGGGGGAGGCCTAAGAATTGAATGGTTGCAACGAGAACGAGTGGATAAAATTCGGGTGTTACTTATTTCAAGGAAGCGCTGATGGCCCGTCGGATGATGATTGTTTTCCTGGCTGCGCTCAGCCTGCTGGCCAGCCAGGCCTGGGCGGTCGAGCGGGGTGCGCTGTTCAAGGTCAGCGGCCATGGGCATACGATGTTCCTGTTCGGCACCATCCACATGGGCCTGCCCGAATTTTTCCCGCTCGACCAGAGCGTCACCCAGGCGCTGGCCGCTTCCACCACGCTGGCGCTGGAAATCGATCCGACCGTGCAGACCGGGGAAATGGCTGCGTTGGCGCAGCGTCTCGCCCTGACCACGCCCGCCATCGTCGCCACCATGCCGCCTGCGCTCGGCCCGCGCCTGGCGCGCCGCCTGGAGGCGCTGGGTGTACCGGCGAGGCTGTCCACCCAGCTCAAGCCGTGGATGCTGGTCATCACGCTGACGGCGGTCGAATACGCCAGGCTCGGCTATCGGCCCGACCTGGCCATCGACGCGCACCTGGCCACACTGGCGCACAGCCAGCAGATCAAGGTCCTCGCCCTGGAGTCGGTCGAGAGCCAACTCGACCTGTTCGACCGCCTGCCCGTTGCCGACCAGTGGGCGATACTCGATGAAACCATCGCATCGCTGGAGTCGGGCGAAGCGCAGCAGGAGGTGCAGTCCATCACCACCGGCTGGGCCAAGGCAGATCGCGCCACCTTCGACGCGCTGGCGCTCAAATACGAGAAGGACCGGCGCCTGTCCTCGCAGATCCTGCAGCGCCGCTTGCTGACCGAACGCAACGGGCCGATGGCTGACAAGCTCGACGGCTTGCTGAGGCGCGAAAAGAATACGATGGCGGCAGTCGGCCTCATGCATTTGGTTGGCAACAACGGCCTGCCAGCCTTGTTGCGCGCAAAAGGGCTGAAGGTCGAGCAGGTTTACTGAAGGGCGATCCCGGCGCCATCAATGCGTGCGCACGTGCACCACATTGCCGGGCCAGACGCAGAACGCCGGCTTCTCGCCTGCGCCATCCGCGCCGGTCGATTGGACTTGCAGCGCGCCACCCTGCACGAAACCGGTCACGACCACGAAACGGCCTTCCCAGGCCTTGCGCTGTGCCGCCTGCCCGGGCGTATCCGGCAGCGGGTTGTCCGATCCCGGCAGCGAGCGGATCATGAGCACGTCGCCGTGTCGGATGGGTTTGCTTGACGCGTCCCAGGCGGGCAGCGCCGCACCGAGACGCCAGCAGGGATCGACAGGGCGCGGGGATGCGACATGGACAGCTGCGGGCGGCATGTGCACGACTTCCCGGGCACACAGGCCGACGGTGACGCAACAGTTCAGGAGCAGCAGACTCGCGTAGGCCACGGCCCAGTTGCCTTTCCTGTCGATCCCGCCCCAGGCGAGCGCCGTCAGCGCCAGCAGGAAAAACGCAGCGATGCCCGACACGGCGATGATGTCCATCATGCGCACCATGGCAGGCCAATTGTCGGGCATCGGGCTGCCCGATTGTCCTGCGATGACGCCCCAGGCCAGGAACAGGAAAGGGAACCAGGCGATGTGCAGCGCGGTTGCCCATTTGAGTTTGCCGATCGTCAAGCGCCCTCCGCCACCCGTGCGAGCACTGGATCGGCATCCGTCAGCGCGCGCATCGGCGTCAGCAGCCACGCCAGCAGCGCGGCGGCCGCCAGGAACAGCCCGGCCCCCGTGAACAGCACCCCCAGCGGCAGCCAGTCCGCCAGCCAACCGGCAACAGCGGCCGACAGCGGCGTCAAGCCCATCACGACGAACATGAAGATGCTCATCGTGCGCCCCAGCATCGCCTGCGGCACGCGCTGCTGCACCCAGGTGTAGACGGTCACGTTGACGAAGCCGCCCAGCACGCCGATGACCGCCGTGACCGCCGCACCCTGCCAGCTGGTCGTGATCATCCCGAGCAGCGGCATCAAGAGGCCGATGACGCCATCGAGCAGCAGCAGGGTGACGCCCAGGTTGCCGATGCGGCGCCGGCCGATGAGTCCCGTGATTGCCATCCCGGCCAGCGAGCCGGCCCCCTGGGCGCCGGCCAGCAGGGCCAGCGCCGACGCCCCGTGCAGGCGGTTGCTGGCCAGCAGCGGCAGCGCCACCTGCAGGATGCCGCCGACCACGCAGGAACACAGGCCCCAGTAGAGAAAAGCGGTGCGCAGCGTGGCGTCGCGCCAGACGGCGGCAATGCCGGCGCCGACCGAGCGCAGCAGGGGTTGGCGCTGCGGCTGTGCAGCGTGATGAGGCCGGGGCAGCGGCTTCACCTTGGCCAGCGTCCAGGCCGACAGTGCGAAACTGAAGGCATCGAAGCCGAAGGCCAGGCCCAGGCCGCGCGCATTCTGCATGCCATGGCTGCCGTCGCCGGCCAGCGCGAACAGCAGGCCGGCCAGCAGCGGTCCGGCCAGCATCGTCACCTGGCGGATCGACATCAGGATGCCGTTGGCGGCCTGCAGGTGTTGGGGAGAGACCGCATGCGGCAGCATCGAGGTGCCGGCCGGGATGCTGAAGGCCGAGGCCAGCGACAGGCCCAGGGCCAGCGCCGTCACGCTGGGCAGCGTTGCCTCGCCGCGGAACACCAGCACGGCGAGCACGGCCAGCAGCAGCGTGTTGACGTGCTTGGTCAGCATCAGCACGCGCTTGGGCGAGTAGCGGTCGACCAGCGCGCCGCCGAACAGGATCAGGGCCGCGCGCGGAATGCCCATCAGCGCCACCACCATGCCCAGCGCCAGCGGATCGCCGGTGAGCTTGAGCACCAGCCAGGGCAGGGCGATCATGCTGAACTGGTCGCCCATGGCGGAAATGACGCTGCCGCTCATCAGCCAGGTGAAATTGCGGTCGAGCATCAGCGCGGTGCGGGGTGGCGCGGACATCATTGGGAAGTGCCGCTCAGTTGGGCCATCAGGCTCGACGCCGCTTCCAGTTGGGCGCGGGCCGGGCCGCCGAGGGCGTTGCGGCTCACGTTGTCGACCACGACCGTGGCATTCGTCACCAGCTCGCTGCCGGTGTCCGTGATCGAGGCATAGCCGACGCGGGCGTCGCGCGGGTCGCTCTGGCGCGTGACCAGGCCGATCTTTTCCAGCGGCAGCAGCGAGCGGGTGACGCCGGACGCGCTCAAGCCCAGTCGCTCGGCCAGGTCGACGCGGCGCAGGCGCCTGCCCGGTGCGCGGTGCAGTTGCAGCAGCAACTGGTAATCCGCAAAGCTGATGCCGTGGTGGCTGCCGAGGGCGCTGTCGAGGCGGCGCGACAGCGTGGCCCAGGCGCGTCCCAGGCGCAGGCAGAATTCGGTGGTCAGGGTGTCGGTGTGCGGCGCGGGTTCGGACATGATGGGCTCCAGATATTGAAGAGATACTTGATTCGTCAAGTATATACCCTGCCTGTTACCTCAAGCAAGTACTTGAGTAATCAACTATCTAATCAACGCACAAAAAAACCGGGATGGCCACCGAAGTGAACCATCCCGGCCAGGGGAAGGGTACAGCTTGTTAATTAACGGTCGCCGCCGCCCGAACGCGACGCCGATGCCGGGCGCGGGCCACGGCCCTGGCCGCCACGACCGGCGTTGCCGCCGCCATTGCGCGCGCCGCCTGCCGGTGCCGCACCGCGGCCGCCATTGCCTGCGTTCGCATTGCCGCGGCCACCGTTGCCGGCCGGCGCGCTGCCTGCGCTGCGCGGCTTGTTGCCATTGCCATGGGCATGGCCACCACCGTTGCCGGCACGGTTGCCGCCCGGGCGGCCGCCACCGCGGTTGGCATGGCCCGGCGCGCCGCTGCGCAGCTGGATCGGCTGCGCTTTCGCGGTCAGGTCAGGTTCGAAGCCCGGGATCACATCACGCGGCAAGGTCTGCTTGATCAGCTTTTCGATATCCTTGAGCATCTGGTGCTCGTCGACGCAGACCAGGGACACCGCTTCGCCGGTGGCGCCGGCGCGGCCGGTGCGGCCGATACGGTGCACGTAGTCTTCCGGCACGTTCGGCAGGTCGTAGTTGACCACGTGCGGCAGCTGGTCGATGTCGATGCCGCGCGCGGCGATATCGGTCGCCACCAGCGCGGTCAGGCTGCCGTCCTTGAACTCGGCCAGCGCCTTGGTGCGCGCCGACTGGCTCTTGTTGCCGTGGATCGCCATCGCGCCGATGCCATCCTTGCCGAGCTGCTCGACCAGCTTGTTGGCGCCGTGCTTGGTGCGGGTGAATACCAGCACCTGGCGCCAAGCGTTGGTCTTGATCAGGTGCGACAGCATCTGGTGCTTCTTGTCGCGGTCGACCGGGTGGATCTTTTGCGAGATCACTTCCACGGTGGAATTACGGCGCGCGACTTCGATCATTGCCGGGTTGTCCAGCAGCTTGTCGGCCAGGGCCTTGATCTCGTCCGAGAAGGTGGCCGAGAACAGCAGGTTCTGGCGCTTCGGCGGCAGCACGGCCAGCACTTTCTTGATGTCGTGGATGAAGCCCATGTCGAGCATGCGGTCGGCTTCGTCCAGCACCAGGATCTCGACCTTGTCGAGCTTGACGGTGCCCTGCGACACGTGGTCGAGCAGGCGGCCCGGGGTGGCGACCAGGATGTCGATGCCGTTGGCCAGCAGCTTGATCTGCGGGTGGATGCCGACGCCGCCGAAGATGACGGCCGAGTTCAGGTTGGTGTACTTGGCGTAGGTGCGCACGTTTTCCTCGACCTGGGCAGCCAGCTCGCGGGTCGGGGTCAGCACCAGCGCACGGATCGCGCGCTTGGAGGTTTTATTGGGAAGTAGGGAGCCCACTTTGTCCGTCGACAACCGGTGCAGCACGGGCAGCGTGAAACCGGCGGTCTTGCCGGTGCCGGTCTGTGCGCCTGCCAGCAGGTCGCCGCCTTTCATCACGGCCGGGATCGCCTGGGCCTGGATCGGGGTCGGGGCGGTATAACCGGCTTCAGTGACGGCGCGCACGATGGCGTCGGTAAGACCGAGAGTAGTAAATGACATAGTTATCTTGTTGGGATCGGCCCGTCGCTCAAGTCAACATCGCTGAGAGCGCCAGTCCAGCCGATCGGATTACACGGCACAGGGCAGCCGGTACTGGTGCCGGCACGCCAAGATGCGGTCCACGGCTCAAGCCGGGCCACACGTATTATATGTAAAAATATTTCGCTATGGAAATTTTTAGCGCAGCCGGTACCGGTCAGGGCAGGGCTGGTGGAAGAGGGAGGCGCGGCGCCGGATCGGGCGCCGGAAGCGACTGCAGGACAACTTAAGATTGTCATGCAGCGCCCGCTGCCGGTCATTGGCCGGCAGCAGGCGCT
>Ga0308160_10007460_pt1 | contig 10871 bp, 13 predicted proteins | sample PhyFR1_FD_201036 | JGI IMG/M metagenome (GOLD analysis project Ga0308160, IMG submission 201036) | Phyllosphere microbial communities from UC Gill Tract Community Farm, Albany, California, United States - DLSLF.R1 | ecosystem: Host-associated > Plants > Phyllosphere > Unclassified | place: USA... | reverse complement strand
GTGCAGGGGCACTTCAGCGCCACTGGCGTGCGGCCGCGCTTTGCCGACCGCCTCAAGATGTACGGCGCCGCGATCCCCGACGACACCTTCGACCCCGACCGCATCTTCCAATGAACCGGCAGGCCCTGCCTGCAGTGGAGCCGCACCATGGATGTCATCTTCTACAGTTTCACCGTGTTCCTGTTTGCTGCCGTGATCCTGCTGATCGAAGGCGTCTGGCTGTGGTGGTCGAGCACCCACGGCAAGGCCGCGCAGCGCGTGGCGCGCCGCCTGCAGGTGATGTCGGGCGGCGTCGGACGCACCGGCGAGCGGATCTCGATCCTGAAGGGGCGCCGCTTCAGCAGCAACGACACGCTGGACCGCCTGCTGCACGGCGTGCCGGTGCTCAAGCGCCTCGACGCGCTCCTGGTGCAGGCCGGCAGCAAGCTGACCGTCGACCGTTTCATCGGCTGCTCGCTGGCGGCGATGCTGGCGGCGCTGCTCCTGAGCGCGCGCTGGCCGGCGCCCTGGCCGGTGCGCCTCCTGCTGGCGCTGCTGGCGGCCGGCGTGCCCTGGATGCTGCTGCGGCGCGCCCGCACGCGGCGCCTGCGCCGCATCGAGCACCAGCTGCCCGACGCCGCCGACTTCATCGCGCGCGCGCTGCGCGCCGGCCACTCGTTCACCAACGTGCTGCAAATCGTCGGCAATGAACTGCCCGAGCCGCTCAGCGGCGAATTCCGCATCGCGCGCGAGGAAATCAACTACGGCGTGCCGATGGACGAAGCGCTGCACAACATGGCCGCGCGCATTCCGCTGACTGACCTGCGCTACCTGATCATCGCGGTGCTGATCCAGCGCGAGTCCGGCGGCAACCTGGCCGAAATCCTCGGCAACATCAGCACGATCATCCGCGGACGCCTGAAGCTCGCCGCCCAGGTGCGCGTGCTGTCGGCGGAAGGGCGCATGTCGGCCTGGATCCTCGGCCTGCTGCCGTTCGGCGTGGCCATGGTGCTGACGATCGTGAACCCGAAATACGTGTCCATGCTGTGGACCGATCCGAGCGGCATCCGCCTGCTCTGGTACGCGGCCGGGATGATCCTGTTCGGCGTGGTCTGGCTGCGCCGCGTCATCCGCATCCGCATCTGAGGAGCCGCCATGCCTGCCGCCCAACTGACGTTTCTCCTGATCGTCTTTGCGATCGTCTGCGCGCTGGCCGGGCTGGCCATGGCGCTGTTCGCCCCGGTCGCCCTGCGCACCCGGCTGCGCCGCTTCATCGGCAAGTCGGAAACGACCCAGCTCGAATCGAGCGGCTGGGTCGAGAAGGTGGCGAAGGTCAGCCAGCCGCTGACCAAGCTCTCGATTCCCGAGGAAGGCTGGGAAAAGTCGGCGCTGCGCACCCGCTTCATGAATGCGGGCTGGCGCAACCCGGTGGCGCCGACCCTGTTCTTCGCTTCGAAAACCGTGCTGGCGCTGCTGGGACCGGCCATCATCGGCGTGCTGGTAGGGTTCTCGGTCATCACGCTGGCCGGCAGCAAGCTGCTGTTCCTGCTGCTGCTCACGGCCACGGTCGGCTACTACCTGCCGAACATGACCCTGAACCGCATCGCCGGTCGCCGCAAGCGCGAGATCTTCGAGACCCTGCCCGACGCGCTGGATTTGCTGACCGTCTGCGTCGAGGCCGGCCTGAGCCTGGAACGGGCGTTCGTGAAGGTGGCCGGCGAAATCCACATCAAGAGCGTGGTCCTGGCCCATGAACTCCAGATCGTGCTGATGGAAATGCGCGCCGGCTTCAGCAAGGAAAAGGCGTTGCGTAATTTTGCGCTGCGCAGCGGCGTCGACGACGTCGACACCCTGGTGGCGATGCTGATCCAGTCCGAGCGCTTCGGCACCAGCATCGGCGATTCGCTGCGCGTGTATTCCGAGAACCTGCGCAACAAGCGGCGCCTGCTGGCCGAGGAATGCGCGGCCAAGATCGGGCTCAAGCTGCTGTTCCCGCTGATCTTCTGCATTTTCCCGACGCTGCTGATGGTGCTGATGGGCCCGGCCGTCATCCAGCTGACCCGCACCCTCGGCACGGTTGCCGGCGCGCGCTGAACCTTCCAGGAGCCTGACCATGACACCTCGCCGCATCATCAAGCACATCTCGGTCGTCTGCACCGGCGCGCTGCTGCTCGCCTGCGCCGATCTGGCCCGCCAGCCGGAGACCCAGGCCGGCCCGGATGCCGAATTCGCCTACGGCCAGGGCCGTACGCATCACTTGGCCGGACGCTACCCCGAAGCCGTGCAGGCCTACCGCGCGGTGCTCGCCGCCGACCCGCGCCACGTGCGCGCCCGCAACGCCCTGGCCGCCGCCTATGCCCGCCAGGGCGACTTTGCCCAGGCGATCCCGATCTGGCGCGAGTTGACCGCCGAGCTGAAACTCGATTCCGGCCCCGGCAACGCCTACCTGTTCGCCAATCTCGGCTATGCCTACCTGCTCGGCGGCGACCACGAGCAAGCCGTCACCGCCCTCGAAAAAGCCTGCCTGCTCGACCCCCTGAACGGGCGCGCCTGGCACAACCTGGGCGAAACCCTGCGCCGCATGGGGCAGACCGAGCGCGCCGAATTGATGTTCCGCCAGGCCAGTGCGCTGCGCGAGCACGATTTCCGCAGCGACTACACCGCCGCCGGCGGCAGCGCCGTGGCCGCGATCCAGTCCGCCGTCGAAGCGCCGCGCCCGGATGCCGAGTGGGCCGCAACCCAGGTACTGGCCGCCGCCGACGGCACCCTGACCCTGCGCCGCCTGCCTTCGCTGCGCGCGCTGGCCCAGGAACCGCCCGCCGGGCTGCCGCCCCAGCCGCTGCCTTCGCGCTCGCGCAAGCGCCCGGAAGCGGTGCTGCTGGAAATTCGCAATGGCAACGGTGTGACCGGCATGGCGCGCGCATTGTCGCGCCGCATCGGCGACGACGAGCTGCGGGTCACGCGCCTGAGCAACGAACCGGGCTTCAAGGTGCAGCACACCCGCATCGAGCACGGCGCCGCCTACCGCGACGTGGCGGCGCGCCTGGCGGGACGCTTCGACGGTGTGGCGCTGGTGCAGGTCGACGGCGCCCGGCCCACCGACGTGCGCCTGGTCATCGGCCAGGACCTGGCGCGCGGCAAGCTGGTCCTGCGCCCGGCAGCCCCGCTCGATGCACGGCCCGTGGCAATTGCCTCGCTGGCCAAGGCGCCCTGAAGCGTCCTGGCCTCCGGCACCTTTGCTGCGTATCAAACGCAGTTTGCACGCCGACCCGAAAATGGGGCGATATCGTCTCATCTCGGGAGCGTTGCCATGAATATTGCACAGCGTTTCATTTCCATTCTCGTCGCCGTTGCCACGCTCAGTCTGGCGGCTTGCGCACCCACCGCGCACCGCCAGGGCACCGGCGAATACATCGACGACGCCGTCATCACCAGCAAGGTCAAGGCCGCCTTTGCCGCCGACCCCACCGTGAAAGCCACCGAGGTCAAGGTCGACACCTTCAAGGGCACCGTCCAGCTGAGCGGCTTCGTCGAATCGCGCGAAAGCGCCCAGAAGGCGGTGCAGCTGGCGCGCGAGGTCAAGGGCGTGCGCGAGGTACGCAACAACACGGTCCTCAAGTAGGGCGCGGCGCTGGCGCCGGGCCTGCCTAGCGCCAGCTGACCTTGCCCATGCCGTCGGTGCTGGCCCGGCGCTGCGCCGGTTTGCCGTACACGGTGGCCGAGCCCATGCCGCTCAGGTTCAGATTCGCTGCCGTGCTGGCATACACCGTTGCGCCGCCGAGCCCGCTAAGATCGAGGTCGACAGTTTCGGCGCGCAGTTTCCCGGCGTCGAGATTGCCAACGCCGGCCAGGCTTGCACGCAAGGACCTGGTCTGGCCCGACACCGCCAGCTGGCCGGCGCCGCCCAGTTCCAGGTCCATGCGTTCGGTCTTGCCGGCGTCGATGGTCATGCTGCCGACGCCGCCCAGGCGGGCATCGACCTTGCGGTAATGGCCTTGCATCATGATGGCGCCGGCGCCTTCCAGCGTCAGCACCAGGCTGTCGCCGCCGAAGCCGCTAATCGTGCTGGCGCCCACGCCTTCCGAGTTGAGCTCGGCCAGGTTGGGTACGGTCAGTTCGGCGCGCAGCTTGGGCCGGCGTCCGCTGTAGTTGTTGCGGCGTTCGGTGTCGATTTCCAGCGTTTCGCCATGCTGGCGCGTGATCACGCGCGCCACATCGGCTCGGTCGCCGGCAATGACGAGCGACGGCCTGGCGCCCTGGCGCAGCACCAGGTCGACCACACCGTCGAGCTTGATCCGGCTGACGCGGGCATCGACGGCGCGCGCTTCGCGGATGTCCTCGGCGAGGGCGCTGCCGGCGGCCAGCAGCAGGGTGGTGGCCATCAGGGTACTGCCGAGCAACTTGTTCATGATCGTCTCCGTGCGTGTGTGGATGATGGCACTGTAAGGCCGTCCTCCACGCGGGGCGCGGCCCGTGCGACAGGCTGCACGAAGCGCGTCACGAACCGCTGAAAACGCCTGCCGGGCCAGCGGCGCGTCCGCTCAGCGGCGCAGCGCGCGCCGCAGCAGCAAGCCGGCGCCGGCTGCGGCCAGCACCACGACCGCCAGGGCAACCCAGCCTTCGTATTCGTGGATCAGGTGCGGCACGCCGGTGTCATGGGCACGGGCAGGGCTGGCGCCCAGCACGGCGGCGCAAATCGCCAGCATGACGGCGGCAACAGGGGCAAAACGGCGCAGGGAAAACGGCATGGCGGCTCCTCGGGTGGTGGTAAAAATCAACGGCCTGCATCGAGCAGGCCCTGGTGGCGGATGAAATCGGCGATGGCGTCCACGCCTTCGCCATGGCGCAGGCTGGCAAACACGAAGGGGCGGCTGCCGCGCATGCGGGCGGCATCCGCGCGCATGACCTCCAGGTTCGCGCCCACGTGCGGCGCCAGGTCGGTCTTGTTAATGACCAGCAGGTCCGAGCGCGTGATGCCCGGCCCGCCCTTGCGCGGAATCTTTTCGCCGCCGGCCACGTCGATCACATAGATCGTCAGGTCCGACAGTTCCGGGCTGAAGGTGGCCGCCAGGTTGTCGCCGCCGGACTCGATCAGGATCAGGTCCAGCTGCGGGAAGTCGGCGCTCATGCGCGCGATCGCTTCCAGGTTGATCGAGGCGTCCTCGCGGATCGCCGTGTGCGGGCAGCCGCCGGTTTCCACGCCCATCAGGCGCTCGGCTGGCAGCGCATCGGCGCGCAGCAGGATTTCCATGTCCTCGCGCGTGTAGATGTCGTTGGTGATGACCGCCATCTCGTAGTGGTCGCGCATCGCCTTGCACAGCATCTCGCACAAGGCCGTCTTGCCGGAGCCGACCGGTCCGCCGATCCCGACGCGCAGCAGCTTATTTTCCATGGTGGTGTCCTCCTTCAAGACCGGTACAGTCGGCTGTACTGCACTTCATGCCGCATCGACATCAGGGCAAACCCCGGCGCCCAGTTCGACAGCGCGGCGTCCGCCATTTCCTGGGCCGCGCCCGCCACCGCATCGACTGTCGCGCCCAGCGACAACAGCATCTTCTGACCGGCCACCTGGCCCAGCGGCACCGTTTTCACGCAGACCAGCACCTGATTTTCTGCCCAGGCGAATAAGGAGCCGAGCAGGGCGGCTGGCGGCGGCACGTCGAGCGCGGCGGCGGCGCAGGCATAGGCGGCCGGCAGCGACAGCCCGGTCGCGTCCAGCATCGCCAGCAAGGCCGGATCTGCATCCGGCTGCGCTTCCAGTAGCGCCACCAGCAGCTGGCGCAGCGAATAGCCCATCTGCAGGGTTTCGGCGCGCAGCTCGGCCGTGTCACGCGCGGCCAGCCAGCGCTCGCTCCAGTACAGCGCCGCGTCCACGTCGCGCGCGGCAAAGGCGCACAGCAGGCGCCACTGCAGTGGCGCGTCGAAACGTCCGACCACCTCGACCAGCTGCGCTTCGATCCAGTGCCGGGCACTGGCGGCATCCATGACCTTGCCCTCGTCGATGGCGCTTTCCAGCCCCTGCGAATAGCTGTAGGCGCCGATCGGCAGCGACGGACTGGCCAGCTGCAGCAGGCGCAAGAGGGCGGCGTTGGCGATCATGGCAAGTCCGACGGCCGGTGGATCTTCTGGCGCAACGGCACCGGCGCCAGCGGATGCGAGTCGCCGTGGTGGTGCCCGCCGCCATACGCGCCGGCTTCCGGCTCGAAAGCAGCCAGTTCTTCGGTCACCTGCGCACTCAGCCCCAGCAGCATCTCGCGCAGCACGGCATCGGCGCGGATGCGCAGCCAGCCCCCGCCGACTTCGGTCTGGGTATGGCGGTTCCCCAGATGAAAAGCGCAGCGCAGCAGGCCGTTCTCCTGCCCGTGTTCGACGCGGTAGACGTTTTCAAGCTCGGCCACCACACGCACGATGCGTCCGTCCTCGCCCTGCAGCAGATCGCCGCCGCGCAGCACCGTGCCGCGTGGTCGCAGCACGGCCACTTCCTCGCCGCTCGTCAATGCCGCGCGCAGCCGGCTTTTCTCGCGCAGGTGGAAGGGCAGGACCAGTTCGCCGTCCACCGGCGCCGGTCCATCGATCCTGGTGTGCAGGGTGAGCATGGTCGGCCTCTCAGAACAGGAAGTAACGCTGCGCCAGCGGCAGCTCGCGCGCCGGCTCGCAGGTGAGCAGCACGCCATCGGCGCGCACTTCATAGGTTTCGGGATCGACCTGCATGTGCGGCGTGGCGTCGTTGTGGACCATGTCCGCTTTACGCAGCCCGCGCATGCCGCGCGCCGCGACCAGCGGCTTGGCCAGGCCGAGACGCTCCTTGATGCCGGCATCGAACGCGGCCTGCGAGACGAAGGTGTACGAGGAACGAAACAGCGCCCGCCCGAAGGCGCCGAACATCGGCCGCGCATGCACCGGCTGTGGTGTCGGGATCGAGGCATTCGGGTCGCCCATCTGGGCCGCGGCGATCATCCCGCCTTTCAGGATCATCGATGGCTTCACGCCGAAGAAGGAGGGCTTCCACAGCACCAGGTCGGCGATCTTGCCCGGCTCGACCGAGCCGACCGCATGCGCGATGCCGTGCGTGATGGCCGGATTGATCGTGTACTTGGCGACGTAGCGCTTGACGCGCGCATTGTCGTGGCGGTCGGTGTCGCCCGGCAAGGGGCCGCGCTGCAGCTTCATCTTGTGCGCCGTCTGCCAGGTGCGCAGGACCACTTCGCCCACACGCCCCATGGCCTGCGAATCCGAGGACATCATCGAGATCGCGCCCAGGTCGTGCAGGATGTCCTCGGCGGCGATGGTCTCGCGCCGGATGCGCGACTCGGCAAACGCGATGTCCTCGGCGATCGAGGCATCCAGGTGGTGGCAGACCATCAGCATGTCGAGGTGTTCGTCGAGCGTGTTGACGGTGTAGGGGCGCGTGGGATTCGTCGACGAAGGCAGCACATTCGCCTGGCCGACGGCGGCGATGATGTCCGGCGCATGGCCGCCGCCCGCGCCCTCGGTGTGGAAGGTGTGGATGGTGCGCCCCTTGAAGGCGGCCAGCGTATGCTCGAGGAAGCCCGCTTCGTTCAGGGTGTCGCTGTGGATCGCCACCTGGACGTCCATGCGTTCCGCCACGCTCAAACAGGTATCGATGGCGGCCGGCGTCGTGCCCCAGTCCTCGTGCAATTTGAGCCCGATTACGCCCGCCTGCACCTGCTCGATCAGCGGCTCCGGCTGGCTCGCATTCCCTTTGCCGAAAAAACCCAGGTTCATCGGAAAAGCCTCGGCCGCCTGCAGCATCGAGTGGATGTGCCAGGGCCCCGGCGTGCAGGTGGTGGCCGCCGTACCCACCGCCGGCCCGGTGCCGCCGCCCAGCATGGTGGTCACGCCGCTGGTCAAGGCTTCCTCGATCTGCTGCGGGCAGATGAAGTGGATGTGGCTGTCGATGCCGCCGGCGGTGATGATCATGCCTTCGCCGGCAATGATCTCGGTAGCTGCGCCGATCACGATCGTCACGCCAGGCTGGATGTCCGGGTTGCCGGCCTTGCCGATGGCCGCGATCATGCCATCCTTGATACCGATGTCGGCCTTCACGATGCCCCAGTGGTCGAGGATCACCGCGTTCGTGATCACCGTGTCCGCCACCTGCGCGTGGAGGCGCTGCGACTGGCCCATGCCATCGCGGATCACCTTGCCGCCGCCGAATTTCACTTCTTCGCCGTAGATCGCGAAGTCGCGCTCGATCTCGATCACCAGGCTGGTGTCGGCCAGGCGGATGCGGTCGCCCGTGGTCGGGCCGTACATCTCGGCATAGGCCTGGCGCCCGATGCGGCTCATGGCGCCTGCTCCAGCAGCGGACCGGCTACCAGGGCGTTGAAGCCGTGGACGATGCGGTCCCCACTCAATGCCACCAGGGTTACCGTGCGTACCTGGCCCGGCTCGAAACGCACCGCGGTGCCCGCCGCGATATCGAGGCGCATGCCGTAGGCGAGGGCGCGTTCGAAGCGCAGGGCGGGATTGGTTTCGAAGAAGTGGTAGTGCGAACCAACCTGGATCGGCCGGTCGCCGCCATTCGCCACCTCGAGCACGACCGTGGCGCGGCCCGCATTCAGTTCGATCTCGCCGCCCTCGACCAGCAGTTCACCGGGAATCATGCGCTGCTCCTAGACGATGGGCTGGTGCACGGTGACGAGCTTGCTGCCGTCGGGGAAGGTGGCCTCGACCTGTACGTCGGGGATCATCTCGGGCACGCCCGCCATCACGTCGTCGCGCGCGAGGATGCGTGTGCCTTCGCTCATCAACTCGGCGACCGTCTTGCCGTCGCGCGCGCCTTCCATGATCGCGGCCGAGATGTAGGCCACGGCCTCCGGATAATTCAGCTTCAGGCCGCGATCCTTGCGGCGCTCGGCCAGCAGGGCGGCGGTGAAGATCAGCAGCTTGTCTTTTTCGCGCGGGGTGAGTTCCATGCTGTCCTCTCAGGTGTGCCACAGGCGCGGGATGACGGCCTCGCGCTGCATCAGCAGCGGACGCAGCCGGCGCCAGGCCGCGACCATCACGGCGCGCGCCGCTTCGTTTGATCCGCCGAGATGGCGCACCACCACGATCTGCGGCAACTGGGTCGCGCCGCTGCGTCCATGTACGTCGATCTCTTCGCGCAGCTGGCGTAGCTGGCTGGCCTCGAGCGTGGCGCCGCAGGCGATGAAGGTGGCGCAGACGGTGTGGCCACCCAGGCCGAAGGGGCTGTGCATACCGGGGCCGGCGCCGTCGATCTCGCCTTGCTCGTGCCAGACCAGCTTTCCTTCGCGCCGGATGCGCGTGGTTTGCCGGATGGTGCCGCTGTCGAATGTCTCGCCGGAGGCGGTGCGCCCGAAACACAGGACTTCGCTGCCGATGTAGCGTGCGTTTGCTGCCAGCGTCACCTCGTGCGTCATCTCGACCTCGGCTTCGCGGTAGAACAGGGTTTCCTGCGGCAGCCATTCAAGCGCCGCGCCTTCCGCCACATCGATACGCACGTCCTGGCGCGAGGAACGTCCATTCGCGCGATACCACTTGCCGGCGCCGGGCGTCGTGAGCAGGGCATGGGCGTTGGGGGCGGCCGTGATGCCGATGTCGAGGGCGTCGCCGCCGACCACGCCGCCGGGCGGGTGCACGATCACGGCGTGGCAGACCGCGGCGCCTTCGGGATGCAGCGGCTTTTGTACGCGCAGCGGTCCGGTGTGACGGCGTTCGTTCAGAATGGTGTCGCTCGCGCGCTGAACAAAGCCCAAGCGTAGACTAGCCTCCCAGCGAATGCGGGAATCGACAGATAGAGAAGGTAGTGCTAGACGATCGTTCATTGCTGACGGATCAGCAAGAAGCGTGCCGCTTTTTTACACGTCTAAAGAAGTAGTCGCAGCACCAAAATGTAGCGTTGACTTGTGAATGCTTCACGCTAGCGCACCAAGCCGCACGCAGACCGTGCGTACTGTATCGATGAGTTCCCGCTATCACCCTGATATTTGCGCAGTTTAAGAGATCGACTTCTAAGTACTCACGCGGCCTCGAACCGGAGCTCTGAAACTGATACGCTTACTGCACCTATTGACAGAGTGGACATCGACCTCCTGGAGATGACGATGCGTGCCTTGTTGGATGAACCCAATGCTGCGATTTACCGGAAAATAGCGGATCAGCTAGAGGCTGATGATGCTGCTGGATCAAACAAACATTTTTTCGCTAACTCAAAAGCACTAGCACCTGAGGAACTGAGGAGCACGCTTAAGAATTTATGCATTCACATGGAATACTTGCGGTCCTGGTGGGAGGTTCATGAGAGAGTGATTCGTTCCGTACAGGGCACTCATGCTGGTCGCGTATATGACAACTTTATCGACGGCGTCATTTGTGCACGCATACTTGCCCGTGAGATTGGGTTGTCGATCGATAGCAAGGGTATTGCTGAGTATGACTGGAATGCGCGTCCTTGGGACTACGCGCCTGAGGTAGGGCCTCCTGCACCACTTACATACTTGGGCGGAACTCTTGGCTTGGGAAGCGGCGAAGTACTTGCTGAATTCAAGGCCCCAAATGGCTCTCGCTACTCTCTTGAGAATATGGAATCGATACTCAAAATGGCCGATTTTGTCGCAGAGCCCGGTCGCACTCAGCTTCTTGCTGGTGCTGCTGTTCACTTCGATCTGTATATAGATGCACTCATGGGGCCAATTACGTAACAGCACCAGCAAAGCCAACAAAACAAAAGCCCAACCATGTAGGCTGGGCTTTTTGCTTGTCTCGCTTGCTACTTACTGCAGTGTCTGGTGCCGGCTGCCGGTTTCGAACTGGCCACCTGATGATTACAAATCAACTGCTCTACCAAATGAGCTAAGCCGGCGTAATCTGTACGGCTGGGATTATACCGCTATTTAATCCGCGTCAGC
>Ga0308160_10007459_pt1 | contig 10871 bp, 16 predicted proteins | sample PhyFR1_FD_201036 | JGI IMG/M metagenome (GOLD analysis project Ga0308160, IMG submission 201036) | Phyllosphere microbial communities from UC Gill Tract Community Farm, Albany, California, United States - DLSLF.R1 | ecosystem: Host-associated > Plants > Phyllosphere > Unclassified | place: USA... | reverse complement strand
GCGCGACTTCCTGGCAGGCGAGCTTCCGGAGTCGGTCCTGCCGTTGACCGTAGCCGAGCGCTGTTGCGACGAGGCGTGCCGACCGGAGGACGAGCTGGCTACGGCCGACCGGTCGTCGATTGCCGGCCGCGAGGTAGATGCTGAGCGTGTAGCTGACGGTCTCGAGGCCGAGGTGGCTGGCGGTTGGCCGACCTCTTTCGACGAGGACGACCGCGAGGTGAGCTTCGGTGCCGGGAAAGCTGCTGCGGTCTGCGCCGGTCGCGGATCGTCGACGCTACCCACCCGGAACCTGCTCATGCGCCGACCAAGGCCAACAGGTCGAGTGTCGTCGTCGCCGCTGCTGCTACCCGGAGCGGCTGAGGGCATCGCCGATTTTGCTAGCGGGGTGTATGCCTGGAAGTAGCTCAAGGCTGGCGTGACCCGGGCTGGCGGCGGAGGATGGAGCGGGTGGGAGCCGTCGCCGTAGTCGCTGCCGTCGTCGACAGCGTAGCCCGTGGCGGATTTCAAGGAGGCCTGGCCGTTTGGATGCGACGAGTGCGAGTGATCTAGCGAAGCCGATGCCCAGGGACGGGGAAGGGAGGTGCTGGTCGGCCGTCGGGGAGCGTCCATCTCGAGCAGCGTCCTAAGAGCGCCGTCTCTTGCCGGGCGAGAGTAGGCGAGACCGGCTGCTGGGTCTGAGAGGTCCGGCCCGCCAGGCAAGTCCCAACACCGGATGGGGGCTGAGCTGGCTGCAAAAGACAAGCAAGGTCGGAAAGGGCGACTGTCTCTAGACCCGGCATGCGGTCGCCATCAGGGTGAGTCGGCGCCGACGAGGTCAACTCATGCTCCGGCTCGAGCGCTCAGGATCTCTAGCTGGCACGGGATGCGCACGCACCTGCGAGCGATCACAGGCGAAGAGCAAGAGCTGCTATCGCGATGCTGAGTCCTTGGCTCGTGAGAAGGCAGAGAGGTCCGCCGTCGTTCGTCGCCGTTCGTCGAGGGTGTTTAGGTTTCAGCCCTGCTGAGCCTTCCCAGCCCAGGCCCCCGCCGCTGCGACACAGGAAGAGGTCATCTGCTGCGGCAGCGACACCCATGACGCCTCCTTGTCGGCCAGCAGCCGCAACGTAGCAGGCTTTCACTGAGCCTGCGACTGTCTCTGTAGCTGCTCGCGCAAAAGGTCAGATCCGACCCGACCTCAGGTCGTACAACTGCCGGGCGACACTCGTCTGAGCCCTTTGGACCAGTCGGGCTGCAGGGCTTTGCAGAGACCGAGGCTACAGTCTGTCGGCAAACGAGGGAGGTCCCCCGTGCAGCTGACCAGTCTGGCGAGATCGTGTCCGAAGCCTGCAACTGCAATCGTTCGGACGAGCTCTCAGTAGTGCTATGCAGCGGATCGCAGCGCTAGCCTGGGCTCTGCGCAGCACGCTCAACTCGGATCCGATCGCGGAGGCACGTCCGTGCGTGGAGGCCGCCCCGTGTGCGAAGCAACACAAATGCGTCCATGAAAATTACAACGCTAGGTGGCCCGGAAACGTGAGAGGAAGTAGGAGATGCGACAATCAAGCCTGCAGAGCGGCAAGAATACCCTGCAGGAGAATCGCGACGCCATGAGCACCGGGATCAGGGACCGAGGCCTTAGCGAGCTCCTCCCTCGAAACGTAGGCCGCTCGGCCAGCCTTGGCCTCGTATGTCGCCGTTGCGGCCGCCGCATCGACCGCCGCCTTGACCGCGCTCGCGAAATCGGCCGGCTGAGCGGCAAAGGTAGTGATGAAGGCCTCAAGCGGGTCGACCATCGTCCGCGAGGGCGCGCGCGCTAACGGTAGGGCAGGAGGAAGCAGGAACAGGTCAGTAGATGACGGCAGAGGTCTCCGTGGGGCGAAAGAAATGCACCTCGCGTGTAGGTGTAGAGCGTCTCCTTTGCGAGGACGAGCGCGCCAGCCCAGACGTCGGCCGTCGCGACGTCGGTGCCCTTGTCCTCTGCGACCTTGCGCAGGCCCGAGGCAAGACCGTTGAAGGCGATCGAATAGAGTGCGCCCGACGTGCCGTCCATGTCGATCTCAATCTGCTCGGCCATCGTCAGGACGGCCGAGATGACGTCCTTGTCGGACACGCGGCCGTCGGCGATCGCGCGGAGGATGCCTTTGCCACCTGCCTCGAGGCACAGGCCGCAGTCGCCGTCGCCGGCAATCGTGTCAAAGCGGGTGAGCTCGGGCTCGGCCGCAATGACGTCCTTGCAGGCTTGCTCGATGGCGCCGATGAACTGGTTGGCCGAGGCAGGAGCGAGCGGCTTGCCGACATTCTCGACCGTGTGGGCGATGGCGTGGTCCGCGCTTTCGGAGCCGTTTGTCTTGGCTTCGCTGGAAGCGGCCTCCCACTCTCCGGGCTCGGTCTTGCTGTGCCAGGCCCATCCCGGAGCATCCGCGGGGGCATCGACCAGCTCGAGGATCTCGGCCGCCGAGTGCGGCGCGTTCTCGCCTGCGGTTGGCAGGCGGAGGAGCGTGATCGAGAAGCCGGGCATGTTGAGCGAGGTCTGAGTGGGAGCGAGATGAGGCTCAGTCAGCAAGGGACATCGACAGAGCTTCGAGTTCTGCCTGCGACGCACGACGTAGGTGCCGACGAGCAGTCGCCGCACTCTGAGGCCCTTGGCCTTGCATGCCCTGCAGGGAGACGTGCACAAGTCAGCCGCCGGGGCCGAGAGCACTGGTGAAAAGAGGGCGACACGTACTCCATGGCCGCCGAGGTGATGCCGCCCATCTCGAGTTCGCTCGTCCCGCCGAGGTTGTTGATCATGAGAACGATCTCGTCCGAGCCGTCGTGCTTGAACGGCACGAACGACCGGTCCTTGTCGGCCGTGTCGGACGCAAAGTCGACCATCTGCGCGAGCAGCTCGCGCGCCGAAGGAATCTTGATGCGCTTGACGCCGGGCTCGTTGTGGATGCCCATACCGAGCTCCATCTCGTCCGGCTTGAGCGTGTGCTCCGACGGACCCGTACCGGGAATCTGTAGGTGCATCATTCCTAGGGTCAGAGGAGGGACTGTGGCATGTGGGTGCGATGGTCAAGGACTCACGTGGCAGTGGTCAAGTCCGACGCCAAGCGTTGCGGTTGAGTCGACGACAAAGCGGGCGAGCTTGTAGACGTCGTCGACCGACTTGCCCTTGTCGGCGAGCGCACCAGCGAGCTTGTAGACGAGGACCGCACCGGCCAGGCCGCGCCGACCGACCATCGATCCTTGCGAGCGACCGACCGAGACATCCTCGCCAACGAAGAGGATCCGGACGTTCGACGCTGGGTTGGCAGCCGCGTACTGCTCCTTGGCGAGACCAAAGTGCAGGACGTCACCAGTGTACTGAGGAATCACCATCAGGATGCCCTTTTCGTTGTCGATCAGCTCAAGGCCCTTCTTGATCTGGTTGGTGTTGGGCGCTAGCGGGGGAGGGGGGGGGGTAAGACGGGGACGGGGGCGCGCAGCAGCAGCAGCAGTCAGGTCGACCGCCCATCGCTGTAGAGGGACAACGACTGACGTACAGGCAAAGACGTTGCCACTGACGGCTGCGCTCAGCAGGCCGGGGCCGACCATCGCAGCGTGCGAGGGCCTGAAGTTGACGGGTCGGAGATGTCAGCTCTCAAGCCACTCCGAACGGCCTGAAGGCTGACGAGTGGCACGACTCACTCGTGGCCGGCGCCGCCGCCCGAGAGGATCGTCACTCGGTCGCGCGGGACCTGCTTGCGCGAGATGACTGGCGGACGAGCAGCGGAGGCGGGTCAGCTCAGAGTCTGAGGGCGAGGGGAGGGGGACCAGGCTGAGCGGCGCAAACCCTTGTACTGCGCGTTCAGGGCGAGGTCGCCGTTCTTGGCGACGAGGCCCTTGAGCGCATCGAGAACCATGCCGGTCTCGTTTGTGATGTGTTTCGTCGACATGGCGAGAGGCTTCTTCGGGTCGGGCCGGAGAGAGTTGCTGCTGCTGCGGGATCGAGCTCGGCCGGGCTGTTGAAGGGTCCGGTCACGGAAGGAGACGGAGGCGATGAACGGGGGCGTCCGAGGGCTGAGGAGTCGGGCGAGGTAAAGAGCAGTCGTTCGGGGAGGCAGGAGAGGAGGTGTCGACAAGGCTGGACGCGGCGATGGCTTTGTAGAGACGGCTCTCCCGCCCGCTTCGCCCTTCTCTCCGACGGCACGCCTTTCGAGCCGGCAGCGGGACTGGAGGCTCGCTGGCTGGTGCAGGCAAGGGGAAGGGCCGACGCGCCGGCTTTGGCAGGCCGGCGGCTGGCCGGCCCGGGCCCGACTGGTCGGCCGTGGTGCCTTGAGGTGGCTGATGTAATCATAATCCGATCAACAACAGGGGTCGGTGCGACTGCGGGACCCCGCAGCCGGCACGATGCGGCTCGCCTCACGCCCTTCCTCCCCGCCCGCCTGAATCCCGGCCGCCAGCCTCAACGTGCCGTGTCGAACCGAGAGTGGCTGGCCCTGCAGCCCCTATACACTGATTGCTCCTCTCGACGGGCCAATCCATCCAGAGCCCACCTGATCGAGCCGGGCCTGGCGGCCGTCGCTCGCTCATAGCTCTCGGGCGGCTCACTCCCTTCCTCCGAACCATCTCCCTCCCACCTGCCCCCCACCCCTTCTTCCCCTCTTGCATCCAGACATCTGCCCGCCATGCCCTTCCCTGCCGGTCTCGAGAACAACCGCACGCTCAGCATCCTCAAGGCAGCCGAGGAGGGTGGCTATGGTGTCGTTGCGATGACATGGTCAGCCCCGCCCTCTCTCACTCTCACGTCCTAAGCGAGCCCGCGCTGACGGCCCCGAGCTCGTTTCCTCGATGCAGCTATGATGCGACCGCCGCCATCGGCCTCGTCCGCGCCGCCGAGAAGTCCAAGTCGCCGGCGATCCTTCAGCTCTTCCCGGTGACGATGCGTACGTCGTCGTCCCTTCACGCCCTCTGCCCCTCGATTCATGCCGGCTGACATCGGCCGGACGCCTTCCGCGATGGCAGACTACGGCGGCATCCACTACCTCCGCTTCGTCCTCGAGCTCGCGCACGCCGCCTCGGTCCCGATCGCCGTCCACCTTGACCACGCGACGACCGACGAGGACATCGACACCGCCCTCCGCTTCGCCGAGGCCGGCGTCGCCTTCGACTCGATCATGGTCGACGCCAGCCATGCCGACACGGACGAGGAGAATCTTGCGATCGTGCGCTCTGACGTTTGCTTCTGCCCGCGCCTTCGTTGCTCACGCTGACCCAGGCCTGCTTACCTCGCTTTATCCTGCGCAGTCCAAGGAGCACATCACCCGCGCGACCGCCTGCGGCGTTGCCGTCGAGGTCGAGCTCGGCCGCCTAGAGGGCGGCGAGGCGGGCCTCCGGGTCATCACCGACGCCCAGCTCACCAACCCGGACAAGGCCGAGCACTTTATGAAGGAGTCGGGTGCGACGCTGCTGGCGCCTTCGATTGGCAACCTCCACGGCAAGTACCTGTCGCCGCCCGAGAACCAGTTCAAGCTCGACCTGTACGCCCCACGTCTCCCGCGCTGCACTTGCATCACAGATCGCTGACGGCGTCCCTGTCGCTCCCGCACGGCGTTTTGCAGGCTCAAGACGCTGCATGGCATCGTCCGCCGGAGCGGTCACTTCATTGCCCTGCACGGCACCGACGAGCTGCCCGACCAGCTGTGGCGCGACTGCGTGACCGCCGGCGCCCGCAAGTTCAACATCAACAGCTGGGCACGGGTTCGTCGGCGCCCTGCCTCTCTTCGGCGCGTTACAACAGGAGATTGACCGGCTTTGTCCGTCACGCCATTTGCAGGACCCGACGATGAAGCACATCGAGCGCTCGCTCACGGCCGACGTCCCCTTGCCGCAAATCTACGACGAGGCCTCGGACGTCTTTGCCGGCGTCTGCGAGCGCTTCTTCAACCTGCTCGGGTCGGAAGGCAAGTCGGCATGAGCGCGGGATTGGCGAGGGCATCTGTCCGTACTGTATCATGATTCGCGAACCGAGTGGGCGAGTCCGTAAGTCCGACCTGTCGGCGTTTCGACGTGCTCGGGTGTGCCGACGACCTCCCATCTGCCAAACGCCGGCCGGCGGCCGGTCCATGAAGGGTCGGCCTGTGGTGCCCAGAGGCGCGCCAGCCTGCTGGCCACGTTGGCCTCTCTAGACGCCCGTCCCTCTTGTTGGTGCGTCTGCCGGTTGGCAGGTCCAGAGGGCGCACTATAGCCAGGCCGCCGGCAGCTTTGCGACCGTGTTCCGCTGCCGTCGTCGAGCCGGGTTCGGAAGCAGTCGTGCGTTTGTACAGCGACAGCAAAGCATGCTGCAGCACGAGTGGTCGCGGCCGCTGGCAGGACAGGCCGCGGGCAGGGAGAGCGAGGGAACGACAGGGATCGTCGGCTGGTTCGACGACGGGGTCTCCTTTGCGGGGTGCTGCCGACCGCCCGGGGGTCGAGGCTCTGATCGTGGCAGCCCTGGGGCTGAGCGACCGCCGGCAGGCGGCAGCTGCGGGGCTCAGGCGGCAGCGGCGGCGGGGTCAGCCGGCGCCTCGGAGCGCAAGCCGAGCATCCCCCCCCCCCCTTGCCTGCACCACCTCTGCTGCCTGCTTTTGCTCTGCAGGACCCATCTCGAAAGACCCAGTCGCGCCTTTCCTTAACAGACCTGCGTGGCACGTTCATAAGCTCTTCCCCTCGACGACGATGGACGGCGGCGGCTTTCACGACGACGACGACAGCAGCGGCCGGCGCGGGTCCGACGACCTGGGCGACGACCATGGCGAGAAGCATCAGCGGTGAGGGCTCCCATCCAGGGCCCGGGCTTGGCTGCCCTGGCTTGCATCGGCTGACATTGCAGATGGGGTTCTTGCTGCAGCATCGCCCTCGCCTGCTACCAATGCCGGTCCAAGAAGGCCAAGTGCTCGGGCACGACGCCCGTCTGCGTCCAGTGCGCCCGGCAGTCGCTTCAGTGCGACTGGCCGTCCGGCCGCAAGCGCAAGCGGACGCGCAAGGAGATGCTCGAGGCCGCCGCCAACGCGGCCGCGAACGGCGGCACGGGAGGCAGGAGGGATGTCAGTCGGTCGGTCGACAGGCCTCAGGCTGGGCTCGCAGCTCGAGCCGGAGGCGTCGGCGGCGGCCAGGGCTCGCAGCAACAGCAACAGCAGCAGCGCAAGGCGTCCTCGTCAGCCGACCGATCCAGCATGCCAAAACAGACGATCGGCAGCGCCATCGCTCCGCCGACCAGCCATCCGAAGCAGGACTCGCTGCTCGGCAATCCGTCCGACTTCTCAAGCTGGAACTTGGTACGTCGTCTCCCCGTTTCGGGCGCGGGTGCTTGAGTCACCGTCCTGCGCGCGCGCTCGCTCGCCTGACCCCCCGCCCTCCTGCATCTGGGTGCCTTGCCCCGCATTGTCCCTTTCGGACCCCCCCCCCCCCCTACCTGTCGCTGACACCGCTGCGTGCTCGGTCGGCCGGCCAGCAGGATGCGTTCTCAACCCAGAGCGGCTCGCAGGAGCCATCCTCCATCTCGCCTTACCCTCACTCGCTCGCGGTCGGCTCGGCGCGCTCGCCCTCTCTCCAGCAGGGCCCGCTGCAGGCGTCGCCGACGGCCGCAGGCGGGCTCGCGGACTGGATGACATCTTTCGGCAACACCGGCAGCGGTAGCTCGTCAACCGGTCAGCAGCAGCAGCAAGGCGTCGACGCGGCGTCGACCGGGCGGTCGTTTTCGTCGACGTCGCCCTTCCCGCCGGCGCCGCCTTACCCTTCGACCTTCTCGGCCGTCCATATTCCGTACAAGGTCCCGCCCGACGCCCTGCCGCTCGTCGATGCACCGATCGCCTCGGGCAGCGGCACGGCGGGCCTGGGCGGCTTCGGGATGAGCAGCCTCAGCCTCGGGAACGGGCTCAGCTCGAGCAACGAAGGCAGCGGCGGCCGGTCGAGCGCCTTCAGCCCGAGCAAGGGCACGAGCGACCAGCCGTCGCAACAGCAGCAGCAGCAGCAGGATGGTGCGAGCCAGAGCGGCATCCTGCGCGCGGTGACGGACCAGGTTGGCTACCTCGAAGGCGAGTCGGGCGAGCCGTACCTCAAGCTCTATTACTACCGCGTCTCCGGTAACACAGCCATCCACCCTGGCATCAACCGCATCTGTCTCAAGCTGCAATTGCGGCCGCCGCCGCCGACGTCGCCCGCCGGCTCGGCGACGGCCGCCTCGGGGACGGTCCCCTCGGTGCCTCAGCCGAGGGCCGACCTGCAGGACGTCCAGTTTGATCCGCAGACCGACATGGCGAGCCCGGCCGTGTACGAGCCCCTGATCGAGCTCTTCTACAAGGTCGCGGGTCAGCACTTCCCGAGCATCCAGCGCGGCCGCATCGCCAAGCGCTTCGAGCAGGGCCAGATGAGCGCCTTCCTCTGCAACGGTCAGCAGCCTTGTCACAAGGATCATGCGCGTCCCCTGACGCTGACGCTCCGATGCTTCTCCTATCGCAGCCATGTGTGCCCTCGCCGCTCGGCATTCGCCCCTCGGCCGATCCAACCCGGCCAACGCAGGCAACGCCTTCCTGGCCAAGGCACACGAGCTCGTCGTCCCGCTTCTGCGGATGCCGACGACCGACGGCGTGACGGGCCTCCTCCTGCTCGCCTGGGCCGAGCACGGCCAGAACTCGGAGAGCGGCTTCTGGGTGCGACTCAACTCTTGTCCTCGTTTTGTTCGAACCAGAGAGCACACGCGCTGACTTGCCGCTCCTGGCATCCGCTGCAGCAATTCTCTGGCCTCGCCATCCGGATGGCCGTCGACCTCGGCTTCTTCAGCAACACGGACGAGATGTACGAGGACTATGCGCATTTCGTCCGGACCAAGAACCTGCTTTGGAGCCTGTTCATGACCGATCGCCTCCTCGCGCTGAGCACCGGCCGGCCGTGCACGGTACGCCCTCCGCGTGGTCTTCCGAGACTGCCATGCTCGATCATCTCAGCTCATCGCTCCCCTCCCTCACCGCAGATCCAAGAGTCCGACATCGAGATTCCGCTGCCGCTCGAGGAAGAGGTCCCCGAGGGCCCTCGCCCACCGGGCACGGAGAACGACCCGCCTCTGCCGTCCCCCTTCGTCTGGTGCACGAAGCTCATGGTGCTCTGCGGTCGGATAGCGTGCGTCACCGATCGGTCCTCGTGGGTGACGTCTGACTGACACGAGTTTCTCTTCATCACAGCAACCTGCTCAACGGTTCGCGCGGTCACGCCCGGACCTTTGTCTTACCTGACTCGGCCTCGACAGCCAAGCTCAAGGCGCTTCAGACCGAGCTTGTCGACTTCTACAGCCGCATCCCGCCGAGTATGGTCTGGAGCGTCGACAACTTCAAGAATCAGGCGCAGTCTGAGCGCGGCGGCGTCTTCCTCATGTTCCACTGCTGGGGTATGTCCTTGCCTTTGGCTCGGCCAGTCAGCGTTCAGACCTGCTGACGTCCCTCCTCATCTCCTTCGTCTTTCCTCAGCGAACGCCGTCATTGCCCTGCTGCACCACCCGGCCATCATGTTTTCGCCGTCGGGCGGGAGCGACACGCCGATGACCAAGGCCATGAACCGGTCGATCAAACTCGCTCTCGCCTCGAGTCGGACGATCTGCGAGTGCGCTGTGTTTGCCGACCTGTGCTCGCCCATCTCTTACGTTCGTGCCAACCCCGCCCCCAACAATCTGCTGCCGCTGCTTAAGCTGACCCTGAAGCAACCCTTCGACCTCGCTCAGACGGCCTCGCCAGGCCTTTCACAGACGCTGTACATCGCCGGCCTCGCTTTCATCGCCGAGATGAAGCACGCCTCGCTGGGCATCGCCTCTGGGATGAACAGCGCCGAAGGCTCGCGGCCACCGTCGCCCGGCGCGAACGGAGGCGAGAGCTCGCTCTCGACAACCACGCAAGGCCACGGCGCCGGCGGCCAGGCGACGCCGCAGGCCTCGGACGCCTTCCTCACGCTCCTCGCCCAGCAAAACCTCAATGTCATCGTCAAGGCCCTCCAGCAGATGACGCACTTCTGGGCCGGCGCGGGCGTCATGCTCAACATCCTCAAGCAGCGGTCGCAGGGTGCGTCGACACGGCCGCTCGCTCGGAGCCTCCCTTGGGCGGTTCTAGACCCCGCAGGCGCGCGCTCCCTTCAGCCGCCGAGTTGATCGCTGACAAGGTCCCTCTTCTTCCCTGCCGACCCGCGCGTTCGCCCAGGTATGACCTACGCCAAAATCGACTTCTCGGCGACGAGCGACGACATCAAGACATTTGTCTCGCTGCCCGACTCGGGTGTCCTTCGGCGCTTTACGAGCGACCTTGCCCCGCCCGGTGCGTCTGGGTTTATCGTACCGGCCGCGTGTGCGCCGCTCGCGCCGTCCCGAAAGGCCGGCGGCGGCGGTCCAGACGCGAGGCCCTCGAGCCGCATTCTCGAGACTCGATTGACTGACCGTGCCGCGCGCGGGGCCTGCCTTGTTTGCTCCCTTCCACCGCCGCCTCCCTGCCGATAGGCCTGAGCCCTGCCGAGCAGCTTGCGACGATCGCCTCGATGTCGCCGGCCTGCAGCCCCGAGTCGAACATGGCTCCTGCGCCCGACTTTGCCGGCAGCGCCACCTGTGAGGCTCCGCTCCCTTGGCCGGCCGCTCTCGTGCCGGCGCTTTGCTCGAGGGCCGAGAACTCGGCAGGATGCCAGCCGGCTGACCCGTTTCCTCGCCCTCTCGCTGCAGTCCCCGACGAGTGGAACCTCGATAGCCTGCTCTCGTCCTACTCGGTCGAAGACATGAGCGTCGAGCCCGCCGGCGGCTTCTGGTTCGACGGCCTGGGCGAGTCGCCTTCGTTCGGCACGGCCCTCTAGCGAGCCCCTCGACGCTCTGAGAGCAGCTTGAGCTTGCCGACCTTCAGCTCGCTAGACACGTTTACCAGCCC
>Ga0308160_10007458_pt1 | contig 10872 bp, 14 predicted proteins | sample PhyFR1_FD_201036 | JGI IMG/M metagenome (GOLD analysis project Ga0308160, IMG submission 201036) | Phyllosphere microbial communities from UC Gill Tract Community Farm, Albany, California, United States - DLSLF.R1 | ecosystem: Host-associated > Plants > Phyllosphere > Unclassified | place: USA... | reverse complement strand
CGGCGGTGATGGAGAGTGAGGTGGGTGGGGGGCTAACCGGGTGCGTGAAGCAGGACGTCCGTCTCCGCCAGGGCTGCTACGCCCAACGTGTGAGGCACCTTGACTGGGGCTGCCCACCGGCCGGCTTCAGATCGGTCGCCTGCCGACTGGAGAGAGGGGGCCGAACTGAGCAGGTAGGGCCGGAGCTTGTGAACGAGGGCGGCGAGCGGGCCGAGGAGGGTCGATTGGCTTGCGGCAAGGTCGAGGTCGAGCGCCGTCAATGCCGACGCGGTCGTCGCCGTCGTCGGTGATGATGAGGATCCAAGGAGGACAAAGGCACCGACGAGCAGGATCGCGGTCGTTGCTGCCGCCGCTGCTGCTCGTGTGCGAGCTGACCGACCGGCTGGCACAGGCGATCCCGGTGGGCTCGTCCGACGCCAGTACGACTCCTTCGCGTCCGTTGTCGTCGGGAGGAGCGCCCCTGACCTAAAAGGGGGAGGGCGCGACTTGCCGACGTAGGAAGGCTTGACGAACGACGGCGAGAGCGGGCCCTGGGGGATCGGAGCGAAGCGGCGTGAGGTGCTCGGGTCGACGGCGAGGATGAGGGCCGGGACGCTGGCCGGCTGCTGCGCCGGCAGGGGCGGGTAGGAAGGGAAGCGGGAAGGCATTGGCTGCGGGCGGGCAGGCGGAGGTGGGCGAGGGTGGGACGAAGGAAGAGCAGTCCATCCCGCTCGCTCGCTCTTGAGCATTCTTGAGGCCCTCGGAGGCCATTGCGTCGTCAAAGGGACGGCCCGGGGGGAGGGAGGGAGTGAGACGGGTCTAGGGTGCAGAAGCAGAGGACAAGGCGGCCCCGCGGCGGCGGGACCCTTCAGCCACCGGCCGTTTCAAGGGGCAAAGCGCCGGACCAAAGGGTTCCTCTGAATCGACGACGGCCACCGACCGACCCGTCATCAAAGGGAGCCCATGTAGCATGCGGCTCCCCAATGACTTGTCCTGTCTATCCTACGAGCCTTGTCAGTTGGCCCCACCAATAGGTGTACAGCTCACTCGGCTCTCGTCCGCCCGCCAGCTGGGCCGGCATGATTACCCCCTTACCCCTCTGTCTCCTCCTTCCAGGCCTGAACTGCACCCTAACCGTCCCGAGCCGCCTGATCTCCACATCTTCCTCCTCTCCGAAACTGCATTGGACTGGCCGTCGTCGGTCGTCACGGCTCTCCTCTCCACCCCACGCGCGTCAGCCAGCCCAGCAGCCCGGCAACTGTAACCTCAGCGAGCAGCTGCGCGGAGGCTTTTGAGCCGACTCTCCCACTTTTCCCCGCTTGCATCAGCAAGGGTCCATAGCTCGAGCCGCTGACATGCGCCTTCGCCATCGTGTGGCTCAGACCCTGCTCGCGACTAGCGGGCGGCCGACGGAGCGTTAACAAGCATAGACAGTAGGCTGGCTCATCCATCTCGCTAAGCCTCCGCCTCGGCCTTGCGCTTGGCCTTCTTTGCCCGCTTGCGCTCAGCCTTGTCGTCGTCCCCAGCTGCCTTGGCCCCGGCGGTCTCACCGTCGTCGTCCTCGGCCGAGCGCTTTTTTGACCGCTTGCTCGCCTTCTTGTCCTCGACCTCGTCTGACGGTTCGCTCGCGGCCGGCGTGGCGGCTGCAATGCCACGAGAGCGACGAGAAGTCAGTGAGCCGGACGAGCCAGCGCGCACGAGGTATGAGTGAAGTCGCACCTTCGGCGCTCTTGGCCGCCTGCTTGGCCGCCCGCTTGGCCTCCTTCTTGAGCCGCTTGGCCTCTTCCTTGGCCTCAGCCTTCAGCCGCTTCTTCTCAGCCTTAGCCGCCGCCTTGTCGTTCGAGCCGACGGCAGCTACGGCCGGCGGCGCGTCCTCGTCATCGACCGCCTTGCCCTTGCCCTTGCGGCTTCGGAGCTCCTCGGCGGCAGCGACCTCGGCCGGCTCAGCCTCGTCGTCCGACTCGGACGAGGAGCCCGACGCCTCGGCCTCAACCTCGGGCGAGGGGGCAGGGAGCGAGTCGACGACGACGGGCTCCTCGAAGGCGACGGCGGAGGCCACATCGAGCGAGGATGCAGGCGAGACAGCTCCACTGGCGGCGGCGATCGAAGCGAGCATGGCCGCCTTCTTGGCCTCCATCTTGAGCTTGAAGTAGTCCTGGACGGTCGACGCCGTCTTGTTCTTGACGATCAAATCAGCCCCAAACGTATTAGGCGAGGCGACGCCGCTGGCGCCCTCGGTCTCGGAGCCGGAGGGCGAGTCGCGCGGCGAGTCGAACGGCGTCGAGGGGGCCGACTTGATGCCGAGGATCTCAGACATGGCCGTCGCATTCTGCTGCGAGGCGAGCTGCTTGGCGTTGCGAAACTTGTTGCGGTGGCTTGGCAGGCAAGGGTGAGGGAAGACTACGCGGTCAGCGAGAGAACGCTCTGTAGCAGCGGCAGAGGGAGGGGCTCGGACGGGAAGGGGGACTCACGCCATGCGGCTCGGTCGGCCGAGGACGGTCGTTGTCGTCGTCGAGCTCGACGCGCCCGGCGACGACGTCTCCTCGGTAACGACAACCGTGTCGACGTTGCCCGAGCCGATGACCGACCGCGCAAAGCCGCTGAGCGTCTTGCCCTTGGGCGCCTCGCCCTCGCTGCTCGCACCCGACTCGCCGCCCGCGCCCTCGGCCGCCTGGAGCCGGCGGAGGAGGTCGTCGAGGTTGCCGCCGGCGCTGCCGACGCCGCCTCCCTCGACACCGCCCTCGCGCCGCGCACGACCCATGCCGATACCGGACGAGTCGATCTTGCGGGCGGCCGCGATCGGGTTGACGAGGCCGTTGTCCGAGAGGCCGAGCGAGGTGCCGGGCGTGTGGCCGCTCTTGAGGAGCATCTGAGCGCCGAACGAGGTTGTGTCGTGCCGCCAGGCGAGGTTGCGCGGGTCGAGCCCAATCTTCTGCTTCTGCTTGCGCTCAGAGAGACCCATCCTGAATGAGAGCTGTTGCGAGCGAATAGAGGGGGAGGGGCCGGCAGGGATGGCTGGATAGGTTCGGAGGAGGACCGGGGGGGGGAGGCAAGCGCGAGGCCGGGGCGAAATTCGACCAACGCGCGCGCGCGCAGTCAGGCGGCGCGGCGGCGTTCGGACGAGGCCGTGGCAGGCGGGCGAGGCACGGCGGCCCTGCTGCTGCTGCTGCTGCTGCTGTCGACCGACTGACCTCGACCACGGCCCCTGCGAGCTGCAGCAGCCGTATGAGCTGCTTCTGGCTGAGCCGACGTCACTTCGTCTGCCACCGCTGCCGGTGACCCTCCGTTCCTCACGGTCGCGCTCAACGTGGTGCAAGCGGAGGCAGGGACGCCCCCGCTAGCGCCGCCCGCCCGCCCACCCACCCTGCCATCGCCCACGACATCGCCAAGATCGACTCATCGGCCTGCCGGGTCGGGCTTGTCGAGCTTCGCCTGACGCCCACACACGTATTGTCCGCCTCGCAATAAGGTCGAGATGGCCACTGTTGGTCAGCTGACGTTCGGACGCGCATGCTCCTCCTGCCAGCAGCGGCTCTGACCGCAAGAGGCTGGGTCCGGAGCCGACGTGCCGGTAGGACGCTTGCTATCCTTTCCTCAAGAACCTTGAAACTATTCCTCTAGTACCCTCGTGGCCCTCTCGCTTGCCACCCTCTCGCCCCTCCTCCTCCTCGGTTGTGCAACCGGCCCCTCCGACACGCACATACACTTGATCCTTTTGAACACCTGCGCGCGACTAATTCTTCCGCGAGTGACCGCATCGAACGAGTCCGCCGATCGTCGCCGGGAAGGCTGAGGCATGGACAGGTGGAAGTGCCCGGGAGAATGGACTGGCAACTCGTCGTTATCGAGTTGCCGGAGACGTCGCGTCGTGCTGCGCACGCCTCCGGCTGTGCACGCGAGCCGCCTGTCAAAGCAACCGCTGGCTGCCCCTCGACGCCGACCCCTTTCCCTCGACGGACACACGCACACGCATGCACAACGGACCGGTAGACGGCGTGGCATTCCCGGCTCGACCGCTCGCCTGCAAGCAGGAGGCAGACCCTTCATCGGCGCGCGCGTCGGCGACGAGCTCGGACGCGGCGACCGCTTGTGCTTCTGTCGACGGGGACGAGGCAGCCAAGGATGGCCGCCAGCCGGCGTGGTATGTCAAAGCGGCAGCCAAGCGGCAGGCTCGAGATGCGCTCATCCCTGTCGCCTGGCGACTGCCCCAGGCGCTCCTCGAGGCCTTACCGTTGGACGTCAGGCCGATCCCGGCCTCGTGCGGCCTGCTTACCGCGGGCGAGCTCGCACTCACCGAGGAGGACGACGCTGCTGCCCTCGTCGCACGAATGGCCAGCGGCGAGCTCCGCGCGGTCGACGTCTGTCGGGCCTACTGCAAGCGGGCTGCCATAGCTCAGCAACTCGTACGTTGTCGTCCTCGGTAGGCCAGCTGATCGTCAAACAGCCTCACGAGCTGCGTTGGCGGACGTGACCCTCCTCGATGATGACTGACTCGTCCGACGCTCTCCCTCGCAGACCAACTGCCTGACCGAGATCGCATTCGACACGGCGCTCCATCGTGCGGCCGAGCTCGACGCTCATCTTGCGCGCACGGGAGAGCTTATCGGCCCGCTGCACGGCCTTCCGATCTCGGTGAAGGATCAGTTTGACATTGCCGGTCTCGACTCGACCATGGGTGCGTTCGCTTGGGGAGACATCGCCCTTGAGCGACCTGCCGAGCTGACTTCGCATCCCTCCCCGCTGCCTCCGCCAGGCTTCGTCTCGCTGATCGGCAAGCCGGCTGAACGACACTCGGTCCTCGTCGAGCTACTCTTGTCGCTCGGCGCCGTCATCCACTGCAAGGTCCGTCGCCGCAGCGCTCCAGTCGACGTTCCTCCCCGCGCAAGCCACTGACGATGCACGATACCAGACCAACGTGCCGCAGACGCTCATGGTCGACGAGACGACGAACCACATCTTTGGGCCGACGGCTAATCCGTGCAACAGACGGCTGACGGCCGGCGGCTCGAGCGGGGGCGAGGGCGCGCTCGTTGCAATGCGAGGCTCGATCATCGGCATCGGCACCGACTGGGGTGCGTCTGTCTGTCTGCCTGTGGTAGGACGAGGTGCGACTTGCTCTGCTGATCCCTCGCTGCTCTTCGCCGCGCTCCATCAGGCGGTTCGATCCGCAAGCCGGCAGCCTACTGTGGCCTCCACAGCCTCCGGCCGACGTCGCGCCGGCTGCCATACGAAGGGGCGGCCAACGTCTTCAAGGGCCTCGAGGGCGTCGAATCGGTCCTGGGTCCGATGGCACGCTCGACGAGCTCGGTCGATCTGCTGATGCGGGCCCTCGTCGGAGCAAAGCCATGGGAGTGGGACTCGCATACGGTCGACCGCGTGCGTGCGAGGCCGGCCGGCGTCAAGTAGCTGCGATTGAAGGCTGACCTCCCAAGCTCGTTTGACGTCCGCAGCCCTGGATGCCAAACGCCGAGCTCACGCAGAGGAAGCTCCGGGTCTGCGTCATCCGAGACGACGGCTCGGCGCGCAATCATCCCCCTGTCGCCAGGGGTCTGGAGGAGGTTGCGGCGGCGCTCGTCGCCGCAGGTCATGAGGGTACGGCCTCCTCTTTGTTGCTCGCTCAGGAGGGAAGCTGAGCTGACCGAGTGCCCATCGTCCTGCACGCAGTGGTGGACTGTCCGCCCATCGAATTCGACTTCTCACGGCGGATGATGAGCAAGATGGCGACGGCCGACGGCGGCGTCGACATCAAGGCCTACCTCGAGGCATCCGGTGAGCCGCTCATCGCCGAAGCTTTCTCGCCCGCGCCGCCCAGCACGCCGCCCTCGGTCTTCGAGTACCACCAGCTCGTACAGGAGCGCGACGCGTTTCGGCAGCGCTTCCTTGCGACGTGGCGCTCGACGGCCGCGCTCTTCGCGGCCGGTCAGCCGATGGACCTCATCCTGTGCACGGTCGCGCCGCATCTGGCGCCTCCGTTCCTCGGCGCCCCTCGGCCTGCTGAGTGCGTCCTGCGTCCTTTCGAAGAGGAAGCAAAGATCGCCGCGCTGACCCCATCATCGTCGTTGACTCTCTGCGCAGGCTCATCGTCGGCACCGGCGTATGGTCGCTGCTCGACCTTCCGGCTTGCACGATCCCTGTCGGGGCGATCGACCCTGACCGGGACGTGATTGATCGGTCATTGCCGACCGATGGCGACGCGAAGAACGCGGCCGACCGCCAACACTGGGATTCCTGTCGGTCGCGCCTTTCCCGACTTTTGGTCCCCGGGCCCCTCGCTCGCTCACTGAACCTGCTCCCGTTCCCGCAGATGACCCCGAGACGTTCGCCGGCGCCCCGACCGCCGTTCAGCTCGTCAGCCCGCGCCGCTTTCGCGAGGACGACCTGCTGGGGATGATGCGCGTGGTCGAGGAGGCCCTGCTAGCCTGCCGGCGAGAATCATGACCCGTGCTTATGCGAGTCTCTCAAGATGTCACCAGAGCTGGTCCAGTCCCTGAGGCGGAGAAGGGGATGCGGCACGCGAGCAGCATCGTTCAGGGTTTCTTGTGGCGGTAGGCGACGCCGCAGATGGTGCCAGCGACCTGCATGACCCCTGAGATTCCGACCGCAATCGTCAGCCTGCGTCGTCTTCCGGTCGCGCACGCACGGGGGGACCGACCTGAGAACAGCAGCAGGGCTCCGAAGCGGTGCAGGCCGTAACTGCCTGTGGCGCCCTGAAACAGGTCCGACTTGAGGAGCGAGCTCGCGATGGGGCCTGGAAGGCAGATGAGGGAGCAAAGGCAAATTAGGATACGAAGAGTCGAAGGCTGGCAGGAAGAACCGCGACCGACCGCTCGCAATGTTGCCTGTCGGTGGCCAAGGGGGACGCTCGCAAGTCAGTCCGCCGTCGGCCTCAAAGTCCAAAGCTCGACCGAGCGACGCACCGATCCCTCGCGCGAAAGCAAAGGCCGAGAAGATGAGGCTCGGGAGAGTCGGATCGTCGTCTGTCGAAGATGAGCATGCGTCAATGTCCAAGGGCCCCCTTGGCCGCGAGGGCGGGATGTCGACGTACGGCTGACGATCGTGATGAGTTGGGACCACAAGGCGGTGAAGGCGAGCCCTGTGCTTCCAAAGACGAGCGTAAAGACAACGAGGAGGGCGCTCGACCTTCCGGCAAAGCCCCAGAGAAAGATCGAGGCGAGGGCCGCGCCTCCAGCCGTCATGAAGATGATGAGCCGCGTTGGCAGCTTGTCGGACAAGTAGCCGAAGCCCAGGAGGCCCGGGACAGAGGCTGCGTTCATCAGTGCGACGAGCGTCGCGCCGTCGGGCTTGCTCTTGATCTCGCCCGCATAGCTCGCGAGCCAGACGGTCGGCACGAACTAGGGGAGGGGGCGAGCGGCTTCGGTCAGCAGCGGAACAGCTAGGAGGGAGGACGAAGGGGCACGCCGCACGTTACCAAGCGAGGTCAGCAGGATCGTCACGACGAAGCTGTAGAACGGCGAGCGCCGAAGGAAGCTCCAGTTGATGCGCGTCCTGCGGTGGCTCGCACTGGCGCCTCGAGCGACCGGCAGCCGCGGCTTGATGCCGAGGACGGCGATGGTGCCGACGACCCCGTAGCCGACGCCCTGGTTCGATCGAAGAAAAGGTCAGCTCTTAACCCGAGCAGGAAACAGGCCCCCAAACGACTCACAAGAGCGATCATCGATGTCTTGTACGAGAAGCGCTTGAGCAAGGCCGACATGACGAAGGCTGCGGGGCGCAAGGTCGCGTCAAGACCGAGCGAGGCCGGAGCACAGTCGCTGGCGCACGTACGAAAGACGGTTCCTCCGAATCCCGTTCCGGCATAGAGCACGCCCGACGCGAGGCCACGACGGGCCGAGAACCATTCCTGCGGGGTCGTCGTGCCGCCGAGGGGTGGATCAGTCGAGCAGCTTCGCCGTCGACAAGCGACAGCGCTGCCTGATGGGGGACGTACAAAGAGCAAGACCGCGCAGGGCAAGTAGAAGAGGCAGCAGAGCGGGTAGATGAGCCCGAGACAGACGAGCAGGTGGCTCGGCTGATCGGGAGACAAGTTTCGACGGGTCAGTGACGAGCGACGAGTCGGGGGTTAGAGCGCTCGCCGCGCACCTTTGTGGCAAAGGCACTGCCGATGAGACCGGCGACGGCGGCCGCCAGCCCAAAGAGCTGCATGTGCAGCCGGTAGCGCGGGAAACGGGCCAGGAGCGGGCCGAAGAAGACGCATGAGAGATACATGAGGCCCGTCTGGAGGGTGGCCGCGAGCGTGAGGGTCGACTCGGCGCCGAGGTCGTCCTTGAAGAGGCTCGACGTCCAGTAGCTATGGAGGACGCCGACCTGAGCGGCAAGGCGGAAAGAAGAGAGGCGTCAGCAGGCAGTCGAGTTCGAACGATGGCCCCGTAGGCAAGAGATCGGCGGCTCACCGAGAACGGGAGGCCTGTCGGAGTGGGGGGGGGGGGGGCGACCGCAAGCCGACCCATCAGCACAAGTTCCCGTCAGCCTTCGTTGAGCTTTATCCGTCGCGACAGCGAACAAGAGCTCTAATCACGGACCCCAGACCAGGACCTCGATCGTCGTCGCTGCGGCGAGAAAGAGCCAGGCGTCCCGGCCGCCGTCGACGGGCGCGAGCTGCGAGCCCGGGTTGAGGCTGAGCCGGTCGGGCGAGCTCGCGCGCGACAGGCTGGCCGCCGACGACGACGGCGGCGGCGGTGTCCCGACCAGGTCGGCCCGGAGCGTCGCTGGCGGCAGGGGCTGGAGCTCGATCTGGACCATCGGTGTGCGATGAGAGGCGAGAGGGAGGCGAGGGGGAGCGAAGGGTAGCAGCGGTGAACGGCGGGTCGCTCGCTGCTCGAGGTCACAAAACGACGGGAGCGAGTCAGGGCGGCGACTGCGCGCCCTGGCCCCGTCGGGCCGACAAGTCCGAACGCGCGCACAGGGTGCCTGCGTGCGTCAGCGGCGATGAGAGTGCACGGCACCGACGCAAGGCAGGCGTCCGCGGTCATGCGCACGGGTCGGTGAAGGTGGAGGGAGAGGAGGAGCATTGCAATAGAGAGCAGCCGCCTCCTGTGCGTCACCCAGTGCCTCCCAGACCGCTAGGCGGCCGCAGCAAGGGTCAGATGACGCAGGCCACGCTCCTCTCCCCCCCCCCCCACTCCGTGACATACGCGCCACGGCACGAGCGCCGCCGCCGGACCCGTATGCGCCGGCTGGGCGCGGTGCGGGTTCCCGGTCGAGACGCCTAGGTGGGCAAGAGCGACGGGTCCTGAAGGGCCACGACGACCGCAGGCGTGCGAAGAGGGGCCCGTGAACGAGGAACGACACTCACCCCCCTCCTCCTCACTCAGTCGACAGTCGGTCAGGGCCTCCTTCGTGATCGTCTTCGTGCAAACTTCGAGGGTGGACCGTCTAGAGTGTCCGGCAAAGATCCCTCCCGCCGTCGACCTGGGCCTGGCATAGGGCGAGCTCAAGCGGCATCGAGACCTGAGCGGAGGGAGGTAGGGGAAGGGGAGGGTGGGCGTGCGTCAGTCGCTGGAGCGAGAGAGAGGGGTTTTCCAGCAGTCTCAGGACGAGAAAAGGAGAAGGGGACGCTTACGAGCGAGGCGACGAGGACGCCCCACGAGTCGCTCGCGCCAACGACGCCGATCCGCCATTCGCGCTCCTGCTGGCGTCGTTCGGCTCCCGCGAGCGCCAGCCGGGCGCCAGCCGCAGCCATCGGCGGTCCAAGCTCTGCCTGCTGGCTGTTGCTGCTGCTGCTGACGCCGCGGTCATCGTCGCCGCCGCCGTCGAAGCGGCCGACGTGGTGAAACGTCTGGACGTAGGCGGTCCCTCCGCAGAGGCCTTCGAGGCAGACGAGGCCGAGGAGCGGTCCGAGGCCGACCGTCGGCCGGAGCGACTCGTGCAGGCAGAGGGCGAGGATCGCGCCTTGGAGGATCGAAGGGAGCGGGAGGAACCGGATCGGTAAGGCAGGCAGGCCGAGCAGGTGCGAGGAACGCGAGATGAAAACGAAGAGCTGGTAGGTGAGCTGTGCAAGGAGAGGGAGTGAGAGAGGGAGAGAGAGAGAGAGAGAGAGAGAGAGAGAGAGAGAGAGAAGAGAGGGGCCGTTGGCGTTCGTGTCCGTCGGGAGGGGAGCGTGGTGTACAGGGATCGGTTCGTCAGGTCGAAGGGCGGCGACCAGGCGCACAGGCTTGGAGACGGAAAGGGGCGTGCGCTGGGCCCGTACCTGATAGAGCGGATAGAAGTCGCGCGGCGTCTTGACGAGCCAGCGCAGAGGCGCGCGCTTCGGGAGATCATACAGGAGCGTCGGTGCGATGCCCTGGGTCGCACGGCGTGCGCGCGGAGGGGAGGAGGCGAACCCAGCGTCAGGCCGAGCGGGAGAGTGAGCGAGGGTCGGATGGATGGGTCGGGGAGGTCGACTCTCTCACCTGGTTGATCGTGTACTCAAAGACGTAGACGGCAAAGAGGGGCAGCATGAAGCGGCCGATCAGCGGTCGAGCCAGCCGCCACTTCTCAGCCGCCGTCAGGCCCCCGGCGGCGTTCGGCACAGGCGACTTTGCCGTGCCCGAGCCAGCAAAGCCGGGCTCGTCGTCGGATCGGACCGCCGGCGGCTCCTCTTCGTCGTCGGAGGCGGCCGGCGGTCGGAGGACGAGCAGAAGCATGGCGACCATGCCTGCCGGGAGAACGCTCGTCGCTAGCATGGCCCGCCGGACGCCGAGGCCTTTGAGGGCGAACCACAGGCTGGCGCCGAGGATGCCTGCGCCGCCGGTGCCGCTGGCGAAGCCGCCGAGGGCGAGGGAAGAAGGGTAGGCCGACGACAGCTGGAGGAAGGTGAGCTCGCCGAGGCCGGACGAGAAGGAGGCGAGGGAGATGCCGAGCAGCCTCGGCGCGAGCGAAGGCGAGAAGGCAATG
>Ga0308160_10007457_pt1 | contig 10874 bp, 8 predicted proteins | sample PhyFR1_FD_201036 | JGI IMG/M metagenome (GOLD analysis project Ga0308160, IMG submission 201036) | Phyllosphere microbial communities from UC Gill Tract Community Farm, Albany, California, United States - DLSLF.R1 | ecosystem: Host-associated > Plants > Phyllosphere > Unclassified | place: USA... | reverse complement strand
TCACCGGACACCTCAGCGAGGCCAATATCCGCCTGTACGAACGCGAGGGCTACACCCGCACGCGACAAGTTGCCCTCCAACCAGGGGTCGAGCTGATCTACATGCAGAAGCCAGCCGGCTAGCTCCCGAAACCACACCAACAACACGCCCACTCCCCCGGGGCACGGTCACTCATGGCCGCAGCGCCTAGCGACGCGTCGACGCGCAGGACGATCTCATCGACGCAGCCTTCCGCCCCGAACCGGATCGCCTCACCACTCCCCGCTCGAGCTCCGTGCCGTCGCGATCGTCTAAAAACGTCCCAAACCGGCGCTGGACCACGGACCTGTAGTTAGCTCTCCATCCAGGTGAGCGCTGATGGATGCGATCGTTAGGAAACGCATCGTTCAACGAGTGCGTCAGCCCAGGTCCGCATAGTGCGCGGCGGCCACGGCGACACGATTCTGGTAGTCGGTGTTGGCGTTGTAGGAGCGGATCGCGTCGATCCACGCGGCCGATCCGTCGAGTGTGCCGTGGGCATGGCAGAGGTAACGGGCGGCGGTGAGGGCGGCGTCATCGATGTTGTTGGCGTCAGCGACGCCGTCGTCGTTCCCATCAGCCCCCCAGGCTTTCCATGTGTCAGGGATGAACTGCATCGGGCCGACCGCTCGATCCCATAACGGGTCGCCGTCAAGTTCGCCACGGTCGCTATCGGGGATCACGGCACTCGAAGTCCCGTCCAAGGCGATCCCCACGATGTCTGGCCGAGCGTCCCCATTCGCATCGATGGCGCCGCCGAAGATCGTGCCATGTTCGGACTCGACATATCCGATCGCGGCTAGCGTGTTCCATCCGACGGTGCACCCCGTATCCGCTCTCACCGAGAGATCGGCACCGGCATAGGCGGACAGTGCCCGGGTCGGGATGCCTGATGCCTCGGAGACGCGCAGGACCCACGCCGGGTCAGTGAGTAGCACGATGCCGGCCGGAACCGGAGAGACGGCATCCCCGACGGGGATTGCCTCCGGCGGCTGGATGGCACTCTCGGCGATGGGTGTCGTCGTACGCACCGCACCGAGCTGGGCGCCGCCGCTGCTGTTGGCCGCCGCCGCGTATCCGATCGTGCTGGCTCCTGCCGCCAGGACGATCACCGTAAGGGCGGATGTGAGAAGTGTGCGACCGGATCGTCTCGTGCCAGGTCCGTGCGCGACATGCCTTGGGTGTCGCCAGGCGCTCCCGAACGTAGATGGTCGCCTCATGCGCGTCGGGGAACGACGAGGGGCCGGCCCGTGTCGGGGTCGGGGATAATGCGCACCGCGGTGGCGTAGACCTGTTCAACCCGCTCGGCGGTCAGTACCGCCGCGGGTTCTCCGACGGCGACCAGATGGCCGCGGTCGATCATCGCGATCTCGTCGGCGTAGGCGGCGGCGAGCGAGAGGTCGTGGAGCACGATGACAACCGCGCGCCCGTTGGATGCCAGGAGTCTTGCGGTCATGAGGACGTCTTCCTGATGCCGCAGATCGAGGGCTGCTGTGGGTTCATCCCACAGCACCACCGGGGTGTCTTGCGCCAACACTCGCGCCAACGATACCCGGGCCCTCTCTCCGCCGGACAGGGTTGGGAAAGCCCGATCGGCCAGTCGGACGACGTCCGACCGGTCGAGGGCTGACTCGATCGCCCGCTCGTCTTCAGCGGAGCGGTCGGTGCCGATCCACGGGGCGCGGCCCATCTCGATCACCTGGCGGGCAGTGAAGGGGAACGTGACATGGTTGGCCTGCAACAGCACCGAACGTGCCCGCGACAGTTCCACCGGGTCCCACGAATTCAGTGGGCGTTCGTCGAGGGTCACGGCACCTGTCGTGGGCGTGATATCGCCGGTGAGAACACCGAGCAGAGTGGACTTGCCGGCGCCGTTGGGCCCGACCAGCGCCAGCACCTTGCCATAGGCGACGTCGAGGGTGACATCATCGAGGATGCGGGCACCGCCCACGACATGACCCGCCCGCTCGAGCCGGTAGGCGACACCGGTCATGCCCAGCCTCCTGCCTTTGGGCGGTTGCGTCGAATCAGCCAATAGAAGAACGGACCGCCCACAAGCGAAGTCAACAGTCCGATCGGCAGATCAGCCGAGGGCACCGCCGTTCGAGCGAGGAGATCCGCGTAGACCATCAGCGTGGCACCCCCGAGAAGGGAAGCGATGATCAGTGTTCGATGCGAGGGGCCGAGCATCATCCGTATCAGGTGCGGGATCACCAGTCCCACGAACGCGATGATGCCCACGAACGCCACCGCCACCCCGGTCAACAACGCAACCACCACCACAGAGAGGACCCGTAAACGTTCCACCCTCACTCCCAGGTGGGCTGCGGTCCGATCACCGAGCGCGAGGAGGTCGTAACGCGGCGCGAGGCAGACAGTGACGGCGACCGACACGACACCGACGACGGACACGACGAGTACTTCGTTCCACCGGGAGGCGTTCAACGACCCAAGTTGCCAGAAGATGATCTGCTCGCGGCTAGCGGCGCTTCCGGCGAACATCAACAACGCAAGCCCCGCCCCGGCGAACGCGTTGACCGCGATCCCGGTCAGCAGCAGAGTGACGACCTCGGTGCGCCCATGCGTCTTCGCCGTCACATACACGATCATGGTGGCGGTGAGCCCACCCACGAAAGCGAACACCGCCGTTGACCATGCTCCGAACACGGCAAACCCGAGCGTGATCGATGCGGCTGCTCCAAGTGCAGCACCCGCCGAGACGCCGACGACACCGGGCTCGGCCAGCGGGTTCCCGAAGACGGCCTGCATCACGGCCCCCGCGACCGCCAACAGCGCTCCAACCAGCAGCGACATCACCACACGAGGAAAGCGGATCTGCCACAGCGTCTGCTCGAGCAGAGTCTCGTCCGGCGCCCAGGTGTTCTCGATCCCGAACGAGCGCACGACCGAACCGACCACCTGAGCCGGTCCGATCGCCAACTGCCCAAACCCCGCCGACAGCAGCACCCCCGCACACAGCAGCACGAGGAGGACCCCGTAGACGAGTCGGCGCTTCGCACGCAGAGTACCAAGCGGCGCCGCGGTCACGAATCACCGCCATCAACCGCCGCGTCGGGAGCGTAGATCGCCCGCGCCAAAGCGTCGAGCACATGGGCCGAGCGGGGGCCGAAGGAAAGGACGCTCCCGTCGTCCATGTCGACCAGCCGGCGGTTCTGCCCGGCGGTGGTGATGGCGACCGCCGGCTTCTCCTGGAGCAGCCCATCGACCCCGCCGACGGATGCGATGCCTTTGGACATCACGAGAATCAGATCCGGATCGGCAGCGACGAGCGCCTCGTCGGTCATCGGCCTCATACCGACCCACCCCTGTTCAGAGGCGATATCGATCGCCCCAAGGGCGGTGATCAACCGATCAGCACCCGATTCGGCGCCGAACAGATAGTAGATTCCCGCACCCCCGCGCAGGTAGAGGAATACGATGCGCAGCTTCTTGTCCGGCTCCTGCGGAGCGATCTCGGCGATCTCGGCGATCTTCTCCGCAACCTCCCCCACGATCCGCTTGGCGAGGGTTTCTCCCGCATCGGGAGCCCCATACACGCCCGCGACCTGACGAGCTAGTTCTGCGGCGCCGTCGAAAGATCCCTCGTTATGCACGGAGACGACGGCGATTCCGACGTCCCGGAGCTGCTCGATGACGTCCCGCGGCCCCACCGTGCCATCCGTGATCACCAGTGTGGGTTTCAGTGCGACGATCGATTCAGCGTTCACCGTGTGCCCGCCAGACGTGACCAGGGGCAGGTCGCTGGCCCCTGGGAATGTCGTGGATGCGTCGCGGCCAACCATGGTGTGGCCGAAACCAAGCCCCCAAACCGTTGCCGCAACCGACCCGGCCAGGTCGATCGCCACCACCCGAGACGTGTCGGTCACGACAACTTCGTTCTCGCCGGCCTGGTCATACGACGTCACGGTCGCTGGCAGTGACTGCGAGGGGTCATCTGCGACCGGGGTGATCGCCGTATCGGGAAGCACCGCCGTCGATGGCCCCACGTACGCCTTCGGATCGGCCAGGATCGGCAACTCCGCGAGCGGCGTCAGCACCGCGGCGGTCGGCTTGGCCTGGAGATCAGGGGTCGTGCCGGCGCATCCGACCAACGACAGAATGCCAACCAGAGCGACCGCCGCGGTCATCCTCAGGGCATGATTGCGCGTCACTTGACCGGCTCAACGATCTCGCCCGCGGTATCCGCCACCTCGTCGGTGGAGTGGCGACGCGACCGGGACAGCAACAGCACTGCGGCGGCGAGCACACCGACGGCCAACGCACCTCCACCGACCCACCACCGCCAGCCGAGATCCGCCTTCCCCCCGGGGTCTTCCTCCGTCGAGATGGGTGCGATGGCATCGCCCGAGACGACCGCGCAGTCCGATGCAGTGGACACCACAAACGAGATCGGGTCGAACTCGGTACCCGGCTCGTAGTTCGGGAACGCTTCGAATCCCTGGCTTGTGATTGAGGTCGGCGCGTCCGTCACCGTGACCGTGGCACCGTCTTCGGACACCTCAACGTCGGCGGCCGACAAGTCGATTTCAGCGAAGGAGACTTGCTCGAACGACAGCACGTTCTCGGTCTTGCCCGCGAGGGCGTCGTCCATCGTGAGCCCCTGGACGTCGAGCAGCAGATAGGCGGTGTCGGGTCCGGTGAACAGGATGGTCGGATTCTTCACCGCCGTGTCCAGTAGCCCGTCGTGACCGGTGAACCGCACAGCACCTTGGAACGACACCCGTCCGGCGAAGGACTCATGGTCGAACAGGCCCTGACCACCAGCCCAGCCGAAGGACGGCGTCTGGTAGGTGGCACCGTCGGTGACCTCCCACGCACCGTGCGCGATGGTGCCGGAGATATATGAGCGGAAGGACTCTTTGAACCCCCAATCGACCGTTGCATCGTTGACCGCGCAGCCCGTGATCGGGTTGGGCTCCTTCACGGACAGCTCGATGCCGAGGTTCTGTGAGCCCTGGAATGTGAGCGTGTGTGTGCCTGGCTGCGTATCCAGCGGGATGATGCCGGTCCAGGTCGCGGTCCCTGCGGCGTCGGCGATGAGGTTGCGCTCGAGTACGACGGGCTCCGAGTACAACACCACCTTGATGTCTGCCTCGTTCGGTCTGAATCCGGCACCGACTACGGTGAGTTCGCTCCCCGGTCGGATGTCCTTCAGCTGCTCAGGAGTGATGTACAGGCCCGTGTTCGTGGGCGGTGTGGCGGGAGGCGTCCAGGAATCTGCCGCGTACGCGGCAACCGCTTGTGCGCCCGAGCCACCCGAATCCGGGCTCGCCGTCGCGCCGATCACGAACGACAGCGGGTCCATTGCGGTGCCCGGCGGGTAGAACTGGCTCGACCCGTAAGAGAACACTCTCGCGCCGTCTTGTGTCAGCGTGACCGGCACGTTCGCGTAGGCCACGCCTCCCTCGAATCCTGCCTGGGTCGCCTCAGCGAGGTCTAATGCCCCGATCGGCGCCTGGGCGCCGTTCACCGTCACCAGGAGTGTTCCCGAGGTTGCCGAGTCGATCCGCACCACCGGGTCAGCGAACGTCAGGTTCAGCACCCCCGCGTGCCCAAGGAACGTCACCGACCCGCCGTATGAGGTCGTCGCGGTACTCGATTCGGACGACCAGTCCGTCGAGGTCTGCCCGAACCGGAATAGGCCACCCTGTGCTGACGCGCCGTGGGACACACTGATCGAGCCCTTCGCGATGCTGCCGGTGATGTAGGAGCGGAACGACGACCTCACCCCCCACAGCAATGAGCCTTCCTTCGTCGATGCCACCGTGGTGGGGTCCGAAGGCGAGAGCACCGGAGGGGTGATCACCGGCGTCTCAGGGACGCTCGGCACCCCGGCACCCGAGAAGCCGACACCCAGCGAGGCCGGGCGCTTCGCAGCATCCATCGACCCGCCCGTTGAATAGAAGTAGGCCGCCAAATTGGTGGTGGCGTGGAAGTCGATGAACGACTGTGGCCACGCTCCCCAACCCGCCCCAGTCGTCAGCTGCGGGGTACCGCCGCGGGAGTCGATCAGCACACCGTCGAAGTCCGGAGTCGCGACGAATCCGCGTTCGGCGTCAATGACGACACCGTGGAACGTGGCGAGGGTGACCGAGCTTTGCGGAACCACAGGCTCCTTTGGCTTGTCGGGGTTCGCCATGTCACCGGAGTAGCCCGAGAGATCCGCCGTGAGCGTGCCGGTGCCGCTGGCGTCGATCGTCATCGCCGGGTTCGTTAAGGTGAACGGCACGAGACCGTCATAGAAGTTGATGCTCGCGGCCCCTGTCCACTGGATCGTCGCGGAACCGTCCGATTGCAGCACCGCGGTGCCGCCAGTGAATCGCATCAGCTGGGCCGCTGCGCCACCCGCATCGATGTGGGAACCACGTGTGGCCCATGTCGCAGCGGTCGTCTCGCCGCCCGGCGCGCGCTGCAGGATCTCGACGCCGTCTACAGTCGCTTGGTAGCTCGTCGGCGTCCCGTCGGAGACACCAGCGGAGAAGTAGTTTGACGAGCTGCCGTTCGGTGGTCGATGCTGCCACTCTGGGCTGCCGGACCATTCGAGCGAGACGCCGGTGTAGGTCGTCGTCTCGGGCACCGACGGCCGCTCGCGGACCGTTACGAGAGCTTCGGTGGTGTACACGGTGTCGACCTCGTTGGCAAGCTTCGCGCGGTAGAGCGCCCCGTTGTCACTGGCGGACGCGGCGGTGACCGTTAGCCGGGTGCCGCTGACGCCGGAGGTCACATCGGCCCAACCGTCTGCGGTCTGACGCTGCCAGGTGACGGTCGGTGCAGGGTTTCCCGTCGCGAGCACCGAGAGCTCAAAGGGCTGACCGGCATAGACGGTGACAGCGGCAGGCGGCGATTCGACGAGCGGCGCAGTCCGCACGCTCATCGTTGCGGCCGCACTCACCACGGTGCCGGCTGCGTTCGCGAAGACAGCGCGCACCTGCGTGCCGTCGGTGTTCAGGGTGGCGTTGAGGGCGAGGAGCGGCGAGGTTTCGCCTGCGATATCGCTGAACCTCGACGCCCCCGCAGGGCGCATCTGCCACTGCATCCCGCCCGTTCCCGTCGCTTGGAACGAGATGGTGGCGGAGGAGACTCCCGCTGGCAACGTCACGGCGTGGTCAGCAGGGTCGGAAAGGACCATCGGGCTGACGCCGGTGAGCGTGAGACGCTGCAACGCCCGCAGCGACGGTTTCGTTGCGTCGAACACTTGCACGATGAGCGATCCGTCGGTGAGCACCGAGAGCACGTCGCGGCCAAGAATGTCGCGCGCAAAACCCTCGATCGGGATGCTGGCAACCAAGCGTTGGTCGCGGAGCACATCGACAGTTGCGGCCGTCTGGCTCAGCATGTAGTCCAGGCCCCGCGCCGCATCGGAGTCCGCGTGATCGCTGTAACCTTCCACACCAACCGGCACGTTGTTGGAAAGAACACGAACGACTCCGTCGACCACATCGACGTACCCGACGACCCCGGTCCAGTTGGCGCCGTACAGCAAGACGCTACCGTCGCTGGCTCGTGTAGCGAGCTCGTAGTTGAAGTACTGGTTGTAGTCAGCTGCGAATGGTTGAACGGTGGGCACAGAGCCCTCGATGAGCGCAGCTGCGGCTGACTGTGCTCCCGCGACGAGATGCCGCGCGGGAAGCGGCATGCTGCCGGAGAGCCCACCGACGGCGAGATAGCTGCCATCGCGCAACCCGAGAAGCGTACCCACCGATTTGGGCCCACCCCTGCTGAAGAGAGGCCCGGTCCGGTGAGTATCGGCGAGTGGTGCAGAGAGCACGATCGGTACCGAGACGAACGCGCCGGTCCCACCAGGGACACGCGTCAGCGTAAAGCGATCAGCGGCAGTACCCGCAACTTGTGTGATAAATGCGAGCTCGCCCGCGACCGTGTTCCAGGTCATCGCATTGAGAGTGAAGGCGGTGCCGGAAACTGTTCCGAGGGTGGTGACCTCGTACCGATCGCCCAACCAGGTGAGCGCTCGCACGACAGCGTCGCCGCCCCGGACACCACCAACCCTGGTGCTCACCTGAGTCGCAACGAATATGCGGTCTGAGGCGGGATCGTTTGCCACGACATACGTGGCGTTCGCGGCAAGCGGCACCTCGACAGGCTCAGACGGGGCGAGCGTCTCGGGATGCAGCGCGAGGACCGTGAGCTGCGTTGCCGTGGTGCTGGCGCGCTCGACGACGTGGAGCATGCCCGCGCCGACGAGCACCTCACGGTTCGCGGGGTTCGCTGTGCCGGCCCATGTTGCGCCGGGCGTGAAAGCGGGCGTTCCAGGGGTGCTCCAGTGCTCGCCGAGGTCAGGAGCGCCGCCCGGGCCCTCGTATGACAGCGACACCGGGTCCATCGTCGTACCCACTGGGTAGAGCGGGAACCCATCCCCGGCCACCGTCGGCATGGATGGCCAGTTCGTCGTGCCACCGTCGATGCTCGGTGTGGCATCCAGCGAGTTGATCGTCGCGATCACCACATCGCTGTAGTGGGTAATCTCTCCTCCCGGAGTGTCGCGCGAGATGCCATCGTAGTCACCGCGGAGCTCTTGGTGGTCGGCCGAGATGAGCAGGCTGAGCTTCGAGAACGTCGAGTCGAGCAGGCACTTCGTATAAGCCGTGTTGTCCTCGCAGTAGGCCGCGAACCGGACCGTGCCACTGAGCTGCAGGGTCAGCGCGTTCCCGTCGTCGTCGAACGAGCCTGCCTGAACGGGAAAGTCGAAGGCTCCATCAGCCGCGCGTGTCACGCCATCAGACATGATGACCCCTGAGCCGATGTAGTTGCGCCACGATTCCTTGATGCCCCAGTGAAGTGTCCCCGCAGTGACATCGCTCGCCACTGCGACCGCGGGCGTCGAGGTGAAGACGACCAGAAGACCAGCAAGAAGGGCGAGGACGACGGTGAAGGACGGGACACGGTGGCGTGCAGACATACGGGACGACCTCGTTGGGGTAGAGGAAATGAGGAAGGAAGGTGGGGGCAGTACGGCGACTGCCCCCACCGATCAGGTGAAGGTCTCTAACTACTCGTCGACGCGGAACGAGGCGCTCTGGTCAACGATCCGCTTGTTGCTGCCATGCGTGGCGACCTTGATCGCACAGGCGTTGTTCGCCGTGCAGTCAATCGTGCTCGGCTGGCCGGGCGCCGTCGCGTGAGTGTTCGCGCCGTGAGCGGCGAGCACGACCGTGGCCGACACCGCACCCGAGGCGTCAGACATGACGCTTTGGAAGCCTGCACACGCCGGAATGCCGAACAAGTACGTGGTGTTTGAGCAGAGTCCGACGTAGTACTCCGTATTGGCATCGAGACCCGTCACGGTCGCCGTCGTGCTGTCGCCGTCCACGAAGTAGCTGTGGCCGGCCCCGTCGACCGATGGGGCCGGACTCAGGCCCGTTGCCGCGAATGCGGCGCTGCCAGACACACCGACGAAGGTCAGTGCCAGACCAACGATAAGGGCCCCCATCGTGCGGGTGCGCAGTGATTTGGACATAGAAAGTCGCTCCAATCGATAATGTTGGAGTGCCTCTCGACACTCCCGGCTGCGTTCGCACTCATGCGGACGCTCGAAGAGTCGCTGAGGTGCCGGGGTGGCTGCCGCTACCAACAGTTGCCACCCCGACTCAGTCAACTCTGAGGTAAGCCTAACCTAATTAACTTCATCCTGGGGTATCTCTTTGACCGTTCCAGAGCGCCTAGGCCAACTGCCTGCAGTCGCGACTGTTAGAGCTTCAAAGCCTCGACCGATACCCGGCCAATCAGAACGCCAGCGTTCCGCGCCAGCCCGGCACTTCATCGCAGAGTGCGCATTCGTAGCTCTGTGTGCCCCTCACGATGCTCGCGACGGCCCCACCAGCGACCTCGAGCACTTGAATCCGCCCCACTTGTGGCGCCGACCATAGGACAGCTCCGTGTGTGGGCGGGGAATCCAGATCAGCCCACCAGGGAGGTCTGGATGAGGTCGCCGTGGGCGCCCGAAGCGTCCGTCTGGCGCTTGCCCAAAAAACGAGAGCCTGTTTCACTCAACACATGAGTCTCACGTGCGATCAGTGCCGTACCCGAATCCGAAATTCCGGGAATCAGACGCCCACTCGGCTGCTCTGCGACAACTGCTACTCGACCTTCGCAGGCCTCACCGGCGGCCTCATCACTGGCGGAACAGTCGAGAACGCCGTGAGCACCTCCGGCTGGCTATCCGCCCTACGAAAGCCAAAGAAGGACCAGCCGTAAGTACTCCGTCCCACACCTAGGTGGGACGAGTGCGATCAACAATCGTTAGCCCCGTGTGCTCCCCTCCCCCTCCCAGCTTCTGGGACGCATGGCTCGACCCGACCGTCGTCGGCGACCGGGTCCTCGTCGGCGAAGCTGTCAGAGCCGCGCTGCCCGTCGCCGAGGATCTCGACTGGTTCCCCGTCGACAAGCTCGCTGGCGACTCCCTGCCCTCGTCCAGCCGGCTCAGTGATGCCGGCTGGGCGCACGAGGTGTCGGCTGTTCTAGAGCATGGGGCGGCCTGGAGGAAGCGACTCGGCTCCTCGGGATTCGAAGGGGCGTCCGTCGTTGTGCGCTTCTTCGCGACGTCGGACTTCAGCGTGAACGGCCTTCGCGACGAAGTCGGAGAAGCTCTCGTCGTTCTCGAGGTGCTTGGTCGCTTTGTAGGTTGCCCGCGCCGCATCGCGCTCGGCAGCATGCATGTACACGCTCACGGTCGACTTCTTGGCGGCGCCGACAGCGGAACCCGCCGCTTCTGAGCCCGCGGGCGCAGCCGGCGGCGCGTTGGTTGGGATTCGTTTGGGGAGTTCGGGAGTGGCCGGGACAGTCGGGGTTGCCTCCACGGACTCAGCGGCGACGGGAGC
>Ga0308160_10007456_pt1 | contig 10878 bp, 8 predicted proteins | sample PhyFR1_FD_201036 | JGI IMG/M metagenome (GOLD analysis project Ga0308160, IMG submission 201036) | Phyllosphere microbial communities from UC Gill Tract Community Farm, Albany, California, United States - DLSLF.R1 | ecosystem: Host-associated > Plants > Phyllosphere > Unclassified | place: USA... | reverse complement strand
GCGGATGTTGCGGATTACGACGTCATACGTGTTCTTGATGACGAGCGGCGTGAGGCCGTTGGGGCCGCCTGCGTGCGAGAGCGTGATGCCGCCGCCCGGGGCGGTCTGACCGGCGATCGTCAAGTACGGGGTCATGATCCAAGGCGGCTTCGTTTTAAAGCGGATCAGCCCATTGACGCGGAACACGCAGACTCTTGGGCCGGTTGCGTTGATGCACGCACGCAGGGAGCCGGTGCCTGCATCCGCAAGCGTCGTCACGTAGATGATGCGGCCTCCGCGTCCACCCGCGGAAAGGGAGCCATAACCCTGCGCGCCGGGAAAGGCCTTTTTGCCGACAAGCGGCTTGATCGATGGGGCTTGACCGCGCGCCGGTCCGAACAGTACCAGCCCCGCGGCTGCAGCGACTGCCAGAAGCGCCAGCCACAGTCTGCGCGGCGCGGAGCGGGCGTGGCGCGCAACTGGTCTCAACGCGGGCATAAGTCCTCCGAGGGCCATGGATGCGAAACCCTCGCGCGGCGCGAACAAGCCTACGAGCTCGGGCGCAAAGGGACTGACCGGAGCAAGCGCGACGAGCCGATCAGGCGAAAGTCTGACCGACCGTCTCCGCATCGCCAAGCCGCCAATAAGACGTAGTGGCACAGGCAATTGTCGACAGCACGCTAACGCCTTTGAGCAACGCGCCTCGCCTCTAGGGTCTTTGCGTTCGACAGCGACGCTCCGCATGATCGCGCCCATGACGACACTATCGCGGGAAAGCCCGGGCAGCACCCCGCCGGAGCCTTTCAGCAGCCCTTACCGATCTCGCCGCCAGACGGCGGCTCGGTTGGCGCCAGAGCGCTTTGCCAGCCCTCAGGAGCGCCTGGTCGGGCTGCTGCTTCCCATCGCCACCTTCTTCCTATCATGGTGGCAGGTTGGGCGGCTTCCGGGGCTGAACATCACCGTCTGCGATATCCTCATGTTGATCTGCGCGGGCGCCTTGCTGACATCACGTGGGCTCAATGCTGCGATGTTCGGGCGCGTTTCGGCCGCGTGGGTCTCGGGCGTGATGCTACTGATCGGCGGCATGCTCATCGGTTCGCTCGTGCATGGCGATTTCCTGCGCTGGCCAGTCGTTGGCGGTCAGTACGCCTTCGCGCTTCTGCTAGTTCCCATGATGCTGACGAGCTGCCCGAGAGACCTGCTCGAACGCTGCGCCATCACTTACGTGCTCGGTGTCGCCGCATCGCAGGTGATCGGCCTGATCCTCGTCGGCACGCTCGAGCCCGCCATGATCGCCGAGTACGTGAACAAGGACGTGGTGACCGGCAACGGCCGTCTGGGGGCGATGACAGGCGAGCCTAACTCCAACGGGGCCGTCTGTACATTCGCGCTGATATTCCTGCTTCACGCGACCATGACGGGGCGCCTCAAGGGGGTTGCTGCGGGAGCGTTGGCGCTGATCCTGCTTGCAGGGCTGGTGGCGAGTGCAAGCTTCACCGGCGCTGCCGCCGCGATGCTCGCGACAGGCCTTATCTTGGCGTTCTCCCGCTTGCGCACGGCGCTGGCGGTTGCCTTGCCTGTAGTCCTCATAGTTGTCGCCTATACCTCAGCCGGTGGCCCAGTCCCCGAAGTGTTCGAAAAGCGAGTGGGCGAGGCGATCATGACCGGTGACCCGACCCGCGCGGGCACATTCATGGGTCGAACCGTCCTGATCAAGGAAGCCTGGCAAATGGCTGACGACAACCTCCTGATCGGGCTCGGCAGTGATGGGTATCGCCGCAGCAGCGTCTACGGCATGCCCGTCCACCAATTGTACCTGCTCGTGCTCAACGAGGGGGGCGTGCTGTCGTTCATGGGCCTGTGCCTGATCTTCGCCGCCATGCTGGTCAAAGCCGTACTCGTCATGATGAAGAATCGATTGGACGGCATCTGCTGCGTCGCCGCGCTTGCGGTCTTCTTCATCTACACAATGTCGTTGCCGCACATGTTCGGCCGCATGTGGAACGGTCCGCCATTGCTCCTGTTCGCACTTGCCGATGCGACTCTTCTCGTTCGGGTTCGTCGCGCGTCTGCCGACCATATGTATCCCGTGCGCCGATGACACCGCAGCATGGGGACAGATCGCGCGCGCTCCTGCGCTTACTCGGAGTTCTGCCCAGCCAAATCGCTGCGCGATGGCGAGCAAGCGAACTCATACGTCCCCGCCTGATCAGCATCCTCCACCTGCTTTCGGGTAACGTGGGCAACCTCGCGCTGATGATGGCTAGCCTCGCGCTCGCCACGCGGGCGCTGCAGCAGCACGATTTCGGAATCATGGTGATAGTGCTGGCGATAGGACGGGTCAGCGAGCGACTCATACGGTTCGAATCCTGGCAACCGCTGGTTCGCTTCGTCGCTCTCGAAGAAAAAGCCGGAGATCGCGATCGCATCGCTTCGCTTTACGCCTATGGGCTGCTGCTGGATCTTGGCGGATCGCTGACGGCGGCACTGCTTAGCATCGGCTTTGCCTGGCTAGCGGGTAAAGCGGTCGGCTTGCGACCTGATGATGTCCCGCTCGTGGCGATCTACGCCGTAGCGATTGGCTGCAACGTGCGCGGCATGGCGAGTGCGGCGCTACGCTTGGCGGGCCGATTTCGCTCGTTGGCTTATGTCCAACTGGTGAGCTGTCTCGTCAGACTGGGCCTTTCCGGAGCGCTGCTGGTGCTTGGCGCGGGGCTTACCGGCTTCATCATCGCATGGACGGTAAGCCAGGTCCTCGACGCGATACTATTCAACGTGCTCGGGTTTCGCGCCTTGCACGATGGCGGGATTCCCAACCCGCTGCGGGCCGACCGACGCCACCTAGCTCGGCGTTTCCCAGGCTTCATGCAGTTTGCGGTGACCACCAACGTCTCGTCGATGATGCGCACCATAACTCACGAGATGGACACCCTGATGGTGAGCACCTTTGCCGGAGCGGCCACGGCGGGCCTGTACTATTTATCAAGGCGCATCGCCAAAGTCGCGCAGACGGCCGGCGAAATGATCCAGACAGTCATCTATCCGGATCTCGCAAGACTCTGGAATCAAGGGGACGGCGCAGCCTTTCGCCGGGTGGTCACGATGCTGCAAGCCGGCCTGGCAGGGATAGCCTGCTGCGCTATCGCGGCGTGTTGGCTGATCGGAAAGCCGGCCGTCGGCGCTGCATTCGGACCTGGGTATGCCGAAAGCTATCCGATGCTGCTCATCCAGCTCTTCGCGGTGCTGCTCACGTTGCACAGCGCGCCGTCGCGCTCGGCACTGCTGGCCATGAACCGACCAGCGGAGGTTCTGCTCGCCAGCATGCTGTCGACCGGCCTGTTCGTCGTGACTGCCGTCACCCTCATTCCCCGCCATGGCGGCATTGGCGCGAACATCGCGCATGTCGTCGCGGCCCTCCTGATCGCAGGGTTGCTGGACGTCGCGTTCTGGCGGGGTGTTCGCACACGCAAGGCATCGGCGATGAGTTCCATGGGAGCAGACGCATGACGGCACAGGCGGCGATCCAAGACACTCGTCTCTCGCTGTCCGGCGCTCACGTGTGCTCGATCATCACGAGCCTGACTTCGGGCGGCGCCGAGATCCTGGTCACCAATCTCAATACGCATTTTACACGTCACGACGTGGTGGCGACGGTGACGGCGTTCTGCGACGCGCCCACGCTAGGCAATTCGGCTGTAATGGAGGCCGAGCTTGCCGGTCGCCTTGCACAGGCCGACTGCCGCTTTCGATCGCTATCGATGAAATCGAAGCGCGGGCTGCTGGAGGGCGCTCTGGCGTTGCGTCGATTTCTAAAGGACGAAGAACCCGACGTGATCCACGTACACACCGTACGTGGCGTGCTGATGTTGGCCCTCGCCAACTGCCGCGCCCCGATCGTGTTTACGCATCATAACAGCCGGCTGTCGTTTCCGCCGTCGCTGTTCCGGCTGCTGGACCGCATCGTCGAGTGCTACGTCGCGATCAGCGCGGAGACGGCGGCCGTGTACCGTCTCCACTCTCGCCGACCCTTCGTGCTCATCCCAAACGCCCCCTCTCCCATTTTTCGAGTCGGCGCGCCGCGGACGGCCTGCGCACCTCGCGCGAGGATCCTGGCCGTGGGCGCCATTTCCGAGCAGAAGAACTACCCACTGCTGATCGAGACCGCCCGCAGGATGCACGACAACGCCAGCTCTGGTGGTCCCGTGCCGATCTTCCGTATCGCGGGAGGCGGGGCTGGCTTGGCAGAGTTGCGCGAACGGGTTGGCAAGCTGGGGCTGGAGGAGACAGTTGAGTTCCTGGGTGAACGCTCGGACATCGCGGCGCTCCTCGCCGACACCGACATCTATCTCAACACATCGCACTACGAAGGATTCTCGATCGCTATCCTGGAAGCGCTCTCCAGCGCAGTTCCCGTCGTCGCGACCGACGTGCCCGGCAACCGCGGCTTGGTGAAGACCGGGCAGAACGGCCTGCTCGCGCCGATCGGCCGCCCCGCCGAGTTGGCTGGAGCGATCCGCCGGATCACATCAGACGCCGCCTTGTACCGACAGCTATCGGCCGGCGCCATGCGCTCAGCACGCGATTACACCATTGAAGGAGCGGCCCGCCGGCACCTCAGCCTCTACGCGTCGCTTCTGCGGCGGAACGAGGCCCGAAAGGACTAGTCAGTTTTTGGCCGCCACTCGCCGGATGCGCTTTTTACGCGGCCGGCGATCCACCGCATAGTCCGCAAGCGGCGAAAGGCACGCCACGTCAGCCAACCCGCAGCCCTCTAAGTGGAGAAATCCATGCCGCAAGCGATCACGCCAGAAGCCGTTGGAGATATGCCAGTACGGTATAGGCGGCGCCCCCTGCATCCCGAATGGAGTTCGGGCGCCACCGGCATGAACCAGCAGGTAGGTCCTCGGGATCTGATCCGCGTCGTCCACCGTTACCGGGCTCTGATGCTGACGATCATCGCCGTCGTCACTGGTCTGGTGCTGATCCACGAACTGCTTTCCCCGCCGATGTATCGATCGACCTCCAATCTGCAGATCGAGCTGATCGACGAAGTCGGCACGAACCAGGCGGACGTGAACTCCCGCAACGCCGAGCGAGTCGCCAACGCGGTCCGTCTCCACCGCTCGCGCTCGGCTGCGGAACAGGTCATCAAGGACCTCAATCTGCTGCACGAACCACGCTTCTGGGGCGACGCACGCGAGCAGGAGCTGAAGGGCAAGGCTCTTATGCACGCGGCGATAAATCGCCTGCTCGAGATGATCTCGATCAATGCGCAAGCCGGATCCGACCTTGTCGAAGTCGTGGTGACCTCACGATCGCCGGACCTTGCCGCCGCCGTGGCCAACCAACTTCCAGCGTCAGTCCGCAAGCTGCGGACCATGAAGAGCAACGAGCGGCGGGCCAAGCTGCTGAGCTCCCTCGAGCGCGAACTCGTGGCTCGCGACGCGATAGCGAAGGGGGCTGCCCTTGCCGTCGATGATTTCCGCCAAAAGCACCGGATGCTGGTCGGCTCCGGTGGCGAGAACGATCTGGCGCAGCTCGACCGGATTGCGGTCCAGAGCATCGCCGCCACGGCGGCGCGCGATGCCTCCGCTGCTCGCGCGGTGGGCGCGGCACGCGCCGCTTCGCTTCGAAGCACGGCCATGGCCACATCCGGCGCGCTTGACCAACTCGAGCGCCGCAGGGGCGAATTGCTGGGCGAGATGTCCAAGCTCAACACCAGCCTCGGCCCCAACCATCCCGACGTGAAGCGCCTGAACGCGCAAGTTGCGAACGTGGACAGCAGCATCGGTGCGGAGCGCGCAAGGGTCCAGGCAGCGGCAGCAAGCGTTGCGGCAGCCGAAAGCGCGCGGGCGACCCAACTTGCTCGCAGCGAAGCGGCGGGCGATGCCGCACAAGCGTCGCGCAACATGGTCGAACTCAGCGTGCTGATGCGCAACGCCAACCTTACCGGCGACGCTTACGAAGCCATCGCCAGCCGCGTAGAGCAAGTCAGAGCGCAGATGCAGCTGGAAGGCGTCTCTTCGTCCCTCGTGTCGCCAGCGGTGCCGAACTACGACCCGGTCTCGCCGATGCCGCTCAAGATGACGCTCACCGCACTCCTGAGTTCGGCCGCACTCGCCTTCCTCCTCGCCTTCACCCGCGACTTCCTCGACGACAAACTCCGCACCATGGTGCAGATCAGGCGTCTCTTTGGCTTGCCGACACTCGGGATGTTGCCGTTGATCGACAGTGGCGTTCCCGACGATCCGGAGAAGAGCCTCGTCATCTCCGAGCCCCAGTCGCTCTTCGCCGAAGTGGCACGCTCTGCTTATTGCGAAGTTCGCGCCCTGCGGCGCAAATCGGGCGCCCAGGTGGTCCTCATAAGTTCGCCCCTGCCTGGCGATGGCAAGTCGACGGTATCGCTGACGCTTGCCGCCGCAGGTCTCACCATGGGCGAGAAGACCGTCATCCTCGACCTTGATTTGCGTAAGGTGGGAGCGCTGCAGCAATTGCAGAACGGAATGGCGATGCCGGATCTCGTGGACATCGTTTGCGGTCGACACCTTCATTTCGCCGCGCAGCGAGAACCCCTACGATGGCGCGCAACCGTTTCTCGAATCCGCGAACTCACGACAGATGGTGCTGCTGAGCGCCAAAGAGCCCGTGGCCGAGCCCGCCGTCCTGCTCTCCTCCAATCGCCTCAAGGAGTTGCTCAAGCAGTTGCGCGAGCGTTTCGACTTGGTGATCATCAACGCGCCGGCCGCGCTTGCGGTGCGAGACGCAAGGGCGATGTGCCTGTTCGCCGACCAGACCATCATGGTCGCACGTTGGGGCCATACCACCAGCGACCAGATGCGTGCCGCGCTCGAAATGCTCGACGGCAGCGTCTCGGGAGTCATCTTCGACCAGGTCGACTATGCCGAACATGCTCGCCGCCGCTATGGCGACTCCGTGCAGTTCTACGCCGAAAGCGCCTCGTACTATCAGGGCAGCGTGCCGATCCGGGCCACCATGGCGGATCGGATCAAGCGCTTCAGCCAGCCGTGGCGTGGGCGCGCCGCGGCGTGAGCGAAGACAGGAGCGGAGCTTGAAGAGCCTGGCAACCCGCCTGCTGGCCACCTGCATGCTGGTCCTGCTGCTGCCGCTTCTTGGTCTGCTAAGCCTGGGTGTTCTCCTGTCGATGGGGCGCCCGGTGCTCTTCAGGCAGCAGCGAGCGGGATTGGCTGGGCGTCCCTTCACGCTGGTCAAGTTGCGCTCGATGCGAGAGGCTTACGATAGGGCGGGCCGCAGCTTGCCAGACGAGGAGCGAGTGACGCGGTTCGGCCGTTTCCTGCGTCGCAGCCGTCTCGACGAACTGGTGGGTCTGTGGAACGTGGCAGCCGGCGACATGGCCTTCGTGGGCCCGCGTCCACTCCTGCCCGAAACGATCCAAGCTCTGGGGCCTATCGGCATGGCGCGAGGACAAGTATTGCCAGGGCTAACCGGTTGGTCGCAAGTCAGCGGCAACACCCTGCTCACGCTGGATGAGAAGGTCTCGCTGGACCTGTGGTACATCGCTCACGCATCGTTGCGGCAGGACCTGCACATCTTGCTGATGACGCTGAAGGTGATGATCGGCGGCGAGCGGCGTAGAGTGCCGTCGAGTGCGGGACCCATCGAGTAGGATCCGCGCGGCCTTCGGTGGCCGGCGCTCGCATCATTACCGCAGAATTATCTCGTCGAGGGTGTCGATGGCATGCACCGCCGCATGAGCGGCCGTGGGCGCCTCGCCCTGGTGTATCCGGCCCGGGCGGGCGATTTGCACGGTCAGCCACCCTCGTTTGCGCGGAGCCACAAAGTCCTTCGCCAGATTGTCCGCGATGTAGACATGGCTGCTCGGTGCCTTGCCGGACCACTGCTCGACTTGGGCGAACGCCAGCGGGTGCGGCTTGCCGCAGCCGGCGGGGAGCGCGGCCGTCAAAATGACTTTCCCGATGCGGCGTTGCAGATCCAGCGCCGTGACCTTGTTGCTTTGACAAGCCAGCGGACCGTCGGTGATGAGCGCGGTCGGAATGCCTCTAACCCGGCGCATGAGCCGAGCAGCATCGTCCGCAAGCGTGATCCTGGGCATGTGGGATCGATAGATCTCAACTAGCCGCGCGATTGCGATGGACTGGCTATCCACGCCGAGACTTTGCAAAGCGCGGTCAAAAATGGTCCCGCGCACGCCTGCTTCGAACAGGGCGAGGCAGCAGTCCGCGAGGCCATCGATATCGTGCTCGGCCTGAGCCCAGCGACCTACTGCAGCGAAGCCGCTACGGGCGTAATCCCGCTCAAGATAGAGCGTATCGTCCAAGTCGAGGACGATCACATGCTCGCTAAGGTCGATCATGGAACACCGCGCTGTCGTAGCGCACCATCGTCACGCCCTCTCGCCAGTTCATAGTCGCGCACTCGGGCCGGCCAAGCACGCGGTCAATGAGACTTTCGGCGAAACGTCCGCCCGCGTGGTCCGCAAGTGGGTAGCCGCCGCCGAAGCGGGCGTTGATTTCGAACACGCACGGGCCGCGCACTGGATCGTCGATCAGCTGGAAGCACAGTACGCCTCGGGCGCCCGGCAGCGCACCCACAATGCGCTCGGCTATGGCGATGAAGCGCATGTCGCGCACCGTGCGCCCCTTCTCGACCTCGCCGGCACGGACCGACAGCCGTCGATGAGGTATCGCGGACAGCATGTGCCCATGTTCGCTGACATAGAGGTTGATGGTGTACTCGTGTCCGCTCAGCAACTCCTGGGCAAGCATCGGCTCATCGTAGTCACTGCGCACTTCGTGGGTGCCCTGCAGCACTGCGATCCCCCTGGAAGCACTCCCCGCCACCGGTTTAACGAAGAGCGGCCCCGACCACTCCATCGCGCCCTCGCCCAGTTGTTCAAGTCGCTCCGTGCGCGGCACGGGTACTCCGGCGGCGGCGAGCACGGCCACGGTCAGGGACTTATCACGCACGATGTCGATGGTCTCTGGCGTGCTTACGTGGACTTGCGTCCCAATCTGCATGAACAGCTCTCGGGCGCGCGAGAGCGCATCCAGCTCCGTGTCGATTGTCGGCACCAGCAAGTCGATGCGTTCGTACTCGCAGTAGTCCAGCAGCAGCGGAATGTAGGTGCGATCGGTACAGCGGGGCACCTGGAAGCTAGCGTCGGCGATCAGGCACGCCGCGCTGAAGTCCGGCGAGAGGTCGCAAGCATGGATCTCGACGAGCACGCCCATTCGTGACGCTGCGGCGCGAAAGCAGTTGATCAGCTCGACCCTGCGGCCGGCGGATGTAAAGAGTATTCGAACGATCCGCATGCTTGTCTGCCTCAAGTTAAGCCCGGCCATGGCACGTGCGAACAGTCTATTCGCGGCGGTGTCACGGACGCGAGCACTGCATCCCACATTGCAAGCACCCGTTCCGACCGGAAACGCTCCATCGCACGATGGGCCCCCTGCCCCAGTCGTTCGCACAATTCGCGATCAGCGATCAGCGCGTCCATCGCTTCAGCCAAAGCCGCGCTGTCCTCCTGCGGGACGAGCAAGCCGCTGCGCCCGGACTCGATCATGTCGGCCGGGCCGAACTCACAATCGGTCGCTGCCACGGGCAGCCCCGCGGCCATGGCTTCGGCCAGGGCATTGGGAAATCCCTCGTAGCGCGAGGACAGAACAAAGATGTCCGCTCCACTCATCCACGAACGCGGGTGTGTACTGAGGCCTCGCAGATGCGCGCGCGTTTGCAGATCAAGCGCTTCGATGCGCGCTGCGAGGCGATCGCGCTCAGGACCGTCGCCCCATACATCTAGGGTCCAATCCGGATGGCGAGGTGCGATCATCGCGAAAGCCTGCAGGAGGACGTCGAAGCCCTTCTGATGCGTCAGCCGACCCACCGCACAGATGCGCCCTCGGGAGTTTGCCGCAGGCCTGCGTTCGAGGGCCGGAACCGGATTAGGAATAGTGACGAGCCTGTCACGCAGCGAGTTGTCGAAACATCGGCGAACCGCATCGGTCTGACATACAATCACCCCTGCGCGGCGATAAGCGGCTCGCAAGGCGAGATTCCAGATTGGATGTGCGCCTTGCCGCTCAGGATTGTTGCGCTCTGAGCATATCAGCGGAATATTCGTGCCCAGGCATGCAAGTGCCGCAATCAGGTTGATCTTGGTGAGAAAGGAGATCACCAGCTCGGGCCGCTGTCGCGCTAGAACCATGCGCAGCGCCATAACGCGACGCATCGCGCCCGCGACTCCCAGGCGGTGAAGAACCACGTGTTCGGGTAGATCGTGAAATACCGGATCATCAGGGCGATCAAAAGCGACGATCTCCACACAATAGCCCTGACCGGACCAGTGGCTGGCAAGTTGAGCGATAACCTGCTCCGCTCCGCCTGCGCCCAAGGCCGAGGTGATGATGGCAATGCGCTTTCGCGCGTCGCGTTTAGAAGCCACCGCCTAGCCTTCGTTACGATGTGGGGTCCCGTACAAGACTAACAGAGCCGCCGCTCGGCCGTGAAACGCATGCGTCCTAACACTTATGAGCCGATCGCTAGTTCACATGGCTCGCCCCCACGCACGCTCGCCGCATTCACCGCACGCCATAGCCGGAATGCTTAAGGCTTATGCGTACTCGCAAGCATGCCCGCTTGTGCCGAGGTTTCTGCGCGCAACCTCGTCGAGGATACCACATGCGAGAGATACCGAATTGGCCTGGCGTCACCGCCATGCGACGAGCAGCGAGCCGCCGAACTCGGGCAGTTGGATCGATTGGCTTGATCCTGATGTTCCTGGCGCTATGTGGGCGATCGCTCGACTACCCGCTGAAGCGTGACGAGAACCTTTTCATTACTTCGTCCGTACTGGGCGGCTTCAGCAACCTATATGCCGAGCTTGGCTACAACCACTTGCCC
>Ga0308160_10007452_pt1 | contig 10882 bp, 18 predicted proteins | sample PhyFR1_FD_201036 | JGI IMG/M metagenome (GOLD analysis project Ga0308160, IMG submission 201036) | Phyllosphere microbial communities from UC Gill Tract Community Farm, Albany, California, United States - DLSLF.R1 | ecosystem: Host-associated > Plants > Phyllosphere > Unclassified | place: USA... | reverse complement strand
ACGGGCATCGCCATACCCACATCTGCAACCTCGCCTAATCCCGTCTTTGACGGCTGTTCTGACGCAGTTCTCATTTCACCAACTTTAGCCTGTACGGTTTGTAAAGCGGATGTGGTTCCTCCCATGATCATTCCTATTCCCGTGCTCCTCATGAATAACGGTCGAGGTAGGCGATCTATCATGCATCAGATGAGAGATCAATGAGGAAAAGGGTAGACGTACAGATGGTACCAACTGCCATACCAAGTAGACCACCAGCTATCAGCCCGTCTCCCCACCATACACCACCTTTACGCCATCCTACCCTCCTCGGACGCCCATCTTCACTCTGTTCAGTCTGCCACTGTCCACTTCCATGTTCACCTATCAGCCTCTCCCTTGCTACTCCAACACTCTCATCCAGGACGACATATGCCAGAGTAGCCGAGCCTAGGGCTAGAGCATATTTCCCTCCGGTCCGAAGTGCACCAAATACGATTCGGTAATTACGTGTCTTTGTGTAGAAATACTATTCTTTGTCAGTCTTTGACTGACGAGATGCAAGGGAACTTGACTTGCCCATCCACGATATGTCGTCGGTGGACGATGTGCATTTTCAGCCAAGAACCGCAGTCGAGCCCTCGATCCTCCTCTTGACATCCCTATCCCTAGACCGATCAAAGCAGCAGTAGGAGGTAATACCAAGAAAGAGGTGGGTAGGTGTAGTGAGATCGCCCCTTCATCAGAGGGCGAAGGTACATGTTCCGGCTCCGATATCGAGGGCCGAGCAGTTGTAAGTCGACTAGAAGATGCTTCTGACATGGTATTGACGATATAGTATGTTGTATACGATAGAGGTGAAATATTGGAAGGTAAAGTCAAGATTCAGGAACGGTGCGGCGTGTCATGTTGCCGAGATGAGGTGAGATGAGATGGTCACTTCTTGATCGTAGTATTGAAATATACTGACCGTTGGAGAGCGATGTCTACCAAAAGGGAAGCTTCAGAATCGCTTACTCCCCCTCCTGCCGAGCCCAAAGCCAAGAAACAGAAGACGACCCCTAAAAAAAGTGCGATCCCAGAACCTACAGACCGGTTTCAACAAATCACGAAACCTGAATTTGTGGATCGATGTCGAGTAGATGGGACCCTTGATGTCTACTACCAGCCAGAGGTGGGTCCACGAACCAGCCGTGGATGCTGATGGCAGTTTATCGAAAAGCAAGAGGCTCAGGGGTGGTATAATGAAGTATTGAACCTTGATACATGTACGTCTTGGAACATAACATCGAGACTGACGAGCAGGGTGTAAGTCCTGCAACGACTGCAATCTCAGTATGAGACTGACGAGAAGACCAACCTACACTAAAGATGTACGGGCGGACATTCCCCCAATCCCGCCAAATAGCAGCATACTCCACAACACCCAACGCAACACTCAAATACTCCGGAACGACAATCGACATGAATTATCCTTTTCCCCCTGTCCTCGAGACTATACGAATACGACTCGAAAAGGAATTAGGGGTGGAGTTTAACCATGTCATGTTGAATCGGTATGATGATGGGAGTATCTATATTGGGTGAGTCACCCGGGTAAGCGGGACTGACGATAGGAAACATTCTGATAATCTCAACAATCTCGTAATCGCAAGTATAAGTCTAGGAGCCGAGAGAGCATTCATTCTCTCCCCGAGAGTCCCAGCTCGGAACAAGGGATTGACCATCGGCGGAATGAGGCCTGCACCGGAGGATGATGAAAGGGTGAATATCAAGTGGAAGTAAGTAAAGTTCATCTCGTCACAGAACATGAGGCCGGCTGATGATAGACTTGGAAATGGGAGTTTGGTCGTCATGCAAGGTAAGCTATCCGCACAGAAGTCGAGGTCGCAGCACGGAGACTGATGAAACCAGGGCGTACGCAAGAGTATTGGAAGGTGGGATAGGTGACCAATGCCTGAAAGTGCAGGATACTGATGATCAGCATGAAATCCCAAAAGAACCAAAAATCAAGACTGGTCGAATCAGTCTGACGTTCCGACAATTGGTATGATCACCCTCGACACTCCGGCCAACAAGTCTGGAGGTCCTGCAGCTCGACAAGGCGCAAGTCAATTGGATTCGCGTGACGGTGATGGATAGCTGGCATCCCAACACCGAGGGATCAGAGCAGTAAACACCCTAATCAGCAGTGTTGGGGCCTCGCGCTCCGTAATTGGAGACATTAAGAGGTAGACCATCAACAGTGTTAGGGCAGCTAATTATATTTTGGAATACATGCCCGCTGGTCGAGGCTGTACGCGGCTCGTCAATCCAAAAACAACATGCACATCACTGCGCTCTATGCTTACATGTCAACCTTTTGGCAACACCTTGACCCCAGCTAACGGAGTACAGATTGAACCACAAGGCCAAGAACCCAAATACCCCAAAACATCCTCATCGGCAGCTTGGCAGTGGACGAAGAAGCACTGAATGTCAATGACTGTCCGCCCATGTGGTCATGTGAATGGGACTGACCTATAAGGTGTCCTCACACGGTCCATTATCAACTCCGCACTTAATCCAGCCACTCGGGGCGTCCCCGTCGTCCTCACATCCGTATATACCGACTGACCTCCATTATCCGACCAGCTCTCGGTTCCTGTTATGGCCTCCGGCTCGGTACTGGCGCCAATACTGGTAATAGTGGTGTGTATGGTGAGCGTACCCGAATCGGCTGTTGCGTGAGGTATTGGATTGGCAGTGATGTCTGGGAGTGATGTGGTTCGAAACGGCTGGGGAAGGAGAGTGAATGCTGCCAAAGAGCCTTCTGCGTCGCGGGACATCTTAGTAGGTTGGCGAGTTTGGCTTCTCTTGACCTTGTAGCGTTGAGTAAGGGCGATATATGGAGATAACATCTCCTGGAAGGCTCGGATTGCCCAATCACGAGGCAGGGGACAATGGTAAAGTGATGGTAGATTGCGATGACCGTCAAAGGGAGTCGGATGCAATATACATGCCTTCGGTCCGTTCAAAGGATCACTCGACATCTGCTCAATTATAATAGTAGGATCACGGAGACTTGAGAGAGAATGGATGAAAGGAGATTGCCCCATACATGACTTGACTCGATTATTGTTACAACATGTTCAAGAATGGTTTTCGACATGAATGAATTATAGAAACATCTCTTCTGTTGATTTCTGCCTGATTGTCCGTTTTCTTTCTTCCCCCGCCTACATCCCAGATGGTCATGTGAGTGACGAGACCGCTAGTACGAGGGTCACTATCGATGCGCCGATACTGACGAGCGGGGATGTCGAAAACAAGGAGGCAGAGTTCTCCTTTTCGGCATTCGTATTACGGGTCGCTGTGGGGTTGGCTTCTGCTTTGGGGGCTTTGGCGAGTCCACAAATCCCAATCGACTGGGCATCGGCAAGCGACAAGAAGACATATGGCATTCCACCATATCCAGGTTGAGCGTACGAGATGGTGATGGAATCATCAGATCCGACTGGCATTTGTCGACACGACAGAACATCGACAACGACAGAGGTGGATGGCCAACCTGAATTCCTGATCCCAAAGGTCGAGTTCATGACTGGACTACCTCGATTGGTGAGCACAGCGAGAACAGGCCCCTTTCGAATAGCAACGTCGTAATCGCTCGATGCAATGACTTTACTTCGGGCATCCATGAATGTCTCGCCATTGTACTGGGTGTTGTTGGCAATGATGGATGATCGAACTTCGTTCAATGTCCCCATTCGTTGGTACGTTGTCGTATTTGTGTAGTTAGATGTCCAGAGAGCGTTTCGGTTGTATGGATCACTCTGACCAAACGAAGTATCCTGTTCTTGACCGAAGTAGACGACGGGAATACCTTCAAAGACGAATTGAACGACCATGGCATTATAGGCTAGTTGAGGATCGACCGTGACGTTTCGGAACCGGGGTAGATCGTGGTTTTCGATGAAATTGCCAAGGTATTCGGGGTGAGGGAAGTTCTGCAGAACCTGACCGGTCGTTTCGATAAAGTGAGACATGTTGCCCATAGGCGTACCGAAACCGGCCGTGATACCGTAATACAAAGGGAAGCCAAGGATAGCGTCCATCCATCCTTCACGTTGCCAGTCTGCGGCAAACTGCATATCGTCCCCGTAGACTTCTCCAATACAGAAGACACCGGAAGCACCGCAGAATCCGGGCCAGAAATCACCTCGGACATGTTTGGCAGCATCGATTCGGAGTCCGTCAATCCCAAACTCCTTGACATATTCTGGAATCCATTCTTGGAGTTGAGAAATGACATCGGGGTGTTCGGTATTGACATCCATGAGGGGAAGGTTATCATCACCAAGCCAACTGTTTGTCAGCAAAGCATTGTTCAGGAGACGTACCATTGCTCGACCGAGGTGGTATTGCCATAATCAATCCAGCAGTGCTCGTGAAAGTATTCCGGTTTCGTCCATCGCGAATTATCGGCGGCCAAAGCATTAGGATCAAGCGAGTCGGCAGTATGAATAGCAGGGACGTTGTTGACAGCGACATCGACCATGAGAAACATGTCTCGGTCATGTAGAGCTTTACTCAACGCCTTGAGATCGTCTGCGGATCCGAATCGGGGGTTGACAGTCATTGGGTCATTGACCCAGTAACCATGGTAGGCATAGTTGTAGGGGGTATGACTGTCGATGTTTTGACCGGTAGGTGAAATCCAAATGGCATCGAAACCCATTCCTTGGATATAGTCTAGCCTGTCGATGATGGACAGCCAGGTTCCTCCACACCATGTCTGGAGTGCAGGATCACAGTCTGCCGGAAGGGGGTCGGTTCGAGCGGGTGCGGTATCGGAAGGAGGAGCAAATCGATCCGTGAGGAGTCTGACATCAGTTCTAGTCACGGGTTTGAACTCACTGGTAGATGGAGCGGTTCTTCCATTCTTCAGCGGTGGCTGCCAAGGCAGGAGTGCCGAGTAGGACAGCGACAAGGGATAGTGTCGAAAGGTACATTATGGTCGTAGGGTTATAGGGTTTAGGGCGTAATATAACGTAGTAAATGAGCGTGGGTTTGTAAAGAGCGTGGGTGTTCGTAAGGTAGAGGTGTTCACGCGATGGTCAACATCAACGGTCTGTCGTTTGAATATGGGGTTGTAGATGTTGGTGGGAAGTATCAATCAAGAAGCAACAAATGGGGGATCCGTTGAAGGTATATTGGGGGGAAAAGGATACTAGATTGAGTTGACTTGGTCCGAGCGAATGAACAGAGTTTGGAACCGGAGAATCGGAAGGAGGAGGGACGAGAGAAATTGTGTGTGTGTTTTTGGTGTTTTATTGTCTGTGTGTCTTAAATGAGTGTGGGTTTCTGTATTGTCTTTTGTGTGGATTAGGTTAGAGGAGGTGGATGGAATGGAATGAAACACAAAAGAGTTTCAGCTAGCAATTGACGAGGACCCCTCACCACCACACACCGCCTTGTTCACTCGTGTGCTAGTTAGACAACTACCACCACTCAAGCCAAGCCGTAAAAACCAGGTCCGATTGTCTATACCGATGAGGCACTGGAGGGGCCACCCACTTGTGGCGTTCTAGGTCCTGTTTCAATGGATGGGGTGTATCAGATCTACTAGGGCAAGATCCGGCAGCCATTTCCGGAGCACTGGTAAGATGTAAACAAACAATAAGGAACGCGGTTGTTTCAGACGCGTTATATCACTCGGCACTTTTACCGGACTCTGATCATACTGGAGCCGGCTAAGCACGGGTTCCGGCTCATGCCTAACTAGTTGGGGACTTGGACCATCATCACATACCGTCATGCTGCATACATGCATATGCTACACCGCTCTTCTGTGCTCACCTGCTGTTTGCATGCAGAAAGTCGTGTGCAACACCCGTGCATGAGAGAAAAGATGACCTTGCTGTTTTAAGTGAGGGTAACATTTAAGCTAGTCGCGTCGCGTCTGGACATGAGTGAATCATCCATGTTTTGGACAAGCAAGGTCAATCACCTATCACTATACATTCTACGATTACACCACCACCAAGCAGTCATTACATAGGACAAGGACGCTCATCAATCAAAAGACAAGACGTATAGAACAACTTAAGGAGAGTATTGACTACAATGGTAAGCTCGTCTATCCTGGCCCGGGGTCACCTTGCGCTTACTAGCCTTCTCTTCCTTCTCAATATTGACAATTGACTTGCCACTCAACAGTCTATCGTAAGCTAAAGTATCTCGTCGAAAGAAGGCCTAGCTGATCGCCCAGGTAAACATCCGTAATATTGAGCTGGTGAATAATCCAGCCAAATACGATGATGAATACCACTTCAGAATCAAATTCGAAGCTATATCAGCATTAGCAGAGGGTCAGCCTTTTCACCTACGCAAGCGACAATCAAACTGATGATTAGATCTGGAATGGAAACTTGTCTATGTCGGGTCAGCGAATTCAGAAGATTTCGACCAGGAGCTAGATTCATGTATGGGTAAGTATAACCCCTTCACTCCCACGACTGGACTAACCACCCTATAGTCGGACCAGTACCAATCGGAGTCAACGCTTTCGATTTCATAGCCCCCGCCCCTGCTCATCACTTATTACCCTCGGACCACCCTGATGATATCATGGGCGTTACCGTCATCATCATTGCAGCGGCTTATCGAGACAAGGAGTTTGTCAGAGTTGGATATTATGTGAATACGTATTACGAGGATGAAGCTTTGATGGAAACCCCAGGGGATAAAGTGATTTGGGAGAAATTACACAGGAACGTCTTGATTGAGAAACCAAAAGTCACAAGGTATGTCTTCTATACTAGGCCATGTTCAGAGTCGGACTGATGGCAGATTCACAAATGCGTGGGATAGTGGACCACAGACGGAAGATAATGAGGGACCGATAGGGGATGATCAGATGCAGACAACAGGGAGCGGATCGGCAGATTTGTTCTTTTCGGCACCTGCCCCTGCACCAATACAAAAAGCGGCACCGCCACCGCAAGCTGGATCAGAAGGAGGAATGGAAGTGGATCAGCCAATGGGAATGGCATAGTGCCAGAGGCCAGTGTAATAATGTATCAATATAAGGTATTGCAATGTCTATATGTATAGACAGTGTAGGATGCTGCCTGCATGTAATGCAATGCATCTACCAATCATCGCTTCAAAGTCCTCTGCTTCTCGGCAAATTCGACAATCTTCTTTTCCACAAACATCCCCTTTCTCTTCCTCACATCGTCCACGTAGATCTTGGCCACATTCGCCCGATCGGCCTTTTCACCCAAGTCCTCCAATTCCTCCACAGTAGTAGGAACCCAAAATGGATCCATGGGTAATGTTTCGTACCCCGAGAAAATCAATTGTGGTGAAGCAGCTCCCGAAGTCCTCTTTCGAATTTCTACGAGTCAGCCACACTCTCACAACGTGACTTACCATCTGCAAATCCAAACGACTCGACGACCGGCATCATGGACCTGATTGTAAAGAACGAAGTCCCCTCTTTCATTTCTTCCGAAACGATTCTACCCCTTCTCCTAGCCACTACGCCGTATACTTTGCCCAAGACATCTGTCGAAGCTTGAATATCACAAGTGTACATTGCAAGTTTGATGCGGGGTGACCAATCTAGCATTCCTGCTCTGCAGGAATCACGGACCGAAGAGATCAAAGCGCCGACCACTGCCGAACTTTTTCCTCGACCTGAGTGTCAGGACCAGTTCAACGTGTTGAGTCACGAGACACTTACTTTCGCCGTCCTCCGCCTCTTTGTTAAAGCTGACCTCTTCTACGACCCATGCCATACCCACCACTGGCTCGGCACAGAGGGGTCCTTGGAAAGTAGCCATTTGGAATCCTGCTTCTATAGAGTTTTCGAAATCCCTCAATAACCGTATTTCGGCTTTAGCATCACTCTCATCCGTCGATAAATCCGCCAACAGGTTCTGAGCGATCGCATCGTCAGTTGTCGAAAGTGCTTGATCTGTCGATTGACCTTTTGCTCGTGCACTTGCGATCAATTCCTCTTTTCCTTTTAGTCTGATGGTCAGCAATGCAACCAGAGTGACTTGCCTTAATTTTGATTTTCCCTCTGGATCCAGTAGGACGTTGGGGCCGACTCGCTTGGACCCGAATGTCCAAATCCTATCCGCAGCCCCAGCCCACTCGGGCCCAGCTTTCCTGAACAGTCCCTCCAACTCTGTCCAGAACTGCTCAGGCGCCAACATCCTTGCCTGACCCTGCGCATCAGATGCATCCATTTCGTCGTAATCGACCACTGAATCGCCCTGGGTTCGAGTTTGGAGGTTGGCGATGGTGGCGGTGTGTACCGATAAGAAATCAATGACGGGTTCGGGTAAAGGCAAAGCTCGGATCGTGTAGGTCACCAGACCGTTAAATAATGATCCGTGAATTGTTCCCCTTGGAGCGTCTTTAGTTTTGGGCGGGGCCATGTCGATACCTTTTACGGCTGTTTCTCGAAACGGGACAATCGCCTGGGATCGCTGAATGGGGCATTTGGCGAATCGTTCTCGTAAATCTTTCAGGCATCGCTGCATGTCAGCCTTCTTTCCAAGGCATGAACGTACCTCCAGATGAAGCTCTCCAGCAGTCAAGATGACATGCTCTCCTGTCTCTTGGACGATATACTCTGCACATGGGTCTGCCTGATTCAGAATCTGAAGTCCCTTGACGAGTTTAGGCATATCACCTATTATCAGCTCCACTCCTCATACTTGACGTACTTGGGTTCTCGGGTTCCAGAGCCACCCTGACAATAGGAGCAGACTGCATGGATATACCCGCCAAGTTGATCAAGCCCTCTTCCACCTCGGTCTTTTCCTCTAGACCATTCGCATTAGGTGCCCAGAGGGTAGCATTCCTCGGCACGGCCCCCTCAAGCCCACCAATCGCACACACATGTCCAGCAGGGACTTCCTCCACCGCGACTAGCTCTCGGCCCATCATGACGTACAAATCGCCCACGTTGACCTTGACGACGTGCTTGATATTCCTGGGGTGGGTCGGTGGGAGGTCGGAATCGTATTTGGGCAGAGTGGCGAGTAGGCGAGTATTTCTCTTCAAGACACCTGAAAAGATCCTAGAGAAACCAAGCAGGACTTCGGAAGATTGGTCGATCGGCAGCAATGGTTCGTCGGCAGCTCCTTTGATCTCGCTCTTGGTTTCGTCCTCCACTTTGACCTTGTCCAAGGATGTCGTGAGACCTTCAATCCCGTCCATGGGGATCCCATCTCCAGAAGTCGCGGAAGTACTAGCAGAAGCAGCGAGTGCTGCCCTTCTCTCCCTCTCTTCTCTCCCCCTCTGCCTCATTTCCTCGGCAGTCAATTCCTTGGCCTTGAACCCAGGTAGATCCCCTCGCAAGACCGCAAACATCTTGCTGACGTATCCTACCACCTGCTTGTCCTCTCCTTGATCGCACGCGTAAAGACCTTCTTCGAGAGTGTTTGTCGGTTCCAAAGGTGTTTTTGACGCGATTGCTTTCTCGTGATGTAACATGTACGGGACTCGATATCGCTGGGCTGTATCGGGTGGCGGGATAACGTCGACAACCGCTTGGAATGTCGCTGTCGACAGGGGTAACCATTGCTGCATGACGACCGTGAGGAGGTTCCGGGTATCTTTCGACTTGATATCCCTTGGTGCGACTTTGATATTGAGAGCATTGACAATCTTGGTGACGGCATCCGGATTACTGCTCATCAGCGAAATCATCTCTGTCAACTCACTAATCCCCAAGGACAGTCTCGTAGACCTTCCAGATATTCTCCAAGACAAATTGGACGAAAAGAGGCTTCAAATTCCTTCCACCCAACTTGTTCCTGCCCACCACCCTCTTTGTCTTTGGATCCAAGAACCAATCTCCCCAAAGCACTCTTCTCAAATTCCTCTCTTTAATCCCCAACTTGTCCGCATACAATCTAGCGAATTTACCCAGCCTGAATGCCCATCCATCAATTGCCGACGCAAACAAGACATTCCCTCTTTCAGGTGCGAAATAGATATCTTCATCTTCCTTTTCTTCGTATTCCCCTTCATTCTCGTTCCCTTCTGGCCCTATACCATCTTCAGCTTGGGCTTTACGCGCAGCCAGACGTTTTTCACGTTCATCCCTCCATCTCAAATCATCTTCCATTCGATCCGAGGCGTAAAATGAACCCATGACTGCGTTGACTTGTTCAATGAGTTGCGAGAGGTGGTGGTAGGCTTCAGAAGGTGATAATTTGAGTTCGGTAATTAGTCGATCCAGCTTGTTGATCACTAGTAACGGGCGTAGGCGATCAATCCAGGCTTGTCGCAATACCGCTATTGTCTAATGTCAGCTTTATCACATCCCGACAACATACCTGGGTTTGAACACCTTCCAAGCAATCCACCAATACCAAAGCACCATCACATAATCTCGAAGCAGTAGATACCTCAGACGCGAAATCAACATGACCAGGTGTATCAATAACATTACATAAATGTTTCAATGTCGTTGCTATCATCAGCCTCTTCCTTTCTTTTCGAAAACGTACCTTGTCCATCAGGTCCTATACGATTCATGTCGAATCGCAGAGATACAGCAGACGATTCCATAGTGATTCCACGCTCTTGTTCGTCCTCTCTTGAATCTAGGAATCGGAGTTTACCAGCCATGCGCGAAGAGATGATGTTGTTGGATGAGAGTAATGAATCTGCAAAAGACGTTTTACCATGGTCGACATGGGCTACTATAGTTACATTCTGGTCGTCAGTTGACATCCCGGCATAACGGCTTACCCTGGTGTTGGCCAAAGAGGCCTCGAATGAGCTCGACATCGTGGTGCGTCTGTGAATACCGGGTGAAAGAAGTGTATGGCAGAATGAATGACAAAGGTGAATAAATGCAGAAATATCAAAAGTCGATTCAACTCAAAAC
>Ga0308160_10007450_pt1 | contig 10883 bp, 16 predicted proteins | sample PhyFR1_FD_201036 | JGI IMG/M metagenome (GOLD analysis project Ga0308160, IMG submission 201036) | Phyllosphere microbial communities from UC Gill Tract Community Farm, Albany, California, United States - DLSLF.R1 | ecosystem: Host-associated > Plants > Phyllosphere > Unclassified | place: USA... | reverse complement strand
GGTATTAGTCACGTGACTGATGTGTGCTATTCCAGTTATATATGTGCCCTATGCATGCATACGCAGAGCAATCTACCTATGTAGCCATGACGGCTACTATTCTAAAGTGGTGTGCATCGGGGTTATGGGGATGTGATGTATTTGAAGATACCTCACATGTCACGCTGTGGGTCAGTCTATCTGTCACCGTCAATGCGCAAAAAGATACTCACTAATGATCTCCCGAAGTGACTTTCTCGTCAATATAGGCCACGCTACTTATCAGCGAGTACCCCGGAAGTAGGTGGAGAACGTACACAGCAACATTATACCCTTTATCCCAATACCCAGCCAATTCCGTTCCTCCTTTCTCATTATCATCAACCCAACATTTTGCGTTTCCCAAATTATAATGTTGACTACGATAATAATAAACAGCAACTCGCCCAGCTTTGACTTTAATATCAACTTTAATCCTGGCTCCAATAGTCTCAGAAACCCAGAAATGTTTTTCACCATTCCAAACAAAAGGTTCCCAACCTTCTCTTGATGAAGGTGCCATGGGGTGTTCACGGTCGTTAGCATCTGCGCAGAACATCTCTGGTTGGAGTAGGCCGAGGATTGAGGATCCTGTTGTTGGATCAGGTTCTTTTGGATTGACGACGTCGCGGAGGGGAGTAAAGATTGATACGGGCGATATAGAATATGGGGTTTGGGGGAGAACGAAATGGCGGTTTTCATCCCGGATAGCCGCTAGGGGACCGAGCTCGAACGTGGATTCCCAGTTGTCTGGGGCTGTTAGTGGGTCGATTAGGTGTAGCGTATCGAGCGGGAAGGGGATATCGACGAAAGTATCTGGCGACTCGATTGATGCTAACGTATCGGAAACGGGTGGAACCTCAGGTAAACCATATTTGGTGACCTGACACAGCTCCGTTTCGAGGTAGGCAATGAGTAAATCTGCCAGTATGCGCTATAAGTCAGCTTCTCCACTATGAACTGAAGAAAATGATCTCACATGACCCCTCGCATTCGGATGAAGCATATCAGGCTGAAAGAAAGCCTTAGCCAAAGACTGAGGATATCTCAGATAATGATCAAATACCATCCGTTTCATTCTTTCATCAGCCCCCTTCTGTCGGCTCGACGTTTCCGCCTCTTGTCGGCTGGAAGTAGAAGGACATACGAGATATAGGGGATATCATAATAATGAGCAATAGGAAGATGAACCATCTGAGGATCCGCATACCCCACATCCTGAGCTACTTGGGGTGACCAGGCCCCTAGGATGATTATTGCCGGCTGGTTCTTAAAGCGGGATAGAACTCTAAGGAGCTGGTCGAAGAAGGCTTGGTAGATGTTGTCCCTGATTATCAGCTCTAGATTGATAGCCAGGGGACATACGCTTGATCGTTTACGTCGAATTCGAGGATGATTAGGTCGGTGTCTAGGGCGATATGATGGGTCTGAAATCAGTTATATCCCTACTAGACCCGTAAGCTTACTCCACAGAAAGCATAGTAGCTGATAGATGAGTATTGAGCGTATGTCTAGAGAGAGAGAACATACCTAGAATCCATCCCACCAATAGCGCCATTCATAAATTCATGATTCGCCTATTATGAGCCTTACCCCTTTCTCTCTTCGCAAGACCTACACCTGGGAAGGTCGATTCGAACCATGAGCTTATCAAGGTAGTATAACACCCCGGGCCAGCAGGATCACCTTGTGGGAAATCCGGACTTGGGTGTAATCCATGGCAAGCGGATACTACTGGTTAGTATCGTCTCAGTTGACATTGACTTGGGACATACCACTACCACCCAGTATCCCCACTTTTATCCTCTCCCCATCCTTCGCTTTTTGCATCATCCTCTTCACCCTCGCCCCTGACCCTCTCACCAATTGACTCTTAGCAAGTCCCTCGGGTCTATACACCTCGCACAACCTCCTCCCTTCATCCGTTTGTCCACATAAACATCCATCTTGACCTATACTATCCATCTCTCCATGATCTAAATGGATTTTAACCTTAGGAAGAGCCGGTAAACCAGGTACATGGGGATGTATGACTGAATAAAGAAAGACGAGGGCGAAAGGTATTGATATGAATAGTAGTGGTCTCCAATATCTTCTTGTACTAGGTCTGCGGATTGCCATTATTTCTTCTGTATTCGTATTTCGTTCTTCTAGACTTGTATATCCTTCTGGGCTTAATAATGGTTGAGATGAAGAGGAAGGGTCGGAAGGGTATGGATAAGGTGATAATTCGATTTCAGGCGTAGGAGCCGGAACACCATGACGGGCTGTCATTGCGTAGTATTCCTGTAGCAGTGGACAAAGGAGCTATAAAGTCGATGATTCTATCCTCAGCGACTATGGGAATATGCTGTGCTCGACATGTCCTATATAGAGGGCGAAGGTAGCCTTTAGATATTGGTAGATTGGGGAGACAATTCCGAGATTAGTTGATCAGTTGACACTTGATTGCGGTTGTTCCTGGTAAAGAAAGATCTCAGGGAATGATCTGCGCTGGGAACGGGTGCACGAGTACGTATCATCAATGATGGACATTACAGACTGGATGATCAAGATGTACATGCATGCTTGAACAGCAGTAAGACTTCAGACGTTTAGCTATCTACTTTTCAATTCGATCCTCTCGACAATTCCACTACCCAATCGAGCGATCTCGCCCAAAACAGCATCCTTATTGACAGAAACCAACGCAGCCTGAAATCAGCTTCTGTCCACATGAAACCCCAAGAAAAGCTTACCTCTCCACCAGCAGGTTTAGTCGAGTACCCCAAGAAAGCCTTCAATGCCCTAGGCTGTTCTTTCTCCGGATTCCAGAGTAATCCGACAACACTTCCACCATGTTTATCATAAAAGACAAGTACCGTCTCGTGATATCGTTCTTGTATATCTTTCACGAAGGTGTAGACGGGATTGAAATCTACATTCGCTTGTTCTTTCGTCACTAAATTTCGGAATGTTTTGCCGTCCCATTGTGTGTGGTCTGGGGATATTGATTGGGCGTATGTCGAAATTATCGAGGGGTTGAGGTGGAGTAGAACGTCGTAGTCGCTTAATGGGGTGGTAAAGAGCGACTGATCATTAGCTGCGTTCTCACCAAAGTAGGGAATCAAGCTTACAGTGATATTGACACCTTGAGCCAACGTCACGCTATCCTCCAGAGCCTTGACTGTCGCCCTAGCCAATACTCCAATACGCCCTGCGATAACCCGACTAACCCCCTTGGTCCACCTATATCCCTCCAAATCATCCTCAGTAGCAATACACCAAGCCCTCTCTGAAGTCTCTGGCCTCTTCTCAAATGCCTCGACTACAATCTTCCTCAGTTCAACATCGAATTTAGGTTTCAAAGTCCCACCCTCCTGATCTCCGAATAAGGGTACCAAGATAGGGTCAGACCTCCATTCCCAATTTGCGAGTTTCTGGATTGTCCGGATGAAACCGGTAGTGCCGCTTGCAGGGGCTGATAGAGGTCCTGGGTCTAGGTATGTAGCTGCGACCAGTAATTCAATTGCCTCTGTTGAGATGCAGAGGGAAAGCATATGGGCTGCGAACCATCGCTTGACAAGTCGAGTGGCGGTTGATAATGATGGATATCGATGATGAAGTGGTGCGAGCCCATGGTGATGTTTGGGAGCATGGATGAATCGGTACATGTGTTTCTCCATTGTTGGTAGTACCAATTTCCTCGGTGGTGTAGGTAAAGCGGTCCCGAAAACAGGTTTCGTATCTTCCAAAGCACGTTCCAATAACGTCTTTTCCTTTTCATAGAATATCCTCATATTAAACGCGACTCCCTTGGGAAGGAGTACCTCGAGAGAAACATGATCTTCAATCTCTGAATATGAGGAATCGAAAACCATTCTTGCTTTTGATCCCCTCAATTTCGACTCGATTAGGAAACCTAGCTTTTCGAATAAAGCCAATTTAACTTTTTGAATAGCAGATAAATCGTCAGGCCATCTAGGGGAAGATTCGAATTGAACAGTAATTTTGGCAGTGGGGATATGTTGTAAACAAGCAGGAGATGATGCGATTCGATCCAAATCGATAGGATGGGGGATGAAAGGTGCCGAGTACCGTAACATCTCCGTCACTGGCGAGACGTTGAGGATAGCGAGTGGTAACTCATCATCGATATCTTTGAGGAGTTTGTATAATTCATCGTATGATTCCATTATGGGTCTGAAACCGAGTTTCTCGGAACCATTCACAGCGACTCCCTCGCGGGCAGATTGGGGGATTTGGATGACATTCGACCAAGCTTGATCGGAGGATAATGATTTGATGTCGACTTCGGACAATCCAGCGTGCCTCTTCAAAATATGGTGGACAATCCGTCCAGGGATCCGACTAGCTTCTTCCGGTCGAGCGATATCCCAAACGATAGATTCAGCGATTGAACCATCCTTGAACCGCCTCAATTCAGCTTTATCTCCCCACAATTTCCTGAACGCCTCGACCTCTGCGATCTTGTTCGTAGCGGGTCCAACGTCGAGAATACGAGTAGCTTGAGAGGAATTGTAGATCACTCCAATCGTCAATCCTGAAGTGGAGGGGGCGAGGTGGATGAGGTGTATACGATCGGTGAATGCTTTACGCAGGATGGGTGAGATGTGAGCTATAAGCCTGTCGGATTCGTTGAGGTGTTCGGAGCGGGATAGTAATTCTTCGGGCATCTTGGCGTCGGCTGTATCGATCCTGTCTGTCAGCTTCACGTCCTCCGGGAGTGAAATGGCGTACTGGAAGAAATCATCAAATACACCAATAGGTAAGGTCTGATCTCTCAGGAAAACCTCTGAGAAACTATCAACGCTTGAATCTTCGAGCATAGAGAGTGTCTGTCGAGCATGGTATCGTAACTACAAGTCAGCTTGGACCGATGTGAAGGGATTTCTAGCTTACAAGGTCGATATCACCTTTATCCCACCCTGCAAAGAGGTTTATGGATCCGGTGGGATCGACAAAGGTGTGATCGTACGACTTGATCATTTCCTCTCGTGAGATCTGCAATCAGTTTTCATCACGGGATATGACAAGCGGACATACGGTAGGATCCTCACAAGCCATAAATACTGGTTCTTGAGCGAAATCGGTCTGAGCTATATGATCAGCTACATCATTCACCCGTGGAAGGAGAGGACATACCCAAAAATTCCCACCCGGCTCTCAAAGCGCCCCAGTATCCTAAACCTTTACCCAACCCCCTCCTCTTAATCCCCTTGATTCCAACTTCACCACCATTAATAACCCAACCCAAGACCATACCAGCAAACCAACCACTTCCGCCTCTCTCCCTTCGGATGCCACGGCGAGAACACCAAATCCTCCATAATGCCAAGAAGGAATCTACGACACGCTCAGAGAGGGTTGTTGATAATTTGTGTAAATGGAGGAGCGTGGATTTGTGAATCGTATCGTGTAGTAATGAATTTGAGTATAAGGGGGTCGGTGAGGATTGATCCAGGTCAGCGTGACGAAGTAGGGTTCGCGAGGGGGATAATGTGGAAGGAACGAAGATGTTTGCAGGAGGCGCAGCATGGACACGGATTGTCAGGCGGTGTTTTAGCCCTTGTTCTGAATGTCAGCTTCATCTCACCACGGAAGAGGAGTAAGCAGCTACCTTTTCCGACGGTGATAGCAATCACTGGTCTCCTCTCATCTTGACTGTCCCAAGTCACACTAGCTCCGCTGAGTCCGCCCTCGGCCTTGGCAGCTTTAACGAGTCCAGCCTTGACAATTCCAAGGTAATAACCCCTCTTGTAGAAATATCGATAATCAAGTCTATCTTTCGGTGTGAATAGTTCCTGCTCGTCAGCACCACACCAATACCTTGGGAAATGATGGAAGGAGGACGTACATCAGGCATAACAAGAACCATATCAACACCCCCCTGTTCCCCTTTCCCGACCTTATATCCACCCACCACACTCCAACTTCCACTAACAAATACCTCTTTAGGCTTATCATACCCCACAGTCCAATTCACTTTCCTAGGTAAAAACTCGGTAGGTGAAATACTAGGTAATCCGACTTTCTTGATCCCCTCCTTGGGTGCAACAGGTTCGGAAGAAGGGATAGAATTGATCACACTATGGAGGTCGGTCAAGAGGGTTTTCAAAGTTGAGTGTGGGGTTGTTGGGAGTAATGTTGATTGTAGTAGGGCGGAGAGTTGGAGTGTAAATGCCGCTGAGGATGTTGAGGATAAGGTATCGAGTTCGTCAAGCGTAGGTGGGGCATACAAGTTCCGGTGATTCTTTGGTTTAGAAGGGCCAGCCTCTGGCTCATCCATATCCTGCACTCCTTCAATTCCATCATCATCCATCATCTCCTCCTCATCGTCCCCGATGGATTCATCATCCGCGCTCCCCTCGGATTGAATGTCAATCATATCATCATCCAAAATACTCTCATCCCCTAGACTCCCATCGCAAGTTCCCACCGAAACTTCCCTAACGGCTTTCGATATCTTCGGCGCAGCCTTTCGCTCGACCTTCTTGGTAGAGCTCGCTGCTTTGGGCATGGTATAGTATAATCGTCGTAAAGAGTAAAGTATAGGTGTAAATCCGAAAAATCTTTGGAATCTCAATTCAGAATGTGGGGCCCATTCCATACAAAAGTTGCCATAACCTCAAAGCTATACTGAACCCTCATACCTATACTATACAAGATGGCAGGCCTCTTAGCAGCATTCAAAAGCAAATTAGAAGAATCAGGAGCAGGCCCAAGTACCCCCGCAACACCAAAGAAGAAAATCCCGAAAGTCGCAGTTTACGTCTCGGGAGCTACTGTACGTCCTCTCATCGCACAGGGCTAATGGTAGTTCGCTATAACATTAGGTTTGACAGCTTTGATCTTACCCTACGCTCGACAAGCTGCGAAATTAGCAAGACCACCACCCGAGTTTAGGTCAAATTCGCATTTACTCCTTAAACGTCCGCCTCGTCATAATGTCGATTCTGCTTCTACGCTTGCTTCGAGTAAGCAGCCTGGATCTATGATGGAGGAGACTACGCCGGAGGTTGAGGAAGAAAGGGGGGAACCTATGAGTGGGTTTATGGCTTTTAAAGCTCTTGGGATAGCTACTGCTGTTGTCTTTGGTTCTGCAGGCTTAGGGGCTTTTGTGGTTGCGAAACTACTAGGAGTTGACAGTGTACGTTCCCTCTCTTCTTTCATCATTTTGGTTGGCTGAGCTGATCGACAGATGGAGGGCTTCGCATCGAAAATGAGAGAAGGGGTCGATAATAAGATGCCAGGCCTAACAGGCGGGATAAGGAAGTATGGGGAAGAACACGATGAACTTGCGGACTTGCTAGATGATATGGCAATGGAACCAGAGGAATACGAGCTGCAACGGACATTAAGAGAGGGCACAGCCAGACCATCATGATTTGATATAAATGCATGAACTTGTACATGACATGATGACTTCGATCTTCCCATTTCTTATTTCCAGGACTAGACATGGCTTGAAGTCTAGATCTTCCTGTGCTTCCAAGCTTCCTTCAAACCTTGTTCACTTTCCGTCAGCTCATCCTATGGATACAGATGTGGACATACCCAGCCTTGGCCTCTGGTGGAGGGTTCCTATCGGCCAAAGTGCCCTCTTTAGCCTGCTGAGTCAAGACATTATGAGGTGGGTCCATGCTTGTCGAGGAAGCCCCGGTCTCGTGGGATGGCTTCAACGATGGATCCGCCTTTGGGGTCGCTTCGGCCGAGTAAGCTGAATCGAGGGTAGAAGGGAGTGCCTCGGGTGCGACATCCTATTCATCAGCGACCAACCTCAAAAGAACATGATAGGAAGACATACATGTTTCTCAGCACCTTCTGGTTTGAAAGTCTTGGAGTAACCTCCTGGGGGCCTTGTGGCATATCCCCTCTTCTGCTCTCCCTGCTTCGAGGGTAGATGGGGCTCAGAAGCGGCATTGCCTTTTCCCGAATCTGGCTTTTTGGGGTCCTTGTGCTTGAGGTGTGGACTTTGATCGGATTGAGGTTCGACTTCGTGTTTGGGTTCCCTTGATTTAGGGCCTGCATCGGATGATGGTTCAACATTGGATCGGGCGGAGGTGTGGAATGATTTCTGTATATGAGTCATACGATCTACCTTGGATTGATAGTTTCGCCTGGCTAGAGTAGACATACCTTGGCACCCTTTCCGAAATTACCAGTCAAGACATTCTTTGCCATATCGGTATAACTCTCTCCAGCAGCATCAACTTTTTCGCCCTCCTGCGCACCTCCAGCCCCTTGGCCTCCTACTTGATCCATGAAAGCTCCAGTACCAGCAGCGGAATTAGTCTTTAATTCCCCTCCCTTGTTCCCCTGTCGAGCAGCATCGAAAGGTTGATCCTCCCCACTTTTTGCTGGATTGGCTCGGGCTTCTTCTTTATTTTGCTTACCGCCTCGCACGGCAGATGATTGGATGTCTTTGTCTTTGTGGATTGGATCTTCAGATTTCTGGGTGACGTGACCTTGGGTAGAGGGGGTTGTATCGGCCTTGGCCTTCAAAGTGGGGGTGAATCGAGTGAAGGTTCGGGCATTTGTTGATCGGAGTTGAGTCCTTGCGATTTGTGTTGCTGGGCGTAAGAATGACATTGTGATTGAGTGTATGGGTATAAGTGGTGAATGAGCAGATATATGGTTGGATAGACGGCTTTAGGTGATGCTTACCACCTCTATCGGATCGTGTAATACTGCTGCCGGCAATACGTCATGATGATCATGATCGCTTACATCCGAACCATTCACTCTCTTCAGCTAAACGCCAAGTGCAGGGTGGGGTAAGGCGATGTATGTGCATGCAGACCTACAAAGTACCTTCATCAAATATACTGATAACAAAGCGACTAACAGAATGCTTAATTTCAATGACCGTAAGTAGACCCCTACTAACAAAGGCTGAAACCAGTCCCACCCCCGCCCCCGCCATACGCCCCTCCGACCAAAGCACGAGTTGGGCCCGCAAACATGTCGAACCTACCCATCAATGTTTTACACCGAGTCATAGCTTTCACTTTGGACTCGAAAGCGACGCCGAGTAGATTTATGGGTGATGAAGAAGAAGAGAGGGTTCGGAGGATATTTCAGTTATTTTACGGATTGAGAGGGGTTGATAGGCGTTTCTACCTCAGTACGTCCGTTGACTCCAAGAGTCACAAGGATGTGGCTGAGACTCAGTATCAACGTCTTTATTACGGTCGATATATCTACCGTCCTATATGTCTAATGTAAAGCGGGGGAACACTTCATCTCCAATACCTGAAGTATCACTTCCACTTGAAGATGGACCCGTGACGACGTCTGTGCTCGAATATCGGAAGAGGGAAACTGCGATCCTGGATAGGTATATCGCTATTACAGTAGGAGAAGAATTGAGAAAGGTGGAAAGTGATCTGAGTGAAGAGTCTGGCGGGCTTGATGAACTATTTCATCGCTTACAAGTACGTTCTCCCATCTGAACGCCTATCAAAGCTGACAGAAAGCCTTGTGCGCGAATAGAAGATCTCCTCTTAACTCTACCTACATCAATCATAACCCTTTCCCTTGGCTCGGGGAACAAGACCTTCCCACTCCCACATTCGCACCTCGCAATTACTTTGACACCCTCATGGGTACAGGTCATCTTACATTTCAAACCGGTTTGGGAACCTGGTAATCGATCCAAGGAACTTGTAGTAGAGGTGAGGCGGGAGGCTACGTTGGAAGGCTGCGCGAGGAGAGTGGGGCAGGGGTTAGATGATATTAGAAGGGGATTCGTAGCTTGGGGTGAACGGGTTTGGTGAATTTTTTCCATATATCTTTCTTCCTCAAAGGCATCTTTTTCGTGCCCATTCACTGGAGTCGTACCCATGACTGGCTCGCTGCTATGTGCTCTTGACTACTATGCATGCACACCAGAATATCCACCGCTGGCAGCAGTCCAGGCAGCCACGTGTCGGCGTTACCCGAGTGTGGCACCCTATTAACGCTGACGCGCACCGTTGATCGTCTACTGTTCTAAGTACACCTTCCTCATATTCTACATACAAAGGCCAAGATGCCAGGTCTAACTACAGCTCAGGTAAGCTGCCCATTCCTCTAAGTCCAAGGACCAAGCTGATCAGTCAGGTTACCGAGCTATCAGCTCTTAATGTGTATGTTCCAGCTAATGAGCCCATGAATCCAGCTGACATATAGCGTCGTTCACCCACTAGTCCTTCTATCTGTAAGCTCCCTGTACCTTCGTATCGAAGCAAGCTGACGAAAAGGTTGTCGATCACGCCCATCGAACACAGATCTCAAAGAGCAAGCGAGTACTAGGTCTCCTACTAGGTCAAAACGATGGATCAACGATAAATGTTGCTAATTCGTAAGCTTCCTCGATTGGACTTTCTGGATGTAAGCTGATGCACAGCTTCGCTGTACCATTCGAGGAAGATGAGAAGGATCCTAAAACATTCTTCTTGGATCTGGATTACGTCGAGGAGATGTTGAGGATGTTCAAGAAAGTTAACGGTCAGTCAGCTGCCCTGACTACTTGGCCTTCAGCTGATGAATAGCAAAGGAACGCCCTATTGGATTCTACCATACTGGTCCAAGACTCCGTTCTTCAGATTTGGAGATTACGGAATTGTTCAAGCGATTCTGCCCCAGACCTGTTATGGTTATTGTCGATATCAGGGCGAAGGGGGGAAGGGGAGATACTGGTATTCCCACAGATGCCTACTTTGCCGTCGAGGAGATCCGTGATGTGAGCTTCTTTGCACTGTGGACAAGAATGAGCTTATGAATAGGACGGAACAACGACCCAACGTACATTCACCCATATCCCCACATCGATCGAAGCGGAAGAAGCCGAGGAAATCGGAGTAGAACACCTCCTACGAGAC
>Ga0308160_10007449_pt1 | contig 10884 bp, 13 predicted proteins | sample PhyFR1_FD_201036 | JGI IMG/M metagenome (GOLD analysis project Ga0308160, IMG submission 201036) | Phyllosphere microbial communities from UC Gill Tract Community Farm, Albany, California, United States - DLSLF.R1 | ecosystem: Host-associated > Plants > Phyllosphere > Unclassified | place: USA... | reverse complement strand
TGCTTGTTTCGCGTGAAGGAAATGCAGAGGACCGAGAACCTGCAAGACGGACGAGAAGAGTCCTGGAAGATGTGGATGATGTGTGAGGAGGACAAGGGATCGTTGAGAATAGTTCCGACGTAACGAAGAGTTCTGCGAACCAACTCGATGAGGTTCAGCTCGAATCACCAGCTCAAGGTATCAAGTACAACGCACCTGTTCTTGGCTGAACCATACGTAGCCATACAATCCCCCGTCGGTCTCTTCATCTGCCTCCGACTCGGGTAACCTCAACACTTGTTTCCCTTTCCCATTCTTGTCGTCGAATGTCTTCAATTCCTGTTCTTGAGGATAAGGTATTCTCCAACTATAGCAATAGCCTTGTTCTGTCGCTACTGACGGAGGGAGGTCACCTTCTGGTAAAGAAGAGAAAGCGAGCTGATGGTGAACAGAGGGAGGAAGTATGAAGTGGGGATAGTTGTTGTCCAAGTTCTATTCAATCGAGGAATGAGTTCGGATAGTTACCAAGAGGAGAGGATAGAGGAATGAAAGCTTACTGGACCAGTATCGACGTCGAAATCTACCAATACGAATCCAATGATCCACCTGTTTAGTTTGTCGAGAGTTTCATTTTGTAACTTTGCATCGGGGAATGATAACCTCCTCGTCAAATCTTGTTGCTTCGGTCTAATAGTTTCCCTCGTTGAACTTGATCGTTGTGGTATTGGTCTAGTAGTGGTCGATGGAAGGGGAGTTTGCGATGAGGTAGTGATAGTCGAAGGAAGTGTCGAAGAACGGCGAGGAGGGGATAGAGTACGAGGTTTGATGAATGAAGGGATTCCTATATCCCCTTCGAATGAGTCCATCCCATCTAAACTTGAGTTCCGTAGTGATGAGTCGCTGATCAAAAGAAGCGAGTGCGAGTTCTGCTCTTTCCTTCCTCCACTTACCTCGAATTATCTCAAGCTAGCTCTGTATATACGCGACTAGGACTCTATTCAACCTGGATCCAACGTGAACCAAGTCTAGAAGGGATGCCTTCACTTGGGAGCAGTCATTCTTATTCTTCTCTCCATCATCAACCCAAAGATCCTTCTACTACCTCTACACGCAATCGTAACCTCCTCGTAGCACTCTCAGCATCTATATTCACTTTCCTCGTCCTCTCCTTATCAGCCCATCGAAACGCTCCTTCCTCTCCCTCTGCACAACGAGCAGCGAGTTACCTCCCAAAACTCCCTTCCCTATCGACTAGTCAATCCAATACACAACTCCTAGCCTATAGGAAATATCTAGAAGAAACCACCTCCCCTTCTTCCTATACGACTCACTCGCCAACTCTCACTTTCGACCATATTTATGTTCTTTCTCTTCCAAACAGAACGGACAGGAGGAACGAGATGCAGAAGTTGGCGAATGCTTTAGGGATAGAGATAGAGTTTGTCGATGCGAGTGACAAGAATGAACCATTCTTTCAATGGATCGCAGAGAGAGTTGGAGAATCGAGAAAATTGAGGAAACAAATCATGGTCAGTTACTACACTCTTTTCATCTCGTCTTGTGACTCAACCAGGCTGACACGGGGAAGAGTGAGTGATAGAGTAAAGCTAGGAAAGTTGCCCAATCGACAATAGGTGGACTTCACATTGGATCCGATTGGTTAACTCCTTATCCCTCTCCAAATTCCACCTCTCTTTTCCCTCCTTACCCTCCCCCCTCCCGTTCACTCCAACGAGAGTTCTCACTCACTCACTCGTCAAACTGGGTACAATACCTCGAATCTCTCCATTCTCAATCGAAACATACTTCCTTGAAACCTCAAAATCGAAACCTGAACATTACTCGACATTTGTGGGATCCAGTAGAGAAAGTCAAAGTTCGACAAGTGACACCAGGGGTCATGAGTACTTGGTGGGGACAAACTAGGGTCATGAAGCGAATGATTGAGAGAGGGGACAAGACGGCGTTGGTTTTAGAGGACGATGTAGATTTCGAATGGGATTTGGAGAGACTGTGGGCAGGGATCGAGAGTAAATTACCGAAAGATAAGGATGGAAAAGAAGGATGGGACATCACTTATTTAGGTCATTGTTGGGGAGGTGAGAATCAAAGTAAGTCCAAAATCTACTCTCTCTCATCAACTCGTACAGATCCACACAAGGAGCTGACATCGAGACTCCGCGTACTGCAGAACCGCAATACCTTCACCCACTACTCCACCCCTCGACAGGTCCTATGTGTTTACACGCTTACGCACTCTCCCTCGCTGGCGCAAACCGAATCTTTTCACATCTCTCGTCCCCTTGGTTCGCTTACACATCAGCAGTCGACCTCGCCCTTCCCACCCTCATGCACTTCGACGAGATCACTTCCTTCTCCGTCGTACCTCCCCTAGTGATTCAAAGGAAAGATGGACCGAGTGATTTACAAAAAGGGAACGGGAGTAAATGGAGAGGTGTTTTGAGGGATAGTACGCATGAGAGAGTCATGAGGGACGAAGGAACGTGGCATGAGGGATGGGAAGATATTTGGGATCCGAGGAGGATTGATCCGGCGACTCAATTGAGGTGTGGACCTGTTTGAGCTAGAGGATCGAAGCTGGAGGCGAGGAAGGGATGAATGGGAATCGGAAGTAAATAGACACTAGGCTCGCTTGGTATCTCATTGTTGTTCTCCTTTAGTATACCTGACTCAAAGTTATTCACATGATATTTCGCAATCGCCATACCCTCATTCATGTCTATTCACATCGATCTATGTCTCTCAATCTATGCATCAACAGTCTCGTCTCTCACCTCTTCTTTTCCTATCTCGTTCAGTCTCACTTCTTTCTCCTCTCTTTTCTTGACAGCCTCTCCCCTCCCCTCTTTCTTTCCCCACTCCATCCCCAACGCTCTCCTGACGATCTCCTCCCATCCAGCTTGTCCCTCCATGGTCCTCTCGAACCCGATCTCCTTCGATAACGATTCTTCTGAAGGTCCGAATCGAGCGATAGACGAACAGTCGATCAAGATGTCTGCTGTCAACCCTGTTATCGCGGAGGAGAAGGAAGGGGACGCGAAGGAGTGGAGCCGATAGGGAGTGGGTGGATCGAGGGGCCAGTTGAAGTCAATGTAAGAGTAGACGTAGCGATCCTCTTGACCCGAAGATCGAGTCGTTGGTCCGTTTCGCTCTGGATTGTGGTCGAGTGCGAGCAACGCGTCCAAGTCGCAAGTGAAGATTGACTCTACCTCATCAGGGTTCCCAACGAGAGTTTGGTCGAGATAATCTTGCGCTTGATCTGGAGGGAGAAGAAGGAGGTAGACGCAAGGAACGACGATGAGGAGGGTTCGAGATGTGTAAGCTGACAAGGTCGTGAGATGTAAGAGTGGTGATGTCGGTGGAAGGGGTAAGGAGACCTCTTCGAATGCTTCTCGTAGCTGAATCAACGAGCAATCCGAAATCAGCGAAATTTTAAAAAACCGTAACCGGGAGTGTTTGGCACTCACGGCAGTTCCCTCGACTCCTATATCTCCCTCTTCCGCTCGACCGCCGGGTAGGGCTGTCTCTCCCGGATGGCTCCTCATTCTTCGACTTCTCGTCGTCAAGGTAACAGCGAGTTTTCCATCTTTCGACAAGTGGAGCAAGACGAGTACTGATGCTAACCGGTTCTTGCGGAAGCTTCACTGTCAGCCAGTTTAGTCAGCTTCCGAGCGAATCTGAACCGAGTGCTTTGAGGGGAAACTCACGTAATTGTTGAAGGACGAGGTCGAAAGGACGACAAGTTCCGAAGACTTGTCTGGACATGAGGGGAAGCTTGTAAGGAAGGTAGAGCGTCTTCCAGGGCTTGCAAGGTCTTCTCTACGGGAGGGAGGACTGAGAATGGAAGGTCTACGTTCGAAGGGGGACTGGACATCTTTTCTGGTTCTGTGAGCCAAGGGTTGATGTATAGTATCTGTCGGACAGTCGTAGCGGTTTCTTGAGATGCTAGCAGGTGTTAGGAGTGAGCGGAGAGGCAAAGAAGCGACTCCGGACTCCGTCATCTCTCTTGACTTCCTACTCTTCACCACAGTCTGCCGCCTGCTTCTGACTACTCTCATAGTACTTCGGATAGGCTTCGCTTCCGCTGGGTGGGCGGAACTCCGACTCTCGTCGATCCTTTCGTCCATTTCTCGAATGTCTCGCTTCCTCAAGTCTCGCTTCGCTCCAATCAATCTATACCAATCAAAGAGGCAAGAGGGATGAGATATAGACCAGGTCAATCGCAGGATAATGAACATGGGACCGTTCGATTAAGCTGGGCGAAGGCACGAGAGCAGTCGTCTCCTCTCTTCGCAAAGTTTGAAATGGTCACCTTCTCGTGGACTCCTCGTTCCCCGCCTCACCTCATCTCCTTGGTTCCCTTCTTATGACTCCAACCAACTATCACTCTCCTTATCCGCAACGTTGATCGACAACTAACTCGCTCTCGCCCTACACATCGAACGCAACAACGCATCTTGTTCCATCTCAATCTCGCTCTTCGACACTATCCTCATCGACGACGAATAGAACTTCATGTTCCTTCAATCATCGCTCGCTGTCTACCTGCTCGCTGGGCTCGTCATACTTTCTCGCGCTGAACCTCCTCTCGCGCCCGAAGGAGCTTTCGGGACCTACGGCAGATTCCGCTGTTCGATTCGTACTGAAGAACCGGGAGTATTCGTTGGAAGGGTGACCGGTATGTCAAACACGTTCGTCTATTGAGCTGCAGAAGACAGCATTGCTAAAATAAATTTCGGGGCTGTAGATGCTAGTCAATGCCTCGACAGAAACCTCGTTGCGGTCGGACTCAACACAGCGGGAACTGGTCGGCAAGGAGATCGTCCGAATCCTACTAACGCTCAATGTGGTGTCATTCCAGGGTTTAGACTGTTTGAAATCACTTGTGGTTCACCAGTTGAGCTCCGACGTCCCTTGTCGAGACCGAAAGAATCGTTATTGACACTCTGGTTCTGGCCTTGGTTGATGACAGGGTGCAACTTGCTCGGTAGACGCTAATTGTGACGGAGGGTATTGCTCAGCAGGCGTGTGGTCAGTTTCCTCTTTTCGCTCCGGGTCTGCTTGGACTGCTATCTGACCAAGACTGCTTGTCTAGCCGAGGAGGTTATGATGAAGTGTGCAACGGCGATGATCTCCGCTGTTCTGGTGCGCCCTCCTTCGGTCCGCTTTCCTCGCAACCTTTGCTGAACAATCCTTTTACGTCTCCGAAGGCTTCCTCTACTGCCGCTCTCCTACCAATCAACTCACTTCGTCCAACACTTGCGGTGGTGAGTACAATCATCGCCTCATCCCGTTCAATTATCGTACGACCAGCTGAGCTGATTTTTCCGAGTCCGTAGGTATTGGGGCGTTCTGCAAAGATTACACCCGAGGCGGTGGAACTCCCGACCAGGACTACGAAGTGTTTAATCAATTCTGTAACTCCGGCTAGTCAGCTTTTCCCTCGTCTCTGCCTCATCAGGTCGAGAAAAGCTCACAAACCCCATCCTTTCGATAGCTGCAACTCGCGAACTGCCGCATGCGACGCTCGTGGAACAACCATCGGTGTTTCTTGCGCTAGCGATCCTGCCTACGTGTGTTTATATCCTCATTCTCGCATCAAACTCTGGTTTGAGCTCATTCTGAACTCGGTGTCTCTTTCTTTGACCATAGTACTGCACGCAAACGAGCGCCGGTATCGCTCTCAAATGTGATAGCACCAGCAATACTTGTCAATGCGTCGATCCGACTCGACCAGGCTGCGCACCTGTCACTGTTCCTTCGGGTAGAGCACGAGCTCGCAGAAATGTCGAACTCTTCCGACACCAGATCTGCCCCTCTTCTCACACTGCTTGTCCGGTACCCGGATCGAGCGCGAGGGAATGTATCGACACTTCTGTACGTCGCTATTGAGCCACTCTCATCAGCAATTTGAACTCTTTTACTAATCATTCCCTTATTCTCCCGCTATAGACCAGCTTGAGTGATTGCGGAAGTTGCGGACACGATTGTAGTGCTCTAGCAGGACCAGGAGTCGATCAGTTAGGATGCTCCAACGGAAGATGCGAAACTTGGTGAGCCTTTCCGATCGTTCTCGCAGCTTGTCGATGCACTTGCTCATTACCTAATCTGAAATGTTTGGCTACAGGTCATGCCTCGACGGATATAGATTCGATAACGACCGACAAACCTGTACTCCAATCTGATTCTTGGGCCTTGAGACTTACCGCCTCGGGACATTCTTTCGACGACTTCGACGACCCTTTTCTGTCTCTACCTCGCTGCCTGTTCACACTCCATTTACCTCTACTCTCATCACACAATGTATCAATCGAGGTTTCCTGCTCTCTGTAGTATCTCGTTCGAAGACAGGTCATTTACGTTATCCCGGGATTCTTTCCTCGCTTTATTTTCTTCTTACTGGCTTTTAGCTTGTCTCTTCTCTAAGCGTAAACGCCGGAGGGTTCTCGATGTAATGATACCACGTCGATTCGAGCACACGGTAAACTGTGAGAGCGAGAGCACAAGCCCGAAAGCCGGACAACTCGGGTGACTCAATTTCGTGAAGGTCAGGGTCCAAGGGAGAGCCACAGCCTCTTCGAGCACACAGCGCCTGAGCTCAGCCATAGCAGAGTAAAGGAAGGGGTGTATAGCACTACTAAGGTTTTAAGGGTATAGAACTTGACACAATTCTACATCATCAATTCATCCTCTTCTTCCTCCTCATCGTCTTGGACCCTCTTGAATGCGACATCGTAGCTCTTGTGCCTGACATGACCTCGCAAGGCCGGAGGAATAGAGGGGTTCATGAATCCTTGTGAGCTGGATCTTCGTTTCTTTGATTCCGAGGCATTCATGACAGCTGGTCTCGATCTGAGTGGAGGAGGTGGTGGAGATGGAGAGAGTGAGGTTTGATCGGAGATCGAAGGCGAGGGTGACGGAGAAGGAGGAGGTGAAGGTGAAGGTGAAGGATTAAGGAGAATCCGTTTGTTCGGTCGATTCGGAGGTTCGCGACAAGTAGTGGGTGGGAGGAGTAGGAGTTCGTCGGGCTCTGAAGTGAAAGAATTGCGGGTTGTAATAGGAGGAGGAAGTGGGACTTGAGCTGATATGCTTGGTCGAGGTCGACGAGGAGAAACAGAGGGAGATGCCGAGGCGGAAATGATGATCAAGTCTGAATCGGAGGATTCGGCTTCGGAGTCCGAGGAGGGTAGTCTAGGTCGGAGAGGACTTGATCGATATTGGGTAGCATTTGCGAGAAGCTTGATTCGAGATCTTGGTTTTGGTTCTGATTCTTCCCGAACTTCTGATAGTTCTCGTAACCTCCTGTCTACTTCCATCTCCATCTCATCATCTTCATTATCCGCCGCCGTCTCTTTCAACGACAACAACATCGCACGTTGGATTTCGACTATCGCTGGAGAATGTTGTCGAAGGGAATCGCAGATTGAGAGTAACGTTTCATATGAAGTCGAAGGAACGAGATGTGTCGAGATGAGATGGATGAGTAGCGTGGATGAGTGCGGTACGACGGGCGAGAGTGCGATATTCGACAGGGTGTTCGAGAAGTGAGCGAGGTCGAGTAGAATAGAAATCGATCCGATTTGTTGAGCTAAAGTCGGAGGAAGGTCGTCCTCGCCCTCATCCTCCTCGTCTTGTTCTGAGTCCTCAACACCAATCAGCTCCTCAACCTCTCTCGCCAACCCACTTAATCTCCTAACGCTTTCCCTCAATTCCTCCGACTCCCTCGAGCCCGCCCGATCCAATTCGCACAGACTCCCCAAGATCCCTTTCCTGGCCCTATCCACTCCTTTCCCTTTACTCCCTTTCCTTCCCACCACACCTAGTGAGTTCAGCGGTGGCATTCCAACCAATTTCAAACACCTCTCCAAAACCTCCCTCGAATCTTTCTCAAACGCTTTCAACTCTAACCCTTCCTCTTCCGTCTCACTCCCTCTATAGATCCTGATCAAATGATTCCCCATGACTCTTCCTATACCCAACATCGAACTCAAATAATCTGATAATCTTCTCGAGAGTTCTGGCGAGGTTGAGGAGGGGAGAAGAGATGGGGGGATCGAAAGGTAGGAGTTGTAGAAGAGTTTCTCGGCAAAGGTTGATCCGAGGAGGTGGGATTCGAGCGTCGTGAGGAGTGAGAGAGGGGAAGGGGATCGGAAGAGCAGCGGTAGGAACGAGGTTGACGCTGAGGAGGAGGAGGCAGGAGAGACGAAGGCTTGAGAGACTAACAGCGGCTGGAACCGAGATGCCTGAAAGAATGGGTGAGCTTGAATCAGTTCGGACGAAAGAAGGCAGCTAGGGAATGGACGAACCTCTGAAGTTGCGCCGAATGACAGACACAGATCGAGAGCGGTTTCTATCAACCCGTAAGGTGCAGACGTTTGATCAAAGCCATTGCAGAGAATCGAAGTCGCGTGTTCAGCGAGAATCCATCTGCGCATTCAAATTCCAGTCAGATTCGTTTGTACGGTCAAACTCGAGGTGAGCAGACGCACCTGAAGCTATGTGCGGGACAAGCCTCATACCACTCATCCTGAATATCCGAACACGCTTGATCCTGTTCCCCTCTCGTCATCTCGTCCCTCAAGTAACTCGTCTCGTCGCTAACCTCCTCCTCCTCCTCCTCATCGCTCCCACTTTGTCCCTCGATCCCATTCAGTTCCCTCTCCAATTTTCTCTCCATCTCTTCCATCGTCAACTCACTTCCCTCGTTGATCCAATCTTGTATCCTTCCCTCGATTTCCCACCCGACTTGTCTCGCTGAAATCTCCTGCAAACTCGCTATACGCCTCCCTCTGTCTCTCGAGGATGTCGAGGTGTGGACAACGTCGAGTACGTTCGAGTACGTTTGAAAGAGGTGCAAAGCTTTGTTGACTAGAGCGTCGAGTTGAGAATTGGTCGTAGATTGTTGTTGCGAAATAACAAAACAAGTTTTCAAACGATCTTTCAATTCTGGTTTCGGGATTCCTCTTTCGTGTACTTCGAAGGAAGGTGGCCAAGTTGAATGAGAGGAGGATTGAGAAGGGGGATAGGTAAGGGTAAGAGAGGAAGAAGAAGCGAGAGGAGGAAGGGTTCGTTTTGATCCGTAAGTTTTCGTAGATTTGAGGTTCGCTCTTGATCTCCTTGATACCTGTTTGAATGGACTACTACTATCTTGAGCTCGAAGTGACTTGTAACTCTGTCCAGATAACTTCCTTCTCTTGTTTGATGATGAATTTGTTGCCCACTCTTGATCTCCCAAAGTATCGAGTGAAGATCTAGACGATTTATAGAATGAATACTTTTGAGTAGTGGGTATGGGTGGGGGATTGTTCGAGTGCTTGTCGAGTGATTGAGTGAAGGAGAGAAGTGAAGTTCGGAGAGGGCGTAACAAGCGGTGGATTCGAGAGAGGGAGAGGGGAAGAGGAGGCGGAGGAAGTGTATGAGATGGAGTAGAAGGATCCAGGGTGATTCACGTTGATTCGAGAGAGTTGGGAAGAAAACAAGAGCCAACTCCCTTGTGGAATGTTGAACCATTCCCAACTTTGAATCTCTTGCTCTTGCCATCTATTCAAGCTACTACATGTGATCACTTTCATTCCTTAGAGTACACCAACCACCGACTGCTCAAGATTGACTCTTTCCCCTTCAACTCTCGACCTCGCTTCTCCTCCTTTCAAACATCCCTCTCACTCTCATCACAATCCCGTACAACCCATTCGGGTCATGGGCGCATTCAAAGATCTATTCAAGAAGAACTCCACAGACCAGTCACCCTCCTCCTCTCCTACTTCTCCTGCTCGCCCTCATTCAACTCTTGACTTGGATCTCCCGCGTCCTCCTCAACCACTCTGGGCACTCGCGACTGAACCAGACTTGTCGAGGCACACTTGTTCGGCGGGAAGGAGAAGCTTTGGACCGAGGGAACCTTGGGAGAAGAGGGACGAATATGGGAAGAATCGCACAAACGAACCGAATCGCGAGGGACGAGCGAACGAGGCAAGAAGAATGCTGCAGAGACCGGACGGAAGGGATAGATTAAACTCGATGCAGGAGCTAGGAACGGGAATGGGCGATTTAAGACTCAACATCTCGACTCAATCAAGATCGAATCCTTCGCAACCTCCCCCTTTCTCAAATCCTTCGACACCTTCTCGACCTTCACTCACCTCTCCCTCGCGATCGACACAACACGGTCCCTCCTCTCTCTCTGCGCCCTCTGCCTCGCCGCATCAACCGGTCCAAAGCTATCCCCCTCATCCTCCTTCGCGAAATCCAGTTCTCCCTGTCAATCCTTACTCGCCTACTCGTTCAAGCTCAGATCCCTCGAGTTCGACTACTCCTTTTCCTTCGTACCCACCCTACCCCTCACCCGCGGCATATTTATCGAACACAGATCAGCAAATCCACAAACCCCTTCCCTCACCCTCTCATTCCCCAGATCGATCTCGACCTCCTCCTCGTCCCATTCCATCCTCCAACTCCTCACACTCGATCCCACACTACTCACGTTCACCTTCACCCCTCAAACCCGCTTCTCATTCTCCATCACCTCCCAAACCGTCCGCACAATCGACGACTCCTCGAAAGAAACCTCCACCAGTTCGTATCGAACTATCATCCTCTACTGAATCCTCTGCAGAATTCTCCGATTCCGACGAACAAGACTCGGATTCATCGATTGAATTCATCAATACTTCTTCGTCTAGTAGAACTTCCCCTTCTTCATTCAAGACCAACTCATCCTCGCCGACTCGAGCAACGGCCTCGAAGGCGAGAAGGACCCCTTCTCCATTGAAGAAAGGGAAGACCTCGATCATTTCTCAGAAAACCTCTTCGAATCCAGTCTCATCTGCATCAGCTTCAGTAAAGAAACGCACACCGACCCCAACTATCCCTTCTCAAACTCCA
>Ga0308160_10007448_pt1 | contig 10884 bp, 8 predicted proteins | sample PhyFR1_FD_201036 | JGI IMG/M metagenome (GOLD analysis project Ga0308160, IMG submission 201036) | Phyllosphere microbial communities from UC Gill Tract Community Farm, Albany, California, United States - DLSLF.R1 | ecosystem: Host-associated > Plants > Phyllosphere > Unclassified | place: USA... | reverse complement strand
CGCCCGGCATGCTCGAGAGCAGGATCTCGCCTTCCCAGGTCTTGCACAGCCAGCCCTTGCGCGACAGCTTCTGCAGGTAGCCGGCGCGTTCGCCTTCCGAATACGACCAGCTCAGCACGGTCCACACGTAGAGCGCGAACAGGGCGCAGGCAAGGACGATGACGGCGGCGAAGAGGGCGCCAAGGCGGCGTGGGCGGCGGATCGTGGGCATGGTCGGTATCGATCAGGTTGAGTAGACGACGTAAAAAGGCGCGCCCATCATTACCGATGGGCGCGCCCTTGTCAAAACATTCAGCCGGTAAAGCGTGCGCGGTTTACACGTTGACGCCGAACGAGCGCGCCAGCGGCCCCAGGCCGCCGTTGTAGCCCTGGCCGACGGCGCGGAACTTCCACTCGCTGCCGTAGCGATAGAGTTCGCCGAAAATCATCGCGGTCTCGGTCGAGCTGTCCTCGGACAGGTCGTAGCGTGCGATCTCGCGCTCGCCTTCCGCGTTCAGGCAGCGGATGAAGGCGCGGCTGACCTGGCCGAAACTCTGGCGGCGCTGGTCGGCTTCGTGGATGGTGACCGAGAACACGATGCGCTCGACGTCGGCCGGCACGCGGGTCAGGTCGACCTGCACGCGCTCGTCGTCGCCTTCGCCCTGGCCGGTGCGGTTGTCGCCGGTGTGCTGCACCGAGCCGTCGCTGGATTTCAGGTTGTTGTAGAAGATGAAGTCGTTGTCGGCGCGGACCTTGCCGTCGCCGCGCAGCAGGAAGGCGCTGCCGTCGAGGTCGAAGGTGGCGCCGTCGGTCGCGCGCGGATCCCAGCCCAGGCCGATGATGACCTTTTTCAGGTTTGGATCTTCCTTGGACAGGTTGACGTTGCCGCCTTTTTGTAAGCTGATCGCCATGACGTTTCCTTTTTTATGGAGTTAAGCTGCCGTCCCGAGTTCGGCGCGCCGCTTGTAGCGGATCGAGGACCACAGGGACACCAGGATGAAGGCCACGCCGGACAGGCCGGTGAACCATTCGGGGATATGGTACTCGACACTGGCGAACATGATCAGGGCCAGGATGCCGATCGCGTAATGCGCGCCGTGCTCGAGGAAGACAAATTGTTCCAGCGTGCCTTTATGTACGAGGAAGACGGTCATCGAGCGCACGAACATGGCGCCGATGGCCAGGCCCAGCATGATGATGACGACGTCCTTGGTGATGGCGAAAGCGCCGATCACGCCGTCGAAGCTGAACGAGGCATCCAGCACTTCCAGGTAGAGGAAGCCGCCGATGCTGCCCTGCGAGATCATCTTGCCCACGGTGGGATCGGTTTCCTCTTCTTCCAGCAGGCCGCTGAACCAGTTCACGCCGACATAGATCAGCACGCCGATCACGCCGGCCATCAGCACCGACAGCTTGCGCTCCTCGGGCATGAGGCTCATGCAGCCGAACACGGCGAGCAGGGTCAGCAGGATGGCGAGGCCTTCGCTGCCGTACTTGCCGATCTTTTCTTCGATCCAGCCCAGCCAGTGGAGTTCCTTTTCCTCGTCGAACAGGAAGTTGAGGAAGACCAGCAGCAGGAAGGCGCCCCCGAAGGCGGCGACTTCGGCGTGCTTCGAGGTCAGGTTGCGCGCATACTCGTCGGGATTCTGGAGCGCCATGTGCCAGACGTCGACCAGGCCCATGCCGGTCGCGATCGACACGATCAGGAGCGGGAACAGCAGGCGCATGCCGAACACGGCCACCACGATGCCGACCGTCAGGAACAGCTTTTGCCAGAACGCGTTCCAGTTGCGCAGCACGGACGCATTCACCACCGCGTTGTCGAAGGACAGCGAGACTTCGAGGACGCCGAGCACGGCGGCGATCCACAGTGCCTGCAGCAGCCCGGCGCTACCGCCATGGTCGAATCCCCACCACGCAGCCAGCGCCAGCAGGACGGCGGTGACCACGAACGATAGCCTGAAATGTTCCATTCATTCTCCTCATTGTCTGAAATACCACACTGGACCGCATATTACCTGCAAGTCCGTGTCTCGGGCGCATCGCATGTCGCCGGAGACAAGTGCTTCTGCGATAATGCCGGCCGGAATTACCAACCATCATCACGGAAACCTCATGGACCTGACTTATCTGCTGACTCCCCTGCTGACCTGGCTGGTGGTCGGCCCGATCAAATTCCTGATCAACAGTGCGCGCCAGCGCCGCTGGGCGTTCAACCTGGTCGGCAACGGCGGCTTCCCCAGCAACCACAGCGCCACCGTCACCAGCATGGCGACCCTGATCGCCCTGCGCGAGGGGATCGGCCATCCGGCCTTCGGCGTGGCCGTCACGCTGTGCTTCATCGTGATGATCGACGCCAACAGCCTGCGCCAGCACGTGGGACGCCAGGCGGCGGCCATCAACCGCCTGGCCGGGACCAGTCCTGAGCACAAGACCTTGCGCGAGCGGATGGGGCATACCTTGGTGGAAATTGGCGGCGGGATCGTGACCGGTATCCTGATGGGGAACCTGGTGTATCACCTGTTTGTCAAATAATCCAGACTGAGCTACCGGCGTCAGTACGCCAGCATTTCGGTTGCATCTGATTCAGCATGGGTTCCCGCTTTCGCGGGAACGACGGTTTCGCCGCCTGTTGCGCATTCCGCACTCAGCCGCCTGCAGTTCATCCCCCAAAAACGCAGTTCATCCCACCAAAACCGCGCTTTGCCGATCCGTCAATTGACGGTAAAGACGGCCTCATTGATACTGCGCGCTGGATTTTTCTATTCTTATTCCTATAAATATCCGGTCCACTCGGGAGAACCAAGCCATGCTGCGCACCACCCTGATCGTCCTTGCCATTGCCTCGGCGTTGTCTGCCTGCGGCAAATCCGACAAGGCGCCCGCCGACAAGCAGGCGGAGGCCAAGAAGCCCGTCCAGCTGCTGGTCTCGTCCGAAGACGTGCTGACGGTGCAGAGCAATGCGCTGGCGTCCGGTCCCGTGATCACGGGCACGGTCCAGCCGGAGCGCAGGGCCGACCTGCGCGCCGAGGTATCGGCCGTGGTGCTGCAGGTGCTGAGGGAGAACGGCGACCCGGTCAAGCGCGGCGACGTGCTGGTCAAGCTCGACGAGACCTCGATCCGCGACAGCCTGCTGTCGGCCGAGGAAGCCACGCGCGCCGCCACCCAGGCCTTCGAGCAATCCCAGCGCACGCTCGAGCGCCTGAAAACGCTGCGGGCATCGGGCATGACCTCGGCCCAGGCGCTGGACGACGCCGAAGTGCGCCGCAACAGTGCCCAGAGCGAAGTCTCGGCCGCCAAGTCGCGCCTGGCGGCGGCGCGCCAGCAGGTCGGCCGCACGGTGGTGCGCGCGCCCTTCGACGGCATCGTGTCGGACCGCAAGGTCTCCGCCGGTGACACTGCCGCCATCGGCAAGGAACTCCTGAAAGTGATCGACCCGGCCAGCATGCGCTTCGAAGGCCGCGTCTCGGCCGACAAGATCGCGTCGGTCAAGATCGGCCAGCCGGTCCTGTTCCGTGTGAATGGTTACGGCGAGCAGCAGTTCAGCGGCATCGTCAAGCGCATCGACCCGTCGGCCAACGACGTCACGCGCCAGGTCGAGGTGCTGGTCGCGTTTGCCAACAGCACCCAGCCGCGCGTGGCCGGGCTGTATGCCGAGGGCCGCGTCGACGCTGTGGTGTCGGATGCGCTGACGCTGCCGGAATCGGCGCTCGTCAGGGCCGGCGACAAGACCTATGCCTGGAAGATCAAGGGCAACACCTTGACCCGTGCCGACCTCGGCGTGGGCGTGCGCGACCCGCGCACCGGCAACTTCGAAGTCAAGAGCGGCGTGGCGACCGGCGACACGGTGCTGCGCCACCCGAGTTCCAACCTGAAGGATGGCCAGAAGGTCGAGATGGCGGCCGCGCAGGTGGCCAGCGCCGGCAACGGCGCGGCCCAGGGCAAGTAAACAGGACACCCAACCATGTTCCTTTCCAATTTCAGTGTCAAGAAACCGGTTGCCACGATCGTGCTGATCGTCGCGATGATGGTGGTCGGCCTGTACGCGCTGTCCAAGCTGCGCGTGAACAACGAGCCGGACGTCCAGATCCCGATCCTGGTGGTGACCGTGCCGTATCCGGGCGCGTCGCCGGAAACCAGCGAACGCGAGATCGTCAACCGTCTCGAGAAGCAGATGCAGGCGATCAGCGGCGTGACCGAGGCGCGCGCCTATGCCAACGAGGGCAGCGCGACGGTCGTGCTGCAGTTCGACTTCAAGCGCAACCTGATCGAGGCGGCGGACGACGTGCGCAACGCGATCGCGGCGGTGCGCTACAAGCTGCCGCTCGAGATGCGCGAGCCGGTGCTGCGCCGGGTCGACCCGTCGGCCCAGCCGATCATGAATTTGTCGCTGACCTCGACCACCCAGAGCCACGCCGAGCTGTCGCGCCTGGCCGAGGACGTGCTGGCCGACCGCTTCCGCGGCGTCGACGGCGTGGCCGACGTGCAGGTCGGCGGTTCGCTCAAGCGCGAGCTGTCGGTGCTGCTGCACGCGGAAAAGCTGCGTGAATACAATGTGTCGGTGACCGACGTGACGAATGCGCTGTCGCGCCAGAACACCAACGCCCCGGTCGGCAAGGTGCGCGGGCCGCTGGACGAGAAGGGCATCCGCCTGGTCGGCCGCATCGAGCAGCCCGACGACTTCTCGCAGGTCGTGGTCAAGCGCAACGGTGATACCGTGGTGCGCCTGAACCAGGTGGCCGAGATCAAGGACGGCTTCGCCGACATCGACAGCTTGTCGATCCGCAGCGGCAAGTCGGACGTCGGCATCTCGATCGTGCGCTCGCGCGAAGCGTCCACGGTGACGATCGCCAAGCGGGTCAACGCGATGATCGCCGAAGTGCAGAAGGAACTGCCGGCCGGCACCAAGCTGGAAGTGACCTGGGATGGCGGCGAGTCGGCCCAGAGCAGCCTGAACAACGTGATCGAGTCGCTGGTGTTCGGCGCCGTGCTGACCATCTTCGTGGTGTACGCCTTCCTGAATTCCTGGCGCTCGACCCTGATCACCGCGCTGTCGTTGCCGACCTCGGTGCTGGCGGCTTTCATCGCGGTCTGGCTGTGCGGCTTCACGCTGAATTTCATGACCCTGCTCGGGCTGTCGCTGGCGATCGGCGTGCTGATCGACGATGCGATCGTGGTGCGCGAAAACATCGTGCGCCACATGGAAAATGGGGAAGACCGCCGCACCGCGGCGCTGAACGGCACCGCCGAGATCGGCATGGCCGTGGCCTCGACCACATTCTCGATCATGGCCGTGTTCATCCCGGTCGCGTTCATGGGCGGCATCGCCGGCGAATGGTTCCGCCCGTTCGCGCTGACCGTGACCTGCTCGGTCGCGGTATCGCTGCTGATCTCGTTCACGCTCGACCCGATGCTGTCGGCTTACTGGGGCGACCCGCCGGGCCATCATCACGCGCCGAAAAAAGGCATCGAAAAGCAACTGGCGAAATTCAACACCTGGTTCGACCACCAGGCCGACCGCTACGGCAACGTCATCGCCTGGGCGCTGCACCACCGCCGCTGGATGGCCGTGATCGCCGTGCTGTCGCTGGGCGCCGCCATCGGGCTGCATGCGTGGAAGGGCGGCGTGGCCTTCCAGCCCAAGCAGGACCAGGGCCAGATCAAGATCGAGGTGCGCACGCCGGCCTCGTCCTCGGTCGAGTATGCGCGCCTGAAGATGGAAGAGGCCGCCGCCATGGCACGCACCCTGCCGGAAACCAAGGACACCAACAGCTCGATCAACGTGAACGGCGGTTCGATCTACGTCGACATCGGCAAGCGCAGCGAGCGCAAGCGCACCGCGGCCGAGGTGGGCGTCGCCCTGCGCGAGAAGGTCAGCCGCCTGGTGGGCGCCGAGTACGTCGTGATGGACGACTTGTCGGGCAACGGCAAGCCTGTGTCGCTCGACTTCAGCGGTCCGGACTCGCGCAAGCTGATGGAGATCACCTCGGCCTACATGGAAAAGCTGCGCCAGGTGCCGGGCGCGGTCGACGTCACGCTGTCGCAGCAGGATCCGAAGAACGAACTGCAGATCGAGATGGACCGCGGCCTGGCCAGTTCGATGGGCATTTCCGTGGGCGACGCCGCCAGCGCGCTGCGCGTGGCCTTTGCCGGCATCGAGGTCGGCGACTGGGTCGACCCGACCGGCCAGAGCCGCGACGTGGCGGTGCGCCTGCACCCGAGCGACCGCGTCGGCACCGACAACATCGAGCGCCTGCCGATCCCGGTTGCCGGCACCAACATGATGGTGCCGCTCGACCAGATCGCAAAGATCACCATGGGCAAGGGGCCGGCAGCCATTTCGCACCGCGACGGCAAGCGCGTCGTCACCGTCACCGCCAACGCCCAGGGCCGTGCCAGCGGCGACGTGATGGCCGATGCGATGAAGCTGGCCAAGTCGATGGACTTCCCGCCCGGCTACGGCCTGGCGGTGGGCGGCCAGAGCAAGATCATGAACGAGGTCTTTACCGACCTGGGCATCGGCCTGATTTCCGGTATCGGCCTGATGTACCTGATCCTGGTGATGCAGTTCGGTTCCTTCACCGCGCCGCTGGGTGTCATGATGTCGCTGCCGCTGTCGCTGATCGGCGTGGTGGTGGCCTTGATCATCACCGACAACACGCTGAACATGATGAGCTTCATCGGCATCATCATGCTGATGGGCCTGGTGGCCAAGAATGCGATCCTGCTGCTCGACGCCGCCCGTGCGCGCGAAGAAGAGGGCATGCGCGAAGCCGAAGCCGCGGGCCGGATGCTGGGCTTCGAAGAGCGCAACCGCCTGCGCGAAGACGCGCTGATGGCCGCCGGCCGCGCACGCCTGCGTCCGATCCTGATGACGACCTTTGCGCTGATCGCCGGCATGCTGCCGGTGGCGCTGGCCCTGGGCGACTCGGGCGAGTTCTATCAGCCGCTGGCCATCGCCATCATCGGCGGCACCATCACCTCGACGATGCTGACCCTGCTGGTCGTGCCGACCTTCTACGACAGCATCGAGATCGCCAAGGAGCGCATGGCTGCCAAGTTCGGCCGCCGCGCCAAGCGCTACACGGTGTTGCCGGCCTTCGTGCTGACCTTCGTGGAAGCGATCCTGACGCTGACCTTCGTGCGCCTGGTGTACCGCGTGATCGTCAGGCTGGGGCGTTTCGCCTTCAACCGTTCGCGTCCGGCTGCGGCTTGATGTTTGCGGTGCCGGCGCAAGCCGGCGTAGCCTGTGTATGAAGCAAAAAAGGGCCTGTGCATCGCACAGGCCCTTTTGCTTTCGCTTGTAGTTCGTTCACTGTCAGCTTCACGCCCAGGCGGCATCCACTGGAGCCGCATCTGCCGCGCCCAGTCGATGCCGTATCGGCACCGTCAGGACGACCCATGCCAGCCCGGATGGCTGGCAAAGCCGGTGCAAAGGGCCGCGATCGACCCTTTGCCGATGCGCCATGGCGATCAGCGGCCGGTGCCCGAACCGCCGGTGGTGCCAGTGCCCGTGCCGGTGCCGCCGGTGGAGCCGGAGTTGGTGGTGTCGGCGCCGGTGCCGCTGCCGGCCGTGCCCGAGCTACCCGACGTGCCCGACGAGGTGCCGGTGCCGGTGGTGCCGCCGGTGGTGCCGGTTGCGCCGGTGCCGCCGCCCGTGGTGCCGGTGCCGGTTGCGCCGGTGCCGGTGTCGCCGGTGGTGCCGGTAGCGCCCGTGGTGCCGCCGGTGGTGCCGGTCGCGCCGGTACCGGTGCCGGTGTCACCCGTGGTGCCTGCGCCGCCGGTGCCGCTGGTGCCCGACGTGCTGCTCGGCGCGGTGGCCGAGGTGTCGCCGGTGCCGGTGGTGCTGGTGGTGTCGTTTTTCTTGCATGCCGCCAGGCTTGCCATCAGCGCAGCTGCGAACAGAATTTTCGATGCGTTGTTAAGTGCTTTCATTTGTTTTACTCCTCGTTCACGTCTATCTTGTGCCATCGTCTCCAGGTGAGGCGCTGGAGGGCGATGGCGCTAGTAAGGGAACCGACGCAAGCGCGGCCCCGATCGATGCACGAATCCGGCGGTGAAAATTAGACTGGCACCTTGCCAGCCAGTTCGCCGGATTGCACACCTCTTGCTTTTATCCGCGATACGACATGCGGATTAGATAAGAGCGAACCGTTAATGTTCAACCCTTAACTCCACCGGCAAAACTGCCGGGTAGCCTGCTTGCCGCATCCGACGTGTAGTCGCCGGCGGCTTGTTCCAACAGCGCGGGAATTTCGTCAGGCAATTCCCGCGCCAGATAACCCAATCGTCCCAGGCGCTTGGCCAGGCGTTCGCCGGCGCGCGCATGCAGGGCCACGCCCCAGCCGGCCGCCTGCGCCAGGTCGGCGCCGCGCGCCGCCAGCCCGGCGATGATGCCCGCCAACACGTCGCCCGAGCCCGAGGTGGCCAGGCCGACGTTGCCGCCTTCGTGCTGCCAGCGCTCGCCGTCCGGCGCCGCGATCACGGTGCGCGCGCCTTTCAGGGCCACCACCGCGTTCCAGCGCTGCGCCGCTTCCATTGCGTGGCGCTCGGGCGCGCCCAGGATCTCGTCCTTGTCGATGCCGGTCAGGTGCGCCATCTCGCCCGCGTGCGGCGTCAGTAAGACTGGAACGTTGAAGCGGAAGGGTGCGTTGACACCGGTTGCGCTGCCGTCCGGCGCATGCAGCAGCGCGCCCATGGCTTCGGCGTCCAGCAGCACGCTGGTATTGCTGCCTTCCAGGCGCGGCAGCAGGGCATGCACCAGGCGCGCGGTGGCGGCCTCGTCCTGCATGCCGGGCCCGACCAGGATGGCGTTGATCTTGTCGGCCAGCGGATCGAGCGCGTCCACGGCTTCCTGGGTGAAGCCGCCGGCCTCGGTCTCGGCCAGGCCCAGCACGCGCGACTCGGGGATCGCCAGCGCGACCAGCTGGGCCACGCTGCGCCCGGTGGCGATGGTCAGCTTGCCGGCACCGGCGCGCATGGCGGCGGTGGCGGCCAGGATCACGGCGCCCGGCATTTCGCGCGAGCCGCCCAGGATCAGCACGTGGCCGCGCTCGTCCTTGTCGGCGGCGTCGGACGGGACCGGCAGCGCCCAGCTGCGCAGCAGGCTGTCGTCGATGTCGAGCGGACGGGCGGGGGAATGCATGGGCATGGTGTCGGGGTTCATGTTGGAAAGAGGTGGCCGGATCAGGCCTTGGGTGCGGCCGGCATGTCCTTGCTGGCCGTGACCGGCGTGCCCGCATCCTGCAGCGGCGCGACGAAATTCACCAGGCGCACGACGAGCTTGCCGCGCTTGCCCAGCCCCGGGTCGAAGGCATACGAGGTGACCGAGCAGTTCGGCACGTCGCCGGCGCGGTCGTGCGCCAGGATGGTGGCTTCGTCCATGCGCTCGAGCAGGTAGCGGAAGCAGTTCACGATGACCTGGTGGGCGACGATCAGCACGCGTTCGCGGGCGTACTCGCGGGTGAGCATGTCGAGCACGCTGCGCAGGCGCAGGATCACGTCGCACCAGCTTTCGCCGCCCGGCGGACGGAAGTAGAACTTGCCGACGTGGTGGCGTTGTTCGTGCAGCTCGGGATATTGTTCGGCGATACCGCGCACGGTAAGGCGGTCGAGGATGCCGAATTCCTTTTCGCGCAGGCGCTCGTCGGCGTGGACGGCGATCATTTCCTCGCGGTCCATGCTCGACATCAGGATCTCGGCGGTCTGGGCCGCACGCACATAGGGCGAATGCAGCACCACGTTTGGCTGGTTGCCGGGAGGCAGGGCCGCGAACCAGCCGGCCAGCGCCTGCGATTGTTCCCGGCCGAGGTCGGACAGGGGCACGTCGACGTCGCGCTCGGCGATGTCGATGCGCAATCCGGCAGCGGCTTCGGCGGCGTCACGCGCGACATTGCCCGCGCTCTGTCCATGCCGGACCAACCAGATTTCCTGCGGCCACTTTTGTTCCATCACCCGCCCGTTTGTGATTTTGACATGAAGTCATCATAGACGGATTCGGCAGGAACTCAGCGCACGATTCCGGACGAAAACGTGCTGTAAAAGAAGGGCTTGTCGCTCTGTAGGCGGAGGCTTACGCGACCTGTTCGTCCCCGTCCAGGTTCATTTCCGCGTCGCTATTAAACACCTTCATGTCGGTCTGTCCGAGCACCCGGCTGGCGAAGGTGCCGGCCGTGATCGAGCCACTGACGTTGAGCGCGGTGCGGCCCATGTCGATCAGCGGTTCGATCGAGATCAACAGGCCCGCCAGCGCCACCGGCAGGTTCAGCGCCGACAGCACGATCAGCGCCGCGAAGGTGGCGCCGCCGCCGACCCCGGCCACGCCGACCGAGCCGATGGTCACGATGCCGACCAGCGGCAGCAGGAAGTCGAGGGTCCAGGGGTCGATGCCGACGGTCGGGGCGATCATCACCGCCAGCATGGCCGGGTAGATGCCGGCGCAGCCGTTCTGGCCCATCATCGAACCGAAGGAAGCGGCGAAGTTGGCGATGCCTTCCGGCGTGCCCAGGCGTCCGGTCTGGGTCTGCACGCTCATCGGGATCGAACCGGCCGAGGTGCGCGAGGTGAAGGCGAAGGCCAGCACCGGGAAGATCTTCTTCACGTAGCGCACCGGGTTCAGGCCGATGCCGGAGACGATCAGCAAATGCACGCAGAACATCAGGATCAGCGCGCTGTAGGACGCCAGCACGAAGCCGAGCAGGTGCAGGATGTCCTGCAGGCTGGAGCCGGCCAGCACGCGCGTGATCAGGGCGAACACGCCGAACGGCGTCAGGCGCAGCACCAGGGTCACCATGCGCATCACGATCACGTGGGCCACGTGCACGAAGCGGCTGAAGGCTTCGAACACGTCCGGCTTCTTGGCGGCGATGCCGGTGGCGGAAATGCCGATGAACATCGAGAAGATCA
>Ga0308160_10007447_pt1 | contig 10887 bp, 9 predicted proteins | sample PhyFR1_FD_201036 | JGI IMG/M metagenome (GOLD analysis project Ga0308160, IMG submission 201036) | Phyllosphere microbial communities from UC Gill Tract Community Farm, Albany, California, United States - DLSLF.R1 | ecosystem: Host-associated > Plants > Phyllosphere > Unclassified | place: USA... | reverse complement strand
GAATTGTTGCGCCGGTCAGCCCAGTTTTGCGCTGCAGCTCGCGTTGCTTGGGCCTTGGCATCGGCTGGTGAGGATGAGAGCGCGGACGGGCTAATCCCCTGCTTGCCCATCTGCTGGGCGGATTGCCTCATGCGTTCCCGCCATGCGTTTGCCGCCTGGGTTGAATCCATTCGGTACTTCCAGGCGATCGAGGAGAGTTCCTTCGGGGACGTGTTGTAGTTCTCGGCGAGCTTGGTGGACCAGATGGCCAGTGACCATTTGATGTCCGATGCCGGGTAGCCGGTGATGATGAGTTCTTTGACTTCGGCCATGAGGCGGACCAACATCGTCTTGGGCGGCGTAATCCCGGTCTGCTCCACCATCCAGAGGGCCCACCCGTTGACGAGGTCGAATGGTTGCTGGCCGTCAGGTGTTCGGGCGACTACCTTTTCTGCCGGGGGCTTCCGGGCTGGTTTCTTGGGAGGGCCGTACTTGCCGAGGCCGTAGAAAGCTGGTTGGACGTAGAGGTCCACCGCTTTGTCTTCTGGGGGCTGCTCGGGCTCCCATGCGCGTTCGACTGTCATGGTCCCGCCTAGAAGGGCGCGGTTCCGTTCTGGGGCGCTTCGTGGTCGGCTGCAACGAACGGGAGTCGGCGGCGGAGGGTGTTGACGGCGACGCCGCGGAGTTTGGCCGTCTCTAGGATCGAAAGAGGGTTCGGGCTGCTGGCGGCCATGGATGCCAGGGTGTCTGCGGCCATGGTTGCTTTTCTGACCGCCATTGATGGGATGTTGACCGCGTTCGCAGCGAGGCGCTTAGGGTCGAGTGCGATGTTTGGCATGCCGAGGATGTCGTCGGGTTTGGAGCCTTCGAGTCCGTCGGCGATTGCGTCCGCTGCGGCTGCCGCCTGGCGGGATTCTGCCGCAAATTCACGCAAGCGACGGGCCATCATGACGTTCTTTTCGTCTTCCAATGGCTTCGGCTCTTTGATCGGCATGAAACAAATCTTAGATTAGTAATGAACTATAAACAAGGCAACATTGCACTATTATTCGATCAGTATTGATTAGTTAGTAGATCATCTTTGCACGACAAATCATCGCGCAACTGAGATGCGTCAAAAGGCAATGCAGTGAGAGGAATCGATCAATAGATCAAGATCAGATGGCTCTTCGGTGTGGTGATCACAGTGTAACCACACATCAAGATTGAGAGCAAGATCGTACCGCACTCAAATCACTCAGGAGAATCATCCGCATGTCACCCGGTGGTCCCGGGCGCAAAGAAGGGCCCCGCTGCAGCCGAAGCCGCGACGGGGCCCTCCCAGGACGCTCAGGAGCCCGCTGCGGCCCCGGCGTTCTCCTGCGCCCGCTGGCGGCGGGCCCGCTGGTATCCCTCGACCCAGGCGCGCCTCAGGGTCTTGTCAGCGGCCTCCTGGCCGACGTGGGGAAGGCTGCCGATCGACCGCCCATCCCGATAGGCGCCGAACCCGTCCCTGAATGCTTTCAGCCGTGATGCGCGGCCTGTGCCGTCACCTGTCTTAAGCGACATTTGCAAAATCCTCTCGTGACGAGCGTTCCCACGCCCCGCGGTCCCTGCCATTACTGAGGTAGGAGAACCGGAAGGCCGCGTACGTGCGGCGGCCGTTTTCCCTCCACCACGCTTGCAGTTCCTCGCTTGCGTAGGCCTTGGCGGTGTTTACGTTGCCCTGGAAGAGGGAGTAGCTGTCGACCTTCTTCTCTTTCCCCCGGGCGTTCAGCAGTACGCCTGCGCACTCATCGAGGGCTCGACTGTACTGGGCGGCGTTGTACTGCTCGTAGGCGTCCCTGCACTGCTCCTCGGGCGTCTGGGCGGCTCCCGCGGCCGCGTAGGCGCGGAACATTTCGGCGTCGGTCAGGTCGGGGCGTTCATGCTCCTCCCCGTCCCGCTCCTCGGTGATGTTCCAGTCCAGGGGCCCATCCGCCATGTACTCCTCATAGGAGGCCAGGGCGGCGTCGTCGTTACGCCGTTCGGCGCGGGCGTCGATGATGTCCCAGACGCGGTCCTGAGCTTCGGGGTCGAAGTGCAGGGTGCGGCTGATCTCCCACAGTTCATCGTCGGATTTGTCCGCCATGGACTCTTCGGTGAACTCGTATGCGCGGGAGGGGGCGGGCGGCGGCGCGACGGTCCCCTGATCTTCGGTGTCGGTAGAAGCGGCGGCTTTGCGGGCCGCCAGTGCTTCTTCCCTTTGCACGAGTCGTTCAACGGAGAGATTGAAGTACGAAAGGTGCTTTTCGAAGAGTTGGTCGTTTCCGGCCTCCTCGGCAGCGTCCATGGCTCGCAAATGACGGTTCATCGACTGCTTGCCGACGGTGACCGCTTTCTGCAGCGGGTCATGGTCCTTATCGCACCGGAGCCCTTCCGGGGGGTGTTCTTCAGGTGTCCTGCACATGATGCTCCAATCAGTTACATCCCATAGCTTCTTACCGCAGGATATGCCAAATTGGGACAGCACACATAAAGACACTCCCCCGGAGTTGCCGCTGTCAGCTGGTGAACGCCGAGAGCCATCCGGAGCCGAACATTCTGCCCTTGCTGTCGAACCCGGCGATGATGCCGGAACCTTCCACAGTGGCGTGACCCGACCCGTTGCTGATGGATACGCGCCGCCATTCAGGCTTGCCCTGCATGGGCGTGTGAAGTGCGTAGGCCGAGAAGGATTCGGCACCGTCGATCGCGATCTTAGCGACTCGCCCCTCCTTCTTCACGGAGGTGCGCGGCGCCTTCGTGGCTAGGAGAGCCCCGGTCATGAAGTTCTTGGGCACCTCCCGGGCGCGCTGGTTCGCCGGGTACCGCTTTTCCTCTTCCTCCAGGCGGAGCCCGTCGCCCCGGGCCGGGGCAGCCTCGAAGTACTTCACCCGTTGTCCGAGGTCCCGGGCGACGATTGCCGTCCACGGCGGGATGGTTCCCATCGGCCCCTGGGCGGAGAGCCATGCGAGGTATCGAGGGGATTCGTTGAGCGCGAAGGTCAGGGTGCCGCGGGGAATCCCGACGACCATCCTGTCCCTCTTGGCGATGACCGCGGGAGCGTGGGCGACCAAGTAAAGGGCGGCCATGACGACGTGCGTGCCGTCGCAGGAGACGTTCTGGGCACGGTTGAGGTAGACCTTCGTCTCCTTGAGCCGGGAGAGTTCGCCCTCCGCCTGCACGACCTTCATGAGAGCCATCTTCTGGTCCTGGGCGCCCGGCGAGGAGATGTTGCCGAAGCCGTACACCTGTGTGGCAAGCGTCTGGATGAGGACGTTTTCGGCTTCCCGCGCCGACGTGGGGGCGGTGGGCCGCATGTTGAAGCTCATGCGGAGCGATTGGGCGTCGCTGACGTTGATCATCATGCGGGAGGTGAGGGTGCCGAGCTGGGTCGGGATGAGGTGCAGTTCCTCGTCCTCCGCTTCGCTCTTGACGAAGCCCCACTTCTCCAGCCATTCGATCGCCTCGACAAGGTCCGTGATCTTGGCTTTCCGCTGGTGGTGAGCGAACGTTTCGACCCACCACTCCTCCGCTTCCCGGCGGCTCCGGATTTTGCCCTGGACCATTTCGCCGAGGATGTGGTCGGCAAGGGAGTCGGCGATGCGGGAGTGGACGTAGTAACCCGCGGCGATCCGCTGACGCCAGGTCGCCGTCTCATCAGATCGGGTGACGATGAACGCCCAGCCTTCGGATTCCTTGCCAGCTCGTCCGGCCCGGCCGATCATCTGCTGGATTTGGGAGACTTCCATCATGGTGGGCCCGATGCTGGTGTCCCTGACGATGACGCCTCGCGCGGGGAGGTTCACACCGGCCGCGACGGTGCTGCTGGCTACGAGCACGTCGAAGGTACGCTCTCGGAATTCCTTCTCGGAACGGTGGCGGTGCGGCCAGTCGGAGTAGTGGATGCCAATGCCAGCGTCGTGGATGACTTCGGCGACGGCGTCGGTGTCATCGGGGTCGACCTTGGAGATGTCCTTGCCGCGAGATTGGGCTACGGCGAGGGCGGTTGCGCGGATGTTGAACTTGGACCCGCAGAAGATGACCACGCTGCCGCCGTGGTCGGTGATCTCTTGTGTGGCGTTGACGGAGACGGTGGTGCGGAACTTGTTCTCGGTCGCCTTGTCCTCGTTCGGGATGGTGAGGATCTGTTGATTGAGCCGGGTAGGGCGCCAGGTGATCCGGACCAGGGTTGCACGGAGCCATTCTGCGACCTGGTCGGCGTTGGCGACGGTAGCGGAGAGCCCGATGGTGCGGACGCCGCTTTGGGTGCCGCGGATGCGGGCCAGAAGGGCTTCCATGACTGCGCCTCGACCTGGTTCGCCGAGCAGATGGATTTCGTCGACGATGATCGTGCCGACGCTGGCAATGGTCTCGGCCATGCTGGTGGCGCGGCAGAGGGCTTCGAATTTCTCCGTGGTTGCCACGAGGAGGTCGGCTTCGGCGACGGCGGCAACGTCAACGGAGTGTTCGCCGGAGAGGCGGACTACGTTCAGGCCCTTCTCACGCCAGGGTTCGAGGTCGCGGTCCAGTTCGTCGGTGAGGGTCCGTTGGGGGACGAGCCAGGCTGCTTTGCCTCCTCGAACCTTGATTTCCTGGAGGGCAGCGCTCATCCCGATGATGGTCTTTCCTGCCCCGGTAGGGGCGACGACGATGAGGTTCTCGCTGCTGCGAATGTGGGGCATGGACTGGACCTGGGCGGGGTTCAGCGTAGGGTACGGCAGGAACGGGACCCAGTCTGCCGGGACGTGCTCGGCCGCCTGCGCGTAGACAGGGTTCGGCTCCGGGGGGATGGTGAGGCTGTCCCAGGTGAGGGCGAATGCGGACTTGGACGCTTCGACCCATCGCTTGTCGTAGAAGTCGCCGAGTCGCGCGGACCCGCGGGCGTTGATCAGCGAGGTGTAGGTGGGGCTGACGCACTCGCGCCGACCCTTCGTCTGGATGGTTTCACTCTCGTGCCAGTGCTTGACTGTGCGCGCGTGGATGCCTCGCGCTTCGAGTTCGGCGACCGTTCTGCGGGAGGTCCAGGACTCGGAGAATACGACGAGGTCGCCTGCTTTCAATGAGGCGATGTCGTCGGCTGAGATTTCCGGTTTTCTGAGTAGTGTGGCCCCGTCAGTTTGGAGCTGGGAGAAGATTTTGGGGGTGTTCTCGGACATGATAAAAGGTTACTCGCTGACGTGGTTCTTGGCAAACGTGCGACGGGTTTTAGTACTGCCTGACCAGGGTGGCGATGATGCTCACAATGACCAGGAGCGCTAGGGCGAGGGACGTGCCCTTGACGAACCTGGACGGCCCCTTGCTGGTCGATGACTGGTTGGGCCGGTAGCTGCTCTTGCTCATAATCCTGTCCCTTTATCTTCCCTGGAGAAGCTTCACGGCCAACTGACCGGCCCCGAACTTTTCGGGGTCATTTGCCGCAGACTCAGCGGCATCAATCGCGACCTGGATGTTCCGTCGCTTGTTCTCTCGGACGTGGTAGATGTCCATGTCGAAGGTGTTGGCCAGCAGGGCGTTCTCGATGAAGACCTCCCGAGGCTGACCGAACCGCCAGATACGGTCCTGAATCTGCTCCTCGTCGCCCGGTACCCAGATCTGCTCCGCGAAGATCATGTAGCGGCAGGCGGGGCCAGCGCCCATCTTCTCCTGCAGGCAGAGGGTGTGACCGGCCTTGCACGCCTCGGCCGACAAGATGATGGCCGGGAACTCCTCGATGGGTCGGGTGTTGAAGAGGAACTTCTGCTCCTCGATCCGTTTCGGGGACATGCCTCCCTGTATCTTCAGCCCGCCGAGGGCGTCGGCGTAGGCGTCCACGACCTCCTTGTGGTGGGCTGCGATGACGACCTTCTCCCCTGCCGCAATGAGCCCCTTGGCCCGCTGGAGCACGGAGGGGATTTTCGCTTTGGCTGCGAGTAGCCGCAGCTCACTGATGCGGTTCAGCTCGGAAGCACCCTTCGCTGCCACCTTCTTGAACATCGCACTGCTGCCGTACTTCATGCGAGGGTTCGCGCGAGTGACTTCCTGCGCGTAGTCGGTGAAGAATCGGGCCTGCCGGTCGCGGGCTTCGTTGTACTCGGCCATGGCCTCATTTGAGAGGTGCAGAATCTTGGGCCGCCGTTTGGCGTCGGTGTCGTAGAAGTAGGCGCCGTCGACGAACTTCTTCTTCAGAGATCCGGCCTCGACCCAGCTTTCCTTGGTCCGTCGGATGTAGTGCCCGGAGGTGCGGAGCCTGGTGTTCAGCTCCCGGAGGTTCGTGGCTCCCTTGTACTCGATCTTGGTGCCCCTGTAGCCGCGGCCGCCGCTGACCGCCACCTCTTTGGGATCGCAGAAGTGGTTCTTGTAGGAGACTGAACCGCCGAAGACTTCCGTGACGATCCCGAGGATTTCCAGGAGGGGCAGCAGTTCCAGGGGGCGGTTCACCATCGGGGTGCCGGTGATGATCGTGATGAGACCCTTGGTGGCGAGGACGGCCTTGGACAGGTCAAGGATGGCCGAGCCGCGCGCGGAGCCGCCAACCTTCACTTCGGCGTCGACGAACTCGACCTTGCCTTCGGCGTTCTTGGTAGGCTGCCTCTCTTTTTTGGTCTGAATCTTGCCTGATTTGGCGTAGTGGCCTTCGTCGATGCCGAGGAAGTCGGGACGCCATTCGAGGAGGGTGCTGACCCATGCGTCGAGGATGGGCCAGCCGATGACGACCACGTCGACATCATCGGGGATGGGCGATGGGGTGCGTGATTCGGCCACCCAGGGGGTGAAGGTGCCGAACTCGAAGTGGGTGCTCATCTCTGCGAGCCAGTTGGCCGTGAGGCCCGAGGGGCAGACCAGGACGATGCGCTTGGCTTCGGCGCCCTGGACCCGGGCCGCTGCAAGGGTTTCCAGCGACTTCCCGAGGCCTGGCACGTCCGCGCACAAGAGGGTCCTCCATTTGTGGAGGACCACGATCGGGGGGACCTGGATCGGCTGCAGCGTGGATGTGAGGCCGGTGATGACGGGAATCTCGTCGACGCTTTTCGCCGAGGAGAGGTTGAAGGCTTCGAGTTCCTTCAACCAGCGGGTCCTGGCATCTTCACGGACGGACTCAGCGACGCTGAGGCCCAGCCTGTCGGCCCAGTCGACGATCCTCGCGGACTCGGACAGGGGCGCCGTCCAGTAGTTGCGAGACTTCTTGTCATCGCGGTGCAGCGCGATCGGCACCGTCTCGGTCAGGTTCGGCAGGTGCCTGGTCTTGTCGTGGATGACCTTGATGCAGCCGCGGACGATGTCGACATCAGGTTCGGCGGCGACCTTCGCGGCGGCGTCCCGGAGTTTCGGGTCGACCAGGAGCCCGTGGGTGTCCGCAAAACGGACGATACCGGGGGCGGCTTCGATACCGTACCGGAGTCGGCCGTTGCGGAACGTCGCGTAGCCGAGGGCTTTCGCTTCGCGGGCGAGGGGGCCCTTCATGTCGAGGGACAGCTGGATGTGCTGCCCGTCCAGTTCGGCTTGAAGCACTAGGCCTCGCTCTGCAGGTCGGGCCAGTTCCGGTAGACGGCCTGGGCGGTGAGGAGCGCGGCGAGGGCTGCGACCGTGATGGTGGCGGCCGGGGCTACGACGGTGGAGGACATGAGGGAGATCAGGAACGCCTCCGTGGCCCATAGCGCCACCGCGCACTTGGCCTTGAATCCGCGCGCCTGGACGAAGTCGGTGTCGTCCCGCGGGTACTTGTGATCCGAGTAGAACGCCTCATTGCGTCGAGCGATCAGATACACCACCCCCAGGACGAGCAGGACCGCGACGATGCAGATCGGGGTCGGGCCAATGAGTGCGTAGGTGAGGTCGTTCATCGGGACCTTACTGCGGGCTTGAGGGCGCTGAAGCCTTCCTGGTTGGCCGTGGCGACCATGTGGCGTCGGGCGGTGGCGGGGACGGAGATGTGGGCGAGTTTGTCCACGAGTTCGCGACAGCCGCCGATGTGGGTTTCGATGGGGTAGGTGTGCTCCCCCGCGATGAAGGCGAGTTCGGCGGTGAGGGGGTCGCCGTCGAATTCCTTGTCGGTGTAGGTGGCGGAGACCGCTACGCCGCCGCGCATTTCGATGTTGATCACGGTCTGGCCGTCGTCGTCGATGTACTCGACGGAGCTGCCGCCTTGTGCGGTGAGGCTGATGCCGATTTCGCGGGCTACTTCTCCGCGGTCCGCCCAGATGCGGCCGCCCATTTCCAAGACGCTCATGCGGTGACTTCTTCCATGTAGGAGGGGTTGGTTTCGTCGTAGGTCGCTTGGCCTGTGATTTCGATGCTCTGTTTGCCGGGGCCTTTGGTGCTGTAGTCGTTGGCTTCGACGCCGAGGCGTCTCAGGACGGTGGTGCGCCATTCGGGGCGGCTGACGGAGTAGGCGACGATCAGGTCTTGCTTGACGATCCGGGCGAGGATCTCGGGGTCCACTTCCGGGTACTGCTTGATGCGTTGCTTGATGGTTCGCTCGGTCACGTCGTTGATGAGTTCCGTGTGGCGCCAGCCCTTGCGGTGGCCGCCGGGGTGGAGCCTTGCGGTGTATCCGTCGCCGTCGAAGTTTTCGATGTCGGCGTGGAGCATCGCGGCGATGGCGATGTCTTCCAGGATGACTTCGAGGCCCTTCATTTTGCGGCGGGTCTTCTTGACGTGGGCGAGTGCGTCCAGCGCGGCCCTGGCTGAGAAGTCATCGAGGCTGCCGATGAAGTCTTTGGCGGCTTCAACGGTGGCGATCACGAAGTCGAGCTTGGACTTCATGATGCTGGTGCTGTAGCTGGCCAGGGATGTGTTGGGCACTTTTTCCTCTCTGATGTCTGATCGAGCAGACGGCTAGAGTGTAGCATTCCACGCAGATTTACGGCAAGTGGGTTCAGCACACTCTAACTGCCGATTGTGCTGTTACTACTTGGCGGAAAGTGAGTAATGCGCTACACTATATTCGAGATCACTTGCCCCCGAGAGGAAAACCACGAGCATGAGCGCGGACCTACTTGCCCCAGACATCATGAGCACCGAAAACGAGGCGCCAGCTGTCACGGCCGACACCGCCTCACCCGAGGAAACCGAAGACACCCGACCAGTCGTCAAGCTGCGGACCGGGGCTGCAATCACCCCCGACCAGGCCGCCGACAAAGCCGAGGAAATCCTCAACGTCCTCGTCACCGCCAAGGGTGGCGTCCGCCGTGAGGGCCAGGTCGCAATGGCGCGCAAGGTCGCCCACCACCTCGTCATGGAAATCCCCCTGCTGGCCAACGGCGAAACCGGCGTCGGTAAATCCCTCGCCTACCTTGCCGGGCTCCTCGCCTCCGAGAAGCTCGGCGTTGTCGGCACGCACACCAAGGCGCTGCAGGACCAGCTGCTGGAGGACCTCGACGGGCTGTTCGCCCAGATCAACTTCCAGCCGCCGATCAAGCACGCCGTCCTCAAGGGCCGCGGCTCCTACGTGTGCCTGAAAAAGGCCCGCGGCAAGGAGGACGAAGCAGCCCCCGACATGCTCGACGGCATGGAAGAAGCGACCGGCGGCCCGAGCACCAAGCTCGGCCAGGAAATCGTCGCCCTGCACAAGTGGGTCGAAGACCAGCTCGCCGGGCGGGACCAGGGCCTCCCCAACTGCAACGGCGACCGCACCGACGTACCGTTCGAGATCAGCACCAAAGCGTGGGCCCAGGTCTCAACCTCGGCAGAAGAGTGCCTCGGCAAGGGCTGCCCCCTTCTGGACGTGTGCTTCGCCGAAGAGGCCAAGGCCAACGCTGAGGACGCTGACGTGATCATCGCCAACCACGCCCTCCTGACAATTTCGATGCAGCTGCCGAACGCGAAGATCCTCCCCGAAGGCGTCGAGGCGATCATCGTCGACGAAGCCCACGAGTTCCCTTCCGTCGTCTCCGGAGCCTTCGGCGCCGAAGTCACCGTCGACCGCCTCAACAAAGCCGTCAAGATGGCCGGAGCCATGGCTGACAAAGGCACCAAGTCCGTCGAGGACGCCCAGGAGAGCACCACCAACTCCATCACCGCCCTGTTCGCGTCGATCAAGACCACCCCGAACAAGGCAGACCGTGAGTTCCTGACGCCGAACGCCAAGAAGGCCATGACGGCGTGCCGGGATAAGTTCCAGAACCTCTACAACATGTCCGCGATGATGCCCTCTGGTGACGAGGCGTTGAAAGCCGCCAAGGATCGCCTCCGCCGCATCCTCGCCAACGTCGTCGTAGACCTTGACCTTGTCCTGAAAGGCAACACGGACAACCAGGTCATCTGGGTTGACCAGAAGAACTTCACCAACAAGGCCGTCGTGCACGCTGCACAGTTCGAGGTCGCGGAAACCATCTTCGAGAAGCTCATCAAGGTGTACCGATCGGTGATGTTCACCTCCGCGACCCTTAGCATCGCCGGGGACTTCGCCCCCGTGGCGGAGGAAGCAGGGTTCACCAAGGGGCCCTGGGACACCTTGAGTGTTGAGTCGCCGTTCGATTACAAGAACAAGGGCGTGACGCTCCTGCCGCCCGGCGCGCCGGACGTAAAGGACCCGCGGTACAGTGCTTTCGTCGCCGACCAGGCCGCTGCCCTCGCGGAAGCTCTGGGCGGCCGGACGATGGTGCTCTGCCCGTCGTGGAGGGCTGTCAATGAGACCGTTGAAGCGCTAAGGTCCAAGTACCCGAACAAGCACAACCTGATTGTTCACGAGCCCGGGGGCTCGTTCCGACTGCTGGTGGACCGCTTCAAGCGCGAAGAGAACAGCATCCTGATTGGCACGATGACGTTCTGGACGGGGGTAAGCGTGGAGGGTGCCGCCCTGAGTGGCGTCGTCATCCACAGCATCCCCTTCACCAGCCCCGGCGACCCCGTCCACGCCGCAAAGTCCGACGCGGCCGATCGCCAATACGGCAAGATGCAGGGCTTCGTGCGGGTTTCCATGCCGTC
>Ga0308160_10007445_pt1 | contig 10889 bp, 9 predicted proteins | sample PhyFR1_FD_201036 | JGI IMG/M metagenome (GOLD analysis project Ga0308160, IMG submission 201036) | Phyllosphere microbial communities from UC Gill Tract Community Farm, Albany, California, United States - DLSLF.R1 | ecosystem: Host-associated > Plants > Phyllosphere > Unclassified | place: USA... | reverse complement strand
CTCGAGACGCTCGCGCGCTCCGTCGAGTTCGAGCCACGGCGAGAGGAACCCGGGGGTCTGAGAGCCCTGCCCGGGGAAGACGGCGATGATCACCGTTCCATCCTGCCAACGATCGAGCCCACGCTTATGGAGATATCGACACAGATATACGGCGTGTCTTTGTGCGCGCCGTGCATCAGCGCGCCAGGGGCGACCGTCGACCCACGGGTCCGCGACGGCGCGTGGCATCCGTTCCGATCGATCCCAGGATCAGTGCGGTCTGCAGGATGAGCGCCTCCCGGGGGCCCGTGGCATCCCATCCGATGACCTCCGACACGCGCTTCAGGCGATAGCGGACCGTGTTGGGGTGCACGTACAACTCGCGCGCCGTCGCCTCGAGCGAGCGCCCGTTGTCGAGGTAGCTCCACAGCGTCGCCACCAGATCGGCGCTGTGCGCCTGCAGCGGCTGGTAGACGCGATCCACCAGCGTCTGCTTCGCAACGGCGTCGCCAGCGAGGGCGCGCTCGGGCAGAAGATCATCGGCCTCCACCGGCCGCGGGGCATGACGCCACGCGCGGGCGACGGCGAAGCCGGCGAGGGCGGCACGAGCGCTCTGCCCGGCGTCGACCAACGCGGGGACCGCCGGTCCGAGGACGAGATGGCCCGACCCGAAACCGGGCTCAAGACGCTTGGCGATCTCGGGGAAGGGCAGTTCGGCGGAATCCTCTCCACCGCGCGCCGGCAGGTCGGCACGACCGACCACCAGCACCAGGCGCGAGCCCTGCACGCCGATGAGCACGTCGACGCCGAGCTTGCGCGCGGTGCGACGCACCTGGTCGACGTCGAGTTGCGGGGGAGTGGTGCCCACGAGCACCGCGACCTCTCCGTGGCCGTGCCAGCCGAGCGCGGCGATGCGGCTGGGGAGTTCGTCGTCGGCCTCGCCGGTGAGGATCGAGTCGACCACGAGCGCTTCGAGGCGAGCGTCCCAGAGGCCCCGGGCCTCGGCGGCGCGTGCGTAGACGTCGGCCGCGGCGAAGGCGACTTCGCGCGAGTACGACAGCATCGCCTCGCGCACCTTCTCGCTGCGTCCGGCGACGCGCTCTTCCATCACCTCGACGGTGACGCGCACGAGCTGCAGGGTCTGCGTCAGGCTGACGCTGCGCAGAAGCTCACGAGGGGCCGCGGCGAAGATGTCGGCGGCGATCGCCGGAGTGGATGCCGGCTCCTCGAACCACTGCAGGAACGAGGTGATGCCGGCCTGGGCGACGAGCCCGACGGCGGACCGCCGGGCTGGCGGCATCTCGGCGTACCAGGGAAGCGTCTCTTCGAGGCGCTGGATGGTCGCCGTCGCGAGATCGCCCGAGATGCGCCGCAGCCAGGTGAGGGTGTCGGCCTTCTCCTGCGCGGCGGCCGCGACCGCGCCCGCAGACCGGTCGGGCCCGGCCCCGCCCATGGAGGCGGAACCGGACCCGTCGGTGGTGCTCGTCACGCGCTCAGGCCTCGCCACCCGCGTTGCCGCTGGTACCGGCGTTGACGTCGTGCAGGCGGTACTTCTCGATGGCCTGACCCACGACCGCGCCGTCGACCTTGCCCTCGGCGGCCAGCGCCTGCAGGGCACGGACGGCGAGCGACGGACCATCGATCTTGAAGAAACGACGGGCCGCGGCACGCGTGTCCGAGAAGCCGAAGCCGTCGGCGCCGAGGGTCCAGTAGTTCTGGGGGACCCACTGGCGGATCTGGTCCTGCACCGCGTGCATCCAGTCGCTGACGGCGACCACGGGGCCGTCGGCTTCCTTCAGCTTGTCGGTGAGGTAGGCCACGCGGGGCTCTTCCTCGGGGTGCAGGAAGTTGTGCTCGTCAGCGGCGAGACCGTCGCGGCGCAGCTCGCTCCACGAGGTGACCGACCAGACGTCGGCCGTCACGCCCCAGTCGTCCTTCAGCAGACGCTGAGCCTCGAAGGCCCACGGCACACCGACGCCCGAAGCGAGCAGCTGCGTCCGGGGACCATCACCCTCGCCCGCCGAGATGTGGTGGATGCCGCGGACGATGCCGTCGACGTCGACACCCTCGGGCTCGGCCGGCTGCACGTACGGCTCGTTGTAGACCGTCATGTAGTACATGACGTTGGGGTCGGGGTGGTTGCCGCCGTACATGCGCTCGATGCCCGAGCGAACGATGTGCGAGATCTCGTAACCGTAGGCCGGGTCGTACGACACGGTCGCCGGGTTCGTCGAGGCGAGCAGCTGCGAGTGGCCGTCGGCGTGCTGCAGGCCCTCACCGGTCAGGGTGGTGCGACCGGCCGTGGCGCCGATGATGAAGCCGCGAGCCATCTGGTCGCCGGCCGCCCACTGGGCGTCGCCCGTGCGCTGGAAGCCGAACATCGAGTAGAAGACGTAGACCGGGATCAGCGGCTCGCCGTGGGTCGAGTACGCCGTGCCCGCCGCGGTGAACGCCGCGAGGGCGCCCGCCTCGTTGATGCCGACGTGGATGATCTGACCCTGCGGGCTCTCCTTGTACGCCAGCAGCAGCTCGCGGTCGACGGAGGTGTAGTGCTGACCCTTGGGGTTGTAGATCTTCGCCGTCGGGAAGTACGCGTCCATACCGAACGTGCGCGCCTCGTCGGGGATGATCGGCACGATGCGGTGACCGAAGTCCTTGACCCGCAGCAGGTCCTTCAGCAGACGCACGAACGCCATGGTCGTGGCGATCTCCTGCGTCCCCGATCCCTTCTTGGGCAGCGCGTACGCGGCGTCACCGGGCAGCTCGAAACCGACGTGCGTGGTGCGGCGCTCGGGCAGGAACCCGCCGAGCGCGCGACGACGCTCGAGCATGTACTTGATCGTCTCGTCCTGCTCACCGGGGTTGTAGTACGGCGGCTGGTACGGGTTCTCATCGAGCTGCGCGTCGGTGACGGGGATGTCCATCGCGTCGCGGAACGACTTGAGGTCGTCGAGTGTCAGCTTCTTCATCTGGTGGGTCGCGTTGCGACCCTCGAAGTGCGGACCGAGGCCGTAGCCCTTGATCGTCTTCGCCAGGATGACGGTGGGCTGACCCTTGTGCTCCTTGGCCGCCTTGAACGCCGCGAACACCTTGCGGTAGTCGTGGCCACCGCGCTTGAGGCCCCAGACCTGCTCGTCGGTGTAGTCCTTGACGAGCTCGAGGGCACGCGGGTCGCGACCGAAGAAGTTCTCGCGCACGTAGGCGCCGTTCTCGGCCTTGTAGGTCTGATAGTCGCCGTCGGGGGTGCTGTTCATGAGGTTGAGCAGCGCGCCCTCGGTGTCGCGGGCGAGCAGGTCGTCCCACTCGCGGCCCCAGACGACCTTGATGACGTTCCAGCCGGCACCACGGAAGAAGCTCTCGAGCTCCTGGATGATCTTGCCGTTACCGCGCACCGGGCCGTCGAGGCGCTGGAGGTTGCAGTTGACGATGAAGGTCAGGTTGTCGAGGCCCTCGTTCGCCGCGACCTGCAGCTGACCGCGGCTCTCGACCTCGTCCATCTCGCCGTCGCCGAGGTAGGCCCAGACGTGCGAGTCGCTGACGTCTTTGATGCCGCGGTTCGACAGGTACTTGTTCGACATCGCCTGGTAGATCGCGTTGATCGGGCCGAGGCCCATCGACACGGTAGGGAACTGCCAGAACTCCGGCATGAGGCGCGGGTGCGGGTACGACGGGATGCCGTTGGGCGCCTGCGACTTCTCCTGACGGAAGCCGTCGAGCTGCGCCTCGGTGAGACGGCCCTCGAGGTAGGCACGGGCGTAGGCGCCGGGGGAGGCGTGGCCCTGGATGAAGATCTGGTCGCCACCCGACGGGTCGTCGAGGCCGCGGAAGAAGTGGTTGAAGCCCACTTCGTAGAGCGCCGCCGACGAGGCGTAGGTGGAGATGTGGCCGCCGACGCCGATGCCGGGACGCTGGGCGCGGTGCACGGTGACCGCGGCGTTCCAGCGGATCCACTTGCGGTAGCGGCGCTCGAGCTCCTCGTCACCGGGGAACTCGGGCTCGTTTTTCTGCGAGATCGTGTTGATGTAGTCGGTGGTCGGAACCATCGGCACGTTCAGGTGCAGTTCTTTCGAGCCCTTGAGCAGGCTCAGCATGATCTCGCGAGCGCGAGCCGGACCCTTCGCCTGGACCAGCTGGCGCAGGGATTCCTGCCACTCCCCGGTCTCTTCCGGGTCGCTGTCCTGCGGCCCCTGCGAATACGGATCCTGGTCGTGAACAGTCACGGAAGACCTTTCGTCGTCTGGCAGGTCATGCCAGAGAATCGCCATACGAGTGCGGCAACCCTTGTTCGCTCCGCACAATCAACCAGCGTCCAGCCTAGCGAGTCGGAGCGGGATCGGATGCGCGGCGGGCGCGAGCGATCCTCGCCCTGCGCGCATACGGTTCGATGTCGAGACGAGTGGATGCCCGTCGAGAACGCCTGCAGCCCCCGCGCCGCGACAGGGCGCTCGAGGACGCAGGTCTACCCTGAGCCCGTGAGCACCCATGAGCGCGAGGGCTTCCGCACCCGGCCGGAGCATCGCTGGCCGGTCCTGATCGCCCTGGCCGTCGGTACGGGGCTGTACGCGGTGCTGCCGAATGAGGCGTCCGGCGTGCTCCGCTACGTCGTCGTCATCGCCGGCGTGCTGTGCGCCATCCCCATGGTCGTGACCAACCCCTCCCGACTGTCGCGCGAGTCGGCGGTCGGGAGGGGGTTCGCGCTGGCATTCACCGCCGTGCTGCTCGTGGCGAACCAGGTCGCGTTCTTCCTGCTCATCCAGCAGCTGCTGCGCGGGGAGGGAAGCGGGGCCGGCACCCTGCTGGGGGCTGCGCAGGTATGGGCGATCAACGTCATCGGCTACGCCGTCGTCTACTGGGAGATGGACCGCGGAGGGCCCATCGCTCGCCGTCGCGACGCACGCGACGAGCTTCCGCCCGCGGACTTCCAATTCCCGCAGGACTCCGACCGCGACGCGGTGAGCGAGGTTGCCCGCCGTTCGTCCGACACCGAGGACTGGGCGCCCGGGTACGTCGACTACCTGTACTTCTCGGCATCCAACGCCATGGCCTTCAGCCCCACCGACGTCATGCCCCTCAGCACGCGCGCGAAGCTGTTCATGATGGTGCAGGCGGTGTCGGGGTTCATCCTTCTCGCGCTGGTGATCTCGCGCAGCGTGAACATCCTGAACTAACGCGACGCCGTCAGCCAGGTCGGGGCGCCCATCAGGTCCTCGAGCTCGGTGACCAGTCGGGCCGCGTGGAATCCGTCTGCGACCGCGTGGTGGAGCTGCAGGGAGAGGGGCATGAACAGGCGCTCGCCGCGCTCGACGTACTTCCCGATGGTGACGATGGGGGCGAGGTGCGACGCGCCGTTCTCGATGTTGAGGGTGAAGCCCGTGAAGCTCGTCCACGGCACGCTCGATACGTCGAAGGTGTTGCGGGGCGGCTCACCCTGCGGGAAGAAGTCGAGACTGTTCGCGTGCGCGGCGATGGTCTGTTCGGCGCTCGCGTGGAAGGCCGCGAAGTCCGAGTCGTACGGCACCCAGAGACAGGCGAACGTCTCCCGCTCCGCGTGGAAGACCGTGAAGGCCGGGTGGACGACGTTCCAGACGGCGGGCGCGCCCGCTTCGTCGACGCGCATTCGGAATTCCGGATGCCGGTTCACGATCGACGCGATGGCCCAGATCTGCGCGATGGAGGTGCGGCACCCCGATGCGCGCCGAACCGCCACGAAGTCGGTGACGTCGATCTCGACGGTCATCGCGTAGGTGCAGGGCGACGAGCGCAGGTAGTGCTCGAAGTGCTGACGTCGGGGCCACGTCTCGAGGTCGATCGGAGTGAGCTGGTCCATCCGCCCATGATCCCAGGAGAGAAAAAGACAGTGCGATTGAAAGGGGTGGGCCCTGCCGGGATCGAACCGACGACATCCACGGTGTAAACGTGGCGCTCTACCAGCTGAGCTAAAGGCCCTGGTCCGTCCGATCCTAATCGGCCCCGTCGATCCACCGAGACGGGAACCTTGTAATATGGCACGTAATACATATTGGAGGGCACGTGACGACCGCGACACCGCTGCTTCGCGCCGCTCGCAAGAGCCGCAATCTCACGCAGAAGGCCATCGCCGATCGGCTTCACGTCGATCAGGGGCGCATTTCGCGCGCCGAGAGTGCGGGCGAGCTCGAGTATGGAACGGTCGAGCGCATTCTCGGCGCGACCGGCCACCGGTTGTACTCTGCCCCCACTCGTCGCGACGATGTCGCGACTGCCGCGTCGTCCATTCGCTCGCATCTGCGGCGCGGCGATCGACACCGCGCGCTTCGCGCGTTCATCCAACTCAGCGACGACCTTCAGGCCGAACGCGGGCTCATCCGTGGAGTGCTGGTGGTGGCCGAGCCGGAGCCCACCGGGGAAGCCGTGTGGGACTCCGCGCTCGCCGCGCTCGTCTCTCTTCGCCTCAATGAAGAGAATCTGCCGCATCCGGAATGGACCAAGACACCGAACCGGCACCTCACGTCACCGAGGACACTGGAGGTAGACCCCGCCGACCCGCGCCCTGGCCCCGGCGATGTACCGGAAGAATTCCTCGAGCACGGTGTCCTCATCTGGAGCGACACCCTCGCGAGCGTCTGAGGTGCCCATCCTCGGGCGGGACGACATCGTCGCAGCATTGCGCGATCTCGTCGAAGAACTCGTCGCCAGCGGGGATCGCGTCGGCATCCGCCTCGTCGGGGGCGCCGCAATTGCGCTCCGCCATTTCGAACGGGAATCCACAAACGACCTGGATGCAACAGGGGTGACGAGCCAGGACGATCATGCCGTCGCCGAGGCGGCAGCGCGCGTCGCCGAGCGACGCGGATGGCCGAAGGCTTGGTTGAATTTCGAGGTCGACCAGCTCGGAGCAACTCCCTGGATCGGTCGCCCTGCCGAATGGGAGAAGCTCTACGACGCCGATGGTGTGGTCATCGAGGTCGCTTCGGCGGAGACGCTGCTGGCGATGAAACTTCGAGCAGGACGCCCCGGTCGCGATGTCAATGACATACGTCGGCTGCTTCATCTCTGTGAAGTCGGCACCATCGATGCGGCGGAGGACCTTTATGAGGGGTACTACCCCGGCGACAGCATGAGCGCACGGACGCGGGGGATAGTTGAGCGGATCCTCGAAGAAGCCTCGCCACCACCGCTCCACCCGGTCGACCCGATTCGGTGGTGACCGCGCACCAGGTACGCGTACCGCGGATGTCCGAGGCCCGGGGTAGCGTGGGGGACGTGAATGCCGATCCCGCCGACCAGCGCAAACTGCTCGACCTCGCCGACCTCGACGCGCGTATCCACCGTGACGAGAAGGTCGCCGGCAACCCACCGCAGGCCGAGCGCGTGCGCGAGTTGATCGCGCGGCGGGCGACGCTCACCCAAGAGCTCTCGACGCGCGCCAACTCCCGCGACGACATCAACGCCGAACTGAAGCGCCTCGAGTCCGACGTCGCCGTGGTCGCCGCCCGCATCGCCCGCGACACCGAGCGACTTGCCGCGTCGTCGAACCCCAAGCAGGCCCAGGGCTTCGAGAGCGAGCTGACCTCGCTCAAGCGGCGCAAGAGCGACCTCGAAGACATGGAGATCGCCCTCATGGAGCGCCTCGAGGCAGCCGATGCCGCTGTCGCCGAGCAAGAGGCCGTGATCGCCGACACCAACGCGCAGGGCGCTCAGCTCAGCGCCGAGGCCAAGACCACCGTCACCGACGCGACCACGCGACTCGAGGGCGCGCGCCGCGACCGTGACGCCGTGGCCGCTTCGGTTCCCGCCGACCTGCTCGGGCTCTACGAGCGCCTGGCATCGCGCGGCAACGGTGCCGGACTCCTGCGTGCCGGGGCGTGCGAAGCGTGCCGCATGGTGCTCCCGCCGAGCGATCTCGCCGTCGTCCGTCGCGCGCAGACCGACGAGGTCGTGTTCTGCCCCGAGTGCGGCGCGATCCTCGTCCGCACCGAAGAGTCTCGATGACCCGAGACGGCCGTGGCCTCTGACACGGTCGTCGTCGCCCGCGCGGCATCCGGTTCCCCCGTCCTGATCGAGCTCGACGCCGACGCGAACCCGCTTCGCTCGACCGAGGTCGACGAGCTCGTCGCGGCCGTCCGCGCGCGCGAGCACGCGGGCGACGTGCGCTGGGTCTGGCCCGACACCACCACCGCCTACCCAGAGCTGCTCAATGCAGGCGTTCGCGTCGCACGAGCGTGGGACCTTCGGCTGGTGCACGCGATCCTGCGCGACGCCGTGGCCGTCACCGACGACGCCGGGCTCCGCCGCGCGACCGCCTGGGATGCCGCATCCACCCCACCCGACGCGGGCGACGCCCTCTTCGACCTGGGAGAATCGGCATCCGGAGTCCCCGAATCCGCCGACGAAGCGGTCGCCGAATACCGGCGCCAGCATGGCGCCATCGCCGCCGCAGCGACACCCGGCGCCCTGCGGCTGCTGGCCGCCGCCGAGTCGGCCGGTGCGCTCATCGCCGTCGAACTGCACGCGGCGGGCGTGCCGTGGAGTGTCGAGGCGCACGAGCGCCTGCTGGAGACCGAGCTCGGGCCGCGGCGCGGCGGCGGGCTCCCGGAGCGCATCGAGCAGACCGCCGCCGTCGTCCGCGACGCGCTCGGCGACCCGAAAGCCTCGCTCGACTCGCAGCCGCGACTGCTGCGCTCCCTGCACCGCGCCGGCCTGCTCGTGCAATCGACGAGCCGCTGGGAGCTGTCCGAGCACGACCACCCCGCCGTCGCCCCACTGATCGCCTATAGAAAGCAGATGCGCCTCTACACCGCGAACGGCTGGGCGTGGCTGGCCGAGTGGGTGCGCGACGGTCGGTTCCGTCCCGTCTACGTGCCGGCCGGCGTCGTCACCGGGCGGTGGGCCTCGTCGGGCGGGGGAGCCCTGCAGATCCCACGCGCCCTGCGGACCGCGGTGCGGGCCGACCCCGGCTGGACGCTCGTCACCGCCGACGTGGCCCAGCTCGAACCCCGCGTCCTCGCCGCGATGGCACGTGACACGGCGTTGGCCGAGGCGGCATCCGGTCGCGATCTCTATGCCGGCATCGTCGAGCGCGGTGCCGTCGCCACCCGCGCCGAAGCGAAGCTCGCGATGCTCGGGGCGATGTACGGCGCCACCACCGGAGAGAGCGGACGGCTTCTCCCGCGGCTGCGGAGCACGTTCCCCTGCGCGATGCAACTGGTCGACGACGCGGCGCGCACGGGAGAGGACGGCGGGGTCGTTCACACCTGGCTCGGTCGGACGTCCCCCACTGCTGGGGAGTCCTGGCGCGCGCTGCAATCTCGGGCGAGCGACGCTGCGGCATCCGGGATCGACGAAACACGCGCGCGCCGATCCGCGCGCGACCGCGGACGCTTCACACGCAATTTCGTGGTCCAGGGCACGGCAGCCGAGTGGGCGCTGGCATGGCTGGCCGACCTCCGCTCACGTCTCGCGAGGTTCCCCGAGGTGGATGTCGCCCACGCGGCGCCTGCGTCGGGACCGGTGTTCCACCGGGCGCCGCACCTCGCCTTCTTCCTGCACGACGAAATCGTGGTGCACACCCCTCTTGCGCACGCGGATGCCGTGGCCGACGCGGTGCGGGAGGCGGCGGCATTCGCCGGGCGCTTGCTCTTCGGAGCGTTCCCCATCGACTTCCCCCTCGACCTCCGCGTCGGCACGACCGCAGACAAGGGCTGACGGGCACTCGGTACGCTCGAGGGGTGATCGAGCTGCCGCCGTACCCGCGACGCGCCTCGAATGCCGCGGTGAGGGACGCCGATCCGCTCGCCTACCGCCTGGCCGCGTCGGGCGTGGGCACACTCGCCCTCGGAGTCCTGCTCCTGGTCGGGTGGGCGCTCGTGCAGTTCGAGGTCGTCAGAGCCGCATGGCTCGACACGCTCGCGGGACTGGTCGCTGTCGTCCTACTGTGGGCGGGTGTCCTCGGGCTGGCGCTCGGGGCCGCACTGGTCGCCTATCCGGCCGGAGTGCGGCGCGAACTCGCCCTGCACCGCTTCGCGCGTTCTGTGGGGTTGTCGTACGCGCGATTCGGCTCACCTCTCGAGATGGGCGGAGTCTTCTTCGCCGAGCGGGCCCCCGGTGCCGATCCCTCGTACGGGAGCGCCTTCGAGCTGTATCGGCCACCTTTCGACGATGCCCCGCTTCGCCTGGGCGTCGCCACGTTGGAGGGGGGACGGGATGCCGCGCGCGGGCCGCGCCACGCTTTTCGTTTCCTCGCTCTCCGGCTGCCCCGCCCGATGCCGCACATCATGATCGACTCGGTGCGCAACGGACGCCTCCGAGCCGAGCTACCGGGCGCGCAACGGGTGTCCCTCGAGGGCGAGATGGATCGCCACTTCGCGGTCTACGCTCCTCTCGGCTACGCGCGCGACGCTCTCCAAGTCCTCACACCCGACGTCCTCGTCTGCCTCCTCGAGCACGGACGGAACTGGGACGTCGAAGTCGTCGACGACCTCCTGCTCGTGGCATCCACCCGATTCCGGCGGGGCCGGGATGCCACGGAAGTGCCCGCTCTGCTGCGCTTCGCGACCCTCCTGGGTGCCGAAGTCCGTACGCAGGTCGTGCCGTACACCGACCCCCGCGCTGTGTTCCCCCGCACGCAGGTCGCCGCCGCGGGGAGACGTCTGCGGCGGCGTTCGGTCTGGTGCGACATCGCCATTCTGCTCGGGCTCGTCATCGGAGTGCCCGCGGCGATCCTCGGTGGCGTTTTGCTCGTCGCCCGGTGACGGTGTCGGCGCGGCACGGCCCCGTAGACTAGCGAGCGCGAATGGGTCGGCTGGACGGTCGCGTCACGGGTTCGCCCGTGCCGAGGAACGTCCGGGCTCCACAGGGCAGGACGGTGGGTAACGCCCACCCGGAGCAATCCGCGAGACAGTGCCACAGAGAGCAGACCGCCCCGTCCCCTC
>Ga0308160_10007443_pt1 | contig 10892 bp, 14 predicted proteins | sample PhyFR1_FD_201036 | JGI IMG/M metagenome (GOLD analysis project Ga0308160, IMG submission 201036) | Phyllosphere microbial communities from UC Gill Tract Community Farm, Albany, California, United States - DLSLF.R1 | ecosystem: Host-associated > Plants > Phyllosphere > Unclassified | place: USA... | reverse complement strand
TCCTCGGACTACCGCGGCATGCATCCGAGCAAGAAGTGATCAAAGCCTGGAGGAGGGCTGTACTCCTGCACCACCCCGACAAACAGGCATCTCCACAGGCTGCTATCAAGCCGAGGGGTGGCGTGGATATACGTTTGATCAATGAGGCCAAGTGGATCTTGAGCGATAGTCAGAGGAGAAAGGAATGGGAAGAGGTCTTCTTCAATTCTGGTATGTTATCTACGAATCGCTGAAACATACATCTGACAAACAGGCCCACAAACCACCACCAAAGTCGATACGACACCGCATGTATCCTACGATATCTCCTTATCAGCATTCACACCTCATTATCGAAGCGAGAATGAATCAAATTACGAGGTCGAGGAGGAAGAAGACCCGACATACTACTCGCACCCATGTAGATGTTCATCCGAATTCATCATCACGCATCAAGACCTGGAAGAAGGAGTGGATGTAGTTGGTTGCGGCGGATGTGGAGAATGGGTCAGGGTCGGATATCAAGCTGTTGATGAAGGGGATGAAAGGTAGCGGTGGGAGATGGCAGGTCGTATCAGGCGTATGCACTGTATGCGTCATCCGAAGACTGGAAAAGCCTGCTGGACGTACAAAGGACCAGAAAATCAGCTCAGCGCCATTGTCAATTCCACCTGTTCTCTTTTCGGCCATAGCGGAGGCTATCCTTTATCCATACACAGCCGAGTGTGTCACTGAATCCTCTTTCATGAAGGTTTGTTGTCCGCTCAGTGGCGTGCTTGACTGAAACTTGACCGCCCCTCTCCCCTGCCTATTAATACTCAATTTATACGAATCCATATTCCTCAATACCGCACGAACGGTTCATCGAACAATGAGCTCCCTCGCTAGATTCAACAATCAACAGGACTGTACTCATCTGGCTGTATATACAGTGAGTACTGTAGGGAGTTCTGATGATGACCTAAGGGACTAATTCTAGGTATTCGAGCAGGCGACCGGTCACAGGACTGGTACTCAAGTTCAGTCTGGGACTGAATGGGACCTCAGCGAACTTCACCCTACAACTGGGGGCACTGTCGGACTCAGACGTATGACGAACCCAGTCCTGGTCACCCAGTTGAGTGATATCGTGAAGAAGCGAAATCCTACCGCGTGAGTGGCGGTGATAGGGCACGCTCGAAGATGATGCTGATCGGCAGCAACTTCGACGAAGAGGCATCCGAGGCATTCAGAAAGCGTCTCCTCGGCCATCTCTCAGCACGCAAGGAATTGGCCTCATTTGGAATACATGTGCCCATTGCCGACGGTCTGACCTTAGGAGTCGACATCGTGGGGATCGCGCCCAGTTCGTGCTCGGTAAGTCTGTCGGACCGTTCAGCTGTGATCAGCTCTTAGCTGAAAACGAGATCACTGCGGGCAGCACATGTGTACAAGTACCGTCTGACAGCTTTCGATATGATCCCGTGGTCTTGGGACCTCATCGCATCCGAGGATCGTCCCTGTCACTGCGCTGAAAAGGCAAAAGTATGGAAAAAAGGGTCATTCCGGGTCTCTGGGCAAAGCAAGGATCTCTCGGCGGCGGATGCCATAAGTCACTTTGTGGCTCGGGTCGACGAATGGGCGGCGAATCCTCGTCGAGAAGCAGAAGTCTCGGTGGACTACACGCGTTTCGACAACGAAGGTGACGAGGGCACCGCCTTTCGACTCACCTTTGAATGCCCGGACGCAAAGGGCTTGCCAAGAATAACGACAGTCAAGGACCTACTTTGTGACTGAGGAATAAGGACACACGCCTGTGCAGTGCTGGAGATATGAGACTATGGAGAGTATTGATACGCATGTACATAAGAATCCGAAGTATTGACCATCTGACTTTCTTGACTACGATTCAATTACCAGATTCGCGTTACTGAGCTCCGAGCACTGATTGCTGCCATGACCTCGGCTCGGATTGTTCCTGCTGACACATCTGACTAGATGACCGACCTGCTCTGTCTCGGTCATGGTCAAAGCGTCATTTGACGGCAACTCAGGACTGTCCATTGTGGATGTTTAGGAATCAATGGTGTTCGAATATGCAACCCGGCTCAGCTCGTTGCTATCGACAACGGCGAACGAGAATGACGGGCGTGGACAATATCCGTCATCCGCCATCTCTGCTGAGAGTACAAAGGATCGTCGTATTCGCCGTCCGTCATTGCCAATCTACAGTATCAAGCTTTTTAGTCAAACTGCAGGCGATCCTTTGTGTGTTTCGAACTCCGATAGTGATTTTGTTGATTTTGTTTCCAAAGTCAGCTCAGATTTTGACCTGATAATACAGCGCCCGAACTCCTTGCCTCTTTCGCACCATTCCACATTTACAATCATCAATCCACTAAGCTACAAATGAGTTCCAGCAATACAACCAGTCATGGAAGGCAGTACAGCCATGTGCTGACGACTGCTGTGAGTGTCAAGAGGGATGTCTGGGTCGGTCCCATCAGGCTGATTACCGGTTAATACAACCTGGCCGGCCGTATGACATGCACCCAAATCCTATCTGTTCAAAAATGTGATCACAGTACCCTGTATCCGAGAATGGGAGCAACCATACACCTGCGACGTATGTGGCGTAAAGGCCGAGTCTCGTCTGCCGTATGTCAAAGGGCAGCCATTCGAAAGTCATATGGCTGCGGCCCAAGAAAGGATTATCAAGCCTGTTCTCCGCCATTGCCAATTTTTAGGATCTCTGACATAGGATGTGACATAGTCCTTTCACCTGGTGCCAGAGTGCGGAGATGTAAACCGAGCCAGTCTACTCGGCGGAGTCGCTTGCGTGGGTATAAAGCAATTGTCACTGTTCAGACCACATCAATTCCCACTTCTGCTACCCTTGACCAACAATACACAATCATGAGCAGCTACGGTACCCGAACCAACCGACCACAATATGGATGCAGCCATGTATTGCGCTACCTGGTGAGCTCGAATTGCCAGGATGCAGCTTATCTCAGGTTAGCTGCCCAGGAACAGGTGAGCCAACCCCACGACAGGTATGCCCTGGACCTACTTGGGACCTTAGCGTTCTGGACCCCAGCACACACGATGGGGTCACCACACTCAGGCGCCTGCCGAACTCACAGCTGGCCAAGGAAGTGAACAACATTTTCGGGGACATCAGTCTTTCAGCGTAAGCTTGAGCGTCCTCCTGCGACAGGTCGATAGGCTAACATTTTCAGTGTAATCACCGAGAAGCAAGCCATGTCGCTCGCTCGTGGCATCCTGCAGGAATACACCCGAAATCTGGCGTCTTCGCGATCGCGAGTCATCGTCGATGGTACCGGAAAACCCTACAAACTACAAATCACACCGGAGAAGCTTGCGCCGAATCTCACTTCGGTTGGTGCCCTGACCTCACATCTTGAGAGGACTCTGGCTGATGAACAGATCACTGGCACCAACGTGATGCCAGTGTCATGATCCGGTAAGCGAGGCTCGCTTAGTAGTCACGACCTAGCTTCCGTAGGTATATAATAGCTAGTCGTAGCATAGAAACTCTTTGAAGAATGTATATTGTAGTCAACTCATAACGAGACTGAAGCCCACTTGATCGCTATCGCTCCCAGCAAGGCATAGATCTTACAGAGACGGTGGGTCTCTGATAGCCAGTAGAAGCGACGATCTATGAGGAAGATCCGGTGGTTTGGGTCAAATCCAGACAGTCTACAGGCGCGACCGTCCCAACCATCATCCCCTTCACGGCATTGAAGAGCGAATTACAGGCTTGGGGAGCTTTGCGACCTCATGACAGTAAAACTTACCTCACGGCTCCATTCACCGCCGGTGACTTTGTGAGCAGAGCTAGAACATGGGCAGATGACTCTCGGCGAACACAGAAGCTCGTCGTTGATTACTTCAAGGACGATGGGACCCAGGTTCAAGTTACGCTCGCCATGTCACAGTCTGATGAGCAGTCTGGCGAGCACCTCCAAGAAAGAGACCCGCAGACCCTAGAGCCGGACGCTGCGACAAACCGGCATCCCATGAAAATCAGCTCCATACTGCATGACTGACGGCCGAGTGACATATCGACTGGCGGGTTAGAGAAGCTAAATGCATTGCACCATGGATTCAATTTTCTTCACTAGTCTCACTGCTCTTTATTATACTTCATTGTCCTGACATCTCGCGCCAATTGGGTTGCTCGCTCCCACAGGGATGAAGCAATCTAGTGGTGCTGCTCACCCTCGTACTTCTTCCCATCGTCCTGCTTGCCATAGTCGGTAGGTCGAGCCTGCTCGTATTTGGTCTCGTACTTGGTTTCGTACTTGGTGTCATATTTGGTCTCATACTTGGTGTCGTACTTGGTTTCATGCTTGGTCCTGGGCTGTTAGCTATCTTCAAGTAACAATGCCGGCGAGCAACATGTTCGACTTACTCGGTCTTCGTGACAGGCTTGGCGGAGATAGTCTCGGTCACGGCCTTGGGGGTTTCGGTAATCTTCTCGGTTTCCGTGATGGTTACCTTCTTGGTCTGTGTGATAGGCTTTGGCGTTTCGGTGATCCTCTGGGTCTCCGTGATAGGCTTAGGAGTGATGGTGACGCTTTGAGTTTGAGTAACAGGGGCTGCCTGCTCTACTTTGGTCTCGGTCCTATCGTAGTCAGACAGGTCGCGCTGCGTTCAAGGCACACCAGACTAGACTTACTTGTATACGGTGATAGGCTTGGTCTCGGTGTCGGTGCGCTCCTGAGTTTTGGTGATGGTTTCCTTGATTGTGGTGGGCACCTCCTTGGTCTGAGTTCGGATTTCGGTTTCATCCTTGGTGACGGTTTTGATGTCCGTCACAAACGCAGTCTTGATATCGGTATGATTAAACGTAGCCGTCTTGACGTTTGTATGAGCATCGGTGCGGACTTCAGTCTTGGTGATTGTCTGCTTTTCCAGCTCCTCCTTCTCCTCCTGCTGGATGTCCTTGTGGTCATCGACAGGTCCATGATCCTGGGCGGGTGCTTTGCCGTCATTGTGGTCGTTGCCTCTTTCGATCGGGGTCGCAGTGAATTCTGGATCTCAGCTGGGTTTCTGCATATACACCTTCACAACATACGTTGGTTCTCGTTGGAGGCATGACAGGTCCAAGTCTGCAAAGACCCGTCCCGACCAGCATCGAGGCATTGGTCCTTGCCTACAGAGATAGTACCGTCATCATTGACCTTGAAGTCTTGCTGAGGAGTGCCGTTCGCTTTGTAGAGCTGCATATCAGCTGTACGTCACTTCCAGCGGCAAGACTGTACTCACGGAAAGACGTCCACCGTCCTGAACGTCTCGTCCAGCATCAAGTACGAGAGACGAGTCGTCACACAAGCTGATTGAGCCGGACCCGCCCTCGGGAAGCTGCCAGGTGGAAGCATCCTGGCAGTCGACAAGGGTGATGCTGGTACCCTCGGCGACCCGTTCTCCGGCAGCAGGCGTGACACACTTGCCAGACTGCTTGGACGTGACTTGGACGCAGCTCTTGGCTGTAGCCTCGGCATGGACCTTGTCGTTATCTCGCTTGAGGAGTGCCGCGAAGTTGAGAGGGGAGCCTTCGACCGCAGTTCCCAGTGCGAGGGCGACGGACAGGAGGGCAAATGAGGTCTTCATATTCGGTAATTGGTGGTTGTTTCAAATGGAGGAAGATCAATCGGCTGATGGATGGAGTGAAGCGAAAGAGTGGGAATGGGAGTGAACAAAGAATGATCGGAGGCTCTCGTCTCTGTATCATTATATATCATGCAGGCCGTCGTCGATCGATCAAAGAGCTTCGATGAGCTCACCATTACGAGCATGACCAGGATGATAGCGTTTTCTGGGCAGATTCTGACATTGCTAGGGCACCGCAAATGTCACCAGTCGATATCGTGGCCAGCAGGCGAGGTCTCGGTGACTTAGTATCATTCGCCAAGGCAAGGACCCGATGTATCCGCTAAGGTCTGCATCGGCATAGAAGATGGACAACGGTATGCTCCAAGCCGGGCGTGGAGGTCGTTGTGCTAATTGGGATGGGCATAGTGCGAGAGCAAGTCTCTCAAGGGAATGGGGTTCGGCAGTGTGAGATTGGGGTCCTCGTAACTTCCGAGATCAGGCCAAGCTGCTGCGTGAGATTCTTGATCCACCGGCCGGAGAGGTAGAGTGAGCATATACTCACTGGCAGATTGTGCGACACGACAGCAAGCGTATATGACGTTGAGCGGAAATCCGACTTGATCTGCGAGACCCAGGGCGTGAGAGTTACGTACAATGTCATCATCCTCTTGATCAAATGTCGGAAGGATGAGTCGAGTGAAGAAGTATGGAAACGAGAAACCGCATTGCGTCACCCTCAGTTGACGGGCCCCGTTCGAGCATCCGAAGATCCCTGTCACGTCTTGACTCTTGGCAACTGGCAGTCTTGGGGTCGGCGCGATTTGATCAGCGAATCATGTGTATGTTGTCTCCTTTCCGGCTCGCGCAGATACACGTGATATTGCGGTCATAGTACCCTTGTTGTAGCCGAAGGTGAAATCTTGGCTCTTGAACTGTCTCGTCGAGGTCATCTTGAGCCAAGCATGAGATGGGTGACCTGGCGTCCTCTAGCTATAAACCCGCATGTGGCACATCCAGTCGACACGCTCAACATCGGCATCCAGTTGCCGGATCAGAAGCCTTTTGCAGACTGGTCATGTCAGTCACCTCGATACCCACTTGCGTCGTATGAGCTCGCCTCGATGCAATCAAGCTCGTTCCTGCATATTGCAACACAGGCTGCCGAAATTTAACCAGCCGGCACCTGAAGCTTTCACTGCGAATCGGTCGTACAGGTCTGCCGCCGACGTCGATACAGGTTGATGTCTTACATCCACTCCAATGACTCAGACCGCAATGTCTGATCCTTTCAGCTGAAAATAAGGTAGCGGCACATTCGGAAGCGTCCACTCTACCTGATACCGGCTAATGGCACGACCTCGGAAGTTTCACCTTGTCTCACCGTATTCATCCTTAACTTTTTGGGCGATAGCTCTCGATGGTATATATCAGTCACATTAATCGCAACAACGCCTTTTCTTTGTGGAACCGACCAAGAACTTCAAGCTTCCCCCCTTTTCGCCCGCCCGCCCTTTCCGCCTTAGACACGTCTGGTACGTCGTCATCACTTATATAGATCTTCACCCTTCGTCAGTCATTTCACCACCTCGAGCCGGTCTCATCTCCCCTTCTTTTCGACATCTTCAACCCCGAATAAGCCACTCGAAATGGTTCTGATCGATTTACAAAGCGTACTGGGTGCGCTCGGACTCGTCTCATCGATCGCCAAACCCCTCCCGGTAGCTGGTCCTATCTTGGGTGGATTGATTGGTACGGTTGGTGGAGTCGTTAACTCCACTCTACCAGCTGCTACTGGTCCACTCAATGGACTCTTACCCGGTCTGGTGGGAGCGGTGAACGTGACACCCAATAAAGACGGGTCCGTTCGTGCTTCCGACTCATCCGAAGGCGAGACTACGACTTTCGATTCCGCCTCTTCAAGCTCCGATCCCTCTTTCACCGCCGCCGATCAAGGAGGCGATCCATGTGCCATGTCACCCTATTCGCCCCCTCAACCGGTCTACCTCGAATCTTTCGCCCCTTATGATGCCAATCAGGCACTCATCTACCAATATCGACAACAACAAAGTGTCAATTTGGGAAGTTGGTTCGTTCAGGAACAATGGATGGTTCCTAGTCTGTTCACTTGTGCTGCGGGCAACAAGCAAGCAGAATTGGATGTCGCCAACGGTTGGGGAAGTGTCGACAATGCTCGTCAAGTATTGGAAAAGCATTGGGATACCTGGATTACCGAGGACGACTTTGCCTATCTCGCCAGCATTGGTAAGTAACACTTGAAGACGAGCAAGGCTGAGACTGACGGTCAGGTATCAACACAGTCAGACTCCCCATCGGATACTGGTCTCTCGGCCCCACATACTGTCAAGGTACACCCTTCGAGCCAGTCGCTGCTGCTTATGTCAACTCCTGGGCCCGAGTCGTCCGAGCCATCAACTGGGCTGAAAAGTACGGACTTGGTATCCTAGTTGATCTCCATGGAGCACCCGGTTCTCAAAACGGTCAGGGCCATTCTGGAACATCTGACGGTATTCAGAATCTCTTCGACAACCCCACAAACGTCCAACTCACCATGAACGTCCTCACCTATCTCGTTCAACAACTCGTCAAGGTCAACAATGTCGTCGGTATCCAGATCCTCAACGAACCCAATAACGTTGATGGTCTCCCCGCATTCTACTCCAACGCCATTACCAAACTCCGACAAGTCGCTCCTGAAGCCGCTTCATTCCCATTCTACATCCACGATGGATTCGATCTTGGTAGATTCGCCGACTACATTTCGACCCGGAACGATTTCGTTGTCGTCGACCACCACTCTTACTTTGTCTTTGGAGATGCCAATGACCAAAAGCGACCTGCTTCCGATCTCGTAACTTCTCTCCAGCCAGCCAAGGGTAGTCTCTCGGAACAGCTCTTGGGTGCTGCAGCAGAAGGAAGGAGAAACATGGTCGTTGACGAGTGGTCTTGCGCCCTTTCTCAGGCTGCTCTCGAGGGCTCCTCGGACCCGATCGCCGCCAGGCAAAAGTTCTGTACCGGCCAAATGGAGAGCTACACTAACGCCACTGCCGGATGGTCATTCTGGAGTGAGTCCGCTCATCCTGAGTACGATAGATACTGACTTGCAGGTTACAAGACTGAAAGCTGTGATAGCGATGTCAACTGGTGTTTCAAATCAGCAGTCGGTAAATCTTTGCCCACCTCTTTCTTCTCATACCCCGCAGCGGCCATCAAGCACATTTCGGAAATCATGTCGACCGATCCAACTTCCGCTTCTGCCGACACGACATATCTCACTTTTGGTATCCCGATCACTGGCTCTGACGTACAAGCCGACGGATACACTCCACCCACCGAGGCCGATTGGCAAGCTGCCATGGGTGCCAGTGCACCTCAATGGGCCGGTATCACCGAAGCACTCGCTCACACTGAATATGACGATCTCGAGACCAACAGTGAGCAGTCATCCGATATTATCGAGGGTGGAGAGGGCTCCTCGCTACCTTTGGTCAGCGAGCCTACCGGTTCTGCCACGCCATTCGCTTCTGCTTCTGCTTCTGCTACGCCTTCTTCGACCGTACCCAGCTCTGCCGCCAGCCCTTCCACCTCGACGACGCCACTTGACCTCTACCCTCCTCCCGCAGCCGAACCCGTCGCCGAGGAGCAAGTCCCATTCGTAGCCGGCTTTATGCAACCCGCAGCCATGTCCGCCTCGGTCGACCCCACGATCAACACCGCTACCATCCCTTCGTCCCGAATGCAAATTGCCGATGTCAAGCGAAGAGCTCTCGGTTACTTGCCTCAACGTGCATTCTTGCTTGCTTCCGATCTTCGAAAACATCGATTCGCAGCAAGACATCTGAGGCATGCGGCTTTGGCTATTCAGAATGCCAAGCGACAAGAACCTTCTGCTCAGCCTGACGCCAATGCTACCCCTCAGCAAAAGGCCATCACTCGTGGATACTCTGATGGATGGAGAGCTGCCAAGACATTCGCTGCGGCCAATGGGTCAAGACTTGGTAAGTGTTTTCTGGATATCACAAGTACCGTACTGACTGCCAGGTTTCTCTGGTCAATTCATCAGTGATGCCCTCACTGCACTAGGCTCCGAAGTCATGAGCGGTGATGCCGGATACTACCGTACATGGTTCCGTAAGTGATCGCCCAATTCTTCCGGTACCCACGCTGATCATCTAGTCAAAGGTCTGGCCGACGGAGAGGTCCAGGTCCTCAAATCGAAAGCTCTCGACTCGCAGGGCCCTTCACTAGCTGCTAGATAGATGATCGAGTGGCTTATATGCATCCGGACGTCGGAATGTGCAAGGTTCCAAGAAATACATATGGCTTGTCCGCCTCTGCAGATCAATCCGCGCCCCAAAAAGACACTACTCTGACCGTACCAAAATACCGCACTGGCCTAGCACCCACTGGGCCTGACGCCTCGGATGATCGTCGGTCTCGGATCCAGAGTATATCTATCGGATGTAAGTGGCGTAGCAACCAGTACACAGACATCATTGTTCCTAGAGACGATCACTACGCCCAACATGGCCTGATTCAGCGCCAGACGCCACGTCCCGAGCTTATCTCTGATGTCATTGCATTTGCCTTCTTTTGTATTCTGAACGTCTGGTGTCAGTGGTACGTGCCTGGGACCTGTAGTCTTTTCCAGGAACCGGAACGTCAAAACTGAAAGCATCCGTTGAAGCCGGTTCAGGCAATTAAGAACGATATAAATATCCGAATGCAGTAACTAGTGGGTATCGCCGATCTCGAATCTGTTTCTGAATTTTGTCAGGGACCAATCGCCCGGGCCTGCGGTATCGTCCATCTCTTCAAGCCACCATCGAGACCGTTGCCGGCCGACGCAAGCTGACCGGAACGCCATGGCTCGGCGCCTCCCCCCGGAAGCGTAGATTCTGCGCAAAGGTAAAAGGAGAATTGGCGTAAACAACACCGCGACGCGATACCTTGATGATTTTATCTTCCTATTCCCGGGCCTGATTCACCTTTCTTTTCGGACTGATGACTCTGTGTGGACCCCATTCCTCATACAAACTCACCGTATACGCTCCTTAACTAGGCAATCAGCTGCTTCTTTTAGCTCCAATTTGGGATCGACAGTGTGGCTTGCCCTAAAAGTCTCAGCCGCTGACACGCCAACCTAGACTTCGGTGAGTGTTCCTTCGCTTCCTCGATCGTTATCCACGATGTCAATTCCTGTTCGGTCATTGACCGATCAAGTCGCTCAAAGTATATATGGAACATGTAGTTGACTCGTTGTAGCCTTTCTTCACACAGTCTTTTTCGAT
>Ga0308160_10007442_pt1 | contig 10893 bp, 8 predicted proteins | sample PhyFR1_FD_201036 | JGI IMG/M metagenome (GOLD analysis project Ga0308160, IMG submission 201036) | Phyllosphere microbial communities from UC Gill Tract Community Farm, Albany, California, United States - DLSLF.R1 | ecosystem: Host-associated > Plants > Phyllosphere > Unclassified | place: USA... | reverse complement strand
CCCACCCTACGGTTGCAGCCAACGCAGAGAACACGTGCGGGCGGGCGCGAACCGACTACTATCCCCGCCCTCTTCCGCTATGCAACAGCCGATACCGTATAATCAGGTATTTCACCCGGATTGCCGGGCGAGCATCGCTTTCTGGAACCAATGAAGGTATTTCGCGGACTTCCCAATGACCAGGCGCGCGCACCCTGCGCCCTCACGATCGGTAACTTCGACGGTGTCCACCGCGGACACCAGGCTTTGCTCGCGCGTGTGCGGGCGGCTGCCGACGCGCTCGGGCTGGAAGCGGCCGTGATGACCTTCGAGCCGCACCCGCGCGAGTACTTTGCGCGCCGCAGCGCAGACCTGAGCCGCGCCCCGGCGCGCATCGCCAATCTGCGCGACAAGCTCGAAGCGCTGGAACACGGCGGCATCGACCGCGTCATCGTCGAGCATTTCAACGAGCACTTCGCCGCCATGTCGCCGCAGGAATTCACCGAGCGCGTGCTGGTCGACGGCCTGCACGTGAAATGGCTGATGGTCGGCGACGACTTCTGCTACGGCGCCAAGCGCGCCGGGAATGTCGCCATGCTGATCGAAGCGGGCAAACGCTACGGCTTCCAGGTCGAGACCCTGCCCACCGTGCTCGAAGGCGCACAGCGCATTTCGTCCTCGGCCGTGCGCGCCACCCTGGCCGCGGGCGACCTCGAGGCCACCGGCGGCCTGCTCGGCCATCCCTACTCGATTTCGGGCCACGTGATCCACGGCCAAAAGCTCGGCCGCACGCTCGGCTTCCCGACCCTGAACCTGCGCGTGATGCACCGCCCTGCCCTGCAAGGCATCTTCGTGGTGCAGGTGCACGGCCTGGGCGAAGGACCACTGCCGGCCGTCGCCAGCCTGGGCGTGCGCCCGACTGTCGAAGACGCCGGCCGCATGCTGCTGGAAGTCCATATCTTCGACTACGCCCAATCCTGCTACGGCAAGCTGGTGCGTGTGGAATTCCTGCATAAACTGCGCGACGAAGAAAAATACGTCGACCTGCCAACCCTTACCGCCGCCATCGACCGCGACGCCGAGCAGGCGCGTGCCTGGTTCGCCGCCCGCGACGCCCACGCTGCAGCCGCCAGCGTACAGCAAGTAGCGGCGACAAGCGAACGCGCGGCCGGCAACGAAGCCACCCGCGCCGGCGCCCTCACCGCCACCGACCGAATTTGACGCGCAAGCCACCGCCGCGCGCCGCTGCCCGGCTGGGATGACCCGCCTGGGATAACCAGGGCAGCCAACACCGAATACTCCCTCTGAAAAAGCATATGTCCGAAAACAGCAAACCCGTCCAGAAGCCAGCCCACGCCGCGCCTGCCCAAAAAGGCGCTAAAAAGCCTGAGAGCAAATACCCGGTCAACATGACCGACACCCCCTTCCCGATGCGCGGCGACCTCGCCAAGCGCGAACCGGGCTGGGTACAGCAATGGCAAGACAAGAAGCTTTACCAGCGTATCCGCAAGGCAGCGGCTGGCCGTCCGAAGTTCATCCTGCACGACGGTCCGCCGTATGCGAACGGCGACATCCACCTCGGTCACGCCGTGAACAAGATCTTGAAAGACATGGTCGTCAAGTCGCGCACGATGGCCGGCTTCGACGCGCCCTACGTGCCGGGTTGGGATTGCCACGGCATGCCGATCGAGATCCAGATCGAAAAACTGTACGGCAAGAACTTGCCGACCGCCGAAGTCTTGCAAAAGGCCCGTGCCTACGCGCTCGAACAGATCGACCGCCAGCGCGCCGGCTTCATCCGCCTGGGCGTGCTCGGCGAATGGGAAAACCCGTACATGACCATGGCTTACGGTAACGAAGCCGACGAACTGCGCGCCCTCGGCAAGCTGCTCGACAAGGGTTATGTGTACCGCGGCTTGAAGCCGGTCAACTGGTGCTTCGATTGCGGCTCGGCCCTGGCCGAAGCGGAAGTCGAATACCAGGACAAGCGCGACCCGGCGATCGACGTCGGCTTCCCGTTCGCGGAAGGCGAAAAGCTCGCCGCCGCCTTCGGCCTGCCGCAGTTGCCGACCATGAACGGCTTCATCGTGATCTGGACCACGACCCCGTGGACGATCCCGTCGAACCAGGCGCTGAACGTGAACCCGGAAGTGACCTACGCACTGGTGCAGGCGGAACGCGACGGCCAACCGCTGCTGCTGATCCTGGCGCAAGACCTGGTCGCCTCGAACCTGGAGCGCTACAAGCTCGAAGGCACGGTCATCGCCACGACCCTTGGTGCCAAGCTCGAAGGCCTGCGCTTCAAGCACCCGCTGCACGCGCAAGATGCTTTCTACGACCGCAACTCGCCGGTCTACCTGGCCGACTACGTGACCACCGACAGCGGCACCGGCGTGGTCCACTCGGCGCCGGCCTACGGCCTCGAAGACTTTATCTCGTGCAAAGCGCACGGCATGAAGGACGACGAGATCCTGACCCCGGTGATGGGCGACGGCCGCTTTGCGCCATCGCTGCCGCTGTTCGGCGGCATGACCATCTGGGAAGCCAGCAAACCGATCTGCGACGCCCTGCGCAGCGTCGGCGCCCTGTTCGAACTGAAAATGTTCGACCACAGCTACATGCACTGCTGGCGTCATAAAACCCCGATCGTCTACCGCGCCACCAACCAGTGGTTCGCCGGCATGGACATCGTGCCGAAGGATGGCGGTGCGACCCTGCGCGAAACCGCGCTGGCCGGCATCGAACAGACCCAGTTCTTCCCGGACTGGGGCCAGGCGCGTCTGCACGGCATGATCGAGAACCGTCCGGACTGGACCCTGTCGCGCCAGCGCCAGTGGGGCGTGCCGATGGCCTTCTTCATCCACAAGGAAACCGGCGCCCTGCACCCACGCACGCCCGAGCTGATCGAGCAGGTGGCGCAATTGATCGAGCAAAACGGCATCGATGCCTGGCAGGCGCTCGATGCGCGCGTACTGCTGGGCGACGACGCCGATACCTACGAGAAGAACAAGGACACGCTGGACGTCTGGTTCGACTCCGGCGCCACCCACCAGACCGTGCTGCGCGGCTCGCACAAGGAGCAATCGCAATTCCCGGCCGATCTGTACCTGGAAGGCTCGGACCAGCACCGCGGCTGGTTCCACTCGTCGCTGCTGACCTCGTCGATGCTGAACGGCGTGCCGCCGTATAAAGCGCTGCTGACCCACGGCTTCACGGTCGACGAAAACGGCAAGAAGATGTCCAAGTCGCTGGGCAACACCATGGCGCCGCAAAAGATCTCGGACACCCTCGGCGCCGACATCCTGCGCCTGTGGGTGGCCTCGACCGACTACACCGGCGAACTGTCGATCGGCGAAGAAATCCTGAAGCGCGTGACGGAATCCTACCGCCGCATCCGCAATACCCTGCGCTTCCTGCTGGCGAACACGTCGGACTTCGATCCGGCCGTGAACGCCGTGCCGGTGGCGGACATGCTCGAGATCGACCGCTACGCGATCGCCTCGATGGCCCAGCTGCAGCAGGATATCGCCGCGCACTTCGAGCGTTACGAATTCCATCCGGTGGTGTCGCGCCTGCAGAACTACTGCTCGGAAGACCTGGGCGGCTTCTACCTCGACATCCTGAAGGACCGCCTGTACACCAGCGGTGTGGATTCGGTGGCGCGCCGCTCGGCGCAAACCGCGCTGTGGCACATCGCCCATTCGCTGCTGCGCGTGATGGCGCCGATCCTGTCGTTCACCGCCGAGGAAGCGTGGGCCGTGTTCGCTGGCCAGCAAACGTTTGCGGACAGCGACGAGACCATCTTCACGCAAACGCTGTGGACCTTCCCGGAACTGCCGGATGCCGAAGCGCTGTTGGCGAAATATGCCCAACTGCGTGAAGTGCGCGCGGAAGTGACCAAGCAGCTGGAAGAAGTGCGTGCATCGGGCGCCATCGGTTCCTCGCTGCAGGCCGAGCTGACGATCAAGGCGGCCGGCGAGAAGCACGATTTGCTGGCCAGCCTGGACGACGACCTGAAGTTCGTCTTCATCACTTCGCAGGCCACGGTCGAACAGGCCGCGAACGAAGCCGAGGAGTCGGTGCAGGTCACGCCATCGGACGCGCAGAAGTGCGAACGCTGCTGGCACTACCGCCGCGACGTCGGCGTCGACCACGCGCACGCCGGCCTGTGCGGCCGCTGTGTGGCGAATCTGTTCGGTAAGGGCGAAGCACGCCGTTTCGCGTAAAACTCGTTAAGGCAGCCGCCATGTCGCAACCCGGCATGGCGGTTTTTCACATCTGATCCGTTAAATATATGGCAACCAAGAAAAAACCAGGCATCTCCACGGTCCACAAATCCGGCGCCAGCATGACGCCCTGGCTCGGCGTCGCGTTCATCATCGTGCTGATCGACCAGCTGACCAAGATCACGGTCTCGAAGCTGTTCGTCTACGGCGAAACGCTGCCGGTGACCAGTTTCTTCAACCTGGTGCTGGTGTATAACCCGGGCGCGGCCTTTTCTTTCCTGGGCGACCAGGGCGGCTGGCAGCGCTGGTTCTTCACCGCCATTGCCATTGGCGCGATCGGCTTCATCTTGTATCTGCTGAAACGCAATGCCGGCCAGCGCCTGTTCTGCTGGTCGCTGGCGCTGATCCTGGGCGGCGCCGTGGGCAATGTGATCGACCGCGTCGCCTATGGCCATGTGATCGACTTCCTCGACTTTTACTGGCGCGGCTGGGGTCACTTCCCCGCCTTTAACGTCGCCGACATCGGCATCTCGATCGGCGCCGGGTTGTTCATCCTGGACGAACTGCGCCGCGTAAACAAGAAATAAACCAACACAGAAGGAGGCTGACATGAGCATGGACTTGCAAGGCAAGAAGATCGTCCTCGGCCTGTCCGGGGGCGTGGCCTGCTACAAGGCGGCCGAACTGTGCCGGGCGCTGATCAAGCAAGGCGCCAGGGTGCAGGTCGTGATGACCGAGGCGGCGACCCACTTCATCGGCGCCGTCACCATGCAGGCCTTGTCCGGGAATACCGTCTGGCTTGACCAGTGGGACCCGCGCATGCCGAATAACATGGCCCACATCGACCTGACGCGCGGCGCCGATGCCGTGCTGATCGCGCCCTGCTCGGCCGACTTCATCCGTAAACTCGCTCACGGCGCCTGCGACGATTTGCTCTCGACCCTGTGCCTGGCGCGCCCGCACGGCGTGCCGCTGCTGGTGGCGCCGGCGATGAATGTCGAGATGTGGCAAAACCCGGCCACCCAGCGGAATGTCGCCACCCTGCAGGGCGACGGCGTCTGCATCTTCGGCCCGGCCGCCGGCGAACAGGCCTGCGGCGAAACCGGCCTGGGCCGCATGCTGGAACCCGAGCAATTGCTGGAAGAATTGGTCGCATCTTTCCAGCAGAAAGTCCTGGCCGGAAAGCGCGTGCTGATCACGGCCGGCCCGACCTTCGAGGCCATCGATCCGGTGCGCGGCATCACCAATCTGTCCTCGGGCAAGATGGGGTATGCGATTGCGCGCGCCGCGCGTGAAGCCGGCGCCGAAGTGACACTCGTATCCGGCCCGACGGCTTTGGCCACGCCGCACGGCGTGCGCCGCATCGACGTGCTGTCGGCCGCGCAGATGCACGACGCGGTCATGGCCGGCGTGGAAGGCCAGCACGTGTTCATCGGCGTGGCGGCGGTGGCCGACTGGCGCGTGGTGAATGCCAGCGACCAGAAGCTGAAAAAGCAGGAAGGCGGCGCCCCGCCCCAGCTGGAATTCGCGCAGAACCCCGACATCCTGGCGGCGGTGGCGGCGACCACCTCGCTGTCGGGCTGGCCGTATTGCGTCGGCTTTGCCGCCGAGTCGGAAAACCTGGTCGCCTATGGCGCCGCCAAGCGCGAAAAGAAAGGCATCCCCTTGCTGGTTGGCAACATCGGCCACCATACCTTCGGGCAGGATGACAATTCCATCGTGCTGTTCGACGACAGCGGCCACACCGTGCTGCCGCGCGCCGACAAACTGACGCTGGCGCGCCAGTTGGTGTCCGAAATCGGCAAGCGCCTGGAACAGCGCTCCCTGCTCACCTGAATAACCTGATCAACTGATTCAAGAAACACACGCATGAAAATTATCGACGTCAAGATCCTCGACCCGCGCATGAAGGAACTGCTGCCGGCCTACGCCACCCCGGGCAGCGCCGGCCTCGATTTGCGCGCCTGCATCGATGCGCCCCTGACCATCGAGCCCGGCCAGACCGTGCTGGTGCCGACCGGCCTGGCGATCCACGTGGCCGATCCCGGCTATGCGGCGATGATCCTGCCGCGCAGTGGGCTCGGCCATAAGAACGGCATCGTTCTGGGCAATCTGGTAGGCTTGATCGACTCCGACTACCAGGGCCAGCTCATGGTGTCGACCTGGAACCGCGGCCACGCCAGCTTCACGCTGCAGCCGCTCGACCGGCTGGCGCAGCTGGTGATCGTGCCTGTCATGCAGGTGGGCTTCAACGTGGTAGAGGAGTTCGCATCCAGCGAACGGGGCGCCGGCGGGTTCGGCAGCACCGGAAAACAATAACCCGAGGAGGACCATGATTCGCATCCATCGCCTGCGCCCTGCGGCGCTGGCAGTATCCATCGCCACGCTGCTGGCGGCCTGCACCACTCCCGGCCCGAGCGGCCAGACCGGCGGCTTTCCGAACACCGCCGCCGAGACGCCGCAAGCGCAGCAACTGACCCCGCAAATGGCCGCCGCCGCCGACACGCTGACCAAGATGGCGGCGCTGCAAGACCGCCTGTACCGCGTGGCCGCGCCGCTGCTGATCGATAACGCCGAACTCTGCACCAAGCACGCGCGCAACCTGCTCGGCTTCACGGCAAAGAACCGCCATTCGTATCCAGGCGAATACAACGAGGCCGCGCACGTGGCCTTCGGGATGGATGAACGCCTGCAGGTCACCGGCGTGCTGGCCGGCAGCGGCGCAGCGAAAGCCGGCCTGCGCCTGGGCGATGGCCTGGTGGCGGCCGGCGGCAAGCCGCTGCCGACCGGACCGAACGCGCTGGCCGGCGCCGGCGCCATTTTCGGGCCGATCGTGGCCTCGCAGCCTACCCTGCCGCTCACCGTCGAGCGCGACGGCCGCAGCCGCGATCTGACCGTGCCGGTCACGCGCGCCTGCAGCTTCGCCATCGAACTGGGGAATGCCGACAACGTGAATGCCTACGCCGACGGCGGACGCGTGATGGTCACGCGCGGCATGATAGCCGTGGCGAAGAGCGACGACGAACTGGCCTACGTACTGGCGCGCACCATGGCGCACAACATGCTGGGCCACCCGGCGGCGCAGCGCAATTCGGCGACCATCGACAGCGTGGTCACGAATCTCACGCGCGTGACGCCGGATCTGTCGATGCTGAATGGCTCCGCTGGCATCAAGGCCATGCCTGCCGGACTGGATGCGGCGGCGGACCGTCTGGCGATCTATCTGCTGGCGCGCGCCGATTACAACGTCGAGGGCGCGGCGGCGTTCTGGAAGCGGTTTGCGGCGGCGTATCCGGCCAGCGTGGCGAACGGGCATACGGCGAACCACCCGGGCGTGGCGGCGCGCCTTGCCGCGATCGATGCGGCGGTGGCGGATGTGAAGGCGAAGCGGGCGAGTAAAAAGCCGATCGCGCCTTGATGCCGGGGCCGCGTGTCCGTCATGGGGATGCGGTCGGGTTTGCATTCAGCATCGTTCAAATTTGGCCAACATGATGCATCGTTCCGCGTGGGCACGGAGTGCCCACCGTACGGTTGAGGCCATCGCTCTTTGCAGACGGCCCGATGCCTTAATCGTACGGTGGGCACTCCGTGCCCACGCGAACATCGGCATCACGTTGGCCCCATTCCGGCCGCAATACCATCGACCCGCCAGCGTCTCCTGAAGCACACCGGCAACGCCCTCTCTCCCCGCCGACACCCCGCGCGCTTTTTTTGTATGATTGTCATCCATTCTCCGCACCGCCCGTAAAGACCCCATGGACAGCCTCGACCTCGACGTACTGAAAACCGCCGCCAGCTGGATCGCCGCGGGCCACCGCTGCGAACTGGTCACGGTCATCAAGACCTGGGGCTCGAGCCCGCGCCCGATCGGCGCCACGCTGGCCGTGCGCGACGATGGCCGCGTGATCGGTTCGGTCTCTGGCGGCTGCATCGAGGACGACCTGATCGAGAACGTGCGCACCAAAGGCATCTCGCCCGACGCCATGCCGCACATCGTCAGCTACGGCATCAGCGCCGACGACGCCCACCGTTTCGGCCTGCCCTGCGGCGGCACCATCGAACTCGCCATCGAACCCTTGAGCGCCGCCAGCGGCATCGGCGAACTGCTGCACCGCCTCGAAGGGGGCGAACTGCTGGAACGCCGCATCGACCTGAACAGCGGCATGGTGACGCTCAGCCCGGCCGCGCCGAACGCGGTACTGCGCGTCGAGCACGAAGCGCTATACACCGTGCACGGCCCGCGCTGGCGCCTGTTCATCATCGGCGCCGGCCCGCTCTCGCGCTTTTTGGCGCAAGTGGCCAGCGGCATGGATTACCGCGTCACTGTCTGCGACCCGCGCGAGGAATACCGCGCCGACTGGAACGTGCCCGGCGTGGAACTGGTGCACGCCATGCCCGACGATGTCGTGATCGATTCGCGCCTGGATGCGCGCAGCGCCGTGGTGGCGCTGACCCACGACCCCAAGCTCGACGACCTGGCCCTGATGGAAGCCCTGAAGTCGGACGCCTTTTATGTCGGCGCCATCGGCTCACGCCTGAACAATGCACGGCGCCGCGAGCGCCTGAAACTGTTCGACCTCGACGACGAACAGCTCGACCGCCTGCACGGCCCGATCGGTCTGTATATTGGCAGCAAGACCCCGGCCGAGATCGCGATTGCCATCCTCGCCGAAATGACCGCCATCAAGAACGGCGTGCCAGCGGCGATGCTGGTGCCGCACGCGGCCGCGCCGCAGCCGGCCACGAGCGAGATCTGCGCCCTTTAAGGTTCAGGGAAACATCGCGGCAAGGATTCATCAGCGGGAATTCATTCGCAAAAAAGAGGATGCACGGCCCGGCGCCGCACGGCACAATGCGCGTTTGCCGGTCATAACAATATGAACACGTCCAACTTCCTGCGTCTGCTGCTGCTCGCCGCCATCTGGGGCGGCTCCTTCCTCTTCATGCGCATCGGCGCGCCCGTACTCGGGCCCGCCGTGCTGATCGAATACCGTGTGTTGTTTGCCGCCCTGTTCCTGGCCGCGGTGGGCCTGGTGCTGCGTAAACGCCTGCATATCCGCGATAACTGGCGGCATTACCTGATGCTGGGCTTTTTCAATTCGGCTTTGCCCTTCCTGCTGTTCGCGTATGGCGCGCGCACCCTGAGCGCGTCGGTGCTGTCGGTGCTGAACGCCACCGCGCCGATGTGGGGCGCCCTGCTCGGCGCGCTCTGGGGCCGCGGCACGATCACGGCGCGTACCGGCCTCGGCCTGGTGCTGGGCACGGCGGGCGTGGCGCTGCTGGTCGGCTTCGACGATGTGTCGACGCGGCCCGGCGCCGCACTTGCCATCGCGGCCGCACTGGCGGCGGCGGTGTGCTACAGCATCGCCAGCGTGTACGCCAAGTCGGCGAAGAGCGTCGAGCCTTTCGCGAATGCCCACGGCACCATGTGGGCCGCAGCATTGTTCGTGCTGCCAGCTTTACCCTTCTTCCCTGCGCCGGCCACGCCCACGCCGGGAATCTGGGCGGCGGTACTGGCCTTGGGCGTGCTGTGCAGCGGCATCGCCTACCTGATCTACTTCAAGCTGATCGAGGAAGTCGGACCGACCTCGGCGCTGACGGTTACCTTCCTGAACCCGGTATTCGGCATCCTGTGGGGCGCGCTGTTCCTGGGTGAAACCGTGGGCTGGCATACCTTGGCCGGGTCCGGCATCGTGCTGGTCGGCACGGCGCTGGTGACGGGGTTCGTGCCGCGTTTTGCACGCCCTGCCGTGGCAGGCGCCGGCAAGTGACGACGACGCGCACGCTGGTCCTGCCGCTGCCGCCGCAGTACCGGGTCGCCGATGTGCTCGCCTTTCATGCGCGCGATGCCGAGGGTGTGGCCGAGCAGGTGCGTGACGGCGTGCTGCGCAAGGCCGTGCTGCTGGGCGGCGTGCCGGTATTGTTCGAGGTGGACTTTTTTGCTGACGAGGCCCGTTGCCGCATCGCCGCCGATGGCGCGCTTGACGCCGCCGGCAGCGTGCTGGCCCGGGAAGCGCTGACCAGCATGCTGGCCCTGCGCATCGATCCGGCGCCGTTTGCCGAACTGGTGCGCGACGATGTCCTGTTTGCGCCGCTGGTCCAACGCCAACCGGGTCTGCGCATCGTGCAGTCCGCCACCGTGTTCGAGGCGCTGACCTGGGCCATCATCGGCCAGCAGATCAACCTGCCCTTCGCCATCAGCCTGCGCCGGACCTTTATCCAACAGGCCGGGCGCGCCCACGGCAGCGGACTCTGGTGCTATCCCGAAGCGCAGGATGTCGCCCGGCTCGACCTCGACGTGTTCACTAGCCGCAAATTCTCGCGCGCAAAAGCGGAAACCCTGCTGCGCGTGGCGCGAATGGTGGCCGATGGCGAACTCAGCCTGGACCTGGACGACGATCCGGCAGAGGCGTCCGCGCAACTGCTGGCGATCAAGGGCATCGGCCCCTGGACCGTTAACTACACCCTGCTGCGCGGCTATGGCTTTGCCGATTGTTCGCTCGAAGGCGACGTGGCGGTGCGCAGCGCCATCGGACGCCTGACAGGCATGGAGCACAAGCCCGGCATCCTGCAAGCGCAGGCCTGGCTGGCGGCCTACCGGCCGCAGCGGACGATGGCGGCGGCCTACCTCTGGGCCAGCCTCGGTTAAGGCAACTAAGCCGGCAAGTCGAAGATGCGGGTGCCGGGC
>Ga0308160_10007441_pt1 | contig 10894 bp, 16 predicted proteins | sample PhyFR1_FD_201036 | JGI IMG/M metagenome (GOLD analysis project Ga0308160, IMG submission 201036) | Phyllosphere microbial communities from UC Gill Tract Community Farm, Albany, California, United States - DLSLF.R1 | ecosystem: Host-associated > Plants > Phyllosphere > Unclassified | place: USA... | reverse complement strand
CTTCTGATCCAGTCGACTTGATCTTTTCCAACTCTTCTCGCTGTTCTCTGCATAGATCCGAATCGGACCAGACTTGAGCCCAGTCTTTGTCTTTTGACATGTCTCCAGAGACGATATCGATCATTCGCTCGGCGGGGTTGACATCCTTGGGGATTTCGACACCGTTCTTGGAGAAGTATTCGTTCAAGTTCTTGACCGCACCGACTGATCATTAGCCGAAGAACAGATACCAATGGTGAGGTGGACTCACAGTATACCATGTTACCACCAGCTTTGAGGAGGAGGAGTTGATCGAATTGAGCAAAGAGCGATGCGGAAGGTTGATGGATAGTACACAAGATAGCTTGTCCAGCAGCGGCGAGCTTTCGCAAGAACGAGACAATGAGGAAAGAAGATTGACCATCAAGACCGGAAGTGGGTTCATCCAAGAAGAGGAGAGTACTGCAGGTCAGCAGAAGCCATTGTGAGGTATGGTGGACTTACGGTTTACTGACAAGCTCGACACCGATGGTGAGACGTTTCCTCTGCTCGACACCCAATCCAGCACCAGGTTGACCGATCATGGCATCCTCGATATCGGAGAGCTCGAGTAACTCAATGATGACATCGACATAAGCTAGTTTCTCCTACTTGGTCAGCTATGTCTCCAAGCGTATAGAGAGGAACATACCTTGTCGGACAAGTTCTTTGGTTGACGGAGAAGAGCAGAGAACTCGAGAGCCTCTCGGACCGTAGCTTGAGGAAGATGAACATCGACTTGTTCACAGTATCCGGTAGTCCTCTGAAAAGAAACGGGAAGAGCATGACCGTTCATCAAAACCTCTCCCTCGATCTCTCCGTCGGTCTTTCGAGCAGCCAAAACATCCATGAGAGTGGTTTTACCAGCACCGGAAGAACCCATCATGGCGGTAAGAGTACCAGCTTTACAGTAACCGAAAACGTTGTTGAGTAATTTTCGAGGTTGCTTATCGGCTTGTACAGTGTAGTTGAGGTCCTTCCAGGTGAAAGAGCTATATGTCAGCGGATCTCTTTAATTATGGACTTACGTGTTGGCAGCATGAACTTGTTCCTTTGCCTTATCCGAGTCCGTCTTGCCAGCTTGCTTCTCGTTAGGCTGAGCCTGTACAGCTCCTTCCTCCTCATCCTTTGGCCCGTTTCCGTTCTGGTTGGAAGCTCGGATGAACTTTCCACCTCCACCTCGCTTGTAGAGCAAGACAGCTTTGTTGGATCCAGCAGCGGGTAGACGTTCGATGACGATGATACAAATGAAGAGACAGAATAGCCATAGCGCAATGACGATACCGAAGTTTCGCCAGACGTGCGACTTGTAGAATTCGAGAGCTTGATTACCCCATGCTTGGCCCATTAGACTGGTTGCACCAGGTTCTGCGCCGGTAATGGCGCAACCCTGGGGTCCACCTCCTTGGAGTGGGAACAATTGAGGAGGAGCGCAATCGACTCTCAATCCATCGAGCTCATTGATGAATAAAGCTTCAAATGAGTAGTAGATTGGGTTGATCCATCGAATCCAACTGAACCATGGTTTCATGGAAGGAGTGTAGATGATGTAACCAGCGTACTACACTTCAGCCATATGTCAAGCCGAAGGGAATATGTGACTCACGGTGACCAAGACACTGAACATTGTACCAGACACCTTGGAAGCGTCGTTGAAGGTTGAGAATGAGTATCCAACGAATCGGAAGAAGGCAGTGGTGGCCAGGGTGGTGAAGTAGGTAAAGAGCAAGAATGTAAAGTAAAGACCGGCATCTGGCTTGAGACCAGCCATGAAGTAGACGATGACAGTAAAGATGACCTAGCTGTTAGCGCGCCCTGCAAATGCAAATTTCACCAACTTACGATTTGGACAAAGAAGATTGGGAGATCACCGATGGTCTGAGCAACGACAACTGCGGCTGGTCGGTACATGGAGAAACCCTTGTGCTTGGCTAGAACAGCTCGACCGGAGAAGGCAGCGGTAGTCTCGGACAAACTGATCAAGGACGGGACTAACGATCAGCAAAGATACGACCACGGAGGTAGAGACTTACAAAGCAAAGTCAAGAAGATTGTACCACCTCGAAGGAAGAGACCACCGGTACTAGCGGGGATAGCGTAGAAGAGGGAACCAGTGAGGAAAGCTTGGATAAAGGTAGTTGCCTGTCGAGCCCAGAAAGTCCACTGATCTCCCCATCGTTGTTGGTAATCACGGATAAGGGCAGCTCGGACTTGGGTAACAAAGTCGACTTTCTCAGCCCGCTTCTTGGGTGCGTACTTGCTCTTTTGGTGTTGAATGGCCTCCTGAGTCTTTTCGGTTTCTGCCTTTCGAGATTCGTCCCGTAAATGGGCTTCGAGGTCTTCACGCATTCGAGCAGCGATATCGGATTTCTCGTAGGCGTCAGAAAAGTCGGCAGCTGAAGTGGGTACTGGGCCTTGATGACCTTCTTTGATTTCTCGCTCATTGACTGCAGTGACTGAAGTGAGAAAATCGGCAGTGTTACCACCATCGGGGTGGACGAAACCGAGGTTTTCAAAGTAGCCTCGAGCCTCGCTTCGTGGACCGTAGTAAATGACTCGACCTTCGGCAATGACGGTGACCTTGTCGTAGAGATCGTAAATACCGTTACCGGCTTGGTAGAGACTGACTACCGAGGTGTTGTGTTCGACATCAGCGAGGGTTCTTAGGACCTTGTTGAATTTGAGAGCGGTATCGGCATCGAGACCTCGGGTAGCATTATCCCAGAGTTGGATAGAGGCTTTGGATGTCAAGACTTCGGCGATGGAAACTCGCTTCTTCTCTCCACCTATATGATCAGCTAATAGCTTGGGTACATGAAATAAGGGACTTGCCTGATACACCACGAACGTATTGATCTCCGACCTTGGTGTCGTGGGTGTGCTCCAATCCAAAGACCTTCAACAACTCCTTCTTGGTCTTGTTCTGGTATTCGGCAGGGGACATGAGTTCACCATTCTCATGAGTCAACCTGGCGTTATCGGCGGGAGTGTTCATTCGCATGGCGAAGTCGAGTGTCCAGCCGACGAGTAGATTGGGGTCGTGGACGTCCTCTTCCGAGTTGAAAATGACATCGCTTCGGTAAGGCTTCAAGTCCTTGTCGCCCTCCATAGCACCGTAGTGAACTTGTCCGTCGATTCCAGCATATCCATTATGTAGACCAGCGAGGGCCTTGAGGAAGGTCGTACATCCACTTCCAGGTCGACCGACGACGAGCATCATTTCTCCTGACTTGACAACACCGGAAAAGTCCTTGAGTAGGTACCTCTCTCCCTTTCTCAATCCTGGTTCGCCCTTCTTTGCCGCCTTATCTCCATCCTTGAAATACATGTCGTGTCCTCGGGTTCCATCCTGTTGTCCTCCCTTCTCCTCAGCTGCTAGTCGAGCCTCTGCTAGCTTGGCCTTCTTCTTGGCGTATTTGATGTTGGTCCATGGGGCAATGATACCACCGACAGTTGGTGCGTATGTGACATCGTCCGCACCTCCGGTACCCCGAACGGATAGGTGATCCCATGCGAGAGGTAGAGATCGGTAGGGGTGGAGACCACGAGCTTCCAGTCGGCTTTGGTCGTCCTAGAGATTAGCAAGGTTCGCGTATAGACCCTAACAATCCAACTTACCTTGAGCTGTTGATCATATGTCCATCCTTTCTCTCCCTCATCCTTATCTTTCGAGTTACCCTTGCTTGAACCAGATCTATTCGCGGTCTCCTTCTTGACACTGTTGGAACCTTCGCTGGGTTCACTAGGCTCCCGGACTGATCTAGACTCTGCTGGAGTAGGCACGGCAGTCTGATCTTCATCGGATGAATCACGTGTAGGTTGTGGTAGCGAGGATGAAGATACGGGATCGGACGCGTCAACAACAGAGTTTGTTGAAGTCGAATGCTCGGTGCCTATTGGCGGTGCCAGTTGAATCGGTGCACTCATGGCTAACCTCTTTTCGTTGTTGGAGGAGAGAAGGGCTTGACCTGTGCTCTTATACACAGTCTCCCTATATGTACAGTATCCTATGACCGAGGTGAATCAGCTGTTGACTCTTGCACCGATCACGAAATTTGCTTTGTCCGCAAGCGACGTCATGAAAACAGTGGCTTGCCGCGGCCCGCTCTAGATCTTGAAACACGTCGACCTCGGTCCCCGAGCCTGCAGATTGCATTGCTTACAGCCTGACCGAGGTCTTTTTGGTAAACCCCTGATTGGATGATCGGTGAGATAAAGTCTAGGCTCGGTCTATCAACGACAGACCCGCGTTCCGTTTGGTCAATGCTTATTTTCATTCAAGCTCGCAGCAGTGGTGACTATAAAAGGTGACGGGGTCCTGTCACCGCTTCTCGTCTTTGCCCCCGACGTGAGAACCGCTTGTTATCGATACATAGCAGCATGCATGGACCTCAGGATATAAACGAGTCTAAAGATCCATGTATGATAGGCATGTCAGAAATGCTTGGCATCCATCTCAACACGCCTAATTCAGGAACCCCATGGAGTCCTCCATTCCCCGGTTGACTTTCTTACCGGTCTGTCTATCATTCACCAAAGCAATCATGAACATACAGACAGCAGACATCAACGCTCCAGACCTCCCAGGACTCTCGCTCTTTCACTATCTATTCCCAGAAAGTCGAGACGATGGCAAGTCTACGACCTCAGCGATTCCCCCGGACTCGATAGCTCTAATAGATGGTCTCACCGGCCGCAAAATAACACGCCAGGAGTTCCGGCTACGATGTCAGAGTGTCGCAGCAGCTCTACGAAGTCGAGGATTGAAGAGAGGGGATGTAGTCGGAGTGATGGGATTGAACAGTATCGAGTGGTTGGTCGCTTTTCACGCTAGTCATTGTGCCGGTCTAAGGGTATCCCCAATCAATTGGGCATAGTAAGTACTGTAGACCAGATTCGTCAAGACACGCTGACACATACAGTACACCATCTGAGCAACTTCACCAACTCAGCCATTCTGGCGTCTCACTCATCTTCACATCCTCATCACTGCTGCCCAATCTGTTTAAGGCTTTTGAGCTTGCGTCGAGCACCGGCAAGAACTTCTCGATACCTAAGAAGGACATCATCCTCCTCGAAACAAAAGCGACACGTCAAAAAGATTTGCAAGACTATACTTGCATCGATGATCTCGACGCAAAGCCAATGAAGCCCGAGATATTCGAAAATGGGCAGGAGCATGAGACAGCTATCATGTGCTATTCGTCCGGTACCGTAAGTCGACCCAATACCTCTCGCCAGATTCATAGCTGACTTCACAGACTGGGCTGGGTAAAGGAGTCGAGACCACCCATTTCAACATGACATCCCAACTACAAGCCATCAACACCGTCTACGAGCCAAACGATATCAAGAAGGACGTTCACCTCACCTTCCTGCCGTTCAGCCACATGTACGCTCTTACCCTAGACGTCGTTCACTGTCTCACTACTGGGACTACGATGGTGATCCTACCCCGATTCGAGGAGAAGAATGTACTAGAAGCCATTCAGAAGTACAAGGTGACCTGGAGTCTGGTCGTTCCGCCCATCTTGATCATTCTTCGGGAGTCGAAACTGCTCGACAAGTACGATCTCACGACTTGGAAGGGGATGATGAGTGCTGCTGCACCTTTAGGGGATGACCTGGCAAAGAGCGTAGAGAAGAGACTGCCAAATTGCCGGATCGTTCAAGCTTATGGTGAGTCAATTTGAAGACCAAGCTGATGTACAGGTCTTACCGAGACTACACCCCTCATCACCTTAATGACCACGAAAGATGGTGACGGTCGACATGGAAGTATCGGAAAGCTCCTACCCACTTTCGAAGCCCGACTAGTGGATACTGAAACCGGTGAAGATGTACGGGAAGCAGGTCAAGCTGGAGAATTATGGGTCAGGGGACCTAGCGTGATGAAGGGATATTACAAGAATCCAGAGGCGACCGAAGGGACATTTGCGCCAGATCCCAAAGGAAGATGGTTCAAGACTGGTGATTCGGCGACTCGAGATGAGGGTGGATTTTACCGTATAGCAGATCGGTTGAAGGAGTTGATCAAGTACAAGGGGTTCCAAGGTACGCCTCTCCGGTCAATTTCCGTCAGAGATAGAGCTGACTTTCAGTCGCCCCGGCCGAGCTGGAAAGTGTACTGCTCACCCACCCAGAAGTCGGAGATACAGCCGTCATTGGAATATACAGGGAGGAACTAGCCACAGAACTGCCCAGGGCGTACGTGGTACCAAAAGGTGGTCTCGAAGCTTTAATCAAGCGAGAGGGGGAGAAGGGAAAAGCCAGATTCGCTCAAGAAGTCGAAAAGTGGATGATAGACCAAGTCGCAAACCACAAGCGACTAAGAGGGGGTGTCATCTTGATTGACGCCATTCCGAAATCGTAGGTCACCACCATCAGTCAGAAAGCTGATTTCACAGGCCGACTGGTAAGATATTGAGAAAGAACTTGAGGAAGCTGGTAGAAGACGAGAACAAGAGGAATAAAGGAAAGTTGTAGATTAAAGATGTACTGTTTCTTGATGCATGTTTTGCGGAATGGAGGTGGAAAACGCGTGAAAGGCAACACGGCAAAAGGGCGGCTATTGGTGGATAGTCCGGGCCCTGACGGGAGATATCCGGACATTGCCATAACCTGTCAATTGTACCTTCGCTATTGGGCCTTAGCAGGGTGATCATTAACGCTCAAGCAGGACAAGATCAGACGCTCTCGCGTAGTAATCGCTAACTCATTGGGGCTCGAGAGGTAGAAGGCGGCACCGACATGGACAACCGAGCGAGGTTTCAAAGCAGCCGAGTCAGGCGGCCGAGTAGTCGACATTCAGCATCTCCTGAGCGCACCCTCGAAGGGTGCTTGACATGCAGAGCGCGTAGAGTAAGTCTCTTTTATCTATCCTAGCTAGCACTTACACTTCAGATGAGATGTGACGGCCTTCAGCCAACGTGCCGGTCTTGTATTCAAGGTGATTTCGACTGTTTATGGCCTGATGTTGGACCGTCGAATCATGCTCATGTATCGCCAAAAGCTCCCCGAGGCGATAGAAGTAGACTGGCATGTCTGCCTTGTCGATCTCGAAAGGCAAGTCATCCATCAATCCTGGATGCTGATATCCAGACTCGCTGTGCTGGTCCTCCGGACGGAGACACTTCACGTCCATGTAGTCGATGTGATAGGCTCGCAATAGAATGTTCATTCGCTAAACGCAAACGACCAAATGCACAACGTGATGGTACGGAGGATATTGATGACCGACGGACTACTCGGACGGAATCACCAATTGTTGGAGATAGGGATTCAAGGGCACAGAGTCCTGTAGTTCCAGCTCTGCGGACGAGTCGCTTGTCGTCTTTGGAACTGCTTATGGCGAACCGTACGGATCTGAATAATATCATTGGGCTCTATTTCCGGACTGTACATTGTGAGTCGACTTATCATGGTGTGTGCTGATATAGCAGACTTTGGATTCTTTTCTTATGTTCATGAACCTAGTTTCTTTAGACTGCTGAATGCTGGGCGGGCACCGCAGTCGCTCACGGCTATGATGGTTGTGTGTACCATGCAGTACGTCTCGTCAGCGAAGTGGATTACCAGCTGACGGTGCAGTTTCGCATGCGAGAATACTCATGCGAACATGGAACGTACAATGAGTATATATGAGGATAATATACGTCAACTTCTCGATTCCGCTTACTCGGGTTTTGGCGTGATTGAATTGATGGTACGTGGCCTCCCTTGCCCCGGATATGGTAGCTGATATACCAGGCACTGATGCTTGCCCGACTATACGAGCCTTGTCGAGGGCGATTCAAATCCTCCTGGATGATGTGGGGCACTGCCGTTCGGTGAGTACTAGTCATGAGAGAGGGCTGATGGTAGGATGATGCAGTACCTGTCCCTTCATACCTTCGACGAGACATATCCCGACGCTCCATCATTGCGGCTCAACCCACTCCTCAAGCGAGAAGCACTGCGCCGGGTCGCTTGGTCAGTCTTCTTCCAGGATACCATGTACGATAACGGTCATCACGGTGGTCACCTCGTCCATGAATCCGCATTCCACATCCAACTACCATGTGACGAAGCTACTTTCATGCGTGGTACGAATGTCACTACTGCACCACTATTCCCGAAAGTGACCGATCAATCACCTTGGGGATCGACTATATCGGCAACGCCAGAGGGACTTGGTCATATAGGATTATCAGCACATCTGCTACGTGCAGCAGCAATGCGTCGACGTGTACTACATTATCGCTCACTTATTCGCTATTCGCCAGATTCAGCCCATAAGATGTTGGAGGATTTGGCGGTATTCGAAAAGGAGTTGAAGCAGGTCATTAACGACTTCCCACCCGAATTGGCGTACACCGAGGATAACTTGTTTGTTCATTCGGCTGCTCGGACCGCCTTTGTGTTCCTACATCTCATTCGACATAATTGCTTCTTGATGCTGGGGCAGACGAGGTTGAATATCTGTGCTAGGGACGACAGTCTTGCTGCTCAAGCCGTTCAATTCGCCAAGGACCGGCTGCGACATGCCTTACCAGTATCGAGGATCTTTGCGGATGTACTGAGGTTAGACATTACCTGTGACCCTTCATTCTCGGCACATGCGTACACATCGCTCGAGAGTGAGTCCCGCTTGAATTCAGATTGGCGACCATGCTGACTCCAGATATCCTCTTCGACCCGTTAAAGATCGTCACTATGGATTCCTCAGTGGATCCACGAGACCCTCGATATGTTGAAGCTCTCAAGGTCTTGCTCGACCTGATTAGGAAAGAATGCAAAATCAACGCCAAGACACGCTTATTGGTAAGTCATCATTTTCAGATCTGGCTAATCTAGTAGAGGATCGAAGCATGCCGCCGCCTGATCCGATGCGGATTCGAAGAACTAGTCACTCAAGCAGATAAAGAAGCCTGCCGCAACGACCTCATCCGAAGCAAAGACGACGCAGAATACGACTTCCGGATATTTGGAGTACATCAAGTTGAAATTCGCCGACAACGCAAGACCCACTCCCAAAATCCACCCACTGCCGATGCGTGGCTCCATACAGGAGGGGTACCACCAAGCAATGTCCCCTCACGAATCACCTCACCCGAACCACCGGGAATGGACGCCGGAGCCGACATCCAAAAAGAATCTCAAGGGGTGGGGTCGGTTGATACCTACAAACCCCCCAATATCCCATTCCTAGACGACATCCAATCCCACTTAACGGGCGTTGATATGCCTTTGACTTCGACTCAAACGGAAGGTGCCGGTCCGAGTTCAAGTTTCTGGCCTCCACTACTGGATGTTGATCAGCGACGGTGGATGAATTTGGATTATGGGTTGGACTTTGGGGATAATGGGTTCACGCAGGAGGAAACGCTGGTGCAGCAGATTGATCCGACGGCTTTTGATGATTTCTCGAGGTTTTTGGAAGAGGCTGGAGATACCGGAGGTCCGGAAGCGGAGTTGTTCCAGTGGTAGGGCGTACCATTATCCCTCCTTGATGACATACTGCTCAGATTTGGCTTGCTCAAATTGCGCATGGTCAAAATACCCTCCCATCTGTGGTGTTAGAGAGATCCAGCATCCGTTGAATTAACAACAGCTCCTCATGAACCTGGACCTCGTGCTCGATGCTCTCGCAGACTACCGACGTGAAGCCGTGCTGTCGTCGTGTCTGCAATACTGAATCAAGACGTTCATACTGACATCATGCATTGACCTGACAACAGAAAATCCATGGCTAAGCCCAGTTCAAATTGACCCGACACTCATTGCGGCCTCCAACTCATTGCGCACCACACTGATACATTTTTGCTCTGTGACCAGCATCACATCATGGATTTTGCTGCCCTGGAATTCGGATCGCATTTCGTGGTCAAGGCGTAAAGTGAGGACATGGCGTTCCATATTTGGCTGTAGCGTAACATGAGCAGAGTCTGGGTTCTGGCTTACTGCTGCGTACAATTCTGCGGCATATGTGTTGACGAGATAGGTGGTAGTGGCAGTGGCGGTGGCTTCCAGGTAAGCCTCCTTATGGTTCCAGAGACTCGGAGCCGCAAGCTCGGTAGCGCAATCTTCAACAAAACATTGATCACTTTCGTTGAGCAGAGGGACGCGGTTTGGCCATGCCTGGATCGCGGACATTACCGAAGCAAAGCGGTGATGAAAGTTTGGCTGAATGTCCGGAGCTGAGGTTCTTGGGCCAATCAGCGATGTTCGAAATCGGTCTGGAAGAGGAAATCCTTCGAGTTCCCTTGGCGCAAGGCTGCCTCTGGACCGAGTGGGGGCGGCTCTGATCAGACTTGTGGGCTGATACTCGGTGAGAGACTGTTGCCCATTGCTGAAGAGATCCGAAGGAAGTCGAGTCAGATTGTTGACTGACGAGACGGGTGCAGCCGTAGATGTCTGTCCCATGTATCTTTTCCACAGCTCATTACATTCATTCGACGATTCAACATTTGATGGAGAATCTGGCTCCAGGATGGAGCCAGCGGTGTGATATTTGAAATCGGAGTCTGAAGCTGGCATAACGTGAGAGCGCGAGGAGTAGATGGTGGAGAGAGACCGGTGGGCTTTTAAAAATGAAGGAAAGGAATGGTTTGATGAGAGCATTTTAACGGGTGGGCATTGCGCTCTACTTATGTGATGATGCTGGACTACGAGAAGCAAATTTTGCGAGCCGCTGAAAGGAGGTCAGGGTGGTTTCAGCAAAGGATCACAGCGGAGTACTTCAAAACAGGATGAACGGAGAGTAGTGTGGCGAAACGCTTAACTGAGAATGCAAGCAGATAGAGCTTTTGCCGCAACAACTAGACGAGCATGATTACCTCCGTGAGTGAAGATTTGGAACTGAGCTAATGATCAACGGCAAATGGCAAATGGTTAA
>Ga0308160_10007440_pt1 | contig 10895 bp, 7 predicted proteins | sample PhyFR1_FD_201036 | JGI IMG/M metagenome (GOLD analysis project Ga0308160, IMG submission 201036) | Phyllosphere microbial communities from UC Gill Tract Community Farm, Albany, California, United States - DLSLF.R1 | ecosystem: Host-associated > Plants > Phyllosphere > Unclassified | place: USA... | reverse complement strand
CTTGTTCGGCGCACCGCAAAACGCGGTGTCGCCGCCTTGCAGCAGCGGTTTGTTCGGCGAGCCGCAGAAGGCAATGTCGCCGCCTTGCAGCACTTGCTTGTTGGGCGAGCCGCAGAACGCGGTGTCGCTACGCTGCACCAGCGGCTTGTTGGGCGCACCGCAGAAGGCGGTGTCGGCACCCTGCGGCAGCTGCTTGTTCGGTGCGCCGCAGAAGGCCGCATCGCCCTTCACGACGACCCCGAACTCCTGCTCGTACAGCGACTGCATGCGACCGCCCGCCGCCAGGCGTTCGCTGTCGTCGGCGCCGGCGCCCATGCCGACATACGGATAGTGGTGCAGGAAGAAGCCGAAGACGGCGTCGCAATCACGGGCGTACTTCATGGTGTCCAGGATGTGGTAGTGCCAGAAGGTGTCGACGTCGACGGTCGGCGAAGCACCTGCGTCCGGATATTTCTTCATCAGGAACAGGAAGCGGCGGTACTCGGCCTCGACGGCGCCGGCGCGCCGTTCCGACCAGCCTTCGCCGGACTCCACGTGCATCAGTTTCATTTTGATCGGGCTCAGGTCGAGAGCTGCGAACACTGCGAATTCGGTTTCGGTCGACATCGTAATCACCTCGTTTTATGAATTGGTAGACGGTGGTGTTGCTTGATCCCTGTTTTGCTCATACGGCGATTCAGGTTCTGCGACGGTGTGCTTGGTGGCGATCTCCTTGCATGCGTATGAAGTGTCTGTCACGCCGTTGTTGCGCGGTAACAGTGATAAGAATTGTCGTGCGGGCCCTCAGTAATCCTGTTGAGTTCGGTCAACGGTGGAATTCACTGCGGATTTTTCGCAACAGCAACACAAAAGTTGATTAAGGTCATCTCAAGCCGCAACCGGCATTCCCGGCGTCATGCCCGCATGGGGCGCAGGATCGGCCGCGCCGGTGACCGGGATCGTGACGACGATCGTGGTGCCGGAATCGCGTCCGCTGCTGATCGAGAACGAGCCGCCCAGGATGCCGACGCGCTCCTCGATCCCGACCAGTCCGAACGAGCCGTTGCGGTTGCGGCTGCCCGGCTGCATGCCGACGCCGTTGTCGCGGATGGTCATGGTGAGCATGTCGGCCTGCTGCTGCAGGGCGATGCGCACCCTGGTCGCGCGCGCATGGCGGGCCACGTTGTTGAGCGACTCCTGCAGGATGCGGAAAAAAGCGGTGGCGCAATGGTCGTCGATGCGGTGCTCGCCGTCGTCGTCGACCAGCTCGCACTCGATGCCGGTGCGGCGCGCGAAGTCGGCCACCTGCCAGTCGACCGCCGCCGACAGCCCCAGGTCGAGCACGTTCGGGCGCAGGTCGTTGATGATCTGGCGCACGCTGCGGATGGTGACGTCGATCTGGCGCACCGTGGCGTCGGCGCGCGCATGCAGGCGCCGGTGGCCGCCGCGCGTGCGGTTGGCGAGGAACTCGGCCTCGATCTTCAGCGCCAGCAGGCTTTGCGCCAGGTCGTCGTGGATCTCGCGTGCGATACGCTTGCGCTCGCCTTCCTTGATCTGTTCGGCGTGCGCGGCCAGCATGCGCAGTTTCTCGTGGCTCGCCTGCAGCTTGGCCTGGCTGGCGCGCAGCTCGCGCGTCATGTCCTCGGCCATGCGCAAGGCGTTGCGGCGCGACGAAGCCAGCGTCTGGAACAGCGCGTACAGCAGGGCGCTGCTGATGCCGGCGGCGAAGGCGGCCAGCCACGGGTAGTACAGGTCGAAGCGCGTGTACAGTGCCGACTTGTCGATGCTGAAATCGGCCCGCCATACGCGGTCGTTGAACTCGATCGGCAGGCTGGCCGCGAACAGGCTGGCGTCGTCCATCGGCAGCACGGGCCTGGGCCGCGCGTCGCTGGCCAGGCTGTCGTACAGGACGGCGCGCGGCGCCGTTTCGCCCGGGTCGAGCGACAATTCGGTCAGGTCGGTCAGCACCAGGCGCACGCCTTCGACCGGGAATTCGTCCAGCACGCCGCTGACCAGCGGCGTGATGCCGAAGCCCAGGCCGGCCGAGCCGACGTAGGCCAGGCGCCGCTGGTCGACCGTACCCGATGGCAGCGCGCCGCGGTACACCGGCAGGCGCAGGCCGAGCGCATTCTGGTTGGCGCCGGCACGCAGCTTGATGCGGGTGCCGGAAGCGCCCATCGCGCCGCTGTCGCGGGCCCGCGCCAGCTCGCGCCGCACCGCGCCGAGCGCCTCGAGATCCAGGCCCAGCTTGTCGTACAGGTCGGACGACAGCGGCTCCATGTAGACCAGCACCGTATAGCTGTCGCGGTCGAACGACGGCAGCAGGGTCGCATGCGGCTGCACGTTATAGCGCGCCAGCCGTTCGTGCAATTCAGCGTTCAGCGCCGGCACGCCGTCGGCGCGCACGGTGCGCGCATAGTTGATGACCACGATGCCGGGGAAGTTGCGCTTGATGTCGAGCTGGTCGACGTACTGGCGGAACTGGACGGCGCTGGTCTCCGGGTTGACGCGGAACAGACCGGCGACCCCGCGCAGCACGTCGCCGTAGCTCTTGATGCGGGTGTCGATATTGTTCTGGGCGGCGCGCGCCATGCCGCGAAAACGCGTTTGCGCATCGCTCTCGATCGCTTCCACCGTGGCGTAGTAGCCGGCCACGCCAAAGGTCAGCGACAGCAGCATCCCGGTGAGGATAGTTGCTGGCGCGAACATTTTGGGAGGGCGGTCTGGCAGCATGCATCGTCCCTTGAACGGGGCGCGGCAACGGGTGCGCCCAATGTCAATACGCTAAGCAATGTCGGGGACGACCGGACCTAGCAGGTATACTAGGTTTTACAATTTTACGACTTCTACGGGTTGTGCGGACCTCGCCCCGCACAGGGGAGAGGCCCGCACGATCGTCAGCACATCAGTTGAAGCTCAGGCCGTTATTGCTGGCATTACTGACCTTCTTGCCCTTCAGGTCGACCGTGAAATGGTCGCTCGGCTTGGCCGAGCCCAGGCCCTTGAAGATGGCGAAGACCTGCTTGAACTGCTGCTGGAACGGCACGTGCACCGGGTTCTGGTCGGACGGCTTGTCGCCCACCTTGAGCATGGCGGCCGGGCTGGCCGGGAAGGCCGACATCAGCAGCTTGTACTGGTTCACGCGCTGCTGGCCCATGTCGCGCAGCGCCAGTTCGCCCGCGTACACGGTGCGGTGGAAGTCGCCGTAGAAATCGTAGGGCGTGAGCGCCGCGAAGTCGTCCAGGCGCAGGCCGGCGGCGCTGGCCAGCTTGTCGGCGCGCGCGGTGGCGTCGAGCCAGTCGGTGGCGAGGGTGGACGCGGCCACGCTCGTGCCGGCCGGCGTGCCGGCGGCGGCGCAGGCGGCGCTCAGCGGCAGCACGCCTGACGCGTCCTTCAGCTGGGCCAGCGTGACCTTGGTCTGCAGCTGCGACAGGATCAGCATCTGCTTGCCGTTCAGGCCCATTGCGGCTTCCTTCATCTCGCACGGCCAGTACTCGTCCATGAAGCGCAGGCGCGACAGCTCGCCGAAGTACTGGTGCGTGTACTCGCCATAGGAACGGGTCTCGAGGATGTCGCGGTCCCAGCGCTTGGCGGCGTCGCCCGCGACCGTACTGCCCTTCAGGTAGTCGTTCTCGACCACGTAGTGCGGGAACAGCTCGGCGAAGCGCGGCACGGTGTTCAGGGGCAGGGTCTGGACGTCGATCGTGTCGAGGTCCTTGTAGGTGACGATCTTGTAGGCCGCGCCATACACCGCCAGCGACGGCGACTGCACGTTGACGAGGTAGTTACCGCCCGTGTCCTGGTGGTCGTTGGTGCCGTTGAAGTGCATGTGGCCGCCGACGTGCAGGCGCAGGCCGGTCGCCGCCACCGCGTTGGCGACGGTGGCATCCGGCACGCGTGCGGTCTGGAAGGCGCCCGACTTGAACACGGCCTTCATGGCGCCGGTCTGGTTGGCGTAGAAGTCCATCGTCGGATAGTGCGAGAAGGCCATCAGCTGCTTGCCCTCGGCCTTGGCGCGCGCCGCCACCGACCTGATGTAATCCATCAGGAACATCTTGTGGGTGATGACCTTGTTCCAGCCGGCGTTGCCGGCGCCGTCATAGCCCTTGAAATCGTTCGGTTTGGCCGGGTCGAACTTCGCGTTCGGCACGAACACATTGGCGTCGATCGACAGCAGCCACAGGCCCTTGACCGGCTCCACCAGGTAGGTGCTGTCGATCATGCTGGTGCACTTGGTGAAGGCCTTGCCCAGCTTCGCTTCGCCAGCCGCCTTGTAGGCGCCGCCCGAACCTTCGAGGCAGATCTCGAACTGGCGGTTCTTCGGCGTGCCCTGCGCCAGCGCTTCGTCATAGCTGTACTTGCCGCCGGTGTACTTGCTGAACGGGGTTTCCCACAGCAGGTCGGCCTTGTTCGGCATGAAGCCGAATTCGGCCATCTTGGTCATCAGGCGTTCGGTGCCTTGCTCCATGACCTGGTCGGTGCAGATGACGGTCGGATCCTTGGCGACGCAGGCGGGATTGCCGGTGGCGAAGATTTTCTGTTCCTTGCCTTCCTTGGTCAGGAAGTCGTTCTTGCCGGCCTCGTTGTCGTCATAGGGCTCGACCGGATCGTGGTTGCCCGGCGCCAGGAAGAAGCGCATGCCCTTGGCCTGGTATTCCTGCATGATCGCGGCGATGCCGTCCACGTTCATCGGCTGGGCGTCGTCGGTATAGTCGCCGGGCAGGGCGACCACGCGGATACCCTTGGCGTAGGCGTCGTCGAGCGCGGCGAAGAAGGCGAAATAATTTTCGTTGAACAGGCGGGTCGAGGTCAGCTGCGCGTACATCGTGCGGATGGTCGCGTTCCTGCCGTCCTTGGTGGGGATGCCGGTGAACTGCGGGTTCTTGAAGTCGCCGTAGACGTTCTGGAAGTGGACGTCGCTCATGAAGGCGACCGGCGTGGAGACCGGCGCCGGCGTCGGGTCCGGGGTTTGCACGGGCGGCGGCGTGGTGGCCACGGGGGTGTCCGGATCGCTCGGGCTGCAGGCGGTGAGAAGCGCAAGCGCGAGGGCGGCGGCGCAGGTGGCGGTCAGGCGGGTCATTCGATACTCCGGTCAACGATAATGGCCGGAAGGATGACAGTCTTGCATGACAGCGTTGTTACAACGGTGAGGCGGTGAGGCGGTAGCGTGGTGGTGAGGTGGGGCGGTGGCGCAGTGATGAGGCGGCGAGGAGAGATGGTTGAGGCGTTGATCAGGTGAGGCGGTGACGAGGCAACGCGTGAAATGTGGCAGCCGCTCGCTTGGATCGCCGGCCCCAAAGACACGTCATTCCCGCGCAGGCGGGAATCCAAGTATCCAGCGTCATCGCTGACATCGAACGTCGTCGTGCGGCCGAAACTTGGGTTCCCGCCTGCGCGGGAACGACGGCGCTTCAGCTGACGAAAGAACAGCGTTGGCGTGTGGCCTGCTTACTTGCCCCAGCTGTCCTTCAGGGTGGTCACGCGATTGAACACGGGCTTGCCCGGCTGCGTATCGACGCGGTCCGCCACGAAGTAGCCGTGGCGCTCGAACTGGAAGCGCTGGTCGGCCTCGGCGTCCTTCAGGCCAGGCTCCAGGTAGGCGGTGATGGTTTCCAGCGCGTTCGGGTTCAGCACCGACTTGAAGTCCTTGCCGCCGGCGTCGGGTTGCGGGTCCAGGAACAGGCGGTCGTACAGGCGTACTTCGGCCTCGAGCGCGCTGGCCGCGCTGACCCAGGTGATGTTGCCCTTGACCTTGTAGTTATCGGCGCCCGGCGTACCCGACTTCGAATCCTCGAAGTACTTCACGTGGACCGCGACGACCTTGCCGTTCTCGTCCTTGTCGAAGCCGGTGCACTCGACCACGTAGCCGTATTTCAGGCGCACGCGGCTGCCCGGCTGGTCGCCCTGCGGCGGCGTGAAGCGGAAGTAGCCCTTGGTCGGCACTTCCATGAAGTCTTCCTGCTCGATCCACAATTCGCGCGTGAACGGGAAGCTGCGCTTGCCCATCTCGGGATGGTGCGGGTGCACCGGCGACGAGCATTCGACCGATTCGCCCTCGGGGAAGTTGTCGACGATGAGCTTCAATGGACGCAGCACGGCGATGGCGCGCGGCGCCTTCGGGTCCAGGTCGTCGCGCAGCGCGCCTTCGAGCGTGCTCATGTCGATCCAGCCGTCGGCTTTCGACACGCCGATGCGCTCGCAGAACAGCTGCAGCGACTCGGGCGTGTAGCCGCGCCGGCGCAGGCCGACGATGGTCGGCATGCGCGGATCGTCCCAGCCGGTCACGACGCCGTCGTCGACCAGCGCGCGCAGCTTGCGCTTGGAGGTGACGACATAGGTCAGGTTCAGGCGCGCGAACTCGTACTGGCGCGGCACCGGCGGCGTGAAGAAGCCGCCTTCGGCCAGCGTCGCCACCAGCCAGTCGTAAAACGGGCGGTGATCCTGGAATTCGAGGGTGCACAGCGAGTGCGTGATGTTCTCGATCGCATCCGAGATCGGGTGCGTGTAGTCGTACATCGGGTAGATGCACCAGTCGTCGCCCGTGCGGTGGTGATGCGCATGGCGGATGCGGTACAGGGCCGGGTCGCGGTTGGTCATGATCGGGGACGACATCGCGTCCTCGCTCATCTTGGCGCGCAGGATGTGCTCGCCGTCCTTGTACTTGCCGGCCTTCATGTCGCGGAACAGCTGCAGCGATTCGTCGGCCGGACGGTCGCGATACGGCGAGTTGGTGCCCACGGTCCCGAAATTGCCACGGTTCTTCGCCATGTCTTCGGCGCTCTGGCTGTCGACGTAGGCGAAGCCCTTCTGGATCAGGTACTCGGCCATCGCGTACAGGCGGTCGAAGTAGTCGCTCGCGTAGTACAGGTGTTCCTGGCCGTCGCGTTCCCACGAGAAGCCGAGCCACTGGACGCTGTCCATGATGGTGTCGACGTACTCCTGGTCTTCCTTTTCGGGATTGGTGTCGTCGAAGCGCAGATGGCAGACACCGGCGTAGTCGCGCGCCAGGCCGAAGTTCAGGCAGATCGACTTGGCGTGGCCGATGTGCAGGTAACCGTTCGGTTCCGGCGGGAAGCGCGTGATCACCGACGGCAGGCCGGCGCGGGTATGGGTGCCTGCGGCCAGGTCGGATTCGACGATGGCACGCACAAAGTTCGACGACGGTGCGTTGCCCGGCGCCGGGGAATTCTTGTCGTTGCTCATGAAAAAGTTCTAGAAGGGTAAGTATCGGGCATTTTACCGTAGACGGAGGCGGCCATGGTCACGGGCGTCATGACAAGCGCTCGCGCCCCGTCTGGCGTTTTCTATAGGATAATCTCGGTTTTACCGATATTGCGGCGCGTCGTGCAGCGTTCCTGGAGAATTTCTGTTGGAAAATTTATATGCCATCCTCGGCGTCGCCCCGAATGCGACCGACGAGGAGATCAAGAAAGTCTACCGCTCGCTGGCCATGCGCTACCACCCGGACCGCAACGACGCGCCGGGGGCGCAGGCGCGGTTCCAGGCCGTCAGCAAGGCGTACGAGATCCTGTCCGACCGCGCCAGGCGGGACGAGTACAACCAGAGCCTCAACCACCGCATCGTGCTCGACGCCGACGCCGAAGCCTACGAGCTGTGGCGCTCGCTGTTCGCGCTCAACGGCGTGCATGTGCACAACTGAGTTGCCGGCGTCCCGATGCCGCCGCACCCATTCAACAGGATAGAACATGAAGAACGTACATCCCGAATTCTCCTTCCAGTCGCGTGAGCTGGAGGGCCAGATCGAGGGCACGCTGGGTGACCCGCCCAACCGCAAGAACTACGACATGATGGTGAACGCGCTGGTGTCCGAATACGCCGACGGCGGTGGCATCGACGACGTCAACATGATGGCGTTCGCCCTGGTCGACAAGATCCGCTTCCTCGACCCGAAAGGGCTGATGCGCGAGGCGGCCGACTACGCCGACGGCGACCCCGCCCGCGTGTTCGCCATGGCCGAGTGCACGGGCGACGAGGGCAAGGCCATGTACGAAGGCATGACCGCCACCTACCCTGAACTGGCGCGCCAGGCCATCATCACCGCCTTCCTGTTCAAGAACCAGAACCGCTGGGTCGACGACGACCAGTCGCTCGAGCAGCTGGGCCGCAACGATGATGGCGACGATGTCGACGAAGACGGCGAAGCAACCGATGACTTCACCGGCCTGTTCGACGAAGGAGACCGCGATGAGCGATAACGTATCCGATTCCGGAAACCAGGCGAACCTGCCCGCCCTGGTCAGCCAGGTCGGCGACCTGGTGCTGGCCGGCTCGCTGGACCACGCCGAGGAAGTGTTCTCGAAGGCGGCCGACGAGCATGGCGACTACGCCGTGGCGCAGGTGCTCACCGACCTGCCGCCGCAAGTGACCGCGCTGCACCTGTCCGGCTTCGACGGCGCCAAGACCTCGCTGGCGACGATGCTGGTGCCGCCCAAGGCCTGGGCCGACAGCCTGGCGTATATCGCCGCCACCTGGCCCGACAACCTGATCGAGGACGATCCCGAGCGGATCGCCGAGAACCTGTTCAACCACGTGCACGGCGTGGTCTACGCCCAGGACGACGAGGAGCGCCGCAATGCACTGCTCGAAGCCGCGTCGGCCACCGACCACGGCGCCACCTTGTTCGCGATCCTGTGGTCGCTCGCGCCGAAAGAGATCCTCGAAGTCGCCGGCGAAATCCTGTCGAAAGGACGCTACGTGAGCGGCCAGACCAGTGCCGACAGCGACATCGTGCCGCTGGCGGTCGACCTGGCCAAGGCCACCGAGGATGGCTGGGAGCGTTCGCTGCTGGAGCTGTTCCCCGAGTTCCGCCACAGCGCCGAAATGGCCGAGATCGAACTGCCCGACGATCCGGACGAGGAGTCCGAATTCATGCAGCGCTCCACCCGCGACCTCCTGCTGCGCCTGCGCAAGCAAGTGCCGTCGATACGCAGCCGGCCTGCGCGCAGCCCGCGCCGCAGCATGGGCACGGATATCTTCTCGTGACCGGAGCGACGCAGAGCATGTTGCCGGCGCTCGTCATCGAACAGCCGCCGCGCCTGATCCGCGCGATCCGGCTGCTGCCCGGCGAAGCCACGCCCGATGAAGCAGCGATCCTGGCCGACGAACTGGCCGGGGTCACCGCGATGGTGGCCGAGAAGTTCACCAACGACCGCACCGCCGAAGGCATCCAGCGCGCACTGCTGCTGACGGTGGGCGGCGTCTCGCTGGGCCTGGAGGCGCTGATCCAGACCGAGGAAGAGGGCGACCTCGACGCGGTCGACATCCTGATCGGGGAGGGCGCCGAACACGCCTTCCAGGCGGGTTTTCGCCTGATCCGCGAGCTGGCCGCGCTGCCCGAGGACAGCCTGGTGAGCGAGTACGACAACGACCCGGTATACGCCCAGCGCCGGCTGAAGGAGCTGTTCGTCGACATCTGCACCGCCGACCCGGGCGAGTCGTGGACCGGCTACGAGCGCTACCTCGGCCAGGTCAGGCAGCGCAAGGAGGTGCAGGCCATCGTCAAGGCGGCCGAGTGGCTGCGCCAGAACCACTACGAAGGCCCGGTCAAGGATCCCGACCTGAACGCCGAAGGCGTGATCGCGATGGCGGTCATTTTCGCGGTCGAGGGCGGCGCGCGCATCACGGCGCGCACCGGCCAGCGCGAGTTCGAGCGCTTCGTGAAAGCGGTGCGCAAGCACCAGCCCGATTTCGAGCAGGGCTGGACCGAGCTGCTGGGCCGTATCCCGCCGGCCCACCAGGCCGTGGTCGCCGAGCGGATCGACATCTACCGCAGGCACTGCACGGTGCTCGAGCAGATCGGGACCCGCGCGACCATCGCCGAACTGATGACCGAGCTGGAAAACTACGCGGGGTCGGAGCTCGACCCGGAATACCCTTGAGCATGCGTCCCGGAGCCTCGGCATGAGCGCGCCGGGCACGCCGGGGGAGGCTGTCGCGCCGGGCGCGCCGGGGGCACGCATCGCCGCCGGCAGCCCGGCGTTCCGGCGCGTCAACCGCGCGATGGCCTTCGGCGGCTTTGCCATCTTCGCCCTGCTGTACTGTGTCCAGCCGCTGATGCCGTTGCTGGGCCACGATTTCCACCTCTCTCCCGCCCGCAGCAGCCTGGTGCTGTCGGTGTCCACCGCCACCCTGGCGCTGGCGCTGCTGGGCTCCTCCAGCGTGGCCGAGCGCTTCGGCCGCAAACCCGTGATGGTCGCCTCGATGATCAGCGGCGCGCTGCTGACCCTGGCCTGCGCCTTCGCTTCCGACTACCAGCATCTGGTGGCGCTGCGCGCGCTGATGGGCTTGATGCTGGGCGGGCTGCCGGCGGTGGCCATGGCCTACCTGAGCGACGAGATCGAGCCGACCTCGCTCGGCCTGTCGATGGGCATGTACATCAGCGGCAGCGCCTTCGGCGGCATGAGCGGCCGGGTGATCGCCGCCTTCATCAGCGATATCGCATCCTGGCGCGTCGCGCTGGGGCTGCTGGGCGCTGCCGGGCTGTACGCGGCCTGGGAATTCGCGCGCAGCCTGCCGCCGTCGCGCCATGGCGGCGCGCGGCCGGCGCGCGGACCGGGCTTCGTCGACGGCCTGCGCATCCACCTGCGCGACCCCGGCCTGCCATGGCTGTTCGTGCTGCCGTTCCTGTTGATGGGGTGTTTCGTGAGCCTGTACAACTACATCGGCTACCGCCTGCTGGCGCCGCCCTTCGGCTTGCGCCAGAGCGCGGTGGGACTGCTGTCGCTATTGTATTTGCTGGGGATCTTCAGCTCGGTGTGGGCTGGCAGGCTGGGCGACCGGCTGGGGCGGCGCAACGTGCTGTGGATGGTGATGGGCCTGATGATCGCGGGGCTCTTGATGACCCTGTTCGATTCGATCGTGGCGGTGGTGCTGGGCGTGGGCGTGGCTACCTTCGC
>Ga0308160_10007436_pt1 | contig 10897 bp, 10 predicted proteins | sample PhyFR1_FD_201036 | JGI IMG/M metagenome (GOLD analysis project Ga0308160, IMG submission 201036) | Phyllosphere microbial communities from UC Gill Tract Community Farm, Albany, California, United States - DLSLF.R1 | ecosystem: Host-associated > Plants > Phyllosphere > Unclassified | place: USA... | reverse complement strand
CGCGGCGACCAGGATCAGGCCGAGGATGCGGACCATCGTCGCACGCCAGGTGGCGCGGTCGATCGGATGGGCGCACAGCTGCGGATTGCGGTGCAGGTGGGTGGCGACCAGCAGGGCGCCGGCGGCCATCACGATCATCACGCTCGAATACACCAGCTGGGCCAGCTGCGAGGCGAACTGGTTGTTGATGGCGGACGCGAACGGCATCAGGCTGGCCCCGGCCAGCGACAGCATGGTGTAGGCGAGCAGCCTGCCGTCGCTGTGGCGCACGTGGCTGTAGAGCCGGTGGTTGCCGGTCCAGAAGATCGCCAGCACGATGAAGCTGACCACCCACGAAAAGAAGGTCGGCGCCAGGGCGCCCAGCGCCGCCGCCAGTTCGGTCTGGGTCGCATGGTGCAGGTGCTCGGGCAGCCGCAGTTCGATCACCAGCAGGGTCATCGCCACGGCGAAGATGCCGTCAACCAGGGCTTCGATGCGGTGCTTGCTCAGGTGCGGCGTACCGCCGGCGGTGGTGTCGTCCATGCGCTGTCCCGAAAATCGATGTTGGCTGGACGTCGATTCTCCCTGCTCGTGCGTCAACATGCAATATGTCGCCGCCGGTTTAGGTAGTGCCGGTTCGCTAATGCTGGTATCGTGATGGCCGTTCCGGTCCATCCATCTTCAGCCATGCCCGCAATGCCACGTCATCGACTCCGCTTCGCCCGCATCACCACCCCCTTGCTGCTGATCGCGCCGGTCGCCGCGCTGGCCCAATCGGTTGCGCCACCCGAGCCTCCGGTGGCCGACAAGCCGGTCAGCAGCGAGACCACGCCGGCCAGGAAGGCGGCGCTCCAGACCGTCGAGGTAAAAGGCGCAGCCGCCAGCTACGATGCGCGCCGCGACGACACCGCCAGCAAGACGGTGCTGAGCGCCGACGAGATCCGCAAATACGGCGACGACAATATCTTCGACGTGCTGAAACGCGCCCCCGGCGTGACCGTCACCGGCAAGACCCTGCGCATGCGCGGCCTGGGCGCCGGGTACACCCAGATCCTGGTCAACGGCGACCGCCCGCCGCCCGGATTCTCGCTGGATGCGCTGACGCCCGACCAGATCGAGCGCATTGAGATCGTGCGCGCGGCCAGCGCCGAATTCTCGATGCAGTCGATCGCCGGCACCATCAACGTGGTGCTGCGCAAGGTGGTCAGCAAGCCGCAGCGCGACCTGCGTCTGAGCCTGATGCGGTCGCAGGAAAGCCGCAACCTGAACGCCGGCGGCACGCTGGGCGAGCGCAAGGGGAATCTATCCTACTTCCTGAACGGCAGCCTGTACGCCGGCGAGAACGCCTACACCAACCGCAGCGCCGATTATTTTTACGCGCCGGACGGCACCCTGGTGCAGGCGCGCGAGACGCCGTATGCAGGCTCGGGCAACTACCGCGGTATCGCGCTGTTCCCGCGCCTGTCGTGGAAGCTCGAGAATGGCGACGAACTGAACCTGTCGGCCGGGCTGCAGGCGACGCGTTCGGCCTGGGGCGGCAACACCTTCAACACCAACCTGGTCGGCACCTTTCCGGATCCGGATTATGTCGAGTACTACCAGAGTTCGCCCACCAGCAGCCGCATGCAGCGGGTCGAGGGCAACTGGGTGGCCAAGCTGGCGGGCGGCAAGCTGGACCTGACCCTGTCGACGGAGCGCAGCCGCAATACCAGCGACGCCTACAACGACCAGTACACCGCCGGACGCGCGCAGCGCTTCCTGCGCGACTGGGACAGCGAGACCAACGGCCGGCGCAGCAGTCTCCGCGGTAAATATACGCGCTCGCTGGGCGAGGGCCATGCGCTGACGACCGGCTTCGATACCAGCGTCCAGACCAGCGACGAGGTGCGCGACCGCAACGAGCTGCGGGAGACGGCCGGCGGCAGCCCGGCTGCGACCCATCTGGTCGAGACCTTCGCGCCGAAGGTCACCCGCCTGGCTACCTGCAGGACGAGTGGAGCATCGACAGGCAGATGTCGCTGTACCTGGGCGGGCGCTGGGAGAGCGTCAGGACCGACAGCGAAGCGTCCGGCCTGGCGCCGACGCGTTCCAACAGCCACGTCCTGAGCCCGGTGGCCCAGGCCCTGTACAAGCTGGCCGGCGCGGACGGCAAGCCCAACGGCCGCCAGCTGCGCCTGGCCCTGACCCGGACTTATAAAGCGCCGACGATCGACCAGCTGACCGCGCGCCGCTACGAATCGGCGCTGAACACCCGTTTCAATGCCGATTCGGCCGGCAATCCGGACCTGCAGCCCGAACTGGCGAAAGGCATCGACCTCACCTACGAGCACTTCCTGCCCCAGGGCGCGATGTTCTCGGCCAGCGCGTCGCGCCGCGACATCACCGATTACATCCGCACCCGGCTCGACCTCGATCCGGGCGGGCGCTGGGTCTACCGTCCGGTCAACGACGGCGATGCGCTGGTGCGCTCGTTCGAGGCCGAACTCAAGCTGCCGGGCAAGCTCCTGATGGAGGCGGCGGCCGCCTTCGACCTGCGTGCGGCGGTCACCCGCAACTGGTCGGACGTGGCCTCGGTGCCGGGTCCCGGCAACCGGCTCGACGCCCAGACCCCGCTGTCGGCCAACCTCGGCGTCGACTGGCGCAAGGGCGACCTGAGCATGGGCGCCAGCCTGGCTTTCCAGCAGGGCGGCTGGGTGCGCATTTCGGAAGCGCAGAGCCAGCACCAGCAGACCCGGCGCGACCTCGACGCCTTTGCGCTGTGGAAGCTGAATCCGCAGTACCAGCTGCGGCTGTCGGTGAACAACCTGCTCGGCATGGACACCCCGTCTGACCGCATCTACGAGGATGCGAGCGGCGTATCGCGCGAGACCGGCCTCAGTCCGGGTTCGCCGCGGGTGGGCCTGAACCTGGAGATGAAACTGTAGTCATTCAGTCCGGCAGCCGCGCATCGTTGCCGACCATGCTCTCCAGGCCTTTCTGGGAGATCGCCGGGCTGAAATAAAAGCCCTGCATCTCGTCGCAGCCGTGGTCGCGCAGGAAGGCCAGCTGTTCGCGCGTTTCGACGCCCTCGGCGATCACCTTCAGCTTCAGGTTATGGCCGAGCGCAATGATGGTGCGCGTGATCACGGCGTCGCCGTCGCCGCCATTGCCGCCTGCGCCGCTGACGTTGCTGAGGAAGGAACGGTCGATCTTGATGTAATCGACCGGGAACTTCTGCAGGTGGCTCAGGCTCGAGTAGCCGGTGCCGAAGTCGTCGATCGAGAGGCGCACGCCCAGGGCTTTCAGGCCGGCCAGCGCCTGCAGCGCGTCCTCGGGATGGTCCATCAGCTGGCTTTCGGTCACCTCCAGTTCCAGGGTGGCCGGGCGCACGCCGTGGCGCTGCAGCGTGGTCGCCAGGCGGTCGACGAACTGGCGCTGGCGCAGCTGGCGCGCCGACAGGTTCACCGAGATCACGAAGTCGTGGATGCCGAGCGCGTCCAGCGCGCGCAGCGCGCCGCAGGCTTCGTCGATCACCCATTCGCCCAGCGGGACGATCAGGCCGGTCTCCTCGGCCACCGGAATGAAGCGTTCCGGCGGCATCAGGCCGTGCTCGGGATGGTGCCAGCGCACCAGCGCCTCGGCGCCGACCACCTTGCCGCTGCGCAGGTCGACCTTGGGCTGGTAACCCAGCCGCAGCTCGCCGTTGCCGATGGCGCGGCCCAGGCTGGCCTCGAGTTGCAGGTGCTGGTGCACCACGCGGTTGAGTTCTTCCGAATAGAACTGGCAGTTGTTCTTGCCGAGGGTCTTGGCGTGGTACATGGCGGCGTCGGCGGCGCGCATGACGCGGTCGACCGTGTCGCCGTCCCTCGGGAACAGGCTGACGCCGATGCTGGCGCCGCTCACGAGTTCCTGGCTGCCGACGTGGATCGGTTGCGCGATCGCGCGCCGGATCCGTTCCATCATCTCGCCGACGTGGGTGACGCTCGGCTGGTCGCGGATCACGACCACGAACTCGTCGCCGCCCATGCGCGCCACGGTATCGTCTTCGCGCACGTTGTCGCGCAGGCGGTCGGCGATCGCGTGCAGGACGGCGTCGCCGGCATCGTGGCCGAAGCTGTCGTTGATGTACTTGAAGTTATCGAGATCGAGGAAGGCCAGCGCGCCGAGGGTGGCGTCATGCACGGCGTCGTCGATCGCGTGGCGCAGCTCTTCCTGCAGCAGGGTGCGGTTGGCCAGGCCGGTCAGCGGATCGTGGTGCGCCAGGTGGTGCAGGCGCCGCTCGTAATGGCGGGCTTCGGTGATGTCGTTGATCACCGCCACGAAGTGCGTGACTTCGTTCTCCATGCTGGCCACGGGGTCGATCCGCAAATCGTTCCAGAATACTTCGCCATTCTTGCGGCGGTTGCGGAGGATCGAGCGTACGCTTTCGCGGCGCTGCAGGGCGTCGTGGATGCGGCGATGCTCGTCGGTATCGCAACCGTCGATGCGCATGAAGCGCGGATCGCGGCCCTTGATCTCGGCCAGGCTATAGCCGGTCAGCTGTTCGAAGGCGGGGTTGACGTACTCGATGCGGTTGTCGTGGCCGTCCCAGCAGGTGATCACGATGGCGTTGACGCTGGAAAAGATGGCGCGCTCGCGCACCCGCAGGTCGAGCTCGGTCTGCTTGCGCGACGAGATGTCGACGCCTGTGCCGAAGATGCACGGCAGGTCGCCCAGGCTGGTGCGGACGCAATGGAACAGGCAGGTCGTGCGTTTGCCGTACTTGCCGACCAGGTCGGCCTCGTGGGTCGTGGGGCCGTCGGCGAAGGTGTCGAGGATCTTCTGCACGACGGCCGGGCGCTCGGCTTCGTCGAAGAAGTACTGGACGTCGGTACGCGGCATCTCCTCGCTGGTGCGTTCGAGGGCCGCTTCGAGGCGGCCGTTCCACAGCAGCAGGTGGCCGCTCTGGTCGATCACGTAGAACACGCAGGGCAGGCCCTCTATGATGTCTTCGACCGCCAGGTCCTGGATCAGCGCGTAGCGTGGCGGCACGATCCCGGTGCGCGGCACCACGATCACGCTGTAGGTGCGCGGGCCGATGCTGTCCAGCGACTGCGGTGCGATCGTGATGCGCACCGGCAACGAGGTGCCGTCGGCGCAGTGCATGCGGCCGCCGGACTCGGTGTCGGCGCGCTCCGCCATCGAGCGGCCGCCGGGACCGTCGAAGGCGAGGATGCGCTCGATCGCCTGGTCCTTGATGTCGCGCGGCGTGAAGCCGGCCAGCTTTTCGCAGGCCTTGTTCCAGGTGGCGATGATGCCGTCCTCGTCGACGACGAAGACGGCCAGCGGCAAGGGTGAGGGGTTCATCTCGGGCTCCTGCTGAGCCGGACTGCGCCCCTCCTGGCTGGAAAGGCAGGCAGTTACGCACCTATCATAGCGCAGTGAAAATGTTCATGATCTCCGCGTCATGGCGTGCGCGACCTTGCCCAGGGTGGGCGCGCCGGGAAGCGCTCAGGGGGCGGGTTCCGCGTAGGGCTGGAGGATGCGTTCGTGCAATTCCGGCTCGCTATCGGCGTACAGCTTGACCACCGTCGAGGTGCGGGTGCCATAGCCCGGGATCTCGATGCACACCGCCGACAGCTGGCGCTCGACCTCGATCGGTACGCCGGTATCGGGCAGGCGCAGGTCGGGTGCGCGCGTGGTATCGGCCAGCATCTCGAAATAGGCTTCCTCGGGCGCGCCCTGCAGCAGCAGGCTGGCGAAGGCCGCCTTGGTGCGCAGGACCTTTGGCCAGGGCGCATCGAGCAGGCCGTTGGAGATGCCGTAGATGCCGGGTTTGAGCGCCTTGCCGTTGCGCGCATCGGCGCCGCCGCGGTTCGAGAACCAATACAGGCCGTCGCGGTCGCCCAGCACCAGGTTGAAGCCGTTGTAGGCGTCGGCCCCCGGGGCGATGCGCGCCAGGTAGGCCGGCGCGTCGAGGTCGCCCTTCAGGTAGTCGGCGACCAGGGCGCCGCGCGTGGGGGCGTCGTCGCGCTGCTCGGCCGGCGCGCGGATATTCGTCAGCGCGGCGAACCGGGGGCCGTGCGGACCGGACCTGGTCACGCCCATCCAGCTGCCGCCGCCCTGCAAATCGCGGCCGGCGATGATGTCGGGGTTGTCGGGCCAGGGGCCGGCCGGGGTCGCGGGGCGGTCGTAGAACTCGTCGCGGTTGGCACAGGCGATCACCGGCACGCCGGGGATCACGCGCCAGGCGAAAACAATCAGGCACATGGGGTCAGGTCCATAAAAACTTCGGCGCGGCGCGGGCCGGCGATGAGGGCGTCCAGGCCCGCATCGCGTGCGGCGGCATCGAGTGCGGCGCCAAAGGCGTCGCCGGCAGACGGGTAGACTTCCATCCAGGTTTGCAGGCCGTCACGGGTCTCGGGACGGCGCTTCAGTTGCGGCGCCACGCCGTGGCGCGCCGCCAGCGCGGCCTGCAGGGCACGCACGCGCGGCTCGAGCGCGGCGCTGTCCTGCTCGCGCACTTTGTAGTAGACGTACAGGTCGATCATGGCCGGGGCGGAAACGGCGGCACCTCAGGCTTCGATCGCGTCGAGCGCGTACGGCAGCGGCAGGAAGGACAGCGCGGTGCCGCCGGCCGAGCCGTGGCGCACCTCGCCGTCGAGCGCCGCCAGCTTGATTTCCACCAGCACGTCGGCGCCGCCGGCGCCGTTCGGCGCGGCGTTCACGATCATGCCGCAGGGCTGGTCCGGGTCGGCGCTCGAAAACACCTCGTCGCCGGCGCGCGCCGCGGCATTGTCCAGCGTGGCCAGCGCCATGCGGCGCTTGAGTTTGCCGAGATACTGGCTGCGGGCGACGATTTCCTGGCCCGGGTAGCAGCCCTTGCGGAAGTTGACGCCGCCGATCAGCTCGAAGTTGACCATCTGCGGCACGAACTGTTCCTGGGTCGGCTGGGTCACCTGCGGCACGCCGGCGTGGATGGCGGCCAGCTGCCAGGCCGCGTTGCCGCCCAGGGCCAGCTGCTCGCGCAGCGCAGGCAGGGCGGCGCCGGCGGTCTCGAACGCGGTCAGCCACAGGTAGCGCGGGCTCTCGAGCGCGTCGCCCAGGCGGATCACGGTGCCGGCCGCGCCTTCCACCTTGGCGTACGGCGTGGCCGGCAGCTCGGGCACGTGGGCGCGCAGCGCGCTTTCGGCCCTGGCGCCGCCGAGGCCGAGCACGGCCAGGCGCTGCGGCTCTTCGGTGGCGTCGCGCAGCTTGGCCTTGGCGCGCAGCACGAACATCGACAGGCGCTTCTGCAGCGGCGCCTGGATCGCGCGCGGCAGCTGCAGATAGACGCCGTCCGCATCCTTCCACATCAGGAAGGTCGCCGTCAGGCGCCCCTTCGGCGTGCAGTAGCCGGCCAGGCGGGCCTCGCCTGGGCCGAGGTGCTCGACGTCGTTGGTCAACTGGTTGTGCAGGAAGGAAGCCGCATCGTCGCCGGCCACGCCGATCAGGCCGAGGTCGGTGACCGGCGCGACGAAGCCGGCGGCCAGGTCGGCCGCTGTCAGGACGCGGCCGAAGTCTTCGATCTGGGTGGCTTCGTCGGGATGGAAGCGGGCGCCGAGCGGCGACAGGTGGTCGATCCAGGGATTCATGCTCATAGGGCTACAATACGCGGGTTATTTGAGACGCTTGTCTACTGTGAATTATTATTGCGGATTACTTACGGTGAATTACTTACGAATAAGGCAGCAGGGCTATATCATTACGGCCTCATTATAGAGATGTCGACAAAATCGCGCCGGGGACGGCGTAAAAACAAACCCTCGAGCATGGCATTCTTAAAAAAACTCATCGTATCGGGCGTGATCGTGTCGGTCGCGGCCGTCGCCGGCTTCCAGTGGTGGGCCGGCCGGCCGCTCACCAGCGCAAGCGCGGGCGCCGCGGTCATTCCGTTTGCGATCGCGCCGGGCAGCGGCGTCGCCGGCGCCGCCCAGCAGATGGCGACGGCCGGCGTGCCCGTCAATACCTTCCTGTTCGGCGTATTGGCGCGCGTGTCCGGCAAGGCCGGCCAGATCAAGGCCGGCAGCTACGAGCTGAAACCCGACACCTCGCCGCGCCGCCTGCTGACCCAACTGGTGCGCGGCGAGTTCGCCCAGGAATCGCTGACCATCATCGAAGGCTGGACCTTCCGCCAGATGCGCCAGACCGTCGATGCCGCGCCCAACCTGAAGCACGACACCGCCAAACTCACCGACCAGGAACTGCTGGCGAAAGTCGCCGGTCCGGATGCGAACTTCGCCGGTCCCGAAGGCCTGTTCTTCCCCGACACCTATCTGTTCGCCAAGAACGCCAGCGACCTGAGCATCTACAAGCAGGCGCACGAGATGATGATGAAGCGCCTGAAGGCTGCCTGGGACAAGCGCGAAGCCGGCCTGCCGTACAAGGAGCCCTACCAGGCGCTGGTGATGGCCTCGCTGGTGGAAAAGGAGACCGGCCAGAAGGGCGAGCGCGCGATGATCGCCGGGGTCTTCGTGAACCGCCTGAAGACCGGCATGCTGCTGCAGACCGACCCGTCGGTCATCTACGGCATGGGCGCCAGATACGACGGCAAGATCCGCAAGAAGGATCTCGAGACCGACACCCCGTACAACACCTACACGCGCGCCGGCCTGCCGCCGACGCCGATCGCGCTGCCGGGCGTGCAGTCGCTGGCGGCGGCGCTGGCGCCGGCCAAGACCGAAGCCCTGTATTTCGTGTCGCGCGGCGACGGCACCAGTCATTTCTCGGTCAACCTGAACGAGCACAACAAGGCGGTCGACCAGTACATCCGCAACGGCGGCGACAAGCGCTCCAATCAATAAGTAAACAAAAGAAGCAATCATGAATGACAACAAGGCGCGTGGGCGTTTCATCACCTTCGAAGGCATCGACGGCGCCGGCAAGTCGACCCACATCGGCTTCGTGACCGCGTATCTCGAACGCGCCGGGAAGACCGTGGTGTCCTCGCGCGAACCGGGCGGCACGCCGCTCGGCGAAAAGCTGCGCGATTTGCTGCTGCACGAAAAGATGCATTTGGAAACCGAGGCGCTGCTGATGTTCGCCAGCCGGCGCGAACACATCGCGCAAGTGATCGAGCCGGCGCTGGCGCGCGGGGAGTGGGTCCTGTCCGACCGCTTTACGGATGCCAGCTTCGCCTACCAGGGCGGCGGCCGCGGCATGGACCGCACCAAGATGGAGCAGCTGGAGCAGTGGGTGCATCCGCACCTGCAGCCCGACCTGACCCTGCTGTTCGACGTGCCGCTCGACGTGGCGCGGGCGCGCCTGGACGCGACCCGCACGCTGGACAAGTTCGAGCAGGAGCAAGCCGACTTTTTTGCGCGCTGCCGCAATGAATACCTGCGTCGCGCTGCGGCGTGCCCGGACCGCATCGTGGTGATCGACTCGACCCGGTCGATCGACGCCGTCCGTGAAGCGCTGCTGTTGGCGCTGGAGAAACTGGTTTGAGTGGAATGATCTATCCGTGGCAGGACGCCGCCTGGGACCAGTTGCAGCAGATGCGCGCGCGCCTGCCGCATGCGATCCTGTTCTACGGCCCGGCCGGTATCGGCAAGGCTGATTTCCTGGAAGCCTTTGCCCAGGCCCTGTTGTGCGAAAACGTGCGTCCCGATGGGCGCGCCTGCACGACCTGCGCGTCCTGCGGGTGGTTCGCCCAGGGCAACCATCCCGATTACCGCCGCGTGCGCCCGGAAGCGCTGGAAGACGAGGTGCCGGCTGCCGAGGGCGACGATGGCGCGACCGGCGACGGCGACAGGAAGTCGAAATCCTCGAAAACCGCATCGAAGGACATCAAGATCGAGCAGGTGCGCGCCCTGGCCGATTTCATGAACATCTCGACCCACCGCCAGGGCTTGCGGGTGGTGGTGCTGTATCCGGCCGAGGCGCTCAACATGCCGGCCAGCAATGCACTGTTGAAAACGCTGGAAGAACCGCCGCCGGGCACCGTGTTCCTGCTGGCGTCGAATGGCCTCGACCGGCTGCTGCCGACGATCCTGTCGCGCTGCCGCAAGTTCGCGCTGCCGACACCGGACCATGCGACGGCGCTGGCCTGGCTGCAGGCGCAGGGCGTGACCGATGCCGACGGCTGGCTGCGCGAACAGGGCGGGGCGCCGCTGGCGGCCCTGGCCCAGGCCGAGAACGGCAGCCGCGAGGAACTCGACACCCTGCTGCAGATCCTGGCGCAACCCAGCGTCGATGCCGCGTTGCGCGCCGCCGACAAGCTCAGCAAGGCACCGCTGGCGAATCTTGTGGCATGGCAGCAGCGCTGGCTTTATGACGTGTTTTCGTACAAGCTCTCCGGCGCGATCCGTTATTATCCGCGTTACCAGCGCGAACTCGCGGCGCTGGCCGGCCAGGTGTCGACGCCGAAGCTGCTGCGCGCGATCAAGTCCGCCAACGAACGCCGCGCAGTGGCCGACCACCCGCTGTCGCCGAAACTGTTTGTGGAAGATATGTTGCTTGACTACACTGCCTGCTGCAGCTGAATCCCCGGCTGCGCTGAACCGATGAAAGGAATCCGATGAGCGGCTTGACCGTGGACCCGAACGCCGCGCAGGCACCGCGCCCGTCCGTGCTGTCGCTGGCCATCAAGGAAAAGGCCTACATGCCTTTCCTGAAGAACGGCGGCATGTTCGTGCCGACGACCAAGCCCTACAAGATCGGCGACGAGATCTACCTGATCCTGTCGCTGATGGACGATCCGAACAAATATCCGATCGCCGGCAAGGTGGCCTGGATCACGCCGGCGGGCGCCAACAACAACAAGGCGCAGGGCATCGGCGTGCATTTCCCGGCCGACGAAACCGGCCAGCGCGCCAAGCTGCGCATCGAAGAAATCCTGGGTGCCGCGCTGCGCTCATCGCGCGCCACCCACACGCTTTAATTCCAACGTTCTTTCCTTTATGCCGTCCTACGTTCACCG
>Ga0308160_10007435_pt1 | contig 10898 bp, 14 predicted proteins | sample PhyFR1_FD_201036 | JGI IMG/M metagenome (GOLD analysis project Ga0308160, IMG submission 201036) | Phyllosphere microbial communities from UC Gill Tract Community Farm, Albany, California, United States - DLSLF.R1 | ecosystem: Host-associated > Plants > Phyllosphere > Unclassified | place: USA... | reverse complement strand
AAAGGTACCACCAGGAGCTCGTATCTGTGATAGCTCAGCATAGGAATGCAGCCGTTACGAATTGTACGCAGAAATGCATACACCAAGAGATACAATCTGATGAGATGGTACAACATTGAACGTAGAGGTGAATACAACTCTATATCGGTACAGTCTCTTTGATCTCCACCAACCCGCCCAATCCCGGCGCCAGCGCCAGTACCTCCCCACTCCCCTTTGGACTCCTCAACGCCCTCAACCCCTTTTCCGTCAAAACCTCACACATTTTCCCATTTGTTATATCCCTCACTTCCACATGTCCAGTCCCCTCTTCAAAGAGGAGTAGGCACGGTGCTTTGTATACCGAGTATGTTGGAGCTAGATTCCATCTCATATACAGCCCATTCCTTGATATTTCCCCGACTATTTATTAGTCATTGTCAAGATGGGGGAGAGGGACATACATTTAGTAACGAAACAAGCGCCCCATTGGTATACCAGTAAAAACTCATTCTCACTCGTCTGATACATCCCCAATGGCTTTACTTTCGTCGAATCCATCATTCGCCTCAAGACTGGGGAATGTAAATCACCAGGAAAGGTGGGGATGGTATTGGAAGATGGTGAGCCTGGTTCGGCGATTATTATCGATTTATCAGTAACGATAGCTACTGTTTGTTTGAAGAATGAGATTTCAGTAGCGATGCCTGGGATTGTCGTTGTTGCGAAATGCCGGAATCCATTGTTGGTATCATAAACCACTAGGGGTTCGTAGTATGATAGTATCGTAGAATTGTTGGTCAATGCAGCGTAGGCCACTATTTATCAGCTTTATCAAACGATGAGGTGATTGATATACCCATCAGACGGTCTTTGGTATACCCGATCCTGACGAACGAAACATTATGATCTGCCGGACTCATCTTGACAGCTTGCAATTTCCCAACCATGAGCCATGTAGAAGTATCCGAAGTAGGAATCATTTCATTCAAGTTGAAAGCAGCAAGTTTTCCACCTTGGACCACCAGAACCCACCCAAAATCGGCAACGACAGCCATCGAAGATATAGGTGGACCGGGTAATCTGACTAATTCTCGGATCGCTACTTGTCAGCATCATATGGATTCATTTGGAGAGGGGACGTACAGGTAGAATCATGCCTCCATCCTACCCAGACTGAAGTTCCCGATGCTATTGCTATCGTCTCTCGACCTCGCCACGTAAATAGTTCAGCTGCCGATATCGGTGATCGAACCGCAGGAGGAGCTTTAATAGGATGCATCGCAAACAGCTGCAATGAGCACACCCTTCTCGTTATAGCGGCGGTGGAAGACGTACCTTATTACTCTCCAGGTCGAAATGTCGGATTGTCTTGGCCCCATTGATCTTTTCGCGCCATGTATTCCTAGCGGATTGTGTCCTACATGTTAGTCCGGGCAATATGTGCATGGAATGGCTTACGCTGTACATAGCGTATACGTCCTCGCGTTGGGACCTCCAGATGTGGAGATTGTGAATGGGTACATTAACCTTTCTGGCTCATTGCCGTCGGAGCTACTCGTCAGCAGTCGTTCGAGGGCCACACATACGAGACACCATTCGATCTCCAGCGTGTTGCAAGATTATCGTGTCTCCTCTCGGGCTGTCCTTCTGCAGTTACGACATGTAGGAAATCAAGGTGTATTGGCTAATATCAGCTTTTTATCCGCTGTAAAGACATACTCTTGAAACCACTACTAATCTCCCCTGCTCTTCATCCCTCGTTAACAACATGTAGTTATCCAGCAATATCATCCTCAAATCTTGCCTATTTGTCAATATCGTACGGTAGGAGAAACGTACCATCCATGCCAATTCGTTTCACTTCGTATACGCCTAAACACATATCCCTCATGAACCAATGTCCTTTTCCCATCGCTGATATCAAGTTCTATAATTTCTCCTCTTTTAAACAAGAGTTTTTCGGCAACATTCCATAATTTGATTTTCGATTCTGCACTTTCAATCCCAGGCTATCCATGAGCACCATCAACAAAACAACAAGGGTACATACCTGAGAACCTTTAATAATCCTCGATATCGAATCTGTCAGTGCTGGGATCCCTTCATGATCCGGATGATCTAGGGGAGTAGATTGTAATGCGGTAGTGAGCTGAAGCATGATTCTAGGTAATCTCGTCATTGGTCGAGATAGGAGAACGAACTATCCTCAGTTTGGACTAGGGGTAGGGGACTTACCACATCTCTACGCTGAGTAAGTTCGGCATTGTTCCGGTCGCTTAGGAATGATCGAAATTTGGGATTCTGGTCTCGTTCACGCTTCACTCTTGCGTCTGAGAATGGGTAGTTCTTCATGTACTAACGAGTCAGTTTCTGAGGACTATCGATAGTTCGGACGTACCTTTTCATACAGCTCGGCCATCTCAAAGAACCCGGTCAACAGTATATCAGCCGCCGAAGTGAGCTATCATCAGCCCCGCATCCTTATCAAGAAGGGAGACGTACCAGTGGCCACTCCTGCCTCTGTCTTTCCAGCAATCGATCCAACATCCTCGTATGCCCCTCAGCAAGTGCTTGCGTCGTACTGAAAACCTCCCTGACGAAAGCCTCCAGCCTCCCTTCAGGACTGATAACAGCGGGAGACTGCGTCCGTAGCGGAGCAATGAAATCATCACAAAGCATTTTCAGATCCTTGACATATTCCATTTCACCGTTGATGACCTCGAACCATAATCCTTGACGTTGAGTCTCCTGTTTACCCAACGAAGGGATCATGGAGCGATCAACAAATTCATGCCATTGGGATGAATCTTGTGATCGATGTCCTGCTTCTGAAGGTGGATTGGGTCTGGGTCTAGCGGCGCGATGGGAAGTATGTCGAGAAAAGGAGGAATGGTAGGCTAGTAACATGTCGTATGATTCTGCTGGATGTAATATCGGTCTATCGGGATCCTAGAATCAGCTTCCATAGCGTAGTCTGCACTTTGACTCACATGAGGGGGATCACGAGTGACAACAGGTGAAAGGGGTCCTTGTAGCAGACTAGATGCTGCACCAGGTGATCTCGGCTCTCCTTCCCTAGATGTCGAATGCCCTAACGCAGAAGTCCCTACAACGCTAGGATCAATCCACGAATAAGCATCCGGTTCCGGTTCTTCATCCTCACTCCCTTCTTCCCATTCATATCCATCAACAGACCTTCTTCCGGGACTAGCACTCGGGCCTGTTGTCGGGGTGGAGGTGGAGGTAGAAGCTACAGCCTGTTCAACATAAGGGTCTCCAGCTACTAGATCATTCTCCTTCTTGGATGACGATGATGATGAGAACAGAATTGATTTCCGTCGACCAGCGACTGAAGTAGATTTCCATGGTTTCAGTCGGTCAAAGACTCGTGACCGGGACGAAGAGGTGGAGGCGGAAGGTTCCAATCCAGGTCTGGACGGGCTATCGTGATCATGCATTCTGGAGCCATTGCCATTGCCGTTGATTCGGTCTCGGGGCGGAGGTATCGTACCAGCCGAAGAGGATGATAGCATGCTTTGCTATCAGTACACGATGGACCGGAATAATGGTAATGATAAACGACAATTGATGATCAAGCGGCGCGTCATCAGATCAATTTAAGCATCTTTTGCTGATGAAACCAGCTACTAAGTTTGCACTGCAAATCAACCAGGGAGTTTCGTACACCGCTCCTAGCCTAGCACAGCACAGGTATCATCAAGCTGTTTTCGAGAACGATACATAGGGCTATGAGCGATTTGATACAGTTTAGAGTGTACGTCCGTTTCACTGCTTTGTGCCTGGCTGATTCCAGGACTGGCACAGTCCAGGGGGTTAGTTTCCGGTATGCTACTCAGAAAGAGTAAGCCTATTCCATACTAGGTAGAGGTAGAAGGTATTTGCAATGGACAGATCTGTGCTTGGCTAGGAAAATGATCAGGCGGAAGGATCGGAGCTGACAGTCAGAGGAAACAAGCTAGGACTGAAGGGATGGGTCCGTAATAATCCCGATGAAAGTGTAGAAGGAGCAGCAACAGGGTCAACATCCAAGTTAGATGAATTGTACGTCCACTTTAAAACTAGCCGGAAGGAGGGGAGGGACTAACTCGACAGCCGAGCATTCTTATCAAAAGGCCCTTCTGCTGCTAAAGTCGATAATGTAGAATACATCAAGGACGTCAAGGGCGCTAGTGAGGCTGAGATTCAAGAGGTCATAGGCAAGGTTGGGAACTTTGAAGTCAGGTAGAGCTACTATACATGCATTAAATCATCATAAGGTGGTTGAGGAGGGCGGTCCGATAATCCCGATGGAGGGCCGATGCCGTCTTGAGCGGATTTATTGGGTGTTTGACCATGAACAACACTTGTTCGGCCTCCCCTGTCCAGATATCTACTCTATCCTTCGCACCCTCTTAGTGTACCTTACCTCCTTCGAATCGTCGACTACTGGATTCCCCAGTATATAAATCAATCATTCCAAGAACAATATACCTTACCCCCTGCCCTATCCCTAGATTAGATTTGGCGGTAATTCCATTAACCGGCCGGACCGACCATTCATTTCCGACTCGACACATTTACGAGTACTCGAATCCGGACTTGCTTTCATCCACCAGCAACAAATCAACAATGGCATCGCAAAGTACAAGACCCCTCCTAAAAGCTCCAGGAAGATGTCGCCGCTGTCAACGTACATACATCTCTTCATCCCGGTTCTACCCTCAACCACCACTTGATCCGCATCGCCGCCTCGCCTCCACGACAACGGCTACGACAAAGAATGATTGGTTAAAACTTGATTGGCTTAAACCGTCTTTCTTGAGGTCGGAGAGTGATACGGGTGGTAAAGCACTTATGTTTGCTGGACTCGTAAGTAACCCCTAATAAATAGGGGGTGAGCTGATGGGAAGGGATCATATCCACATACTCCTTCTTCACCTACCCCATCATCTATTCATATTTGGGAACAAGCTTCGGAAGCGCTATTAATGGATGATCCAGTACTTGGGTACGAGACGAGAGGGATGGAGGAGTTCGCAGGTGGAATAGCAGGGGGGAAGGGTATGAGAGGGTGGATGAGAGGTTGGGTAGAGGGACGGACACTTGTATGTTGGTTGTCGAATTTAGAAGGGGAGAGCTGATGGGTAGGACGAGTTAATGGCTCGATCGGACGTTACTGCTGCTTTTATCCTCACTTCCTCTATCGCCATTCTCGCTAGTGCACAGGAACTATCAGGCCACACATCGCTTTTACCACCCGGAACGACACACCTAGCAGGGCATGGATTCATAGGTACTCTAACTTCACTGGTAGCCTCAAGTCAACTAGATCTCCCAACAGCAGTCAGGCTAGCTGTAAGTCACTGCGCCCTCACATATACTGAATACTGATTAATAGCGTATATACGCATCCCTCCCCCCAAACCCTCCAGGGGTGGAACCGAAAACATTCGCAACTACTGTCCTATCAGCTCGACAATTCCATTCATTAGCCACCCCACCCGAGGAAGTTCCATTACCAGATGAAGAACCGGATTACGGTCGAAAAAGGTCAATGCAGTTGATCCTCGATGAGATTCATGCTTTGCAAAAGGAATGGGAGAGTCAAGGGACGGGCGAATGGGCAGAGGCTAGTATTATCAATTCTAGTAAGGTTCTGGTCGTCACTGTAAGTCTTTACTAGATTGAAGTAGAAGAGGGGCTGATGATAGGGAACACAAGCTGCTGTAGGGCTTGTGGTGGAGCAATTGCAGGGATTGAACCTTGCTACTCCTGTACTTGATGTTCATATGCCGTGCGTATTCTTCAATCGGGGACGGATCAAGCTGATCCCAGATGCCCTTATAATACGAAGTTAATGAGTCATGCCGAACCCGACTTGAAGCGGTTTATCGATAATACCAAATTTCGACCCGCGAACCCAGATCTAACAATCATAGACCCAGTGTCCACCGGAACTGTAAGTCATCCGTACTCTCTTCCTTCGTTCCTACATGATATTGATGAGTAGATGTCAGACCCCTCATCAGCCCTCCTATCAAGTCTAAGTCATCAGCTGAGATGGCATAAAACCCTCTCCAGACTCGCTCAACCACCCACTCCGGAAGTAGGGACCTTCCTCGCTGTGGGAAAAGGCGCAAAAGGTCTAGGCGTCATGTTGAGGGGTGAAATCAATAAACGCCCCGATCGAGGATTGGTAACAGTTCAGGATTTCGGAGTGGGTGAAGTAGGAGTGGGGAGAAGTTCCAGGCCGAGGGCTAGGACGCAGAGCATGAGGCTGTCATTGTGATTGAGCATGTGCATTTCTAGTTGTACAACAATGACGATGTAATGTCTATTTCCCCAAGACCGCTTCTCTGTCCATGACCTTTTGATCTAATTTTATCAGAATGACCGTTCGTTGTGGGAACTGGTCAGTTCCAACTGTGTGGGCTGTGACTCTTGCGGGCTATTATCAGCTCTATTTTGATTGATGACCTACAAGTCCAAGACCGTCCATTACTCCCTCAACGAGACCTGCTGTATACGCTTCAACGGAGAGCTGGGACATATCTTTAGGTATTGAGATATGTTGTGTCAAGGGCGGTTGATTCAGTGTCAACATGTCTTTTCGTCAGTCCTCTTTCTTCGCGTTCTTCTTTATCTCTCCATACGAGGAGCCATGGACGAGTAAGGGGAGACTCACATTCGTCTTCACCTTCTACACTCCTCTCGAGACCGTCTGCTGGTTTACCGAATATGTACTTGTATACCTGAGTATGGACGAATTGGAGTGCTGGGATCAAGCGGTGTTCTCTCTTTGGTTCCTATTTATCAGTTTAGTACTTCAGATATGTGGAGGATGAGATGATAGAAAGTTGCCAGGGTGCAGATTGAGATACGGGGGAGATACTTACCTTTGTGCCGGATGCTTGAGTATTGCGTAGGAGTAATAATGAAAGTATTCTTGATCCTGCTTCGTATCCTAAACTCGATAATCTAATATCAGCACCCTCCCATAGATTTCGGCACCGTCAGACCGAGGACACGATGGAAAAGTGGACTCACCTCTTCTCCAAGTCCGTCACACTATCGACCCGACTCTGGGAATACGAAACGATCTCTCCAAACATAAAAGCCCAAGCTCCAGCACTGACTTCACTACCTTTACTCCTATTCAACGGTCTATCCAATATGCCTCCATGTTGCTGTGATGCGAAGAGTTGTTGATGTAATGATGATTGCCTATTTACATGTACATTTTGAGTTGAGGTTGAAGATGGGAGTGTGGAATCTCGCTTTGATGATCCCGAGATTGATTGTTGTTGTATGGAAGACGTTGATGGGACCCGTGATGAGGGCGGTGGTGTTGAGGATGAGGTAAAGTAGGGGAATGATTGGGCCATCTTGGATATCAGTATGTGGTAGAGAGTGGTTCGCGTCTTGTCTGCTCAAGGACATTCTCTGTGCCTGAATCTACTTGAGATATAGTTCATAGGGGTATACTATACCGACTTGATACATCATTCCTACTTTATTGACAACGGTTGACCTTGTACAACGATCATAATATACACATATACCTCGTGAGGTCATGATCATGATTCCCCGCCCCGCCTGAGTCCAGCGAAAAACGACTCGATATCCTCCTTTCGAACAGTCTCGCCATTAGCCACATGACCCCTTAACATCCCCATTAATCGTTCCCTATCATTAGCCCCTCTCCCACTAACCTGTGAAAAGATGAGGGAGGACTCACTTCATATTCTGATACCCATGCAAAGCTTCAATAGCTTGTACACGGGGTAAACCCTCCATAATTCGATTCGTCACTTGATCTAACGTTTCTTCTACCTCGTCAGCCAGCCAAGTGGAGTTGCAAGGGAGTTTACCTTCATCGTCGTCCTGAGGGGGCTCGTAGATCTCTTTGTCTACAAGGTCAAAAGGGAGTGATGCGATGATTTCCGCCTAATATCAGCGATGCTTACGGACTTGAGATGGGGGACTTACGTCGAGGGTACTTGCTAGTTTCTCGCGGACCCCTTCTGCTAGGAAGATATCCCCCTTTCCGTTGGCTCTTATAGAAGACGTTGTTGGTTCGCTGGGTATCGTTTCGATCCGGCCATCTTCTTGTGGTAAATCTGCTCTGGTGACTGCGCTCGACTCCGAAAGCGGGTTTGTCTGGTCCTTCTCTTCCTGATCATCTAGCTTCACTCGCTTGTTCTCTTCGTCTATCTCTTCCTCCCTCTCCCTCTTTGCCCCCGTATCGTTCGCCTTACCCTCCAGTTCGACCTCAGGCCGACCAACAACCTTGAATCCATCGCCATCAGGCTCAATAATCATCCATCCCTCCTCTCCGCCCTTGTCTTTCAGATAATCATTCCCTTTGACACAGGCCGAGCAGATGAGCCCATCATAGCTATCCGAGGGAATCAAGACCCTAGTCTCATCATCCTCTTCATCTCCTTCTGGCTGTTCTCCAGAACGTAGATTAAGGCATGTCTCGTGGTACCAATCCTACCATCAGCGTCTATCAAATTAGACGGGACATACCTCACAGGCGATACATTGTATCATTGCCTCTGTTTCTGTTTCTGGATCATACGTCCTTCCGCATCTACAGAATTCACCTTTGAAATTATGCGTGTATTTGTTGTCTTCATTATCGAGTTGGGGTTGTTGATCAGGCGGAGTTATCTTGCATCGTTTACTAGTCGGACTGGCCATTGAAGTTGTCGGGCAGTCGCATCGGAATGATCTTTTTGTCCATAATTCCACTAATTGGTGTTCTATCCATCAATACCGTACGTCAGAAAGTTAGGAAAAGACCCACCCGCATGACACGAGATGGAACATCCATAACAGACACCCTTTTCCCCGCAATCAATACATGACCATATAGATTGCCTCAGGTACCCTTTTGAATAGGTACATTCATCAAAACTGTAGGGTAATACCTCCCTTGCCTCTTCTGCTAAAGCATCCGAGGTATCAATGAGTGATTGTATTGATACCTCTCCTTCTGAGTTTGTTGTGAGTCCGGTATCCAAGTATGAGAACTTTGTAGCCATCGCTCAGTTGTGTAGACTACTCACTATTGACTATGCACGACGCGTCTGGCCCCCGCTCAAGTGTCGGAATTGTTACCGGCGAAAACCGAGGGACGGAATCAAATTCTGACTGGCGGGAGCCGTTACTTTTGCCGACGTAGTAGAGTAGCAGCAGTAGGTTCATTACACACAACTATATTACCAACAATCACTAATTAGGTGAACACACGCCACCATGTTACGAACGATACAGCGTCGTCTACCTCTCGCCACCCTCTCGCGAACACCACGCACACTCTCCGCCTTCCCTTCCAGATGTATCGCAAAGAGGACATATGCCTCGGAAACGTCGATCCCTCCTAGTCCTAATGATGATTTCGCATCTGGAGGTAACGCCTACTATGCCGAGGAGTATGTCCCCTATCTGTACCCGTGGACAATGGCTAACAGACAGGATGTACAAGAGTTGGAAGCAGGATCCTAAGTCCGTCCACATCTCTTGGGCGGCGTATTTCGGTGGTTTAGACAAGGGTATGCAATCAAAGGATGCTTTCAGCCCACCTCCAAGCCTATCCGGATCCATGCCAGTCCCAGCCGATGGTAGTCCTCAACTAGCTGTCGAAGGAGACAAGGATGTCACCGATTACTTGAAGGTACGCCACACAACACTATCGCATTGTATAAATAGCTGACATAAAGGTCCAACTTCTTGTCCGAGCATACCAAGTCCGTGGTCACCATATCGCCAACCTCGACCCTCTACGTATCCTCAGCGCCGACCTCGACTCCAAAGTCCCACCAGAGCTAAAGTTGGATTACTATGGATGGACCGAGGCGGATTTGAGCAAAGAGTTCAAGCTCAGTACTGCTATCCTACCCAGGTTCCAGGGAACCGTTCCCGGAGACAAGATGACTCTTGGAGAGATCATCAACGAGCTCAAGACCATGTACTGTAAGCTCCAGTCTCACGTACACTCGGGCCAAGCTGACTCGTAGGCCACCACATTGGTGTACAATATGTCCACATTGCCGACCGAGAACAGTGTGATTGGATCCGTGAACGAGTCGAGATCCCATCGCAGTGGAAATACACCACCGAAGAAAAGAGGATGATCTTGGACCGAACCATGTGGTCTGAACTTTTCGAAAAGTTCATCGCTTCCAAATACCCCAACGAAAAGCGATTCGGTCTTGAAGGTTGTGAATCCCTCGTTCCCGGTATGAAGGCCTTGATTGATCGATCTGTTGATGCTGGTGTCAAATCGATCGTCATGGGTATGCCTCATCGTGGACGATTGAACGTTCTCGGAAACGTTATTCGTAAACCCATCGAGGCGATCTTGAACGAATTCGCTGGACCTAAAGATGCCGATGATTCTGGAGGTGGTGATGTCAAGTACCACTTGGGAGCCAACTATGTCCGACCTACTCCTTCCGGTAAAAAAGTCTCGCTATCCCTCGTTGCCAACCCCTCCCATCTAGAAGCCGAAGACCCCGTTGTTCTCGGTAAGACCCGAGCGATCCAGCATTTCGAAGGTGACGAAGACACCCATACTTCCGCCATGGGTGTATTGTTGCACGGTGATGCTGCTTTCGCCGGTCAAGGTGTCGTTTACGAGACTATGGGAATGCAGAACCTTCCTCAATACGGTACTGGTGGAACTATTCATTTGATCGTCAACAATCAAATTGGTTTCACTACCGATCCACGATTCGCTCGATCCACTCCTTACCCCTCCGATATCGCCAAGTCGATCGATGCTCCCATCTTCCACGTCAACGGTGACGATGTCGAGGCTGTCAACTATGTTTGTTGTCTTGCTGCCGACTGGCGAGCCAAGTTCAAGAAGGATGTCGTTATCGATATCGTCTGTTACCGACGATACG
>Ga0308160_10007434_pt1 | contig 10899 bp, 7 predicted proteins | sample PhyFR1_FD_201036 | JGI IMG/M metagenome (GOLD analysis project Ga0308160, IMG submission 201036) | Phyllosphere microbial communities from UC Gill Tract Community Farm, Albany, California, United States - DLSLF.R1 | ecosystem: Host-associated > Plants > Phyllosphere > Unclassified | place: USA... | reverse complement strand
GCTGCAGCTGACGCCGCCGCGCGGCCCGCATGGCGTCTGGCGCGCGGCCTCGGCCGACCGCAGGCATCCGATGAACCGGCTCGACCTGGTGCTGAACGCCTACGACGGCAGCGTGCTGTACCGGGCCGGCTGGGCGCGCCAGACCGCCTTCGGCAAGGCCACCGCGGTCGGCATTCCCTTCCACCGCGGCGAGCTGGGCGTCTGGAACCAGGCGCTGCTGTTCGTGTTCGCGGCCGGGGTGCTGTTTTCGCTGGTGTCGGGCTGGGTGATGTTCTTCAAGCGGCGCCGTGCCGGCCAGCTGGGACTGCCCAAGCTCGTGCCGGGCGCCTGGCGCTCGGCGCCACCACTGGCGCTGCTGCTGGGGATCGCGCTGTGCGCGCTGATGCCGCTGCTGGCCTTGAGCACGGCGCTACTGGTACTGGTCGAACTGGCGCTGGGGCGAATGCGGACGCAGGCGGCTTGACGGCGCCTGCGGGTAAGTCTAGGAATTGCGCGGCTGCTGGCGCCGTTCGCGCTGGCGCCTGGACCCGGGATGCCTGACCGTGCGCAGCAGGATGTCGGCCGGCACGTCGCAGCTGGCGAGGTAGCCCAGGGCAAACTTGAGCCCGCGCGTCTCGGCCAGGAACAGCGCGTATTCCACCGTCATGCCGGTTTCCTCGTCGATTCTTCGTTGGGACATGGTTTTACCTGCGACTTCATGGGTTCACAGCGGCGCCATTCTCGGATGGGGCCGTCTTGTTGTCGATTTTATATCGTCCGGGCGTAGATGGGGCCAGCAAGTGTGTTAACAAGTGTTACAGCCGGACTCGGGTGTGGTGAAGCGCCCACACCGGCCGCGCCGGACCGGTGTGGTTTGCCGCCGCTCTGGCGCGGCGGGCGGGGAGAGATGCGTTCAGCCGCGCTGCTTGCGGCGCATCGCGAGCAGGCCGGACATGCACAGCGCCACCAGCGCCATGCTCGACGGTTCCGGCACTTCCGCGGTGATCGCGAAGGTGTCGCCGGCGCGCAGGCCGGCGGTGTTCAAGAGCCAGTCGGTGGCGCCGCTTTCGGCCAGCGGATTACCGAAGTGGAACTCGGCCCATTCCGGCGTGTTGAAACCGATGCTGACGGCGTCGGCGCCGCCGTTCACGCTGCCGAGGCTGCCGAAGGTCGGCGTCACGCTGCCGGCCCGGGCAAACGTGATGCCTTCCAGGCCGAAGTTGAAGCGGCTGAGGGCGTCGCCGCTCAGGTTGGCGACGATGGCGTTCAGGCTCAGCGGGCCGAGCAGGTCGCCGTCCTCGACGCGGAACACCAACCGCGTGCCTGAAAAATCTTCCAGGTCGAGGTTGAAGGCGGCGATGCCGGCGCTGCTGTAGTCGGTCACGGTGTTGCTGCCGGTGCTGCCCACCAGCACGGCGGCCTGGCTGGCGCCGGAGAGCGCCAGCGCGGCGGCGAGGATCAGGGATTTGGCAAAGTTCATGGTGACTCCTGGATCAGAGCGGGCCGAGCGCCCACGGACCCGAGATCGCGAAGGTGATGCCCGGGGTCTGGATGTTGACGAACAGGTAGCGGCCGGTGGGGTCGAAGCAGCAGCCGGCGAATTCGTTGCCGCGGTGGTCGCCCGCCAGCGCCGTGCGCTTGCCGGCCTGTTGCAACTGCGCGCTGCTCAGCTGCACATTGTTCTTGGCAAAGATGTAGGCGTCGCCGCCGCCGGTGATGCCCATCAGGCGCTGGCCGAAGCCGAAGCTGTCGGTGGTGGCGGAGGAGGCATCCTCGCAGATCAGGATCGCGTTGCGCGGGCTCACGCACAGGTTGTCGCCCATGTTGCCGACCGTGGTGTTCGGGCTCGCGTAGATGCACAGCATGGTTTGCGACGCCAGGTCGAGTTCCCAGATCGCGCCTCGCGAGACCGGGCCGCCCGAGGTATCCATCACGTATAGCTTGCCCTGCGCGAAAAAGATGCCTTCGCCGCGGTTCATGCGCAGGCCGCCCTGCTGCCAGCCCTGCACGAAGGGGCCGGCGGCGCCGGTGATGGTGGTGCCCGACGGGCCGGTGGCGTTGCCGCGGTCCTGGTCCGGGTTGGCGATGGTGACCCAGTCGAGTTCGTAGCGATCGCCGACCAGCGCGCCGGCCAGGTTGGCGTTGGTCTTGCCTTTCGCGCGCGCCATCTGCAGCACGCCGCCCAGCGCCAGCGTGCCATGACCGCCGGTACGGATGTCCGGGACGTAGCGGTAGAAACCGGACTTGCCCGACTGGTCCTCGGTCATGTAGACGATGCTGGTGAGCGGGTCGACGGCGGCGGCTTCGTGGGCGAAGCGGCCCATGCCGACGATCGGCTGGCCGGTGGTCAGGGCGGCGTCAGGCGACACCTCGAACACGTAGCCGTGCTTCTTGCCGGAGGCGCTGACGGCGTCCGAGCCGATCTCCTCGCAGCTCAGCCAGGTTCCCCAGGGCGTGATGCCGCCCGCGCAGTTGCCGTCGGTGCCGCCCAGGCTGGGCGTGACGCTGACCCAGCTGCCGTCGCGGAACAGCAGGTTGGTGGTGCCGCCGCCCAGCTTGGTCGTGGCGCCGGCGCTGCTGTTGCCGTTGTCGTAGACGCCGTGGGCGTCGATGAAGCCGGACGGGCTGACGGCGTGGACTTCGTGGTTGCGCACCAGGACCAGCTCGGTGCTGCGGCCGACCTTGCGCGAGACCACCACGCCCATGCCGTCGTGGGCCGACGGGCAGGGCAGGCCGTTGCTCATGGTGTCGCCGGTCCAGCCGAAGCTTTTATAGGTGAAGCCGGCCGGCAGCTGCAGCAGCGGCAGGCCGGTGGTCAGGTCGTTCACCGGGGCGATCGGGCCGTAGGGGCTGGCGACCAGCAGGCTGGTGCCGCCCGCGCTGGCGGCAGCGACTTCCCGGGCTTGCAGGGCGGCGAAGGCGCCGACGAAGGGCAGGGCGGAAGCGCCGGCCATGCCTTTGAGCAGGTGGCGCCTTGACGGCGATATGTCCTTGTTTGTCATGCTGAGCGTTCTCCAGGGTCTCTGGCCGCGCCGGGATGGCACGGGCTCATGCATTAAAACAAACAAAAACTACGGCTCGGTGACAGCAATATGACAACAATCGGCCATGTTCAGCCGGTGCATGCCGCGCCGGGCGCGCGCAGCGGCATCGCCAGCGCCGTGGCCAGGGCCTGGAATTCGTCCATGCAGGCCGTGCGCACCACCAGCGCATGCCAGGCGCCTTCGACCTCGACCGCGGCCAGGCGGTAGCCGCGCTCGGCCAGCCACGCATCCCAGGCCCGCAGCAGGGCGCCGCAGCGCGCGCGGCCGGACGGCGGCGCGGCCGGCTCGTCGAACACGCCCAGGCCGCGCGCGGCGCTCACGGCGTCCATCTGTGCGGCGAGGGTCGCGTCGTCCTCGATGTCGGCATAGAGCGCGATGTCGGCGTCGCCCAGCGCGCATGCCAGTTCGTCCAGTTCGCCGTCCTTGGGCATGCCGCCGACCGCTTCCAGCACGGCGTCTGTGGCCTCCTGGTCGCCGTCGGCGGCCAGTTCGATCCAGCGCGCGATACCCTGGCGCGTGGTGGCGGCCAGCTCGGCTTGCGAGGGCAAGGCCGGCGCCTTGACCTCGACCCCGGCGCCGGCGAGGCGTGCGCGCCAGGCGTCGCGGCCGTGGCGGATGTGTGCGCGGTACCATTCGACCAGGTCGCGCGGATAGTAGGGGTGATGCGCGAAGCCGCTGTCGTCGATGTCCCAGCCGCACACCGCCAGCGCGACTTCGAAGGCGAAGTCGCAGAACAGGCGGTCGCGCCCGGGCGAGAGGTCGAGCCCGGGTTTCCAGCCGTAGGGACGCATCAGGCGTGTCCAGTTTTCCATGTGCCGGGCCAGGGCGGCGCTCTGCTCTGCCGGCGCCAGCGCCAGGGCGCGCACGACCGGCTCGCTCCAGGGCAGCGCATAACGGTTCGGATGGTAGTGCCCGGCGATCGGCCGGCTGGGGACGAAGGCCTTGACCAGCAGGTCGAACAGGAAGGTGCGCTGGTCCGGCGCTTCCGACATCAGTTCCTGGAAGGCGGCCGGTACCTCCGGATCGTCGACCAGCAGCAGCGCCATCGCGGCCAGGCCGTAATTCCAGCGCCACGCGCCTTCGACGGGGCAGATATCGGCGTACAGCTCGCCGCCTTCCTTTTTCACGAACCGCAGGTCGGCCAGCATGGCCCGCGTGCAGGCGGCGTCGTCCCGGGCGAGGGAGGCGAGGGGAACGCCCTGGCCGTAACGGTAGAGCAGGTATTTCTGGTCTTCCCAGAACTGGCCGGCCAGGCGGTACAGCACGTGCTTGAGCGGCAGCCCGGGCAGATGCCGTGCCATCTTTTCGCGGCTGCAGATGTCGACGTCGAGCATTACCGCATATTTTTGCGGGTCGCCCTGGGGATCGCGCATGTTCTGGATCACGGGTTTCCTTTCGCTGACCCAGTCCGAAATTTTCGGATAAGAAATAAAAGATTCGGAACAAGCGAATCATATGAAACCGCGATTTCGCTGTCAATTCACTTTTCCGACAATACGAATTTTTTAGGCGAAATGTAAAATGCGTGAATATTCGTGATAAATAAGTCACGATCCCCGCATTTGGCGGAAGTATTGAAATTGCGGCTGCTTGTCGAGATGAGCGCGCGTCCTTTGTCGGCGCACGCCTACAGGGGGATCGGAATATAAGGAAGTCGCGTGAAAGAAAAACGATGAATAAAATGCGGGATATGAATAAATAGAGATTGGCGCGCTTATCGCCAATTTACTCAAATTAATAAACGTGTCTTATTTGCGGCGCTCGCCCAGGCGTACCAGCCAATCGAGCAGCGGTTGCGCCGCATCCTCCCAGCGCGTCTCCAGCATCAGCGCGTGCGCCAGGCGCGGCACCAGGGTCGGCAGGACGCCGTAATAGGTGGCGGTACCGCGCACCGCATTGGCGCCGATGAAGCGGTCGGCCAGACCGCCCAGCACGAACATCGGCGGCGCCTGCCAAGGCGCGGGGGCGAACGGGCGCCAGCCCTGCAGTTCGACGCCGACGTGGCGCGATTCCCCGTGCACGCGCCCGATGAAGCGCGCATAGGTCGCATCGGGCAGGTCGCTTGAAAACAGGTTGCGGCGCATGACGGCGGGGTCGAGACTGGCCGCATTGCCGCCGTTCAGGCGCAGCAGCTGCTGGAACAGGTCGGGCGCGGACAGCATCATCTGCCAGGCGGAATAGGCCAGGCCCCAGGGCGGGACCGAGGCCAGCAGCGCGGCGCCGGCCAGTGTGCCGCCGCCTTTGGCCCCGCCGGTGCGCAGCCAGTCCTGCAGCACGGCGCCGCCCAGCGAATGGCCGATCACCACCAGCGGCGCATCGGCAAGGCCGGCGGCGGTGCGGCGCAAGTCCTCGGTGTAGTCGGCCAGGCGCCAGTCGTTCAGCCGTTCGCGCCCTTCGCTGGCGCCGTGGCCGCGCAGGCTCAGGGCGTGGACTTCGAAGCCGGCGTCCGCCAGGTAGGGCATGAAGTGCTCTTCCCAGACCCAGGCACCGACGCAGATGCCGTGCAGGAGCAGCAGGCGCGGTGCGCCTTCGCGCGGGCGGGTGGGGCGGCGGACGATGGTTTCGAGCTTGAGCATGGCTCCATGGTAGCGCAGCCGTGGGCCGGGCGGCGCAGTTCAGGCTGCCGAGGGCACCGCCTGCGGTTTCGGCGATCAGTCGTCGCTACCGGCTGGTGCCGCCAGCATGGCCTCGAACAGCGCGGCCCGCGCCGTCCCGGCCGGCGACTGCCAGTAGGGCGCGCCGAGCGCCACCGCGCCGCCGGCGCGCAGCAGGCGGTGTTCGAGCGGCCGGCCCATCAGGCGCACGTGCACATAGCTGGCAAAGCTGTCGGCAATGTCCTCGTGCACGCTGGTGGCCGCGTACAGCGTCGGGAAGCCGGTGCGGCCCAGGCTGCGGTACAGGTCTTCGGCGTCCTCGAGCGACAGGCGCGCGGCGCCGTGGTACACCAGGCGCTCGCGCAGCGGAAAGTCGTGGGCGGCGCGCGGCGCGAAACGGCCGTCCGGCGCCGCCTGCCAGCACAGGTCGAGCAGCGGATAGGCCGGGGCCGCGCGGTTCGCGGCACGCCACCACATCGGCGCCAGGCCGCGGCAGGCCGACAGCACGTGGCCGAATTCGTGCAGCAGCACGAACTGCAGGGCGCCGACGCGATCGTCGTCGGCATCTTCGGCGATGCGCGCTTCCAGGCGCAGGCCGGCGCTGGGTTCGAACGGCAGGTTCTCGCGCCGTTCGAACCAGCGGTTGGCGGTGGCGCCGGCAAAGGCGCCGGCATCGATGGCGACGAAGGCGCCGATCAGTTCACCCTCGGGCCCGGCGATCACGCCGCTGGCGGCCGAGGCGCCGGTGCCATCCATCGTGAACACGCCCAGCAGGCAGGGCGCCACCCGTTCCAGCACGGCGGCGGGCAGGCCGGCGAGGGCGCGGTCGAGGTCGGCGTCCAGGCTGGGGCTGGGCGCGGCCGGGCGGGCCACGGCGGCCGATCCGGTGGCCTGGTGGTGGCGGGCGATGAATTCGACCAGTTCGCGCGGCGCGGCGCCGCGGCGCGCGGCCAGCGGCCGGCGCAGCAGGTCTTCCCAGGACAGCGGATCGGCGGTAACGAACATGGCGAGATGGTCAGTAAAAACGCATTGTCGCCAGCGCGGCGCCGGAGGGGAACCGCAGGCTGTGTAAATCCAGGTAAAGACAGGTTAAGGGCGTTCAGGCATGGGTGAGCCAGGCCTCCAGCGCCGCGAAGTCAACCGGTTTGGTCAAGTGATGATCGAAGCCGGCTTCGCGCGTGCGTGCACGGTCGGCCGCCTGCCCCCAGCCGGTCAGGGCCAGCAGGCGCAGGCCGGCATGGCGCGGATCGGCGCGGACCCGGCGCGCCACCGCGAAGCCATCCATGCCGGGCATGCCCAGGTCGAGCAGGACCGTGTCCGGCAGGAAGCGGTCCAGCGCCCCCAGCGCATCCTGGCCGCCGTAGGCCACGTCGACCTCGGCCCCATGCGATGCCAGCAGCATGGCCAGGGTATCGGCGGCATCGCGGTTGTCGTCCACCACCAGGATGCGGCGCGCGGCCAGCGCGCCGTGCGGGACCGGCTCCGCCGTGGAGGTGTCGTGCGCGATGGCGTCCCGCAGCGGCAGGCGCACCACGAATTCGCTGCCCTGGTGCGGTCCGGCACTGTGGGCTTCCACGGTGCCGCCATGCATCTCGACCAGCTTGCGCACGATGGCCAGCCCGATGCCGAGCCCGTCGCTGCCGGTCTGCGTGGCCTGCGCATGGGCCTGGGCGAACATCTCGAACACGTGCGGCAGCTCGTCGGCCGGGATGCCCAGGCCATTGTCGCGCACCCGTACCGCGACGGCGCCGTCCTCGCGCTCGGCGCTCAGCCAGATATGGCCGCCCGGCTCGGTGTACTTGGCGGCGTTGTTGATCAGGTTGCCGAACACCTGGGTCAGGCGCACCAGGTCGGCATCGAGCACCAGCGGCTCGTCCGGCAGGCTGATGTCGAGCTGGTGGCGCGCGCGCTCGACCAGCGGCCGGCTGGTCTCGATGGCGTCGCGGACGGCCTCGGCCAAGGCCATCGGCTTGCGGTCCAGTTCGATCTTGCCGCGCGTGATGCGCGAGATCTCGAGCAGGTCGTCGACCAGCTTGACGATCTGCTGCACCTGGCGCTCGACGATGCCCATCAGGCGGTCGGTGGCGCGCCTGCCGTCGGGCCGCCGCATCAGGTGCACCGCGTTGCTGATCGGGGCCAGCGGATTGCGCAGCTCGTGCGCCAGCGTCGCCAGGAACTCGTCCTTGCGGCGGTCGGCTTCCTTCAGCGCCGCTTCGGCACGCGCGCGCTCGATCGCCGGCCAGATGCGTTCGGCGACGTCGCGCACCAGCTGGATGTCGGCCGGGCTCCAGCGGCGCGCCACCTTGCAGTGGATCGAGAACGCCGCCGCCACCTGGCCGCCGGTGTGCAGCCCGACCGCGCACAGGGCGCCGATATCGGCACGCGCCCAGCGCGCGCGCGTCGCCTCGTCGAGCCGCGGATCGGCCTGCACGTCGTCGACCACGAAGGGTTCGCCGCGTCCCGAGGCCTCGAGCAGCGCCGCGCCGAACGCGGACGCGTGGTGGCGTCCCGCCAGCGAAGCGACGCCATGGACGAAATCGCGCTGGATCAGCACCTCGTCGCCGGACAGCTCGCCGATCAGCACGCGGCTCGCATGCAGGTGCTGCCCGGTGAGGCGGGTGGCCACGGCCTCGATCTCGGCGCTGTCGGCCAGCGTGCGCACGGCATCGCTCAGGCCGAGCAGGAAGGCCTGGCGCTGCTCGCTGCGGCGCAGCTCGGCCAGGGCCTGGTGGCGCTCCACGAAGTCGGCGGCGGTCCAGGCCAGCAGGTCGACCAGCCGCAATTCCTCTTCGCTCGGACGGTGCGGCTGGCCGAACTGCGTCCCGAGCACGCCCACCACCTCGCCCTTGCGGCTGACCATCGGCGTCAGCTGCGCCGCCAGGATGCCGTCGGCCAGCGCGGCGGCCCCGTCCGCGGTATCGGCCAGGCCCGGGAAGTGCCGCACATCCTCGATCAGCAGCCGGCCGCGCTGCGCATGCGCGACGTCGCCCTGGACGAAGCCGCGGTGGCGGAAGCGCTCGATGAAGGCGCTGCCGGCACCATGGCCGCGCTCGGCGACGATCTCGAGGTGGCTGCCGTCCTCGCTGAGCAGCTGGACGCAGCCGCGGTTGGTGTGGGTGAAGCGGCAGGCCGTGGCCAGGATCCTGTCGAGCGCGAGCTGGAGGTCGGTTTCGGTGGCCAGCCGGGCATGCAGGTCGTACAGGCGGTGCATCGCATCCAGCTCGTCGGCGAGCCGGGTTTCGGTGGCGAACAGGGCTTCGCGGGTGCGGCGCCGCTGTGCGCTTTCCTGCTGCAGCGCTTCGATGCTGTGGGTCAGCAGCCGGTCACGTTCGTCGACATGGCGGACCAGCGCCTGCTCGGCGCGGCGCGCTTCCTGCTGTGCCTGCACCGATTGCCAGGCCGCGGCGGCAAAGGCAGCGAGCGTGTCGAGCAGGCGCGCGTCCTCGGCATCGAAGCGCGGGCCGGCTTCATGGGCAAGTATCCAGACGGTACCGCGGACCTTGCCCTGGATCGACCACGGCACCGTCAGCATCTCGTCGACCCGTGGAAAGGCGCGCAGCGCCGGAAAGCAGCGCTCGGGATGGTCCAGCAGCAACAAGGCGTTGCGCTCGATCACCATGCCGCACGGGCTGGCATGGAGCGGCATGGTGCCGTTCAGGTAAGGCGCGAACAGGCCGGCGGCGGCGTGCCAGCGCAGCAGGCCGCCGCCGCCGGGTTCGACGATGCTGATCCCGGCCGAGCCGGCGTGGCAGAGTTCCACCGCGACATCGGCCAGTTGCTGCAGCACGCCGCGCGGCTCCCGCGCCAGGTGGCGCGCCAGCGCGGACAGGGCCTGCCTTTCGGCATGCCCATCCCGGGCGCGCACAGGGCGGCGCGCCAATGCTTGCGTCACCAGCGCAACATCGATATTCAGGTCGGCTTCGCCCATGGCCATGTGGGTCGCTCATGCAAAATCCAGATGCTAAGCGATGCGCGCCCGATGGCATAGGGCCGCTTGCGCAAGCCATCGTAGGAATGGTCGTACGCAGGCGGCCCGTGCCGGCCGGTCAGGAGCGCCCGGCCACCGGCACCTCGCGGTCGCCCAGCAGGATCTTGTCCGGCGTGATCGGCGTGCTGCGCAGGCGCTTGCCGGTCGCGTGGAAGATCGCATTGGCGACCGCGGCCGCGGTGCCGACGATGCCGATCTCGCCCACGCCCTTGGCGCCCAGCTGCTTGCTGACCACGCGGTCGTCCTCGTCGGCGAAGATGACCTCGATGTCGTGGATGTCGGCATTCGCCGCCACGTGGTACTCCGCGTAGTTGTGGTTCATGAAGCGGCCCAGGCGGTGGTCGGTGAAGGTCTCCTCGTGCAGCGCCTGGCTGATGCCCCAGACCACGCCGCCGACGATCTGGCTGGCCGCGGTCTTGGCGTTGATGATGCGCCCGGCCGCGACCGCATCGACCACGCGCGTCACCCGCACCATGCCCAGCTTCTCGTTGACGCGCACCTCGCAGAACACGGCCGAGTGCACCGCACGCACGTACTTGCGCTGCTTGAGCATCTGCGGCGTCATCAGGAATTTTTCTTCCAGCCTGTCCTTGCCGGCCTCCATCAGCAGGCCGGCCAGCTGCACCCCGTTGCCGGGCTGGCCGCGCAGGTGCATGGTGCCGTCGTTGAACTCGACGTCCTTGAGTTTGGCGCCCTTGAAGATCGAATCCTTCTGCGACTGGGCCAGCTTCAGCAGCGAGGTCTTGAGCTTCTCGCAGGCGCCGTGCACGCCGGAACCCACGGTCGACACGTGCGAGGAGCCGCCCTCGATCGGCGCCAGTGGCAGGGTCGAATCGCCCAGCTGGAAAGTCACGCGCTCCAGCGGCAGGCCCAGGCTTTCCGCGGCGATGATGGACATCGCGGTATAGGTGCCGGTGCCGATGTCGGACGCGGCGCTGGAGACGACCAGGCGGCCGTCCGCGTGCAGCACGGCCGAGACGCGCGCCACCATCTTCCAGCCGAAGCGCTCGGCGCCCAGCTGGTAGCACTGGCGCAGCTCCTTGGTCGAGTAGGGCTTGTCGTCGAGCGGGTTCACCTCGGCGTAGTTCTTGAGGCGGAATTCGAGCGGGTCCATCTTGAGCTTGTACGCCAGCTCGTCCATCGCCACTTCGAGCGCGTGCACGCCGTGGGCGGCGCCGGGCGCGCGCATGTCGATCGGGCTGTAGCGGTCCTGGCCCACCAGCTTGTAGCCGAGCTTGATGTGGTCGCAGGCGTACATCTGACCCGACCAGTTGACCACCACCTCGACGTAGAC
>Ga0308160_10007433_pt1 | contig 10899 bp, 13 predicted proteins | sample PhyFR1_FD_201036 | JGI IMG/M metagenome (GOLD analysis project Ga0308160, IMG submission 201036) | Phyllosphere microbial communities from UC Gill Tract Community Farm, Albany, California, United States - DLSLF.R1 | ecosystem: Host-associated > Plants > Phyllosphere > Unclassified | place: USA... | reverse complement strand
TTCCACTACTGATCTTCCTTACAACCTCTCGAACGATTCTCCACCGTAACATCCTTTCATCATCTCATTCGATCACGTTCCATCCCTGCCTTCTCCTCTCACCAGGAGGTAGTAGAGAAGGGATAGCGTCGAAGTCCATGTATGATAGGGCTTCATGAATGGAAAGCTCGAGAGGAGGATCAGGTACATATATCCTCGCTGATCCCCCTTTTCTCTTCTTCTTTACTTACCGTTACTCGCACCGTTCAAACAGACTTCACCCACCAATACCAAGACACATACACCACTACTACCACCTACTAAACGATCTAACGCAACTAAGAACCATGTCTATCGTCCTCAATAATAATTTCTCCCACCCCGCTCTTCTCCCCCCCACACCACCCATGACCCCTCTCAATCTCAAAACTCCCGTCCTCGCTCGAAAGTCTCCTTCTTCTCCCCTCTCCCCCCTCTCACCCGTCGCCAGCATCACTCTTAAGAGCAGGGCCACTCCTGCTCCAGTCGCCGCGCCGGCTAAACCCGGTATTGTCCATTCCTACGCCATGCTCCGAGCTTTCCACGCTACTGCCTGCAAATATATCATAAATAAGCTCAGATGGGAACAAGACCATAACGGCTACATCCCCAACGCCGACGCTTGGAATAATCATACCACCATGATTAACAAGCTGGAAGACGAGCTCAAGACTATCGAATGTGCTCAAGCGGGATTAGACAAGTTTCCAAATTGCTACTACCCAATTGCTGAAAATATCAAACATGGTCCCGTCACCCTTGATATTGTCGTCGCCAAGGAGATCAAAGATGCAACAAGGGACAAGATGATTGATAAAGAGCTAGAGAGGGTTTATCCATTCTTTAGGCAACTCCACCATGGACCCAGGACAAAGATGCAAGATAAAGCGCATGCTGAATTGAGAGAGATTCTGATGTCGGGTGGATACTACCCCGATGATCTTGAGGAACTACTACCGACAGAGAACTTGAGGAGGTACAATGCAGGTGAACCATTCGATATCAAACCTTCCCCTAAACCCGTCGCCAAAGCACCCTCACCCGCTGCCGCTCCCGCCCCAAAGAAGCGATTGACATACGACGAAGCTCGATGTGAAAAGGAAATCGCAAAGATCGCAGCCCAGCTAAAGGAGAAGGGCCTTGAAGCTCCTGCCCTTAAAGTCGAAGAGAGGAAGAAGGAGGGACCCGTCACTAAAGAAGAACACCTAGCAAGCTTGCCCAAGTACGGCCCCAAGACAAAGGGAGAGGTCATGTTGCCTATTCAGAGGGAACAGAGGGCTCTGATCTTGGCTTGGTTGAGGCAGCCATGGGGTGAGTTTGATGAGGAGGCGGCTGGGTTGATTCATAAAATGGGCAATATGGCATTTGCGAAATTGGAGGAGAAGGGGAAGAAGGAGAGGGCCGCAAAAGAAGGTATCAAGGAGGTGAAGAAGGATGGAGTTGAGGCTGAAGTGGAGAAGGTGGAGAAGGCTACGAAATCACCCGCCAAGGAGGAGAAAGCGGGTGAGGATGTGAAGAAAGATCCGAAGAGTGATAAAGGGAAAGAGAAGGATGTGCAGGCTGAGAAGGAGGAAACTATCGTCAAGAAGGTCACGGCGGAGAAAGAGAAATCGGACGAGACCGTCAAAGCGACCAAGAAAGATGATGCTCCTCAGCCCCAGACCGATGCACCGAAGGGAGAGAGAAAGACGACTATCGTTGAAATCACAGTACAAGCAGAAGAAATCGTCGAGGGCGCCGAGTATCAGGATAAGGGAAAGACTGAGGTTGTTGTCAGTCAGAATGGGGAGGATGGGGATGGTGAGACTACTGTTGTTGGTGTTGTGGAGGTTGTGATGTAGTGCTTCAGCTTGAGGCGATTTGATGCATGTTCATACTGTACCAATTTGTCATACCATCGATACTGGTCCTCTAACCCTTCAAAGTCGGCCAGGCTGCGGGTCGGCCGAATTCCACTGAACTAGCTTCTCACGCCATGGCGGGACGTAGGCCTGAATACGGTAGGTGCAGTCGGCCTTGGATCGAGCCCTTTTCCCCGTTTGCGAAGCGTATCCACCGAGTGAGATTCTTGAACTACTGCGGTGTCAGCTTCAATACATAGCATATAGCGTCAAGACTCACATAGTGTGGTCTCCGAAGTCAACGCCATTAAATTTCAAATACTCTTCGGATCGACTTATCCCATATCCTTCCTCGAACTCTTCTTAGCACTCCTCCGATCCTTCTCTCCCCTTCTCCTAGCTTTCTCGGCCCGCTCGAGGCCTTTCACCTTTTCCTTCTGCCCAGCACTAGTTTCTCCAATGATCACACTTCGTCCCGCTTTGATGATTGTATCATGCAATTGATCAAATGCTGTTTGTAGGTTGGCGCTGGCTGTTCGGGAAGTTTGGGACGAGATCAAGATTGATGGTGGAGAGGGGAGGTAGTATGACTGCTTGTCAGCTCTGTAGGTTAAAAAGTAGGGCGGGACGTACTGATCGTGATAGAGGAGATAACAGGAAGGGAGGTAACCACTTCCCAGAGAGGGTACATCGGATAGTAGCTTTCGAATTGGTCTTGTTTACATGCTATCCATCAGTTCTGTTGATCACGATCTTCCATGGGATGGACTAACCTGCCCACCTGGCCCACTTGATCGACTATATCCCGCTTCCCATGCTTCTTTAGGTATATCATCCACTTGAAAATCGTTCAACCAGGTTCGAGCTTCTGCATGATCTGCGGGGCTTTCGAGGGATTGGAGGCGAAGGAGGGATTCAGAGGCTGGTGCTGACAGATGTATCGTACTTGAGAGAAGCCTCCTTATCGATCGAGGACACTCAAACCGGGCGATACGGCCGACCAGCAGTAGGGGCTGCATGAGCGGTAGACCGGAAGCCTGCTGCGGATGGGTGTTGTATAGGACGATCGTCAAGTGACTTGCCAGATTGACATTTCAATCACGGTCAAATCAAACTGGTGCCTGGTTTCTGCCCACTATGACCGCGACTTTGTACACGAGATGCATTGGCTCAAAGCTGGCCCACAGAACTGCGAGCCCATCCAACGTGTGAAGGAGAGAATCCAGTCGATCCTTGTCTATCAGATAGACAAAGGAGTGTCACATTAGTCGACGCAGATCTCCGTTAGAGTATCGTTCATAACTCTACTGCCAAGCCTCTCGCCGCATTTACCGCCCTCCTCCTACGTGCGAAAGTGACCGTATAATGCCGATACACCTCTGTAACCGGGTTAACCGGGCAGATTACAATTAGAAAAGTGGGGTTTGAACACGGTAGAAAGATCGTGCCTTGAAACAAAGACACCGAGAGGTATAAGTTAAGTCGTCAAATCTGTGTCAATTGTACTATCACTATACCAACAATGTCCCCACCACCTCTGCCGCCCGCTATCCAGACGACTATCCTGTCCCACCTGCTACCGCCCAATATCCCACTACCACAGCAGCTGTTATCCAAATCCCTGCTCCAGCGGCATCTGTACCTACCTCCTTCGCCTGATGATGTGGATGCGTTCCTCAATCCCGCGCCTGTACCAGGTATCTCGGATCTACTAGAGCGATTAGCTGGGATAGGATGGAGAGTGTCGAAAGTGGACTACGCGCATGATGGGGAGCATTACATCGCTCGAGTGAAAGTCGTCGAGGAAGGACGAGGGGAAGGAGAGGGACAGGAGGTAGATGTGGGATTCGAATTCGAAGGGCAAGAGGGCGAGAAGGAAGAAGGGAGGGGGTGGACCTATCATTCGGTACACAACGGACCGACGAGCCCATTGTCAAGTTTGACTTGGTCGACAAGCCCGTCAAATGTCTTGATACGCAACGAAGGGGAAGAAGAGATGGAAGGCGGCGATATGGACGAGGGCGGAGATGGAGCACCAACGGGTTATTGGGCTGGATTTTCACCCCCAACCTCACCTCGGCTGGGCGATGACGGTAATCAGTTACCTCAGGGGGAAGACGATTATTGGGCAAGTTATGGGAAATCATTCACACCAGGAGGAGTCACTCCGGCACAACAAACCCCAAATCTATCCCGCAGACCGACTCGAGACCAAGTACCAACCATAACCTCTATCTCCAAGTCAAATTCGGATACCAGCACAAACCAGCAAGACGGATTACTGAGATCAAGGATCGAAATGAAGATCGCCTCACTCCTACGAAAACTCTGGATATCCCATCTCCCCTCATCCGACCCAGAACTTCGAGCTCTTACGTACCTATCACTCGCTCGAGCTGTCCAGTCTCCTTCCACCTCTTCGATACAAGCTGGCGGGGATGAGAGCGGGACCAGAGAAAAGATGGAAGTGTTGTATGAGGTTTATGAAGTTATTGAAGACGGTCAGGATGGGTTCATGAGGTTGGTTGAGAAATCACTTTCGGCGCCTGGAGGTGGGTTTGGGGTGGAGAGTAGGCAGGATAGCTCGGCACAATTGAATTACTGGGAATGAACGGACTCTTGGAGTGGGACGTAAAGGGGAAAGACTCGGATGATTTGAGCATGGTCGCGGACAACATATATACATCGTCACAACATTTGATACCTACATTGCATCTTCTCCGTCCCATATACTCTTGATCCCTGCGCCCGTAACGCCCAAGTGCATGAATTTCATGCATCGGTTCCACGTTTCGACTGCAGGTACGATGTCAAAACTCAGGCCCGAGCGGCCAGAGCTTTCTTTGCCGCAGCTGCTAGTAGGGCCTTTTCATCAGTATCCAATCATTACGACACTGGGAAAAGCCTTACAGCCTTGACCATCTCAAACAGTCTCCTCTGAGCCACGAACATGAAGGCAGCCGTGAGGACGGACTGGAGGAGCTTAGGTAGAAGACCGGCGTAGATGCCTAAAGGTCAGGAAAGGGAAAAAAGTTGGAAAAATGAATTTACCGGAAACACCTTCAGTTCGAAGAATATGGAGCACTGCCTTGAGCGACGACTCGTATTTATGAGTAGCTGCTTGCTGTATATGTTAGTTTCATTCCGTGGTTCACGATTGTGGCAGCTTACCAGTCGGTTCTTGACGACAATCTGTCAATCAGCTATATCCGAAAACGAAAAAGATGGAGCTTACGTATGGATAGGTACCACCCGTAGCGACCAATTTACTAGCAGCTCCAAGGAAGAAGAGATCCCAGTCAGTTAACGAACTCCTTCCTAAAACCCCAATCTTGCCAGTGGCAGTAACACCCCCTTTAGCAGTTCTATAAGCCAACAACATCCCAACAAGCCTTTCGTAGGTGGTATACTGGATAACAGGATTAATGACTAAGATCAAAGCAGGTCCTATTCCTCGCCAGAATCCTTGAATTCCATCTTGCTTGTAGATTGCTTTAGCGGCTTGGATAGCTGTTGGTTTGATTTTCTTGACTTTTCCATCGGCTGCGGTGCCTGAGACGACTGCTCGGGTGGCCTGGGCGGTCTGGACGGTCCAGATGGGGTTGGTTGTTAGGGTAGTGATGGAGCCTATCGTCAGCTCTCTCATCGATGTGGCAGCTTACCAGCGACGAGTCCAGCGATGATTCCTTCTGAAGTGGTCAGGGCGGCGGCACTAGTAGCGGACCCGGCTCTTCGACGAAGCAATAAAGCCCTCATCTCCTCGTCTATGATCAGCTGGGCTCCAATGGTACGAGTGAAAATAGATTACAGAAAGCATAATACACCCCGTTGGTAACGGCAATACCAGCCAAACTACTGCTCAATCCATCGTAAAGCCCGGAAACTCCATCTTCTTTGATCGTCTTGGCAAGAGCTTGGGGAATAGTGAGGTGTTCTTTCTTAGTCTGGACAGCAGCTCGGGTGGAGAGGTTGACTAGGGGACTGATTATCAGTAACACGAAGACGTAGAGAGAAGGGGGACGGACTATGTCAATGCCTATTCATTAGCGTCGGCCAAAGTTCCGATCGGACAAGCTTACCATGGAGACACATCCTCCGACTGAGCCTGCTGCTGCGTGAATTGCGGAGTCACTAATGCTCATCTTGCTTGTTATATATCGTGGTGATAGATGGAGATGGGTGAAATAGGAGGCAGTAATGTCATAGACCGACCGGTTCAGAGCCAACTCTTTGCCGGTCAACTCACGCACGTGGTCTATCACGCGAGACGCATGCGACTACCACGTGGCAATCAGGGATTGTCTGTTTTATCAGAGCCCGTCAAAATTACTCTTGGCTATATTCATGGCGACCTCGGGCATGTCATCGGGTTGCGGAGATGAGTCTTCATATCCGCATCAACGCGAGTCTCGGTAGTATATTTCAGCGACAAACAAGGTTCAATACGCTATATTTCGGTTACGCGTACGAAATTGCCCCCTCGGTAGGAACGGTCCGAAGCCACACCGAAAGAAAATACCCGCACCTGCCGCAAGCCCCTGGGGGTGTTCTGCCGCAGCTGGAACTAAGGGATGACATCAGCGAAGCTTGGCGATAATAGAATCTGCGAGACCTTGGTACAATACGGGGCTGGAGGGGGGGACCAGGGTGTTTAGTCGGATAAATCACCGGAGGCCCTCCGATCGACATCACAAGCTTCAGGCTATTCGGTTGAGCCCATTCGGATTGTTGTTACTGCGATAGAGACGACGTCGGTTGTTTATAAACTGTACTTATCATTCTGACAACGACAAATCTTCAATATCTCGAGTTTCGACATGTTTGGCAAGAAACCAGTCACCGAGGACCACCTCGAACATAATCATGAGGTCTCGGCGTCCCATGAAGCTGTTGTCAACGTTAAACCCAGTTTGCTCAATTATGTCGCTGCTATCTTCGCGTGCGTCCTCAGATAGCCGCTCCGTAGTTCAGCGAAGCGGGAAAGAGATAGAGCTGACGGACTAGGGCTATTGGAACATTCCTCTTCGGTTACGATTCCGGTATCATCGCCTCGGTTATTTCTGCAGAATACGATCAATTCCAAATAACCTTTGGCCCTGGTGGTTTCGATGAAGCTGGTAATCCCAATCCGGTCAGCCCCAACATCACAGGAGCGATCGTCTCTGTCTTTGCAGGTGGTGCTTTCTGTACGTCCCTTTTTTCTCGAGAAGGATCCAGGCTCATTGTAGTCGGAGCACTCTTATCTGGTTACACGGCCGATAAAATTGGTAGGAAAAGGACTATCCAGCTTGGATGTATTGTAGCTACTATCGGTATGTCCCACTCATCTACAGGGAAGGGGGCTGATGAGTAGGATGTGCTCTCCAAGCTGCAGCTGTCAATGTCGGTATGCTGATTGCTGGTCGACTTATTGCCGGTATCGCTATTGGTGAACTATCTATGATTGTCCCCATGTACCAGGTCAATATCCATGTTATCTCTCGAGTGGTAAATACTGATGAACAGGCTGAGATCTCACCTCCCCACGCTCGAGGTCTCTTGTCCGGTTGGACACAACTCATGATTTCATGGGGTTTCTTCGCTGCCAATTGGGTCGGTTACGGATGTCAATACCTCACAAACACCGCTCAATTCAGAGTCCCACTAGCTATTCAGATCGTACCAGCAGTCGTACTATTCGTGTAAGTCCCTGGCTCCTCTGCTCGTAGAAAGACATTGCTAATGAAAAGCGGGATGTTCTTCCTCCCGTACTCTCCTCGTTGGTTGACCAAGCAAGGCAGGAGTGAGGAGGCCAAGGCCACTTTGGTCAGGCTACATGGTGGACAAAAGAAGGCAAAGATGGATATCGTCGATGCTGAGTTTACGGAAATGCAACTTCAGATTGATTGGGGTGGGTCTTTCCTATACTTTTTCATGAAGAGAGCTGACTGGATAGAGCGGGAGAACATGAGTACCAACTTCTTGGATCTATTCAAGACTCGACCCAATCTACATCGAACCATCTGTGGATGTTTGGTTCAGGCTATGACTCAGTAAGTCCCCTGATAATGTGCGATATGTCGCTTACATTGAAGGTGGACTGGTGTCAATGTCAACAATTACTACGGACCTACCATCTACGTATGTACCCACCTCCCTTAATCGGTAGTCACTGATAAGCAGGCCGGTCTCGGATATTCAGGCGACAGAGTCCTCTTGATTCAAGGTATCTCCGGAGCATTCGGTGTCGTCTGGGTCTTCCTATTTATGTAAGCTTTTGTAGTCCCGACCTCGGATATAGCTGACAGACCAGTACATTCATCGTCGACCGAATTGGGCGTCGAAGACCCATGATCATCGGTGCTGTTTGCTTAGCAGCAATAATGGCCTGGCAAGCAGGTGCATCCAGTCCATTTGACGATCCTAATTACTCGAACACCTCAACCGGTATCGCAGGTATCGCCAGTATCTTCATTTTCTCCCTTGTCTTCTCAATGTCTTTCGGTCCAGGTATGTCCCATTCCACCTCTCCTTGTACTTTGATATGTTCAAAAGGGTGATGTTGAGGAACAGTATCATGGATCTACCAATCCGAAATCTTCCCAATGAACCTCCGAGCATTGGGAGCGTCAGCCTCAACAGCAAGTAATTGGTTAAACAACGTCCTCATTTCCCAAATTACCCCATATGCCTTTGATGCTATTGGTTGGCGATTCTTTTTCGTGTTTATGGCTTGTAATTTAAGTAATGCCGTTCTCACTTATTTCTTGTTCCCAGAGACAAAGGGAAAGACCCTTGAGGAAATTGGTATGTCCCCCTCTGTATTCGGTGGTGAGGTGGCTGATGAGTAGGGTTGTTGTTCGGTGATACGAATGTTAGGTCTGCTCCGGAGATCAACGTCGAGGAGATTATCAGGGAGAAGAAGACTGTCACTGGTCAGCCTAGCCACGCTGAGGATGTTACCAACACCGTCTAAGAGGCGAGCTTTTACTATGGAGAATAGCCTTTATATTTGGTTGAATTGACTTGCAAATTGGGATGTCAATGTGTCATCGTCAATAATATCACGAGCAGTGATGTCGAACGAAGCAATCTCAAGTACCATACATAACCAAATCTTCTGACACTACTTCGCAATCTTTTCAATAATCACAACTTAGCTTTACCCCCATCCTTGAGCGTAACAGCAGCATTACTCAAAGCAGGCCTTCCAGTCTCTTTAACCTTGGTTGCTGATCCATCAGCTTCTTTCGAATGAGACGAGTAAGCTGGACATACCAAAGATGACCTTGTTTCCTTCCTTCCACATCTCTGTGACGAGAGTCTGGCCTGGAATGACTACTCCTGCGAATCGGACTTTGATATCTTCATACTCTCCGAATGTCTTTAGGACGTGTTTACCAGCGATACCCATGAAGCAGAGACCGTGGAGGACTGTCCGTCAGCTCAACATTCTATGAGAGGGCATGCCAAGCTCACTTGGCGCAGGGAACCCGCCAACGGATGAGAATTGAGGATCAATGTGGAGAGGGTTGTAATCTCCCGATAACCTGTACAAAGCGGCCTGCTCAAGGGTAGTTTTCTCCTCAATGACAGCATCAGGTTTCCTGCTAGGAGGATTGTTTGCAGCAGTAGCAGGTCCTCGATCTACTCATCAGCCAGATTCACTGCCAGTAAGGGAGAACTTACCAGACCCGGTCTTCTTTCCTCCAAATCCACCACTTCCCCTCAAGATGATCGTACTCTGATTCTCACAAAGCTGTTCTCCAGTACTCTTGTCTTTGGTGATAACCTTGAAAGTGACTGCTGCAGTCTTTCCCTTGTCGAGAACCTCGACGAGCTTGACGGAGTTCTGGACCGTTGCGGAAGTAGGGAATCGACCCTTGTTGAGCTTGAGGTATTGTTCACCGTGCAGCAACTTCATGGGGCTGAAGTTGGGTACGAATGAATCGAAAGGTAGACCCGAGGAAGAACCGAATTGGGGAATGACACCGAAAGTCGGTAGAGGCTGTAGTGTCAGCATGACCGATGTAGGGATGGGGATAACATACAGCAAAGCCCTCGGCATTTTCGTATGTCAAGTGTAGCTCATCCGCCTTGGCACCGACACCGAGATTGTAGAGCATAACATCCCTCTCGGTATAGGTGAAATCGTCGGGATCGAGCTGTTTGGCCTTGGCAGCTTTGATCTCGGGAGTATCCTCGGCATCATCGTAGGATTCGTTGTCGCCAGGTCCAGAACCACCGGAAACATTCTCAAAGTTGGCAATCATCTGTTGAGCTGCTTCAGCTCCGGAAGAGGGGTTCGTGGCTCGCTCATCTGATCTGTCAGCTGCACGTCTTGGAGCCTCTGGCAGCGGACTAACCGAAAGTAGTGATCTCCTTCCACTTGGCGACGATCTGCTCAGGTGTTGGGTCGACGTCGTTGGGCAAAACAGCACCGAAGGTCCTCTGCCACCTGACACCAGCGGCGTAACCACCGAATACTTCCTGCAAAGTACCCGAGTCCTCGCATTGGTCAGACGCGAGGTATCCCACAATGGGAGCAATGAAGTCAGGCTGATTGTAAGTGTAGGACGATCATGGCCAACTGAGCTTACACTCATAGCTTCGATCATCTCCTTGGGCCAGACAGTCATAGTCATGGCAGTACCAGCTCGAGGGGCGAGACAGTTGGTCTTGATGTTCGCCTTGGCTCCTTCAATGGCGAGGGTACGGGTCAATCCCGAGATAGCAGCTTTGGCGGTCGAGTAGTTAGCCTGACCGATGGTACCGTCTAGCATTGTCAGTTGTAGTACGACACCATGTGCATGAGCTTACAGATACCGTTAGGAGAACAGGTGGTGATGATTCGACCGTACTTCTGCTTCTGGAAGTGGGGCCAGCAGGCTTTGACACACTGCTTGTTAGCGTCGACCATGGCAAGAGCTACTTGTACTGACCTTGTAGGTACCTCGCAAGTGGACAGCCATGACCTGGTCCCACATCTTCTCGTCCATGTTGACAAATGCCTTGTCCCTGAGGATACCAGCGTTGGCAACTAGGACGTGGACAGTACCGA
>Ga0308160_10007432_pt1 | contig 10901 bp, 9 predicted proteins | sample PhyFR1_FD_201036 | JGI IMG/M metagenome (GOLD analysis project Ga0308160, IMG submission 201036) | Phyllosphere microbial communities from UC Gill Tract Community Farm, Albany, California, United States - DLSLF.R1 | ecosystem: Host-associated > Plants > Phyllosphere > Unclassified | place: USA... | reverse complement strand
GGGTGCCAGTGCGAGTGTGTTACTGGTGATGATCGCCGTGATCACGGGCGTGTATTGCGGGCTGCATCTAGGCAGCGCCATCGATAGGCTCATTAGTCTTCTCTCTCTGGGATTGGTGGCGTTACCGGAGTTTGTGACCGGTACGCTGCTGGTGATGGTGTTTGCGTTAACGCTGCACTGGTTACCTGCGTTATCGCTCATCTCGCCAACCCAATCGCTGTGGTCACAGTGGTCACTGTTTATTCTGCCCATTCTGACACTGCTCAGCGTCTCTCTGGCGCAGAACATCAAATTGATCCGCCTCGGTGTTATGCGTGCCTCTCAATCCCCAGCTTGCGAGTGCGCTCGCCTGAATGGTGTCGCGGAACCACGCGTCGTGTTGCACTGGATCCTGCCAGAAGCGCTAGGCCATTGTTTACCGGTGTTGGCGCGATACATCACCTACTTGTTTGGCGGCGCGTTAACTGTTGAAACGCTTTTTGGCTGGCCAGGGTTGGCGGCGGCGCTATTCAATGCAACCTTATCGCGTGATACGCCAGTGGTGATGGGCATTGCGATGGTGATTTGTACGCTAACAGTGTTACTTAATCTTCTGGTCGATAGTCTGACCGCACTGCTTAACCCCGCCACCCGTCAGGGGGGCATTGATGCGTAAACGACAATATGCGGGAGTGGGATTGTTTCTGCTGGTGGCATTCATCAGCCTCATCGGTCCCTGGCTGGCACCTTATGCGATCGATGAAATACGCGATATGCCGTTTTCGGTGCCAAACTCGGCCGCCTGGATAGGGACGGATTATCTGGGAGAGGATGTATTCAGTCGTCTGCTCAGCGGCGGTCAGTACTTGCTGTTGCTGGCCTGCCTGAGCGTATTGCTGGCATGGCTTACAGGTGGATTACTGGGAATGTTTGCTGCGCTACAGGGGCGTTGGATTGATCGTGTGCTGCTGTTGATAGCGGACATCCTGCTGAGTATTCCGGGCCTGCTGTTGCTGACGCTGGTGGTTACGGTAAGCGGGCGTGGTTATCAGGCGGCGGTGTTCGCCGCGATGTTGGTGATGTTGCCGGATATTTTCCGTCTGGTACGTGCAGCGACACTGCAACAATTACAGCAAGATTACGTCGACATGGCGCGCTGCCGGGGTGAGTCACTGGCAGCGATTCTCTGTCGGGAGATTGCGCCTAACCTGTTGCCATTGCTCAGCGCAGATGTCGGCATTCGCTTGCTGGCAGCGATCTTTATTTTGGCGACCGCCAGTTTCCTTGGACTAGCTGCGCAACAACCCCTGGCTGACTGGGGTCTGATGATTATGGAGAACCGCCAAGGTTTGTCGTTCCAGCCCTGTGCAACGTTAGCGCCAATCATCGCAATCTTGCTGTTACTTATCCCCCTTAACCTGAGTCTTGATGGGCTAAATATTGATTCGCGCAGACGAAGATTTCTGCCAGACCCACAGTTTGCTGGCGCGCATAGCACCACCTGCAATGTGCTGGATATTCAGCAGTTCAGCTTAAAACTGCCTGAACAGACATTGATAAAAGCACTTTCGCTGCAGCTGAAAACCGGCGAAATTGCCGCGCTGGTGGGGTCTTCAGGCAGTGGTAAAAGTACGTTACTGCGTGCGGCACTGGGACACTTTCCCAACACAACAGACGTCATTATCGGTGAGGTATGGCTGGCGGATCAGGTGCTGTCTTTGATGAATGCACGTGCGCTGCGAAAGTTACGTGCTCAACAAGTGGGATTTGTGCCGCAAGATCCACGTCTAAGCATGATGCCATCGCAAACCTTGGGCGCTTTTTTAGGTTTGATGGCAGCACGTCGCGGACTTACAGTTGCACAACGCGATCAGCAAGTGACGTCACATTTCCGGCAACTGGAATTACCGGATGATGAGGCGTTTTTACAGCGCTATCCGCATCAGATCTCCGGCGGGCAGCGCCAGCGGGTGATGGTGGTAGCCGCCATGCTCGGCTATCCCGCCTTGCTATTGATGGATGAACCTACCAGCGCCCAGGATGGGATTAGCACCCAAGCGGTAATGCACTGGATCGCCTCGACTGCGCGTGCGCGTCACATGAGCGTATTATTTGTCGCGCACGATTTTCCGCAGGCCAGCCAGATAGCCGACCGGATTCTGGTGATGTCACAGGGTGAAATGGTCGAACAACAACACACTCAGGCATTTTTGCGCGCGCCAAACAGTCAGGCAGGTCAACAGTCGCTTAACGCTTGGCAGCTATGCGCTCCCGCTCAGCCTGGTGAATCCTCTTATCCAGTCCTGTTAAGTGGTGAGGGGATTGGTGCTGCCTATGACGGCCGAACGGCTCTCGTATCGTTGCAATTTTCACTGAGATGCGGTGAGACGCTGACCATTGCTGGTCGATCCGGCGGCGGTAAAACCACTTTCCTGCGTACCCTGGCAGGCTTACAACCTGATGCCAGCGGCACATTAAGCATGCAGAACACGATGCTACCGCTAAAAATTTATCAACGTAGCCAGTCGCAAAAATGGCAGCTGCAATATGTTGCACAGAATCCCGCCAGCTCCCTGAATCCTTTCTATTGCGTGCGTTGCTGCAACGCCCCCTGCGTCTTATTGAACCCACGCTGAATGCCGAACAGTGTGAACAGAGGATCCGCTCGGTGTTGAGCCAGGTTGGCCTTGAGCCGAATCTGCTCTCCCGAAAACCAGCCATGCTCTCCGGCGGTCAGCAGCAACGTGTGGCGTTGGCAAGAGCGTTGATTTCCTGCCCAGACATTTTGTTGTGCGATGAAGTGACCAGCGCAGTGGATGGGCCAACTCGCATGGAGTTAGTAAAACTCCTGCAACATTTGCAGCGAAATCAAGGAATTGCCCTACTGATTATCACCCATGACTTAACCCTTCCTAAGCCGTTGGGAGGCACACTCATGGTGATCGATCAGGGGCGGGTGGTTGAACAGGGTCGCGTGTCTGAACTGCTTGCCCGGCCCGCGCATGAGGTGACGCGCCAGCTAATTGGAGCAGCCCAACTTACAACGGATACACAACGATGACTTCACCCTGGATTCGAACGTTAAGCGGATGCGAGACGCCCAAGTTGCAGCTGTTTTGCCTGCCGCATGCAGGTGGTAACGCTGGGCTCTATCGTGGCTGGCGTGAGCATCTTCTACCGGAAATTGAATTGAATGTGATCTGCTATCCCGGTCGTCTGGAACGCTGGCAGCAGCCCATCCCGGCTTCTATGCCAGAACTGGTGCGGGAAGTTGCGCGGGCCATTGCCCCTCGTCTTGGCGAGCACTGGGCCATGTTCGGTCACAGCATGGGCGCGGTTGTCGCGCATGAAACTGTACTGGCATTGCAGCGTGAGGACTTACCTCAGCCGCAGTTGCTGGCGGTTTCCGCCCGCGAGGCCCCGCAGTTTCACCAGCTAGGTATCCTGCACCAGCAGGATGATGAGGCACTGTGTAATGAGCTACTGCGTTTGGACGGTACCGACCCTGCGTTGTTGGCACTGCCGGGGATGCGCGAACTTATCCTGCCTACTATGCGGGCCGATTATGCGTTGATTGAGCAGTGGCAACTGAGTTCAACACAGCTGCTGTCATGCCCAATTGCCGCCTTCGTGGGAAGCGAGGATCCGGAACTTGATCAGCAGCAGGCTGAAGGGTGGGCCACCTGGACAACGGCCAGTTTCACTCTGGATCGTTTTCGCGGTGGTCATTTTTATTTCAGTGAACAGCCGCAACCGCTTATCTCAAGGTTGCAGGCACGTTTAAAGGCGGTTCAGGCGCTTTCCTGAGCCTGTTCAGGCTGCGGTTGTGCCGGACGAATTAACCACAGTGCCGCCAGACCGGCTATTACGCTGGTCACGGCTGCTACGCGGAACAATAGGTTGAGTGCATCAACCCATGCCTGCTGCGCCTGTAACTGCAGTCCGGGTACGGCAGTGAGTACATTGAATCGCGCGTTGCTGATGGCCTGTAATGCTGAAGCAGGCTCACTGATGTCTGAAGCGCTCAACCGGGAAAGCGGCAACGCTTGCTGAATCACATGACTGAGTAGCAGCCCAAACAGGGCGATACCCACGGCGGTGCCAAGGGGGAAGAAAGTATTGGCAGTTCCCGACGCGGCACCCGCTTGGTGCGCAGGAACGACGCTGACGGCAAGATCCATCAGATGCGGCATGGTTAGGTCAGCACCGACGCCCTGCATCAGCAGTAGCGGCAGGATCACCAACCAGTCGCTGTTGATTTGCACATGGCTGCTCATTGTCAGGCCAATGGCGACAATGAACATGCCAATAGCCAGCAACACGCGTACGGGAATCAGTCGCGAGAGCGGGCCGCTCAATCCGGCGGCGATCACCATCGCCAGCGACTGGCTTAACAGAATCAAACCGGTGTGCCACACCGAGTAGTGCAGCAGGCCATTAAGCCAAAGCGTAATAAACGGCAGCAAGCCAAAGCTGAAAATGCGACCTGCAAAGCTGAGCAGGATGGCACCGAGAAAAGTCGGGATGCGAAACAGGCGCAAATGCAGCAGGGCGCGATCGCCACGATGGCCCTCGATCCATAAGAATAATACTGCCGAAATTAACCCGATAAGCAGCGCGTGGCAGACATAGGGAGCGGAGTCTGATGAAAAGTTTAATGCTGCATAGTTCAGGCTAAACAGGCTTAGGGTTACGAAAACTGCGCCTGCTACATCCAGAGGATAACGCGGTGCAGGTAACGGTTTCTCATCAACATAGCGCAGGGTGAAGAAGATGATCAGTAATCCAACCGGGGTGTTAATGGCAAACAGCCACGGCCAACTGGCCCCTTGGATCAGCATGCCGCCAATCAGTGGTCCGGTTGCTGCTGACACCGCGCCACCTGCTGCAAACAATCCCACCGCGCTTGTGCGGACCTGCGGCGGTTCACCCTCACAGGCACTGGCGATCAATGCCAGCGCAGTACCCAGAACCATGGCACCGCCTGCGCCCTGGAGAACACGAGCGATAATCAGCGCATTGATTGAAGGTGCCATTGCGCAGCCCAGTGAAGCCAGTACGAATACCCCGTTACCACACAGGAAAATGGGGCGTCGACCCATCCGGTCGGAAATAGCGCCAGCCAGCAATAGCAATGCGGCAAAGCTCAGCGTATATCCATTCATCACCCACTGTAGCTGTGCGAGATTAGTTAGCAAATCTTTACTTATTTTTGGCAGTGCGATGTTCACTACCGTGATGTCCAGCGTCATGATGGCTGCGCTCAATGCTGCGACTAATGTGGTTCATTTACGATTTTTCGCCCGTTCCTTATCCATTAACATGCCGTTTTTCCTCGATTTCATATCGTCATTTACAAATTGTTTTAAAAAATCCCCTGATAATGGTTATCATTTATGCTTGCAATAAGTGATGTTATAACATATGAGTCTTTGCGGTAATGCGTTAAGCCAACGCTGCGATATAAATTTTCTAAATGGCTTTATGATGTAACTCGGGGAAGGACAAGGACTATGGCAAGTACCCTTAAGCACAAAATCTGCACTGATATTGCACCCTTTCTTCCCGGCAGCATGCCGGATCGACTTCCTGATGACTGCGACCTGATCGGCCTCGGTCTCGACTCGCTGGCGATGATGAAACTCGCCGCCATGTGGCGTCGGCAAGGTTACGATATTTCTTTCGCCCGGCTTATTCAACAGCCACGTTTTGATGCTTGGCTGGCTTTAATAGAGAGTCAACCGTAACCGGAGCCGCAGGGGAAAATGCAGCTTTGCTTGGCCTGCATGAAAACGAACCTTTCCCGCTGGCACTAATGCAGTATGCTTATTGGGTCGGACGTGACAGCAGCCAACATTTGGCTGGTGTGGCTGCGCATTTCTACCATGAGTTCGACCGGCCGCAGATTGATGCCGCGCGTCTGGAAAGCGCGGTGCGCCAGCTTCTGGCACGCCACGGTATGTTGCGAGTGGTCATTCTGGACGAGGGGCAACAGCAAGTACTTGAGGAAGGACGCTGGCCTGGGTTGAAAGCGTACGATTTACGTCAGGAAACAGCGGAAACGGCCACGCTAAGGCTTGAAGCTATTCGCGCAGCACTTTCGCACCGCCAGCTCAGCATTGATCAAGGCGAGGTGTTTGATGTGCGCCTGACGCATAAGCCTGCCAGTCTTGGCGGAGGCTGCCGTCTGCACTTCAATCTCGACATGATCGCAGCGGATGCCATGAGCCTGCGCGTGCTGCTGGACGATCTGGCTGTGCTCTATCTTGAGTCTCAGCAGCCGCTTCCCGCGCTGGATCTCTCCTACCGCCAGTACCAGCAACTACGCAGCGTCTGGTTGCAGGAACCGCAGCAGCAGACACGTTATGCAGAAGATAAGCAGTGGTGGCTTGCACGTTTAGCCGATCTGCCCGGTGCGCCCATTTTGCCCACCGCCAGTTCGGATAAGCTCACCGCAAACCAGACCGTAGTGCGTCGTCACCGTTGGTTTGGTGCCAGCGCTCGTCAGCAACTAGAAGCCAAAGCACGAGAACATCAGCTGACATTGCCGATGATGATCACCGCCGCCTTTGCGGAGGTGCTGGCCCAGTTCAGTGACGAAGAGGATTTCATTCTTAACCTGCCCCTGTTCAACCGCGAACAACTTCACCCCAATGTGTCCGCGTTGGTAGGGGATTTCACTTCATCAGTGTTGCTGGCATGGCAGGGCAGCAAACCGGGCAGCTTCCTCGAACGAGCGCAGCGCCTGCAACAGCAGTTCCGCCAGGATGCGGCACATGCCCACTTCTCTGGCGTTGAGGTGTTACGCGAAGCGACACGCCTGCGCGGTCAACAGCAGTTTGCTCCAGTAGTGTTCACCAGCGCATTGGGGTTGGGAGAGCTGTTTAGCGAACGCGTACAGCAAGCCTTTGGGCAGCCCGGCTGGATTGTCTCACAGGGGCCACAGGTGTGGCTGGATGCGCAAATCACCGAGTTAAATCAGGGCATTCTGGTGAACTGGGACGCGCGTGAAGCCAGTTTCGCGCCGGACATGCTCGATTTGATGTTCGGTCAATTTATTGACCTGCTTGAGGCGCTTATCGCCAGCGAGCAAGTATGGCAACAGCAGGTGAAGAGTGCTTTACCGTCGGCGCAGCAGGCTGTGCGCCAGCGGGCTAATGCCACCGAGGTGCCTTTACCTGAAGAGTGTCTGCACAGTGCCTTTTTCCGTCTGGCAAAACAGCAGCCGGAGGCACCCGCGCTGTTTGGCGCACATCAGACGCTAAGTTATGGCGAAGTGTCAGAACAGGCACGCCGTCTGGTGGCACATCTGCAAAACCAAGGCGTGCAACCCGGTGAACTGGTCGCCATCGCCTTACCTAAGGGGCCGGAACAGATTATTGCGGTACTGGGCGTGCTCGCCAACGGTGCCGCCTGGTTGCCGCTCAACCACCTGCAGCCGGAACATCGTATTAACGCCATCCTGCAAAATGCCGGGGTGAAACACGTTATTCACCAACTGCCGGATAATGCTCAACTGCCTGCGCCAGCAGCGGTGAGCAGCGGGGATCCTAAGCAACTCGCTTATGTTATTTATACATCTGGCTCAACCGGTACGCTGAAAGGGGTTGAAATCAGCCATCTCGCAGCGAAAAACACCATTGATGATCTTAACCGCCGCTATCCGATGGGGGATCGCATGCGCACCTTGGCGGTATCGGCGCTGAGTTTCGATCTGGCGATTTACGATATCTTCGCGCCACTGTCGGTGGGGGGGCGGTGGTATGTATTGAGGATGAGATCTGGCGTGATGCCCAGTGCTGGGTGGCGACTGGGTTCCCCTTGATCTGCCAAAAAAATCACACGCGGTGGCAGCGCAGTACCGCTGCATTGCGTTAGGTGGCACCACCGAAACCGCCATTCATTCCACGGTACAGGAAATCACCACTGTCCCCTACAACTGGCGCTCCGTGCCTTACGGTTATCCACTCGACAACGTACGTTGCCGGGTAGTGGACAGCTTAGGTCGCGACCGCTTTGACTGGGTGAGTGGCGAGCTGTGGATTGGTGGCGCAGGTGTCGCACTTGGTTATCGCCATGACGCTGAACGAACCGCCGACCGTTTTGTGATGCAGGACGGTGAACGCTGGTATCGCACCGGCGACCTGGCACGGCTCTGACCACACTCAACACCGGTAAACCTGATGAAGAAGCCATTACCGTCAGGCAGAGTAAATACCTGAACAACCTTGTGGAGCAGGACCACCGGAATATCAAACGGCGGATACGCCAGATGCTGGGATTCAAATCGTTTCGACGAGCGCAGACGATACTGGCGGGCATTGAGTTAATCCACATGATACGCAAAGGGCAGCTTCATCATCCTGCCGGAGATAGATTGTCCCCGGCAGAACAATTCTGTCTGTTGGCTGCCTGAAAAGCAGGCAGTGCAAAACTTCGGCTGATCCTCCGTCGTTAATGCGACAGAACCCTCAAAAACAGCGGGTTGTCTGATGACCAGGTGTATGACCTTTTTTGTCATGTATGCCAAGCCTGTGGTGGGCGAGCTATCGGTACCAAGGAGTCGCCCGCATTACCCGCAGATGCAGAGTATCTGTCCATCCAACTGGGTGATTTTGATTCACTGGCGGTCTGGCTCGTTGATGGCTGGCCTGTTGCCGCCAGTGATGAGGCCGTATGGATAGATTGGTGTATCGCCGATTGGCATCCTTAACCCAAGATCAAGATACATAGTAATAAAATATTGATTGTATATTGTAACGATACGCGATATGGTTTGTGCATGATTATTGGATTTCGCCACAAAGGGCTTGAAGCCTTCTACAGAACCGGTACAACCAGGGGTATCCAAACGGTACACGCCGCCAAGTTGAACCGTATTCTTGGCTTGTTGGACATTGCTGAAAGTCCGGGAGATCTTGACGTGCCGTCGTTTAAGTTGCATCTGCTCAAAGGTGAGCTTAAAGGTCACTGGTCAATATGGGTTAATGGTAATTGGCGAGTGACGTTCCGCTTTGTGGGTTCCAATATTGAACTGGTCGATTACCTCGACTATCACTAGGGAGCAAAATACCATGATGAAATATCCCCCCCATCCTGGCGAGCTGCTGCGTGAGGATGTAATAAATGCGCTAGGTTTGTCAGTGACTCAAGTCGCCGAACATCTTGGCATGTCGCGCGTGTCCCTTTCCCGTGTGATCAATGGGCATGCTGCTGTGAGTTCAGATCTTGCTTTGCGGCTTGAAATGGCAGGTATCAGTACGGCGCGTGCATGGCTGGCCATGCAGCTAAACTACGATTTGGCACAGGCACGCCAGCATCCGCAACCTAAAATTCATCCACTGCGTGTTGTAGCCGCTTAAGCAGAATTTTGGGATGCCTGACGTCTCCCCCATCTTTGTTTCGCAAACGGGTTGTTGCGAAACAAAGATGGCTAACACTGTAAACACCAGAAGCGGTAATATTTGCCGCCGGGTTGGTTTTTAAAAATCTTCTCTTTAACCAGCTAAAATACCCTTTTCATGAGAATAAATAAGAGAGTGTATGCTTCCTGTCAATAACAACCCTGATTTGCCTTTGCAGACGTATCTTCGTTCTGCAGGGGATGCCACATCTTCAGGCAGTGTTTCTCAGACTGCCACCGTTCCACTCAGACCCGATGAGTATTATGCCCTCTGGTCTGAGTGGGAAGAAAATGCCATGCCAGGTATGGGGGAGAAACGGGACATTGCCGTGGCAAGAATGCGTGAGTGTCTGGAAACAGGCAGAGAGTTGCTTGACTTGGCTCAACTACAACTTAGTTCATTGCCCGAATCACTTCCGCCATACATTAGGGAATTAATCGTCTATAGAAATCATCTCAGTAAATTACCTGACAATTTACCGGAAACATTGATTTATATTAATGTTTCCGATAACGAACTTATAGAAATTCCCGCAAATCTCCCTCCCAGGCTTGTTGAGTTTAATTTAGAAAATAATCAGTTGGAAAGCATTCCTGGTGACCTGCCCAATACTATTAAAAAGCTTAATTTAGCTGAAAATAGATTATCAATCCTGCCAGACCATCTACCTGATAGCCTGCAGTATTTAGATTTACAGGATAATCAATTTCACACACTTCCTGTTTCAACCGGACGTATTTCACCGGAGGCTAATGTTTTTGTCGAAGATAATCCGTTTCCAGAACGAACCCTCCGCAGACTCATGGATCTGGCTCAAATGGGAGATTATACCGGGCCACAGTTCTATTTCTCCATGTTAGAAGATGAAGCTGATGTCGTGTCCTGTCCCCTGACCGAAGTGGTGAAAGACTGGCTGTCAGCACAGTTATCAGACAGCACATGGGCAGCCATTGAAAAGGAGGACAACGCGGCGACCTTCAGCGCGTTCCTCAGCCGCCTGGGCGAGACCCGAAACGCGCGAGAAAATCCGGCATTTAAGGCGCGGGTGTCTGACTGGCTGACCCGCCTGGCAGAAACCCCCGCGCTGCGGGAGACAACATTTGCCGTGGCCCAGGAGGCCACCACAAGCTGCGAAGACAGGGTGACACTCGCCTGGAACGATATGCAGAAAGTGGCGCTGGTGTACGACGTTGAAAACGGTGCCTGGGACGACAGACTGCCGGAATTAATGACTGTCGGCTGTGAGATGTTCCGCCTTGAACAGCTTGAGCAGGCAGCCCGTGACAAGGTTAAAACGCTCCGGTTCGTTGATGAAGTTGAGGTTTACCTGGCATACCAGACCGGCCTGCGCGATGCACTGAGGCTGACCTCTGCGGGAGAAAGAATGCGCTATGGTGACGTCTCCGGCGTGACGCAGGAAGACCTGGATCGGATACTGGTACAGGTCAGAGAGCGGGAAAAACGGGCGTTTCCCACCTGGCTGGCACAGTGGACTCCCTGGAAAACGGCACTGTACCG
>Ga0308160_10007431_pt1 | contig 10901 bp, 16 predicted proteins | sample PhyFR1_FD_201036 | JGI IMG/M metagenome (GOLD analysis project Ga0308160, IMG submission 201036) | Phyllosphere microbial communities from UC Gill Tract Community Farm, Albany, California, United States - DLSLF.R1 | ecosystem: Host-associated > Plants > Phyllosphere > Unclassified | place: USA... | reverse complement strand
GGTACAACAAGTGGGCTGGAGGAGACAAAGAGGATGCTCTCGCCAGGTCAGTTTGATTACTCTGGTGTACTGGGCTAAGCTGACCATGCAGCAAAAAGCTCTCTCAATCCCGTTGTGTTCTGGCCCGAGATTCAGGGTACACCCGCGCCGATGCAACGGGCAACAAGTTCTGTTGTCTGTTCTTCGCCCGTGGTTGCTGCCCATACGGGTGAGTCGAAGCGATCGTTGCCTGTGATCCAGCTTATGATAGCCACGAATGTAACTTCCTGCACCGCCTGCCGATTCCAAATAGTGAGTCGACCGGATGTGCAACGAGTAGCGCTGACAATAGGCTCACTGATCGATCACTCGCGAGATTGCTTTGGAAGGGAAAAACACGCAGATTACCGGGACGATATGGGAGGTGTAGGAACGTTCAACCGGGTCAACCGGACGCTTTACATCTCGAAAATGCAGGAGAGCCCGGACAAGTCGCAATCGCAGGAAACGCTGTTGAGGCATTTCGGTGAATGGGGCAAGATTGTCAAATGTGAGTGAGCGTCTGGGTCGGGGTCGCGAAAGTCTTTTGGTATTGCTGAGAACCCGAGAGGACAGCGCTGATGATAGGGAACATCCTGTATAACCGAGGTATCGCGTTCGTGACGTACGAGAACGACGCCAACGCGAGTTTCGCAAAGGAGGCAATGGCGAATCAGAGCATGGATATGGACGAAGTTTTGAACGTCCGGTGAGCTTGGATAGCGCGCTTGTAATGGCTCGGGCTGATGATAGATGGGCGACTGAAGACCCAAATCCGCAAGAGAAGATTGACGAGCAAAAACGGATATCGGAGCAAGGCCAGAAAGCCATTTCGGGGATGTTGGACGAAAACCTCGTCGAAGCGACTCAAGCATTACGAGCCTTGGAAGACGGGGACGAGGAAGATTACTACCCGATCGAAGCATCTGCACCTTCGCCAGAAGAGGACGAACGGCCTTCTAAGAAGTCGAGGGCGGACACTGGCAGCGGGGGTGGGAAGATTGGTATGTTCGACGGAGACGCTATAGACAACATTAAATTCTACGCGGAGATGGCGAGGAAGCAGGCCGAGGAGGAGAGACAGAGGAAGACGCCGGCGAAGGCGGGTCTGGCGGGATTGTTGGGCGGGTACGGGAGCGGAGACGAGAGCGACTAAAGGTTGGCGGATCTCAACAACGGTGAAGATCTTGTAGACCTCAAAAGATGTGTGTCACCATGCAGCACTTCATGCTATGAGACCATGCGTACATGCCTGTGTCACTGCCACTGCTCCACATTGCTACCTATTGCTCGTCACTGTCTTCAGAGCAATGTCAACATCTTGTCGGAGATGGATGAAATGTCCGTCGACCGGGTAAACTGAAGCGATCACCTTGAATCATCAACCTCCTCCTTTCCATACGTATCAGCAAGCTCAACGCAACTTCTCATCACAACCCAAGAGCCAATATGGGCGACTCAACATAAATCTCAAGTGTATATCAACCAATTGCCAAACACACAAATCGCAATGGACGAGGAAGAACAGGGTCCAACGGGGATATCTCTCCCATCCACCCTGCCATACCCACTTACCGTCACGCGCATATGTGCAGCGTCAGGTAGCTCCGTCAGCCGAGGCAGTCCGCTGTTCGAGTATTCCTTCACGTCGGCCACTTCCCGCAAAGCTCTCGATCGGAAAGCCAAGGGCCAGCAGGCGCAGGAAGGCGACGGGGACGCCAGGGAGAGTGACATGGTCGGTGTGTGGGATAGCGAGCTCGAGGGGGATCTGACTAGGTGGGCCGAGTGGCTCATTATGGATGCTGTTATCGAACGGAAATATTCCGGGTGAGTGAGATGGAAAGAGTGTCATCACGCCACGGCTGACGACGTAGCAAAGATGCGGTATGGGTCAAACAGCCGTGTGATCATCGGACGCAGTTTATGGGGATGTGTGCGCTATGCGGAGCTAGTTTGACCGCGTATGTGGATGCGCTTGAAGTTCAGGCGTTGAGGCTAATTCGTAGTGACGACTACTTGTCAAGACCGGCAGAGGGGTCGAAGACTGGCTCCGGAACTGCAGTGAAGAAGGGATATACCGTTACCCACGATGCCATGGGCGTTACTGTCTCGACAACCGTGAGTTTTGAGACATATTTGTACTGCATTGAGGATGGTTTTGAGACTGCACCGAGAGCCATTCTTACAGACTGCAAAACCGGACCATAGCTGATCGTAGGAAGCAAAACGCCTGGACAACTTGTCCCGGGATACCTTGCTTTCATCTCGCAAGCTCTCGCTCATCGTCGATCTGGATCAGACAATCATACACACCACCGTCGAGCCGACAATAGGAGAGTGGCTCGACGAGATCAAAGCCGACAAAGTGTCGCGTGCGAGAGCAGTACAGCCCCGAGCAGATGGCTCAACCACACCGCCGCAATCCCCTCAACAGATGAAAGACCCGAATCCGAACGAAGAAGCGCTGTGGGACGTGGCGAGATTCCAGCTGGACGACGACCTTCCGCCGGGGTACGATAAGCGGAAAGGAAAGGGCCGGCCGCTGGATCACGACAGGTGGTACTATACCAAACCGAGGTGCGCAGCTCCGTTTGCCGCCAACTTCCATAATGTTGCTGACGGACAGACCTGGGCTAACCAAGTTTCTCACAGAGATGAACGAGATCTACGAGATGCACGTCTACACCATGGGGACGAGAACGTACGCCGACGCTATCTGTCGAGTGATAGATCCGACCGGGGCGATCTTTGGCGGGCGAATATTGAGCAGAGACGAGAGCGGTAGTGAGTTGCACATAAGGGTCCAAGGGAAGGGATCGAGCTGATACACAAGGTTTGAGTGAAAAGAGTTTGAAGCGGTTATTCCCCACAGATCAAAGTATGGTGGTTGTGATCGACGACCGATCAGATGTCTGGGGAGATATCCCAAATCTTGTCAAGGTGGTGCCATGTATGTTTCGGCTTGCGCTTATAGACCAAGACCGATCGGTGTCGCTGATGTGCAGATGACTTCTTCGGAATCGGCGATATCAACGCCACATTCCTTCCGCCCAACCCAAGCAAACCTCTGGCTGCAGCTCCACCGTCCATCGCCAAAGCGGACGCAACAGTGTCTTCTGCCACTTCATCGCCATCAACCGCACCTCCAGTCACACCGCCTGCCCTCGATACAGATATCGCCGGCGAGGAAAGCAAGATTGCAAAAGCAAAAATGCTCGATGAGCTCACTGAAAGCGGGCCGCTCGCGAGGCTGCAGCGCGAGATGGAGGAAGCGGCGAACAGCGATGATGAGACCGCGCATCCTGAGACCGCCGCAGTGGATGGCAAAGCTGGGGCAGACGCCGGCTCGCCCAATGTTGCCGAGGGTGTGAAAGATGCGACGGGAGTAGCGTCCGGAACTACGACACCACCTGGGTCACCCACTCGAGCACGAAAACCCCTCTTGAACCCTCACGATCATGAATTGACCCGAGTCTCGAATGTGAGCTTTAGACACCGTATGAGTGAAAGAGGCTGACCGACTCTAGATTCTGTCACGGATACATCGGAGCTTTTACTCGGCTTATGAAGCGAGAACCGACAGATCGGCGATCGCTCCGCTCCCACTCAACTGTGATGTCTTGGTGAGTGGGCTATCTGCGCTTCTGGCCTGTGGGTCCTACATTGCTCGCTTCTGCCCGGCTGCCGAGGAGTCTCGGGCATGCCGTCAGATCCGGGCCTTGTATGGTAGTCACCGAAGCTGTCAACGGCGAGATCCGCACCTTGACTGACCTCAGACAATCATACCCGAAATCAAGGCGTCCGTCCTTGACGGCTACAACATCGTCTTCTCCGGGGTCATCCCGTTAAACGTCCCCGCTCAGCGATCGGAACCGTGGGCACAGGCTGAGATGTTCGGAGCGGTCCCTTCGACCGACATCACACCATACACCACCCACTGCGTCGTTGGCCGAGAAGGCACCGAGAAAGCTTACAGGGCCGACAAGATGGGCGCGAAAGTCGTCTACATGGAGTGGTTCAACCGGTGTGTAGCACTATGGGAACGAGAAGACGAAACGCCCTGGACGCTGGAATCGAAGCGGAAAGAGGCGGCACAGCTCGGGACTGGACCGCCCGTGAATGGACCGGCGATAGGGGAGGTGCTTGAGATAATACCAGAAGGCAAGGTACTGGAGATTCCACAAGAGGACGACGAGGATGGAGGTTTCGAAGGCGGTGGATGGGATGACGATTTTCTCAAGCAAATTCAGGACGAAATGGGGGATGATGAGTCGGAATTCGGTACAGAGGATGGGACTTTGGCGGATGTGCCGAGGTAAGTTCGGCTCGAATTGAGATTGGGGACAGGGAGCTGATGCCAGCTCGCCCATGCGGTCCGCGCTTGCTTCTCCGAGGGATAGCCGGGCAGGCAGCGTAGAAAGCGCCGAGGGGAGTATTCCAGGGACGCCGAGGAAACGTGTCCGGTACGCGGACGAGGAGAGCCTCCCGCTTGAAAGCTTCAAGGATCCTTCTCCCGGGTACGTTGTACCAAAGGCGCTGATGGGTATGCTGACGAGTAGCGCGTATGTCGAGAGACCACGAAAGAAGCCAAGAGGACTGCTCCTTCCCCCTGGCGAGGGCGACGTCCCGGAAGCGAACAAATTCACTTACAAAGCGAGATCTCGCGTCGGATTCGATGTTGAAGAAGAGGATGCGGGGGAACTCGATGGAATACCGCACTCGAGCTCGACGTCTCCGGGGGGACTGACCAGCGTGCAAGACGGCGAAGAGGGGCATGATGGGAATGACGGGAACGAAGAAGACGAGGCAGACGGGGAGGGCGGGACAGAAGAAAACGGGGAGGACCAGGAGGAAGAGGATGAAGATGAATTCGCAAAGATGGTAAGCTTAACATTTGTCCCGAGAGGTTCGCGTGCGAGTCCAAATAGCTGATGCCAGCTTCGCGAAAGCATGGATGACCCAGGCGACGACGATCCCGAGCAAGAGATATGAGAGAGTGGGGCGTAGACTGGGGGCCTTGCGTCTACGCGTATCAAGGCAGAGCAAATTTTGTTGTCATATAGCATTGAACCTGCCGTCTGGCATGTATTCGATTTCCTCGGCCTGTCGCGGTGGGGATGCGCGAGATTGGGTATAGACAGGCAGATGCATGGGAGCCTGACACAGTCGCGTGTCGTGTCGAACGCGTAGGAAGCAAGGGAGCAGAAGAAGCGGCCAGAGCTGCACGAAGCTGTATCCCTTCCTTCGCACAACAGCTATATGCGTCTCTGCTGTCGATCTCTGTGTCTTTGCACCGACTTCTCCGCCCAGCTCTACTTTCCAAGCTGCTCGAGCCAAGTCCCAGCCCGTAACTCATCCCTCCCCCCTCCCCCCCTCTCTGTCCACCCCCCGTGACCTTCCCCCCCGTCGCCGGATATTACCGCATCCGAGTAATGCGGGGAAATCGCGTCACAATGAGCTGATGACTCACCATCGCCCACCTCGTCCAGCTTATAAATACCGTCAACCCAACCTCGACCGGGCTTTGCATGTCTTTCCGCTGCATACGATCGATATCTCCCATCGCACGTTTTAGCTACAGTCGCTCTATTAGCACGACCAGCCCCACTCGCCTCGCCCAACTCACTCGCCCCACTCGCTTCGCTCCCACGTCCGCCAGCTCACTCACCCACCGCTGCAACATGTCCACCTCATCCACCCTCCCCGCGCTCCAGTCGCCGCCTTCCCTGCCCGAAGGCACCAGCCCCAAATTGCACCTCTACACCCAAGGTACCCCCAACGGCTTCAAACCGTCCATCTACCTCGAAGAGCTTATCGAGACCTACGGCGCCGAGAAGGTGGGGTACGACTTCGCCGCGCTTTCGTTCCAAGAAGCGGACCAGAAGAAACCCGAGTTCCTCAAGATCAACCCGAACGGACGTATCCCCGCGTTGGTCGATGACAACTTCACAGACCCCGTGACGAACGCCGGGATGGCCGTTTTCGAGAGTGCCAGTATTTTGCTCTGGCTCGCTGAGAACTACGATACCGACAGCAAGTTCTGGTTCGAGGATAAGTTGTTGAGGAGCAAAGCGCTCAGTTGGATCTTCTTCGCCCATGGTGGTGTGGGACCCATGCAGGGTGAGTCTTTTGAGCTGGTTCCGGTTATGTATGCCCGGGGAAGAAAGGCCGAGTGGAGATGGAAGCAAGATTGGAAGGCTGTGAACGGGGATAAGGGTCATGGGCTGTTAGTCCGGCTGCACAGTCGCACGCAGAGGGACAGACAGTGGGCTCAGCCCGCCTTCTCACTCCTTGGCGATCCGTCGTCGCCGGTCGGAGACGAACGGAACATCTCCTAGGAGATGGGTGGAAGCAAGGAGAACCCATGCCGGTCCGGTCACGCGACAAGCTACACCCTCTGCTCGACGATCTGGCTGCGCCAACTCCAAAAACCCCACTGACCCCAGGCCAAGCCAACCACTTCTTCCGGTACGCCCCGGAGAAGATCCAGTACGGGATCAAGAGGTACCAGGACGAAACCCACCGTCTCTACTCGGTTCTCGAGGATGGATTGAACGCGGGCAAGGGCGAGTGGCTCGTGGGCGACAAGTACAGTGTGGCCGATATCAACGGTGAGCTTGGCGCGCTGTTTTGACTGCTCTTTCGCTCCATTTGTATGGGGTCTACGAGGGGAACGGCGGGGATTCTACCTCGCCGCAGGAGGCTGCCTCGAGTCTGTCGCATACACCGTCTGCCTATCCACTTAATCGTCTCTTCGCCCCTCAACCCGACCGTCCAGTCACTGGTCCGCTTCTATCGCCCTGTCTCATCTTTTACTCCCCCTGATCCAGCTTCCGCCTTCTTCCTATCCTCTCTTCCCCTCTCCCCTTCCCTTTTCTCCTTCCCCTTTCCCCTTCGCCTTTCGTTCCTCATGACTTCCCCTCTTCCTCCTTCGCTCGACCCGTTCTCAAGCATCAAGCTGCCCCCCGCCTCACCCACTAACACCAGTCTTCGGATGGGTCAACTCCCACGCATGGGCCGGAATCGATATCGCCCCTTACCCCAAGTTGTCCGCCTGGACCGACCGTATCCGTGAACGACCCGCCGTCAAGGCCGGTCTCGACGTCCCCAAGAGCACCAGGAAGAAGGAGCAGACGAAGGAGGAGGAAGAGCAGCAGGCGAAAGAGGCTGCGGCGTGGATTTTCAAGGACCAGAAGAAGGAGTAGGATGGGGTGGAGGAGGAGAAGTGCCCGGAAAGAACAAATGTTGAAGATTGCAAGAAGGATCGTCAAAGATGCACCGGTGTTCGGCTCTTGAGGTGTGGGATTGACCAGCCGACATCTGTGTCACGCAACATGCACGACACAGGTGCAAGGAGCAAAACGCGCAAGTTACAGCTCGCCCGAGCAGTCCGCGCAGATGGAATCCCTGTTACTTTGCGTGCAATCCCGCTTGATCTGCCGGCTGACCTCCCCGGTCACCGGCCGCAGAGAACGTCATCATATGCATGTTCGTGATCGTTAAAAACCGCCTGTTCCCGCCACCTCACCACTCCAGTATATTGCAGGACGAACGACCCCTGGGCAACCAACTAAGAAGGCAGTATCTCTACCCGGACGATCCGCCCATCTGTCAACATTCACTCTACCCCCACGCTTGCGTATTGCTGATATTAGCCGTGGTGGTGGGTGGACATACCTGTAGTTCACTATCAAATGCCCTTCAGTCCCGAAACACTATCATGAGCCGTGGTCGAATCAAGGGAGATATGGTCGGACGATCCCGTCACCCCGGTCGAGCATCACAGACCGTGGAACACGGGACCGTCGGACGTGAAGCATCTCTCATCAGTACGTACCTTGAAAAGATTGCCGACCGTGTCGTCGGGGGCGGGCGCGAATGCTGCGTTGATATACGTGAACTGTCGTCAGCAAAAAGTCGACCAGTCAGCGATCTCAGCGATCAGCAGCCGAAGTCGAGATCCTCGCTCCTCGTGTGCACTGCGGCCCACCTCACCGGCCCTGACGCCGTTGTCTCGAGTCAATGCTCGTGATCCACTGCCACTGCCAGTACTCCTTTTCACTCCTCGTACTGTCTTCCAACGAGATGAATACACCTCGGCCCGTCAAAGTTCAGTACCCGTTGATATGGGGTCATAGACGGTATACCGCAAACCACACCCTGAGTTGAATCGCCGACACAGCGTACTCACCAGCGGATCGGTCGGCTTCAACCCCAGCTGCCCGCGTAGAAACACGATGACAGCTTGAAACTTGTTCCCGGCGGTGATTTTGAATACGTTGTTCTTCATGACGGGTGCGGAGCCTGTCGACTTGAAGCGGACGACGACTGGTGTTAGCGCGGAAGGGGGAGTGTCTGGGCGGATCGAGCGGGGTCATGGCATGGGATTCTCCTAAGGGATCCCCGGGGGTGATTTTGTAGGAACCACGATCTTCTTCGATACTATGCGGTAGTCAGGCGCACAGGAGGACCGACCACGCCCGTCGCAGTACGGGAGGCAAGAGGGCCACAGCGAGCTCTCAGATTTCAGGGGAACGATTGCGCCCCAGCCCTGCGCCACGATGCAGGATGAAAGGTAGTTCATGACCCACCTTTTGACGTGTCTTTACGCTTGTACGTCTCCAGCGCCTCTCTCGCAGTGATGCGTACGCCCGATAACATCTTGTCTACCCGTCAGCGTTGATCATCACTCCGTGGTGCGCTGCTGTCGACACGCCATGGCATCTCGACCGTCCTCATATAGCAATGCACATTGACTCACCCGTATCATCCCCCACAATCGCCGGGGAGAGCAAGTCGGGGATAGGTGTTGACATCGGTCTGGAAGGAGTGTGAGGAAGAGTGCGGAAAGTCGTTAACCGACCGGTTACTTCGGTTTGGTTTCAACTTGAACCTTTACACTTACTTATCTCACTGTACACCGTTTGTCTAGTCATCCCTTCGGACAGGGATTGATCATAATGGGCGCTGATGATGCTGGACCGAGCGGGAAACCACCTTGGGCTAGATCGGACGTCGTTCCTAAAGATTACTCCGGGTCAACTCCACCTACCGCCGACACCGCTACGACGCAACAGCCGGAGCTGCCGGATCGACAGACGGCCGGGGAGACTACGAATACATCTTCGCCCGCAGATACCGCTTCCCCCCCTGCACCCGCTACACCCGTGTCTGACGCTGCCAGCCGAATCGGGTCGAGCTCAGCCGAACGAACCTCAGCGTTGAAGACCGCTCGAGATGCGGCACTCAGTGGTCAATCGCAGCTTCCACCAATGTCACCGTCTTCCCCATCTAGCAACACCACCTCATCGATATTCGGCCTGTCTTCTCCTAACAATCATATGACGCATAACCCCTACCCGGCCCAATTCTCGCGCCACAACAACGCACCACCCCTCCCGACCCCTTTCCACCCGCCCTCCACCCGTCTCGGCTTGCTGTCCGACTTGAAGCGCCTCTCATACGTCCTCTCGCTCTTGCTTGGTTCGTCAGCAATACTCGGTTTGTTCTGGTCGACTTTCATCCTCCCCCTCCTGCATTCTTCCTTTTCCGCACGACAAGTCCTGCTCGAACAACAGATAACGCGGTTTGACCGGATCGTCTCCTCTCTCAGGGCTCTGCGGGCGGGTACGATTCTCCCGCCTGCAAGAGTTGCATTGTTACCGGTCGCCGCTAGCTCTGTGGATAGCAAATCAGATGACATCGCGGCGCTTGCGGGGAAAACGGGCACGGAGTTGGCGTTATCCAACCCGAAACAGACTGGGGAGAGTGACATAAAGGAACACCGGTCAGGTATCGAGGAGATACAATCATCGACTTCATCTCCCCCGCCCTCTCCTTCACCCAATCACCTCATATCGGCCGAAAAGCACGATGAAACGCAAGACGATACCGCCACAATACCAGCACCGACCAACCCTTTGCCGCTGGACGGTCTCGCCTCGCTCTCCCTTTCTCTGCGGTCTCTCTCTGGCGCCCTCGCATCGACGTCGACCACCCGGACATCGCTGTTGTCGACGCTGGAGTCGTATACCTCTCAACTACATCGAGAGGTTTACCTGAGATCAGACCCCAAGACGAGCTTCTCGGTGGGATTGGGGAGTTTGTCGCAGAACTTGGCGAATGTTGGGGCTAAGGCGGGTGCAGGAACAGGGAGTACAGGCTGGGACGACGTGCGGAAGGAGGTCAGGGCTATTAAGGGGTTGTTGTTGGGAAGGAGGAATTTTGCGCCATTGCCTGCTGGGAGTTAAGGATTGTCGGTCAGTCATTGAGAACATCCATCGAGATGCTGCCATCCCGCGATGTCTGCGATGCTTCTCTTGCCTGTTGGTCTACAGGGCTTTGGTAGGTGATTCATCCGTGTACGGAGCCGACACCAGCTAGATGATCTTGCCCCTCGTAATGCCACATCTGCGAGTCCAAGGTGTCAAGTGCGGTTTTTTGTCTTAGTCCAGGTCGCAGCTGCTAATGTTCTTTCTGAACGCACGACGGTCCGACCGTTCCGCCATTCAAAACGCACAGATGCCTCGCGAAACACTCAGCTGATTCAAGGATACGCTCCGCGATGGATCAAGCATCTCGCTCATGGGACAGAAAGCATTTCACGTTCAGCGCAAAGCAACACGTCTTAGCCACGCCTGCGCACTTTTGCACGGCGCTTCCCCGTTGCGGTTCCACCTTACGCGTCCTTAAACCCGAAGCTCGCACAACATTCCAATTGCGCACACCACCCCAAAACACCGAAAGTATCGCAATAGCCCGATGCATATCCTGCGCAATGAATGCGTCTATTTTAGGTCGGAAGTGATAAATTACCATCCGCCCTCGGCGTTGGTGGTGGCCTTGGCCGGGTCGGCGGACCAGTCGTCACCGGTTTGCGCGTC
>Ga0308160_10007430_pt1 | contig 10901 bp, 21 predicted proteins | sample PhyFR1_FD_201036 | JGI IMG/M metagenome (GOLD analysis project Ga0308160, IMG submission 201036) | Phyllosphere microbial communities from UC Gill Tract Community Farm, Albany, California, United States - DLSLF.R1 | ecosystem: Host-associated > Plants > Phyllosphere > Unclassified | place: USA... | reverse complement strand
AAGCGGAATCTCATCAGTTGTCTTCTCTGCATCCTACAACCTACGTAGAATCAACTAAACAAACTACATAACATTAAGTATGCCTCCTAAAGTAGGTCGAGTCCTCTCTTTCTACTCCCTCTTTGATCAAAATCGCTAATATTCAATTGTCCCTTTTCTCATCACTCTTGTCAATTCTCCCTCACCACTCCACACCTGTTTGCGAACGATGAACAGTCTAAAAAAGGTCAAAAGATGGACTTGGGTTCCTTCCTAGCCGACGAGAGTGAGTCCCACCCTTCCACTCTCCACTTTTCACACAAAATCTCGCTAAATGCAAATTAAACTAATCGCCATTCTTGACGAATGTGCAGACACTGGAGGTTCATGGGCTGATGAAATGGATACTCTTCCTACTGGTCGTAAGTCCTACTTTACCTTGACTCGAGTCGGAGTTTTTGAAGGAAGTGCTGATTTGTTCGACCTGTTTTTTGGGGGGGATGTGTTTTTTTAGCTTCTGCTATGGGAGGAGGAGGGGATGGATCTGGATTAGGTGGTTCTCATTTGAGTCGCAACATGCAAGGTGGAGCTCGAGATGGACCTGGAGGTAAATCCCTCCTTTCTGACTCTCGAAAAGTCGAAAGATTAGTTGGCTGATGAGGGTTTGAGTGTGCAGGTTTCGGAGGAGGAAGGGATCGTTACGATGATGGAAGACCTCAACGTGCTGAAGTACCTATGCCTACTGAACCTCCTTTCACTTGTTTCGTCGGAAATTTGACTTTCGAAGTGATCGAACCTGATGTCGAGGACTTCTTCACTGGACTCGGCGTGCGCTTTCAAATCTCTCCCTATCACTCTCGACAATGACTGATATCGTGGTTCTTGAATCCCGTACAGGTTAAATCAGTTCGATTAGTTTCAGGACAAGATGGGAAACCTCGAGGATTCGGTTATGTCGAATTCAACACTCTCGACGATCTCAAGAATGCCTTGTCTCTTTCTGGTCAAGATCTCGGTGGACGAGTCGTTCGAATCTCGGTAGCTGAAGCACAAACTTCTCGTATGGGTCGTGCGGACGAAGCTTCATCTTGGGAACGTACTGGACCTCTCCCTTCCCTCGGCGGAGCTGGAGGACGTTCAGGAGGATTCGGAGCTCCCCGTACAGGAGGATTCGAGAGACAAGGTGGAGGAGGATTCGAGGAAGTTGAAAGGGAAGGACCTATTCGAGGTGGAAAATTCACTCCTTCTGCACCTGCTCCCGATCGTGGATTCGGAGGAGGATTCAACCGTGGAGATCGAGGAGCTGGACCGAGGGAAGATCGAGGACCTGGATTCAGTGGATTCGAGAGAGCCGCTCCTGTCGAAGTCGAAAGGGAGGGTCCTATCAGAGGTGGAAAGTTCACCCCTTCGGCTCCTGAAGCTCCTAGGAGGACTTTCTCAGGTGCTGGAGGTGACCCTTCGAGGGCAGATGGAGATGCTACATGGTCGAGAGGTGGAAGTTTACCCCCTCCTCCTCCTGGAAGTGAGAGGAGATCTTTCGGAACTGGATTCGGCGGACGTGGCGGACCTGGAGCTGAGCGTACGCACTCTCTCTCTCTCACTCCCTCTCGAGAGATTCGATAATTGACAGAAGAATGTTTGCTGTCTTCAGCCAACTCTGAGATCCCAATCGCTCGTCGACCTCTCCAACTCTCTGCTCGTTCAGCCTCAACGACCGCCATTGCCCCTTCCTCGAACCCCGCCACTCCTTCGACCGGTTCTTCCTCGAAATCCAACCCGTTCGGATCAGCGAAACCTATCGATACCTCCTCGAAAGAAAAGGAGTTTGAAGAGAAATTGGCGAAACAACGTGCTGAAGCTGCCGAGAAGAAAGCTGCTGAACCTCCTAAAGAGGAAAAGAAGTTTGAGGAGGGGGAGAAGAAGGGAAGTGAGGACAGGTGGGAGAGAAAGGGACCTTTGGCTCCTGGCGCTCAACGCAAGAACTCCTCGAACAACAACAACAATCGATCAAACTCAAACACCTCGAACCTTCCCCCTCCTGTCCCTCTCGTTGGAAAAGATGAACCTCCTCACACCGCCGCTTCGACTGCTCCCTGGTCAAAGAAGGAAGGAACTGAGGAAATCACTAAAGGTGTAGAGGAGACCAAGATTTAAGAAAAAGGACATTCTGGCTCACTTTCCAACCCTTTTCTCTCTTTTTCATTGTATATCCCTTGCCCTCCCCTGCTCATCTCAAATTTTTTCTTATTTCGTCTCTCTCTGTCTCTCACTGAGTAGTCTTTGCTTTTCTGTAGATTTCGAATTGAAAACATGGAAATCCGTTCTCCCCCCTAGCCTGCTCGAGATTCCGGAATTGCGGGAATCACGCTCTTCGATTCCCTAGCTCTGACACGGTCTTCGGGTTCAAATGCTGATCGAAAGCGAAAATGAAACCCTCGTTATTTCGTTCTCAACTCGCTTCAAAATGACTACTCATCCGCTTCCTCAGCAATAATCTGCGCACCTCCTTTCCCATATCCTCCTCCCTGTCCCTGTCTGAACCCACCCGCACTTCCATAACTCGCAAACCTTTCCCTTTCCCTTCCCTGTCCCCCAAATCTCTCATCTCCACCATCCCCAAACGACAAATCTTCTTCCCCACCACCTTCTTCTCCAGTTTCACTAGCTACGATAGAAACTCCTTCTGAAACATCATACTCTCCGAATGAAATACTCGTATCCCCTCCTCCTCCTCCTCCTGCTTGCGATTGGGAAGAATAATTGAAAGAAGGATGTTGAGTGTACGTTTGGGGTTGAGGAGGTCGAGAAGATGGGGGAGCTGGAATATATTTACGAGCTTGAGGAGAAATGGTATTGCGTGTTTGAGAGGGAGGGGGAGAGACTGCGGCTACTCGACGAGCTGGAGGAGGAGGAGGAGGCTGAGTCGTGCGAGATGGTGAGGGTTGAGGTGCGAGAGGTGCGGGGGCAGAGCGTGGTGGTGAACGGTATTGAGAGGAAGAAGGGGGAGGTGCAGCGGAATTGTTGCGAGGCGGTGGAGCTGAATAACGAGAGTTGGTTTGGGGTGGTGGAGGTGGAGGAGCTGAAGGGAGAGAGGAACGTTGGTATGAAGCTTGTTGAGGAGGTGCGGTGGGTTGTTGCTGGTGATGATAGGGATCTGATTGAGCGGGTTGGGATGGAGGTTTTGGAATTCGATGTAATAGACCTGTGGCCAATCACGACTCGAAATCAGTGCCTGCTCAATCGAGTCAGCTAGATAGGAAGAAGTGTATCGCTCACCGTATCCGACACCAGCCCCTAACAATCCTTCACCTCCCCAAGTTCGATTCGGTACCAAAATCGCTTCTCTCGTCACATCATAATCCGAATTATACACAAACAATCTCAAAGGTTTATCCGTATGCTATCCTCCCACACTCTGTCAGCATCCCCTTATGGTATTCAAGTTCAGAGAAAGTCTAACTTACCGATTCAACGACATCATAGAAATCACCTTCTCCTCTCAAAACTCCTCCAGAATATCCAATAATCCAATCCCCAAAGGGCACCAACCCTGCAGATTGAGCAGGAGAGCCTTCGAGTACTTCGAGTACGTGCCAGACTTGTTCGAGTGCGTGTTGAGGGTTACAAAGTCTTAGAGAGAGTCCCAAGAGTGAGGGCTCGCCATCTACTTCTCCACCTCTCGATCCTCCAGTAGTGGACCAATCTCTTGAAGGTGTTACATAGACATCTATACGAACGAGAGAGAGAGGATGAGCGAAACACTCGGATTTGAAAGAACGAAAGGCTTTCGTTGTTTCCAAAGGGAGAGGAGAGCTCACCTCGTACAGCTTTCCTTTTCGTACTATAAACCATCAATCCAACTTCTCTCCCTTCATTCCCTTCTAATACTTCAGTCAATAAATCAATCTCATCACCCTGATTTTCCCCCTCAATCTCTACTCTTATCAGCTCCAGTCCGAATAATAAGTAGATAAGAGAGATGGTACGTACGAGTAATTGAGTGTTTATTCCAACGATGAAATCAAAGAATGGATCCAAATCTGCTTGGGAAGCTGGAGAGTTCTCAGCGATTCGAAGCACGTGGAATGCGGTCGAGGTCGTCAAGGATGGATCGTGCGATTGGGAAGAAGGGACTGATTCTCCTTGACCCATTTGTAGAGCGGGTGGGCGAGGTGAGGGACAAGTTAAGAGAAGAGGAGGAGGAAGAAGAGGGGAGGCGGGAATTTCGAGTGGTGGGGGGGAAACACTACCTCTTCAAGTTAATGAGTGCTAGACAGTGATCGACGGGGTTGAAGAAAGAGCGAGAAAGGACGCGAAGAAGGAGGGAGTGGATGAAAATGGGCTGCGAATAACGAAAACGAAATTTCGCACAAGTTGAAAATGTGAAAATTGATTTGTTTACTGGTTACAACAACAGAGACAGAGTACCTTTCAAAAACGCCCCACACATACTGTCCGACTGAAAATCCCCTTCATTTCCGTGTCCTTACAATGTGCCGACTCCCCTTCCCTACGCTTCCAATCCCATGATTCTCTCCTGACTTTCCTCCAACTTTTTCTCAACGGTCTCCTCCCCTTCTCCCCCAACCTTTTCCGTTCCCCCACTCAATCCCTTCTTCACCTCCCTCTTCTTCCCTGTCCCTCTCTCCCTATCCCTCTCGAGTGCCCTCCTATGGCTCAACAAGATATTCTTTCGATCTTGTTCAATAGCCGCATGTTGCACTTTCCTTATTGTACCTATTCCCCATTCTTTCCTCTCCATCAGCCAATTCCCTTAAATTAGGAAGAGAGAGGGTTTAACCTGAAACATGAGTGACTCGAACTACTACTGGGTATCCACCGATTCGTCTCAAGAGAGTCAAAGAGGCCCACAAAGTTCGGTAATGTTCTCTAGAAACTCTGATTATTAGAGTAGAGGTTTGAGGTGAAAGATATTTAACTGAAAAACTCCCTCCTCAAGTCGAGATCAGCTTGGGATGGGAGAGAAGGGAAGGGAGGGAGGGAAGGGACGTACTCGAGAATGTACCACCTACTTCACCAGCTCCCAAGTCACCGAAATTTATGGATAAAGACTCGCGGAGTAAGTGGATCAGGGAGGATTCTGTGATGCTTGGAGGAGGAGAGAGAGGAGGGGGATTTGAAGGATTTGAGGAGGCAGGTTGAGGAGAGGAGGTTGAGGGAGAGAGTGCGAGGGAGGGAAGGTGGGAGAGAGAGTCGAGAGTTGGGTAGGCTAGTTCGCATAGGAGGTAACGATGTTTGAAGCGAACCATAATTATTCAAGTTGAAAGACGAGTACTTGGCGCTATGTGGTCGAGTCGAGCAAAACAGCTAGATTCGAGTATCGCCTGGTTGTATATGAGCAGTCTGTGGACGCTCTAGAGGCCAGGGAGTCCAAGTTGAGACTAGGTAGAGATTTCGGAGAGAACGAGGTCGAGGAAACTGGATAGTTCTGCCTTGTAGTGATTCAGGAGCGTGTGGCTTGTTCTTGTTATGCTGGAGTGTGTACTCTGATTGTATTTGATCAGAGCAAGTGTATGGTTGCAGGTCAAGCAAGACGATTTCTCTCAAACTGTTCTTGATCTCCCACAGTTCACTCCCATCTTCTAACTATGTCAGGACGTATTCCTATCGGTTCAGCTATTCTCCTAACTCTCGGTATCACTACTCTCGGATACGGGATCATGGCCTGTACGTTTCCCATTCCCCTCAACTGTTGCCTCTACTGATCGAACCCCATTCCCGAGATTAGTCACTACACCAACAGAGAAAGAGTTCTATGATGCCTTGTCACCAGATCTGAAGAGGAAAGTGGATGAACAGAGGAGGTTGACTCAAGGTGCGAGGGATCAATTGGCGAGGGAATCTCAAACTAGATTAGACGCTATCAAAGTAAGTTAACCCTCCTCTCTCGTCTTGTATGAGACCATGCTGATGTAGTCTCTGGTGAACAGGCGAGGGCAAACAGTGATAGTCCAGTTTGGGCAGACGATTTCGATCCTAAAAATGACAAGAAGTAAAACTGAAACGCTTCGAATTCGTTTCTCCTTCTGCTTGCATGCTTCTCCACTTTTGTTTCGTGAGTCTTCGACGATCTTCTCAGCAAAGAACGAAATCGCTGATAACGTTTCAAGAGACCCAGATTTTGTGTATCTTTCTGTCAACCTACCTGTAAACTTCGCTCTTCTCGCTCATCGCTCTCAACTCCCTGCACCCTATGTGGAGCTTCATTCGTCGATGTGGCTACGAGCAACGAGTGAGAATATCCATAACCGACATTGCGAACTACAATTCGCAGAAAGTCGAAAACCGATGAAAACGCTTAACTCAGTCGAAAGATTGAAAATGACAAGGTAAGGAATGACAACATGACTATACAGACAGACTAACAAAGCTCCACAACCTGCAATAACTCGATACGAAACACTAAGACGACAGTCCTTCACCTCCTTCTACCCCCTTCTCTTCCCTCGCTTTCCTCTAAACCTCAATCCCTCCTCCATCCACTTTCTCATCCCATTCCAAACCCACTTCAACGCCTAATCCACCTTCCAAAACCCTCTCGAAACCCCCCTGTAACACCTCGAACCAATCTTCCAACCCTTCCAACACACCCCTCAATTCATCCACTACAACTTCTTGATCAGACAAAATACTATAATCTAAAGGTTTCATCTCTGGTAGTAGTAGTAGATGATCTCTGAACGAATCATTTCGAGAGTGAGAGTTAGAAGGGAATGGGAATCCTCCTTGATTTTGATTTTGTATTGAATCTTGTGAGGATTGCTGGTGAGAGGGTTGGGGAGTTTGATTTGAATCGGAGGAATTGGGAGGGAGGAGAGATAGCGAGCTTGTGGGAGAGGCGGTGAGAAGGATTCGGGATGCGACTGAGGAGGAGGAGGAAGAAGTTGAGGAGGAAGTAGAGAGTTGGTTGGAACGATGACCGATTTCTGGGTTTGCGGTGGTGGGAGTGAAAGAGCGAACGGAGAGTGAAGAAGCTTGTCTCTTGTGAAGGAGTGGACCGGGGGAAGGGAGAGGTGGGAATGAAGCAGAGGTTGCTGTAGTTGGGGTGATTAGTGTTGGGGAAGCGATCGATGGGAGTGAGGATTGATTCAATGTCGAGATCTAGTCAATGACAGTGATATCAGTCGCGAGTGAGATGGGAAAGTGAGGAGAGAAAAGAGGTAAGCTCTACTTTTAAACCTTGTCTTCTCCCATCACTACCACTTCGTTTCCTTTCTCCCACATTCGTTTCGACTGCTTGATTAGCACCTCCTCCGAATCTAAACGGTCTATTCGCGACGTTTTCCCCCGCTAAACCAGGTGCAGAAGTCGAGGAAAGCATCGTCGCCGCTCTTTCCCTCCCTAGCGCTTGAGATTGAGCTCCCCCTCCGAACTTGAACCCACTCCCGAACGGTCTATTCGCTGAAGAGTCTTCATTCAATGTAGGTAAAGGAGAAGGATCGCCATCCTCTTCTGGATTTGATCGAGGGAGTCCTCCTCCTTGATGAGAACTCGTTCGAGGTAATCCAGCTCCGAGTGGAGGATACCCACCGTTCAAGGAAGGATCAGATACGAAAGTAGAAGAGTTTGGAGGTGGTCTTGAAGAAGGAGCTGTATCTGCACGACGTCGATTCAGGTTTCCGAAAGAAGCTTGCTGAGTCGAAGGAGGGGGTTCGAGGTTCGTCGATGTTGAGCTGAACGTCGAAGAGGGGAGAGAAGGGGAAGAGACGGAAGCGGGAATTGAGAGGTCTTGTTGATTGAACGTCGATTCAGTGGGAGTCGTTTCTCGTTCTTCTTCTCTCTGAGTACTCGTGAATTTCGCTCCTCCTCCTCCTCCAAAACTGAACCCGTTCGCACTTCCCCTAGCTGCAGCTCCTCCGAAACTTCGATTCTTACCCCATGTATCCTGCTCTTGTCCTCCTCCATCATCTTCATTATCAAAAGGTGATTCTCCAAATCCATCTACTGCTCCCGATCCTCCTTGATCCCAACTCGTACTATTACTCTGATTGAACGGGTTCGACCTAAGAGTTGCTGATGCAGAAGGCGTCGTCAATCCATCATCTTTAATCCCAAATCCTCCGAATCCACTCGAAGAATTCCCAGTAATCGTATCAAACGGACTCGAACCAAACGCATCATTCCCACCTCCTCCACCCCCAAAACCGTTCGAACTGTTTCCCCAACCCGCTCCACCCCAACCAGCTCCTCCAAATCCACTCGAGCTCGCCATTTCGAAAGTAGGTAAATTGATCCCTCCACCACTCGAATCTTCGGCGTCGTCGAGTGAGGGGAGAGAAATTGTCGGCTTGAGAGTATTGAGAGAGGATACGGGGAGTTGGATTTGAAGTTGACTCGTTGAAGAGGAAGAGGAAGTAGGAGTTGACGCGTAGGGATTCGATTCTTCATCGAACAATCTTAAGAGTGGATGAGATCGAGGAGGGGGTTGAGCTATACCAATACTACGAGTCAGTATAGTCGGAGACGAGAGACAGAGAGAGAGGGTAAAAGCTCACTGGAAGGTTTAGGAGGTCTCAAATTTCCTTTTTTCGCAACTTGTTCATCCAACGTCATTCCCCTCTTCCCACCACTCGGATAACTCGGTTCATCCCCCATCGGTCCAAACCCTTCCAAATTCTCTCCCAACCCAATCATGACTCCGAAATCTTGTTCATCCAAATCGAAATCCCACCCTTCATTCTCCAAACCTTGTCCGGCCAACTCGAAAGTGTCTTCTCTTTGAACCAAGTCTCCACCGTCCATTCCTGGTAAGGTACCTACTATTGAGGTACGTTGTCCACCAGATTGGATCCAGGATACGTAGCGTACTATTAATTCACGAAGGAGGACCATTGGTAATTTCGAAGCAGATTTAATCCATTTCGATTTTGACAATTCATCCGCTGTAGGTCTCTGTACAAACAACCAACCTTATTTACCATCAGTCCGAACGGTCTGTAGTAAGAGAGAGGCGATGAGATACGTACATTTTGAGGATCGACACATAAACAACTCGCCAAAAACTCTTTCAAATTCCCACTTGCCATGCCCTCCCCATAAGTCTCTGGTAAAGTAGGTGGTTGACTCCTAGGTATAATAGCACAAGCCCTCAAAGGTTCCATTCCGAAATAAGGAGGGTTCCCAACTATAATCTCATACAACGTGATTCCCAAACTCCAAATATCTGCTTTTGTATCATATAGTTTCCCATCTGTTATAACTTCGGGAGCCATCCATAATGGAGTACCCGTGAAAGTTGAACGTTTTGAATTCGCTTGCAAGTGAGCTGCTACTCCGAAATCGCATAAGAGGATTTTGCCAGTTTGAGTTAGGAGGATATTGGCGGCTGGGGCAAAGGAAGAGAGAGAGTGTGTGTCAGTAAGGATGAGAGAGATGGAGAGAGGAGAGAGAGGGAGTTACCTTTAACATCTCGATGAATGATATCTTGTCTATGTAAGAACGCCAAAGCGATTAAAACCTCCCTCACGATCAACGCCGCGTATTTCTCTTCAATAGGTCCACTCTTCATCTACACTCTCCCAAACTCACTCATCAGCTCAGATGCAAGAGGAAAGGGAAGAGAGGGGGAAATCTTGGTTTCAACTTACGAGAGTTCTAATTGAACCACCACTCGCGAAATCCATGGCGATCCATAATTCGTGACCATGTAAATAACAACCATGATACAAAGTTATGTTGTGTCTCGCAGCATCCCTCAATTCACTCAACAATGCCACTTCTTTCTGAATTTCAGAAATATCGTCGTCGGGTGTATCTAAATCAATCACCTTTTTTCACTCACACTCTCTCAATCACTCAGCTGAGGAGGACGTGAGAGAGAAGGGGGCGTACCTTGAGTGCGACGACAGTTCCAGTTGGAGTATGAATCCCTTTGTAAACTCCACCGTACGCACCTTTTCCAACCAACTCTTTTCGTTGGAAGAGTTGAGTTACGGGAGTGTTGGGTGCATGAGCGTAAGAGAGGATGTGGGAAGTCGTTGAAGAGTTGGAAGAGGAGTTGGAGGAAGGGAAAGAGAGTGAACTTGAAGAGGAAGAGGGGAAAGACATCTTGAATTCGGAAGAGAGAACCAGCTCGCTTGATTGGGGAATGTATGACTAGCCGGTAGTCAATCGAGAATTGTGGGAGTGAAATGAGAGGGAAAGAGTGAACCGAGTCCGAAATTCCGAAATGATGAGGAGTTGACTCTCTTCCTCTCTTCCTAGACACTCTCTAAGCTATTCGGAACACGCGCACAGACACTCTAGATTCAATGTCAAGACCCCCAACTCCACCAACTGGAGAAGCTTCAAATGGGATCGTCATTCTCTCTCCCCTCGTTCCTCTCTCTCCACTCTCTCCCTCTCGCACTCAGACTCAGACTCAACAAGACGAACGATCCCTATTCCTCAGTTCTCTACAAGCAGGTTCAACTTCCCGCTCTCGTAGACGCTCTCAACCAGATTCAAATTCCAATGAGGCTATGCAACTCCTCCCTCTCATTAACGACGACGAAGAAAGAGAACCTCCTGAAGTCAGTCCAGAAGAGATCAGAGCAAGGAGAATTCAAGAATTGACGAGGGTACAAGAGAGTGAGAGGAGAAGTTTGGAAATGGATTTAGAAGCTTTGAGGAGATTGAGAGAGATGAGGCAAGGGTTGAACCAGATGAATCAACAAGAGATAGAGAGGGAGAGACAACTCGAAGGGGTTTGGAGGGTACGTCCCTTATCTCCATCTCGAGAGAGAAAGAATCCCTTGATGTTCTCAACTCATTCGAAAGAGCGCTTCTTTATTCTCGCTACGCTACAGAACTCTCCCATCCCAATTCCCCGACTCTCTTCCCTCCCAAGAGGGGGTCGTACGTTTCCTTACACCACGACAGTCACTACTCAAACGACCACTACCACCTCTCCCTCCTCCTCA
>Ga0308160_10007429_pt1 | contig 10902 bp, 11 predicted proteins | sample PhyFR1_FD_201036 | JGI IMG/M metagenome (GOLD analysis project Ga0308160, IMG submission 201036) | Phyllosphere microbial communities from UC Gill Tract Community Farm, Albany, California, United States - DLSLF.R1 | ecosystem: Host-associated > Plants > Phyllosphere > Unclassified | place: USA... | reverse complement strand
GTTGTCCCTTGAATAAAGGATTAGACAATAGCCTATATTGTCAGCGCTTGTAATCCACTTGAACATACGTCATCAATAGCTGTAACGCTTGTATCATGCTCTGATTTGGCGTAGCACCCACGTTCGGGTTTGCATTCTTTTCCTGGATGAAGGCCTTGACTAGTGCTGGCGGAAGTTGACCTGCGATCGGTCCCGCTTCAGCCCCGATGTAATGTTTCGTACCACAGCTAAGGTAAAGCCTCGCGATATTGCCCGGTTCTGGACGATGGAGCCAAGCTGGATCGACATCCATACCCGGAATGGTGTGTGGGAACTTGAGTACTTCTTCTCCGGCATCGACGCGCTCGAGCGTCTGAGCCGCTGGAACCGTACGAGCGCTTTGGATCTCGTGAAGGTGTCGAAAGCCTTCGGCGGAGCTGACGGATCCACGAGCCGATTCGAAATCTCGCAAGTATGCTTCCCCACGTATAGGGTTGAAGGCTGTGTCGCCGTCGGCCGACTCCGGCGGGATATCCCATTCTGATTCGCAGGCGACAGTACCTCCAGTAATCGGGTCAGTTACATGTATTTTACCGTCCTTGACCGAGACCCAATCCTCTCCATTCCTGATGTTGAACCATAGACAACACTGCCAGCAAAAGTACCAATATTGGTTACCGTCTGCTCCGCCAGGCAAAGCTGCTCTCACATCGTGTTCAGTCCTGATATGATCATAGTCGAGTGTTCCAGTAGTTTGAACTGAAAGTGGGGCTGGATCCGAGCCGGTGACGGCAGGCGATAGTGGAGTCGCTGAGAGGGGACGAGCTGGTGTGTTTGGCGATTTCTTGTCACTGCCCCAACTAGACTGAGGGACATTGCTGATAGATGGTTGCGACCCATGTTGTCTCCTAGGAGGTATAATGATTGAAGACACCTTGACCAAAGGATGTTCATGGATCTTGTCAAGTACCCGCTTTGTCGTCATTCCAGGTCCTAATTGCGGTCGATCCGGTTCCGAGACACGATTCATTTCCGCCGGTACCTCGTATCCAGGTTGGATATCCTTTTGCCATCTCGAGACATCAACGTCGACATTGTCATTTGTGGGACTAGCGTATCCGCTCGCAGGTGGAGGGGTGTCTGGAGGAGGGGAACTGAAATCGTCTCCGTCGTGCTCTTCCAGTACACCAGGTACAAACCCTTCGGGGTGTTCCTCGGGTGGATCATAGACTGGTTCGGGGGAGCGGTAGGGCGGAAGACTCGGTTCTGCTTCAGCGGTTGAGCTGCTCGTTGGTAAAGGGTAGGTCTTGGCTCGACTTGGCGAAGATGGGCTGCGTTGAGCTGGGGCTGCAGGGGATATGGATGGTGCAATATCGCCAGTACCGGTGGGAGGGAGAGTGACTATCTTTGTCCGAGATGATCCAGGTCTATCGCGAGGATCCATAGCGATGGGAGGTAGTGTGGTTGGATCCTGGGTTTGTGAACGGGGTCCATGTAGATGTGTTGGAATAGGCGTTGATTCGGGTGATTTTGAGCTGGGTTGAGCGTTGGCCGAGGTGACTGCTTGAGGGGCAGCCTTGATGTCCATACCAGTGAGTTTAGCTGGAGACTGAGGTGACTTGGGTACATCGCCCGACATGTCGAGGTGCTTGGTTCGTGTTCAAGAAGGTTGAGTCCGTATGTCGGTCGACTGTGTTTCGAGCCGAGCTAGTTAATTGGCTTGAGAGTCGCTTGACATCTATTCCAAGGGCCGGGCTATGGGAAAGATATATAGGATTATAAATTGCTGCTATAATGCCCAACCTCTTAGCTTAAAACGAGGTGAGATATAGTATAAGTTGGGTACGTTGATCCATCTATTCTGCTACTCAGTACTCATCTCATGACGTTGATTCAATTGACGGAACCAAAACTTGTCTAATCAATCTCGTACCTTGTCCTCCTTCTGGCTACTCTCTCTAGACAGCACCTCTTGCATACACACACTACAGTAGATCACCAGCAAGATGGACAACAAAGGATCAAGCTCCTCAAAGACCCGCAATACAGTCTACGTAGCAGGTCTAGCGGATGAAGTCAACGAACAACAACTCCTAGACGCGTTCGTCACTTTCGGTACGTCCACCCTTGTATCCTCTATCCATCTGTTCATGCTCATGGAAACAGGCGACATAATCGAGATCAAATTACCAACGGACCCACAGAACGAGGGGAAACATCGTGGATTCGCTTTTTTGACATTCACAAATCCAGACGATGCAGCGGATGCTATTGATAATTACGATTTGAATGAATTACCGGGTTATGCAGGAAGGGGCAAATTCTTGAAGTGTAGTGTGGCCAATATCAACAAGTTTGCAGCGGTCAATTCGGACAAGAAGTTTGATAGGCCTGGTGAGTCTTGCATTGGTCTGTGGGGTGAACCCTTGCTAATGGATATTCAGTGTGGGAATCAGAGGAATGGCTACAGGAGCATGGAAAGAAGGATGAAGTTGAACAAGGACAGGAAGTCGCAGAAGAAGCTTCATAGATCAATAGAAGTCGGGAAGTGGAAGTCGAAAGTCGGACGTCAAATGGCGTATGCAATGTTGTACCAATCTCTACCCGCTGGACGTCAACCAAAGAAAAGGGAAACAATCTGCATAATCTCTATCTGCCTACATCTTTCTTCTTATTTCAGGTCTACTAAATCAATCAAATATGTACCAAACAGTAAGGGACCTATCATTGTCAGCTCAGATCGGGCCCATCAGGCTAGCAGCTTACCTCGACATCCTCATCGTCTTCATCACAGACCATCACCTCAACAAGGAGGTTCTTGGTCCAAGGTGGAATAGGTTTCTTGCTGACGTGCTCGACCAATTCGCTCATTCTCATCGACATTCGATCAGCGGCCTATTTGGGTCAGCAACAATTCTTCTTTCCGCGGGATCGCCGAATGGACATACCTTCTTTGGAGCAACGAAGGAAGACCACAGCATCGAGACACCCTGCGAGACCATCTGTACCTCAAGCTTGTGCTCATTCTTGAAGAAATCAATAAACTCCTGTAGAGTAGGGTTGTTGGGCAACTCGAATCGGTCCCAGAGAGTCCACTCGGTCTCACCGTACTACTAATCAGCATGGCAATGTCTTGATTTGAGAACACATACCTTTTGCTTGGCAGCCTCGATAGGCTCCGAGAAACCAAAGAATGGTAAGGCGAGATTGACGAAACCGTTCTTGTAATCCTCGACCTTGTTCTTACCATCGATGATCTACCATTAGCACTCTCTCAGTCTCCCGCCAACACGACTCACCTTGTAGAGCTCGAGGCAGACGAGACCGACAGCAAGGGCAGTAGTGGTAGCAATAGCAGGAATGATCTTTCCAGCAATCAACTTTGTCTTGTGCTTGTCCGCCTGTGTGATCTCATAGTTGGCCGCTCGCAAGTTTGAAGCAGCGGTGATGAAATCGATATGGTGGTTGGTATCGTCATCCTTCTCAAAGTCGACTGGCTGTAATCGGAATCCAGCCAATGTAGAGGGAGCAGGAAGAGAAGCGACGATAGCGTCGACGTCTTCATCCTCGGTAGGCTCATTCGCAACGGGCTCGTTCTCGTTGACTTGGATCTTGACACCCGACTTGGGGGTAAATTCGGGGATATTCATCGATTCGAGCGTCTTTCGGAAGACCGAAGGCTCTCGGGAACCCTTGATACCGTAATTGAACGCATGTAGGTTGGCTCCAGCAACAATGTACTCCATGTCCAGAGCCTATTAGTCAGCTTTGAATTCGGACGTTCACATTCGAAATAACTTACATCGTCAATGTTGAACTTGAGAGGCTTGGGTGCTCGCTTGGGTCCCGACCAGAACGGTACACCGTTCGAGTTGACCTGGTCCGCAGGCAAGTTGTAGAGCAACTGCGAGATCTCGTTAATGTAATCGTGCTGGTACTGCAATCGAGCCCACATGATACACTCTTCAAACGACCTAGGACGCTCCTTGACCAAGTATCGCTCAATCATCTTGAGCTGATCGTGGTGCTGACCAGAGGTCTTGAGTGTGGTCTCGATGTAGTTGGGTTGAGATAGGTAGAGGTTGACGGTGGTGGGTGGGTTGACATATAGAGCGTCGAAGGTCTCTCTGGCCCATTGGATCGTGTGCTCAATGGCGTTGGGGAAGTTCTTGACGGTACATGATGGAATCGACTTCTCGGGTGGGTCCTGAGATGACGAGTAGGACTCGGTCAAGAAGGGGATGACGACCTGAGTGTTGGCCTTCGTACCGAGGGTACCAGACTCGAGCAGAGGTTTCTGGTAGAATACACATCGTCTATCCATGTATTGTCCTGCATGTCAGCTTGAGCCCAAAAATAGGATAATGCCAGCTTACGAGCCATGACATTGTCAAGAGCATTGGTGACACCGTCAATCTTGGCAAAGAACTCATCACCATACGTATCTGGCTGTCAGCTTATGTTTGGTGACACACCAGGAAGCTTACCCTCGGTCTCTGGTCCGACCCTATCCTGGTAGCTGTTGATCTTGCCCTTCAACTCTGGGTTCATCTCGGCAACAGCGGCAGCAGCACTATCCGCCTTGAATTTACCCAGATCCTTGGCCCTAAACAAGAATTGTCGATTCAGATTACTCTTTTCGATCGTATCCAAGTCGGTAACGTGGATAATACCATCAGGTCCAGAGCCAAGTCCCATCATACTCCAGTTTTTGAGCATTTCACAACCGATAGCACCGGATCCAACGAGGAACTGACGGTTGTTGGCAATCTTTTCCTGGAAGGTCTTTCCGAAAACGGCGACTTGACCATCATGTCGTGAGCCGGTTGGCTGACAGTCGGCCTCGGACGGGATCTCCGTGGGAAGCGACTCTAGAGAGTCGAGATACATGCATTGCTGCATTGGGTGGAATTTGGCGGAACAAGCCTTGAGCACCTCTTGAGCGACAAAACCTCCAATAACAGCGACCATGGGCGACAGGTCTCCTTGAGCCTGGAAGGATAGTTCTCGGATGATCTTCTCATCCAGGTCGTCTCCTGCGAATGTCTTGGCAAGGGCGACGACGGCATCAGCATCGGCAGCGTTTCGAGGCTTTGGCAGTCGGTTCTCCTTTTCGTAGAAGGAAGAGAGAGCCTGGAAACCAGCATGTAGTGTAGCGGGTCGGTCAAATTTGGCGTAGTCGGTGATAAAGTGCTCGGGCTCGGCGAGGCTTTCTTTCAGCGATTTCTGCGAGTCAGCTTGGGAGATTCGCGGGGCAACTAGCTTACGAATTGCAGGATCTTGGGCATCTTGACCTGCATGAATAGACCACCGGACTTGTACTCTCCGAGACCCTTGGTATTACCAACGCTGAATGTGTATGGGCCTAAATGTCAGCTGACGCTCATGACGAAATCGGGCGGCTGACCTTTGACAGTGACTTTCCTGGGCTCGCCTCCGTTGATATCCATCCCCTTGACCTCTGTGAACGTGACGAAGTCTCCATCCTCCAGTCCGTGCCGTGTCTCATCCAAGCATGTGACCATAGCCTCCTCGCCCTGGCTTCGTTAGCGACCGCCCAATCCTGTTCAGATGACTTGACTTACCTCCTCGATGTGGACGATCATGCCATTCTGGGGCTGCTCGCCTGTTGGGTCGACACATGCAAAGTCCTTTCCGAAATCGTTGAATACCGAACTGGAATATCAGCTTGTTGTTCACAACGGATATGCAGAGCTGCTCACCCAAAGAGACCTCTGACATCGGCTGCCGTAAAGTAGATTCCCTTACTTCGACAGAATTCGTTGATCTCGACTTGCTTGGTAATGGTGGCATTTGTGAGTACGACCATCTATGGCAGTCAGCTCAAGCCTTGACATCGATCAGGTACCCGAAGCTTACCTGATATGGAGCAACCATTTCTGGCGTGATCTCCCCTGATCCCTCAAGGACCTTGACCGGTACATAACTGTTCAACTCTGCCAGTCTTGGTGCAGTGACCTCGGCTCTTGGTTTTCCAATATCCTCTTCTCGCAAGAAGAACTATATCTTAGCACATGGTTTGACCCGATCTCTTGGGAACGCACCTGGGTACCGAGATCTGCGATCTCGACTGGACTGGGATCGTAGACTGTTACCGTCTTGACACCTGCCAAAGCGACGTTCTTGGCTATGCCATCAGCTTTGTGCTCCGTTTTACAAGCGATCAACAGCTTACCGATCTCGACACCTAGTCCTTTCATTCCTACAATGAGGACATTGGAGGTTGCCATCTTCTTCATGGCTGATTCGTCAGCTTGAGCTCGGAGGATCTGTATTTTGAAGCTGACCTTCATGACCGAGAACATATCTGATCGTTAGCTACCGCATTACCAGGGACGATTAGCTTACAGTTGACGAGAGTAGAGACCCTCTTTGCTACATCAGTATGATCCTCGCTACCGTTGTTCTAGCTTACCATCGACTATCAACGTCAGCTTTGAATCCCAATAATCATCAGCTGAAACACTACGTACTAGAATCTCCTGGTACAGCTTGATCCACTTGCATTGGTGCTGCCATGATGTATAGTAGATATGAAAGAGTGAAAGGTAGAAAGGTGGATTACTCAACCTTCCTTCCTTCCTTGGTTGTAGGTGGATGACGTCTAATTTGCTTCCGTCGCTGTCTGTGCTGAGCTGGAATCTGAGCCGAGTGGGGGGACTCAAGGTACCATCCATACACAATCAATCAATCGGGCTTCTATTCGCTTCATCCATTATCCACAACAACCTAAACATACATATACATATAGACATAGACAGATCCCACTTGCATTCTCCCTCCGATCCATTCATCTAAATGACCGAAATCTACTCAGATACTCAACCCATTGCCGGGTCTTCAAAAGGCAGAATCGCAGTGGATATGGACGATGTCTTGTGGTGAGTACACCCAGCCTAGCCCAGAAGTGTACTGAAGGAATAGCCAAACGAACCTCACTATCGTGGACAGTGAGCTAATACGAGCCAACACTCCCTCAAGCTAACATGTAGTGCATAACAATACTTTCGGCGTTCAACCCCCACTAAAGCTGGGCGATTTCGAAAACTGTGCGTCTTCTGCAGAGTTACCTATAATATAAAATACTAATAGACAGACTTGTACTGGCAGAACAGGGGTTGGGGAGATCCAGCAGAGACTGTCTCAATGGTCGTACGCTATTCTCTATCGGCTGCAAACAATGGAGCTGATGAGCAGGGCAAGCTATACGCACAGGGGCTGTATATGAAAGCGCCACCCATACCCGAGGCCAAAGATAGCCTACTGCGCCTGAAAGACATGGGCTACGAGTAAGTCACGATCTACAGGCTGATATGCTAAGCGCAAGTCTGATAATCATCACGGCAAGATCCGAAAGTCAACGAGAGGGTACAGAAGACTGGATCGCGAAATACATGCCTGATAGTAAGCTGCCTTCATTTTGATATCTATACACAGCTGACCCTAGTCTTCGATGAGATCCATTTCACTGGAGCATTTCAACATCTAGAAGCTACAACAGAGGAGAAAGAGGGTCATGCAGCCAAAAGAGCATATGTCTCGCATACAAAACGTTCAAAGGCCGAGGTGAGTCTCGCCTTCGCCAAGAGCCGCTCAAAAGCTAAATGTGCAGATTGTACATTCCACAAAATCCCTCTTCCTAATCGACGACTCGGCCGAAAACGCACTACACGCCGCCAACCACTCACCACCAGCAAAAGTCCTCTTGTTTGGCGACTACCCCTGGAATGCCGTTGTTCAGCATGATCAAGAAGAACCGGAAGACACGATGACGTATGTGCAATTGAAGGACTCTGGGAGATTGGAGAAGAGGGCGGAGAGGAGGAAGAAGTTGATACAGGAGGGTTGGTTGCCTGAGGGGGTTGAGCGTGTCGGGAACTGGGGTGAGGTCATTGAATGGGTCAAGAGGTCCGAGCAAGGGAGATAGGAATCAATTGTCGACAGCATACCTTGGTCAAGTGTAGAAAGCATTGTGCATGTGTACGTATACATAAACCTTTTCAACAAATACCGTGGAGGACCACCAACTCCTTCTCGCAAAGCACCACCACCACATCCTTCCCACCTACGCTCATACTCCCGACACCTAGTAAAGCCCCCTTCTCACGCCCACTAACCCCAACAACACCCTGCCTGGCATACATCTTCGAATCAGGCGGATAATAGACATAAACATTCCCTTGAGCCTGTTCGCCAGTCGACCCAGCGTCGAACGCTAGAACAATGGTAGAAGAGTCAGAAGCGATATGCCTGACGAGCCGAATATCTCGCTTGCTGGATAGTACAAATGCTAGTGCCGGAGTTGTCGATGTGTGTGTCCATGGCTTTTTTGTTATATCCCCAGTAGTGGATGGACGATAGTATAAACCGTCGATCGCGGATTTGACAATCAAGCCATCATCGTTGAGGGTAGGCGAAGAGATGGGTAGCGATACGACAGTAACGGTTGTCTTTGACCAACTTGGAACTCCATCCGTGATATGACCAATAAACACATCCCTGCCGACTTTGCCCCCTTTATCCCCAAACGGTCCTTCTGGCATATCATCCTCCTCATCCATGAGATCAATATCCATCTCCTCACTCAGTAAAGCCGGCATGGCGGGATGATTTCCAGTCGGCTCTTCACCCGGTTGACGAGTCTTGATATTATTGAATGAAGCGCGTACAGCTGCCAGTGTAGCGGCGTCCAGGGTTTCTGGTACTTCCTCTTCCTCCTCTTCTTCGTCGTCGTCAAGAGGCGAAAAGACGGAAGGCCATCGTGAATGATCATCTGCTTTGACCAGCTCGAGCTCGAGTAGAGCTTTTTCTGGATTATATGTGAATGTGGAAGAGTTTGTGTCGACGTCGGACCAGAAAGAGTGTGTCTGGCGGCGCAGGAAGTCGGATAGTGGAGATAAAGGCACTGGAGCCGAAGGATTGATTGACAGTGAAAATTCGCTGAGTTTTAGCGCGATGACGATATCGGATCGTTTGGTGCCAGCCGGAAAGGGTACCGTCATAGCTATCGAGTCGGCAGTCTGGGTCCATGAGAATGGCCATACACGGTCTTCCTCGATCCCCGATTTCTCAAAATCTGCTGCCGAGTTCGTCGCCTCGTCCGCGCCAATGCCACCTCTTGAGGCCGAGGTCGATGCTATATCGTTTGTTGGTGTGCTCGAAGGCCCAGCTTCTGATGGTCCCCGGAATAGCTCAGCAGCCAAGACCATCCACCCATCTCCATTCCACTTGGACAAATACGGCAAGTCTGTACCCTGCAAAGACCAATTCATCTCCAACTGTCCCGGTGAGTCATCCACCGCATTCTCCATGGTGGGATTAATCGATACCTCCATCAGATCAAAGGTTTTGTCTTGCTTACTCCCACCTCCCGTCGAGGGGGATGGGCGTGAGAGGATCATGCGACAATCTGAGGCTGATATCGAGTGGGAGGCGCGTAGTAAGAATGGTGTGTCTAGATCGTATCTTGCTGTGAATTTCCCGGAGAATGGTTCGGTGATAGGTGATGTGCGGATGATGTATATCGAGCCTGAACCTGTCGAGATCGCCCAGTGGGTGTCGTCAAGCTCCATCGCAGATGGATATTCGGGTTCATGATCTGTTTTGTTCGATGACGAGACCGGTATAGGCAAAGAAGCCAACTCAGTAAAGACAGGCTTTAGCCCTTCCTACTCGTCAGCCTTCACTCCCGAATGTCGAACGTACATCAAGTTGAAATCCGACAACCTTCCACTCAGCATCCACATAGATCCCTCTTCCCCCTTGTCCAATGCTCAAATGATCCCATCCGATCTTATCCCTCACTTCCTTTAAACTGAGATGATGGTGATTATACCCCACCCTCGATTGAGTCGCTCCAGCCCCAGGCAATCGGTACGATGTCAAATCATCGTCGGCATCTAATGATGCAAGGCGATAGGTTTCGAATTGGGGGTAGAGCAATGCTCGATCCGGTTGTAGTAGGTGTGACATGGAGGTGTATAGTAAAGGGAAGTATAGGAGGATGATTTCCAGAATGTTGATGCGTAATGTTCAGGCACAATCAACTTGATAGCAACGGGCGGTATTTGTTGTCGTATTGTAACTTACACTACCTCGTCATCTCTTCTAGTCCCCGTATTGTCTGAAGAGAAGACAGGTGGTGAGTTTCCAACGCAGCGATCAAGTAACGCGTCAAGATCTTAATTGCAAAGGCCCTTGGATCGCAGATCAAACGCGAATCAACGCCCAAATGACACTCAATCTCCCACCCCCCGAGATCATCGCCCATGAAGAAGCGCTCCACGCAATAGAGCTCCCACCCCTCGCGACCTTCCTGACTTCCCTCACTGTACCAGACCATCTCATAAAGCTCAACGATATCTTGGATCGCTATAGGACGCCACAGAGTTATCACCGTATCGACGTGAGGGAGCTTTCGAGCTCGGAACTACCTCTATCCAGTCCTGAACCAGAGGCTGAAGCTGTAATAATGAAAGGGGATACGGATAGAAGGAGGAAAAGGAAAAGGGAAACGCAGCCTGAGAAAGGGGAGCCTGTGATCTTGGATGAGGGGGATACTGTGGAAGAGTACAAGGCTAGGCGTGCGACTGCTGGAGCTACTACGATAGCGGTCGACAGTGAGGTCAAGGACGCAATCATCGCTACGCAAGGAGAAGACACTTCAGCGACAGATGGAGGTCCTAGCACACTACACCCTACCAAATCTCTTCTGACATCAACGGAAATCAATACCAGATCCAGATCCCCGACTCCACCGACTACGGTCAAACCCCCTCCTAGGACGACATCACCACCCGCAACTCACACTCTACCCCCATCAGGGCCTAAACGTCGAATACGCGAACTCCGCCTAGATCTCCGAACATTAGACCCGGCGGCGCTTTTCGCCTTAGAGACATG
>Ga0308160_10007428_pt1 | contig 10903 bp, 13 predicted proteins | sample PhyFR1_FD_201036 | JGI IMG/M metagenome (GOLD analysis project Ga0308160, IMG submission 201036) | Phyllosphere microbial communities from UC Gill Tract Community Farm, Albany, California, United States - DLSLF.R1 | ecosystem: Host-associated > Plants > Phyllosphere > Unclassified | place: USA... | reverse complement strand
CAACAAAGAAAGAATGTCATGGCGCTTTCCCGTGTGAAGTGATACTTGAAACGCCACTGCAACTGATTGAAAGGAGCACTCCCTTCATCAAACTGTATGCACCCAAACAAAGGTCGCAACTCAGTTGCCAGTTTAGCTAGAAGTGGATATTAGGATACCTCTTTTCAGCAGAGACACAACTTTGCTGGTTGCCGTAACTCACCTGTCCACCTGGCATAACATCTTAATGAGTGAACATATCACAGGGAAAAGGTGCATTACCGCTAGAAGAGGCGTCAAGATTCAAACATATCAGGTATGTGCATCATCCAAAAACTACAGATCTTTCTAGCCAGCGGAAATACCGTTTACTCAACTGCCTGTACTACATGTGGTTAGCGTCCCAATCAATGACTTCAAACGCTCCATCTCCCCCAGCATCCACCGTACCATCACTGCCGGCCAGAGACGCCTGCCCAGTCAGTATGGTCGACCGGAACAACATAGGGGAGCAGATACATTGGAACCCACAGCTGATGGCCAAGGAGGGTAGTGTGTTATGACTCCTTCTCCCGGTACGTCATTCAGTCCAAAAGTCTCTCCATCCGCAAAGTGCTCAACATCCCAAACAATCTTTAGCGAAAGCTCTTTTACACCGTCCTTGAAATCTGACTTCAAGGTCAGAATGTTTGCCATCTCATCCGGTGTCTTCGCTCCAAAAACAGGTCTTTTTGATTCCAGAAATCTGCTCATGTTTGCGGTCACAGCCGCAATATTTTTGGGCCCCCCAAATCGGTTGCTGGTGAACGTTGGGTTTGATCTGCAAGGTCTCAGCATTTCACCATGTCACTGGAAAGAATGTTATCACTCACTGACTTGCAGGAAGGTAAAGATCCAAGAGGTCTTCACACTTGCCCGGTTTGAGACGAGGGCCCACAAATATCCCGCTTTCGCCCCCCGGCAGGGGGGCAGGTACAGTTTTTGCACTTGTCGCGAAAAGCCTTCAGCAAAAGCAGGCGTCTCTGATGCAACACTTGTATCTCGACAGGAGAAGGACGGCTGCCAGTCTCCATCATCCACTTTCACCTGTGTGCTTCAGCTCAATCTCACAAGGCGGCTATGAACACTCACAAAGACAGTCATGGTTGACCTGCCCTCAATTTGTGACGCGTCTTCTCTTTTCTTTGGCATGATGATGTAGGGTTGTTGTATCTGTTGTTGATAAGTGAGAGTGAGGAGATTCCAAGGCGCCTTCTAGGATTTACGACAAAGCGGAGACCGTAAACAACCGCAGTCAATGGATCATTCAAATCCTCCTTTCATCAAGCTTGAGAGGAGAGCTGGCTACGAGAATGGTTCTAGGACCTTCCATATGTACATGCAGTTGTGGCAATGATCACAAAGACCCATCAACGAGATCACTGTACTTGTTCCCATGATACGTCCCGATGGAGTAAAGCAGAACCGACATGGGATTCAGAGACAGTCGGGTCAACGTTACGTACAGTACAGTACCAACGCTGAGAAATCTCACAGCTCCACGTCTCTATGGTCAGAATGGTCAGTATTGATTGTGGCCTCCACGACTTTGGAACACGACATCACATAGACCATACATCCCTTGTGTTCGTCTTCTACTACGGTGTCATTGTAGGCCCTACCAACATATATCTCTGGGCGGGATTGGAGCATCCTGCAGGCCACAGGAAATAGCTGTGGAGGTATGTCAGTCCTTTCAGCGAGCTGCGACTCTGGCGTCGATGTTGTCTGTGGAGGAGGAGGAGTGACAAAAAGCTCAGAAAACAGTCGCGTCAATTCTACCGTCGATCAATTTCAGTCTTTCGTCATCCCACCTCTTACCTCTCTACTCCCATCTGACATTATATCGCAAACCAAGATGTCTCGCTGAGATCACGCACCTGATAGGAAGCGAAATTAAGATGCATATCGAAAACGAAGCTGGACCTTCCCGCCCTAAAACACCGCCCACTCTACCTCCTCGTCCTGAATCCACCTCCATCAATCACCAACTCGCCAAAAATGGTACTATAATCAATGAAACTACTACCAATGAAGGTCCGGATGAAGGAATGATTGCGGATCAGATGATGGTTGATGCAAAAGGGGATGAACTTTACTATAGGACCTATCGAGGGGAGGGAGAGGATTTAGCTGGTGTGAAGCGATTAATTGATCAGGAACTTAGTGAACCGTATGTCCCTGCATCTATTATCATTAGTGGAACTGACGATATAGATATACAAGTAAGCTTCCTGTTTCGAGCCGAGATCGAAAGCTAATGACAAGTATATACATTCCGATATTTCCTAAATGAATGGTATGTTTGTACAAACTTTACGAACAAAGCTAATATCAGGCCACACCTCACTTTCCTCGTATGCCTATTCGTCAGAGCAGGGCAGGGCTGATGATAGGTCTTCCCCTCCCCTCAAGCCACAACGCCAATAGCTACCATCATGTGTAAACAGGAATCTCACCGTGGAAAAACAAATAGAGGATATATAGGCATGTTGAGCGTTGATAAGTCCTGGAGGAGGAGAGGGATTGGTAAGCTTTTCTAACCGATTTGAAGTAGGCTAAGACAGCAGCGTCAAAGTTGGTCGAACTGGCGATATCGGAGATGAAAGCTGGAGGAGCCCATGAAGTGGGTCATAACAAACATTGTCGGGGATACATCTGACGGTAGATCGTACTGGAAACTGAATATGATAATAAAGGATCTTTAGCTTTGTATGATTGCATCGGTTTCTTACGGGAAAAGAGGATACATGGCTTCTACTCCAATCTCAAGGATGCGTGAGTGCTGGAGCTTTTCGTAGTTGGAATGGGGTTAATGACAGATTCCGACTGATTCTTCCGCTTTCATCCCCTGCGGACTCATATCAGACTTATCATCCTGTACCCTCTCGATCTGATGACCGCATGAGCACGGAACCTAGTATACCTGCTCGGCCTGTATGGAATGAGGACATGTACACCTAGACTCGCTCTGGCCAATTCGCCAAGATACGATAGATTGGGTGAATTCCCGGTAGAATCAACAGCATATAATTCATAATTGCATGTATAGCACAACATACTTCCTACTATCTTCCTCATTCCGACTTAAATCTTCTTCCAAACCTGACGCTGTACAATATCGATCCCACACTGCGCAATCCTACTTGTTCAACTCCTCGGAAGCGGCCTTGAGCTGGATAATCAGCGCCCGGCCTATCTGCAGGAATGATTAGCTTACCTCATCCCTAGATTTAGGCTGCTCTAGACCCTCAGCAATCTTCTCATCAGGAACATGAGGTCCCCGAGCATTGTATGCGTTGGCGGAAGCTGATTGGAGACCCCCGGACTCTGCGGGCTCAGAGTTGAGGTCCGAAGGGTTGTTGCTCTTGGCTGGGTGGGGGAGGATACCGAATTCTGCTTGTTAGGACGACCATGAGAGTAGATGCTGGTATAAAGGGAAGTTAGGGTGCGATATGGAGTGAATGGAGTGAATGGAGCCACATGGGATATCAAAAGCACCGGTGAGGTGGCGATGTTTACACTCGAGAGGGGACAGTCCAGCGATGGAATGGGACTCACGTTGCTCTTCTCCTTTGTTGTCTGACATTTTGAGTTTAGTTTGTGGTTGTTTATTAATAGTTGATAGTGATCTGAGTAATGTATATGGTTGTTTATACAAGATACGCCTCATATAGTGACTAGAACGGGGATGGTAACAAGATAGCATGTGATATGACGTATGTGTTTAATTGTTTACTCCCCCCCAATTGTCATAACGGATATCTCCGACGCGTCGTTGAGCAAGAGCAGTTAAGTAACGATCAGGTATAGAGCATCAACATTAAGCAAGATGGATAGCTTGACTGATGAGATTGAATCGATCCTGTACATCGCTAGGGAGGTCATGGGTGAGCTCCAAATGGGGTGTCGGTCTGAATGCTTGGACCGGGTTCACCTCACGCCCGAGCACAGCTGACGACTAGTGTACCAGGTCCCAGCGCGTACAACAGTATCAGGATACAAAGCCGCCGACTGGAATGTCGAGCAATTCATCTGGAAGGGAAGGCTGAGGGTATTGGAGATTGGTGATAGGTGTGATATCCGCTTAGAGGTAGGTCAATAGAGGTAAGGGAAATGTGTAGCTGATCGAAAGGACTCTTCGACTGGAGAGCTATTCGCTCAAGTATCTTATGCTTCACCCTGGAATCAGGTCGAGCCTGTCCTTGACAGTTCGAGATACTTTGTTCTAAGGGTTGAAGGGGATGGTGGAAAGAGGGCGTATATCGGAATGGGTTTTGCCGAGCGAGGAGACGCGTTTGATTTCCAGGTAAGTTCATTTCAGCGGGACCACCTCGTGGTCTTGAACAGATGAGGAGCTGATCTCAGGTCGCACTACAGTCAGTAACGAAACGATCCTCATCATCATCCAATCAAGACGCCTCGGGACCACCAAAACCAGCCGCACCACCAAAAGATTACTCCCTGAAGGAGGGCCAGACGTTTACAATCAAAATCCCAGGAAAGGATGGGAAGAAAGTTGGAAAGTCTGGGGGAAGCACGAATCTGTTGGGCAGTGATAAGCCTTCTGGTGGAGGAGGATTGTTCTCGTTACCACCTCCTCCACCTCCTGGGAGACGGTGATGCCCTTGCTTTGGCGTAGGTGTATAGCCTGCAAGGAGGGAGCATGCTCACGGATGCCTTGTTTACAAGTCCTACCAGATGCAGTATGCATGCTCTATGTCTTTCAGATATATCTGATATGCACTACCTTCGTACTGACTTCCCTCTTGGTGCTCATGGTTCGCGGAGAGAATGACAATGGCACCGGCATCACGGCCGATAACGATAACCACGTGACTCGTTACTTTTTTTTCAGCTCGTCATAGCAACATCCTCTCTTTAACATTTATACAATCATACACCACAATGACAACCACTAGACCCCGCCCAGCCAGTCCAAACGGCTCAGGACCATCTTCAAAGAAGACCAAGACCTCGAAAAATGAGCCGACGTCGGTAGAGTACATCAACAATGTGACTCCAGAGAAGCTACAGCAGTATAGGGAGACTTACCTTGCTGCTACGCCTTATCGACATGCTGTAGTCAAGGACTTCTTATCTGATGAGCTTGTATGTCACTACGCTCATGATTATTAAATTTGAGCTGATGAGTAGCTCGAAGGAGTCGTAGAGGAGAGCAGGACTTACGGAGTAAGGGGCGAAGAGGATAGTTTACAAGGATGGGGATGGGAACAGAAGGAAACGGATATCTACAAGGTCAGTCTTCTCCCGTGGAAGGAATGTGATAGCTGATACTCAGATCCAACAAACACCTGATCTTTCATCACTTGACCCTGAACATCTACCGGACGAGAGTTTGGCTGCGCTACCGCAAATCACCAAGCTCAAGGATGCTCTCTATTCTCAGGAGTTTAGGAATCTGGTCAGGGAGGTTACTGGTTGTGGACCTTTGTCGGGGAAAAAGACGGACGGATCCGTTGGACTCTACACTCAGGGGTAAGCTGTCGCTACCACGTCGGATGATGCAAGCTCATGATCAGATCCCATCTCCTACTACACGACGACTCCATCTCATCCCGTCTAATCTCATACATCCTCTACCTCCCCAATTCCCCTGCCGATAAATCGTCTCCATCAGCAGACTTGAAACCCTCAGCAAGCGGATCATTCCTAAAAGGCTGGGATCCAAAATGGGGTGGATCCCTCGAGCTCTTCCCAGTGGAGAATGGGGAGGAAGTAGGACTACCAGGTGTGAAAAGGGTTAGTAAAGTCGATGTCAGTTGGGGACAGATTATTTTCTTCGAAGTGAAGCCGGGTAGGAGTTATCATGCTGTTGAAGAGGTTATTGTGGGTGATGGAAGGCAGAGGTTGGGTGTTTCTGGATGGTACGTCCTCCTCATCCACTATTGAATCTGAGTACTGATATAAGGTTCCACCGACCCATTGAAGGCGAGGAGGGATACGATGCCGAGGCGTTGAATACCAACAAAGACCTCAGCTCGCTTGCTCAGATTGTATGTCATTCCAGAAAGACTTGAGTCGGAAGAAGCTAATAGATAGACGGCAGCACCAAGCAAGCCATTCACAGAATACGACGAACCCCCACCACCAGGCCTTACCCCATCTCACCTCAACTTCCTCAAAGAATACCTAGCCCCCTCTTACCTATCCACTTCAACTCTCGAGAAACTATCCGGTCAATTCGTCGAAGCGTCCGAAATCGTTTTACACAACTTCCTCCACCCAGAGTTAGCAGAGGCTATCAGGTCCGAAACCAAGTCAGTCGACGAGAAAGATTACCCCACGTCCGAAATCCCTAGTCAGTCTCTAGGCGAGGGAGACGGATGGGAGATTCAAGGTCCAACTTCCAAACACCGCTACACCACCCTCACATCGCCTTCGACCTCTACTCCGAATCTCCAAAAGGTTCTCAACAATTTATTACCATCACCAGCATTCCGCGCTTGGTTATCTGTCGTCTCGTCCCTTGCTCCTGTTGGATACAGGGCGGAAGCTAGGAGGTTTAGGAAAGGGCTAGATTATACCCTTGCTGGAGGTGAGGAGAAGGATGGAGAAGTCCGATTGGATGTTTGGTTGGGCGCTACCTGGTGGGCTGATGTTGAACCTGGGAGTGATGAGGAGGATTTACTGGTCGATAATGGTGGATGGGAATGTTATCTGGCTGCTCCGGATGAAGGAGAGGATCCGGCTGTATATCAATCATCAAGAGCGAAGCAAGCCGAAGGCGGGGGAGCAAATGACGCCGCAGCTGAGGATGAAGACGAGGGCAGGGCCGATAGTGCAGCCGATAAAGAAGAGACAGAGGAGGGAGGACCATCAATAACGATGAATGGCCAATCACTCGAATTCGATCCTGATCAATTCTCTCCATCGGATTTCGATTCCGATTCAGAAGATGGAAGCGATGAACCCCTCTTAACTCTTCCTGTATCGTTCAATAAACTACTTCTAGTGTTGAGAGACCCTGGGGTTATGAGATTTGTTAAATACCTTGGAAATGGGGCTGCGGGAAGTAGATGGGATTTGGGTGGAGAGTGGGAGGTTGGGGTTATGGAGGAGGAGGAGGACGAGTAGATTGCTGGAAGGGTTATTATGTGAGTCTTGTGCGTTTTGTGTTATGTATAGTAGCTGATGGATAGATACATATTGCCATAGACACAGAAGATGTATTATTTGCAGAATTCCACTACCTACCGGACCGGAGACTGTGTCCATCAGAAGCTGACAAGACTCCTTGAGAACGTGTAACGGGATAGGAGGAAGAAATTCAATGAGCAGTAAGTATCCTTTGATTCACTCGCAAGCATATCAGCAACTTAACGGCACAGCAGACAATGGATCCTAGCATGACACCTATCTTTCTGGCTTATACACCAAGAAACATCGTCATAAGCTTATCAATCAAACCAAGTGGAGCAGGAACCCTCTCAAAGGCATACTCACCTCCATTGTCCCACGAGGGTGATCATGACGTCGATCCTCCACCCCTGCTGATCCTCACCCATTGACGCATCTTGATTCGAACGCTTCCCGACCGGAAGATGGGCGGGCTTCCTTTGTCTACTAGAGATGGGGGTCATACGTGAGAGGAGGGGCAAGGGGAGAGGTGTTCGAGGGTGGGGAGATTGGGATATATAATTGATTGGATTGGGATATGGTCTGTCTTTTGTTTCTCCCATTACTTTACAGCTCGCTCGATTATACAAGCAGTCTTATATATACCATCGATACAAAGCAACAAACCGATAACACCATCTTCGACGTTACGATAAAACGACTTCCCACACCTCAAAGCTCCAAGCTTCATTATACCCACCAATGCCCACAGACGTCACCGTAGGTCACTACCCCCGAGACGCCATGCAAGCTCCATACATGAACATGAACCAAGGAGGATGGGCTACTTCCCATTCCCTTCCCGCCCAATTCCCCGCCAACCCGTACTTGATGACAGGCCCAGCAAGAGCTATCGACTGCCTTCCCAATCCTACCCCTAACGCTGTGATGGCTAAAGGCGTGAGAAATCCATATGTACCCTATATGGGTGAGACTTATCGTCCTGCCGCCGAATCCGCTGCGAATCGACATGCATTATTGGTTGGGGGGAGTAGTCAGCCGTACGCTTCCGGGATGGGAATGGGAATGTCAATGCCAATGGGCGGTGGGATGGGCGGGGGAATGGGAGGAGGATCAATGGTCTCACCTAGTGTTGGTGGAGGATCGGTGATGTCGACTGGTTCGTCTTACGGTGGACCCGGGGGATATAGGATGGACGACGGATGGGAAGGATCAATGGGTAGATCTCATGTTGGACACGCTCCAGATCTATCATCTACAGCAGGAGCTATTCCCAGACGACCTATCGGACCACAAATAGCAATGTGTATGGGAGGTGGGATGGGTATGGCCGGAGGAGGAGGAATGAGTATGGGCGGATCTACGATCGGTTACCATCCCTCTTCACCACTCAATCACGCTCGAATCTCCCCTTCCTCTCCTCATGAATATGCTCATATCCCACCCCCTGGTCCACCTATCCACAGGTCATCAAGTCAAAGAGTTAAACATGGTGAACAAGGGAGGAGGGTATCGATATCGAATGATAGACCTTGTCATGAGTGCGATCACAAGTCTCGAGGGGGGAGGAGGATGAGTGATGGGATGTTACCTGGATTTGAGGGGTCGCCGTTGAGGCAGGGAGGTGGCGATGATCTGAGGAGGAAAGTGTCGGATTCGGGGAGGTCGAAGGGGAGGAGGGAATCGTTCAGCAGTGAGAGGTAAGGGTTGAGGATCGTGGACCGTGGATCGGTAGATCGTGATAATCAGAGCGTGTTGTACAATAAGATGACATCTTCATACAGTTTCCACTGCAGCCACCATGGCTGAATTTGCGGGATGTAGAAAGACCAGGAACCAAGATCGGGTACCATAGTCCATGGAACCGGGTGATATGAAGGCATTCCGGAGATCGACGTTTATCAGACCTCCCGATCAAAGATGTCGAAGGACTTAGTATGAGTGTTATTTACTATGATACTATTACAATCTTGCTTCTCTCGCGGGTTGTTCGCTACTTGGGTCTCGGCACGGCAGACGTCAGCAGTCTTATTATGGTCTGATCACACAAACGGGTAAGGTTCGACGGGAGGCAATATAGTACGGAAGTCGTACTGGCAAGCATCAAATATAATTTTCATCGCTATCATTCCCGAAGCTATATACAGTCCAATCGCTAATCCATCTTGTGCATGGATCGATTATACACCGCAAGCACCAGACTTGCAGTAACCGTTGGAGTTGTAGATCTGGTTGGGGTCATCCTGACCACCGAAGTTGTCATTCTGCTCGGTGCCGACACACTTGGAGAACATGGCGCAGGTCAAGACTCCGGGAGCGTGCTTGGGGAGGTAGTTCTCCTCATCGTTGGTGTCGTAGTAAGTGTTGACCTGAGTGAATTAGCGACAGACCTCACAATGTATTGGATTCCCGACTTACAAAGGTACATCCTTCAATGCCATCACAAGCCTTCAAGCACTCGTCGACAGTGTTGGCGAGGGTGTAGGTCATGTAGGATCCGTCCTGGGTGGCGGAACCGACAGTCTGACCCATCCAGTATCCGTTAGGAGCGACGAGCTTGTAGTCGAGGTACTGGACCTGGTAGGCGGAACCAGCACATACGGGGTTGGCGTAAGGGTCGTCGGTACCGGCAGATGGGCTGGGGGCGGCAGCGGAGGAGGCTGGAAGGGTGACGGATGGGGTGACCATGGAAGTAGAGATGGTCACGTTACCGTCGGCGAGGACGCTCGAGACGACGGATGGGTAAGCGGAAGGAGCGGGAGCGACCGAAGAGGGGGCGGCCGAAGGCTTCGAGGGCTTGGAAGGCCTGGACTTGGGGGGTCGACATCCCCATGGGAGCTGAACCTTCTTGTTTCCGCCGAAGCAGATGTTCAAGCCGTATCGAGAGAAGATAGACTTGCACTTGACAGAGTCTCCACCATCCCAAACAGGCTAGATATCAGTATACAGTCTCCTGATGGAGAGAATAGACTTACGAGCTGAGCCCACTGTCCAGAGTTGGATGGCTTGGATCCTCCGCACCAAGCTCCGGGCTTGGAGTTATGGTCCCATGGCTTACCGACGGCACCATAGTTGGGCTTGTCGCATAGGTTCTGGGGGGTACCCCACCAATTACCGAATAGAGATCGCTCGGCGATGGAGTGTTCCTCAGTAGGGACGGCGGAAGCGGGTAGAACACCGAAACCGAAAACGGCGACGGCAGCGATAGTTTGAGCGGAGAAGTACATTGTTGATGAACTGGGGGTAGGTTGGTCGGGTAAAAGGTTACTTAGGGGTAGGCGAGGGGAGAGGTTGGTCGAAAAGAGGTGGAGGTTTGGGTGATTGCTTTGGGGCTTTGAAGTGAAGAGTAGTTTGGGTAAAGAAGAAGAACGAGCTGAATGGGCATCTTCTTATACCTTTCTTCTCTGCATTTCGGCGGCCAGAATTGCCCGTTACTAGCGTGGTGCGTGGTCTGGCCCATTGTATTCCCGGTGGCTTCGTGGTAGCGAACTACTTTCCGTTGGCGACTTTCACGTTCGAGAACAAAAGAGCCGGCTAGCAGTTTCGTCCCGCTCATTCACCGAAATTGTGACTATTCATGTCACGTAATTTGGTATTGATCGACCAGAGCCGCCGGAGTGTTTCCAGGATGAACTAGCGAGCCAGGGGTAAACAATCAGGTCCATTTGTTTGATCGGCCCTAAAACTTCCCGAAATCACGAAAAGACGTAAGAGCGCTTAGTCTGGAGTATCTTTTAGACAGGGCAATTAAGCAGACAATAAGCATCCGAGACACGGGACGGAA
>Ga0308160_10007427_pt1 | contig 10904 bp, 12 predicted proteins | sample PhyFR1_FD_201036 | JGI IMG/M metagenome (GOLD analysis project Ga0308160, IMG submission 201036) | Phyllosphere microbial communities from UC Gill Tract Community Farm, Albany, California, United States - DLSLF.R1 | ecosystem: Host-associated > Plants > Phyllosphere > Unclassified | place: USA... | reverse complement strand
ATTCGTGGCCGCAGGCAGCCTCTACTTCGCCTCGATCGGGCGTGCGCTGGGAGAACCAAAGCATCGATCAGAGGTCGTCTCAGATGCAAAGCTACCATAATTACCAAAATATCGCAGGAATGGAGTCTCATCAGATGGTGCCTCAGCCTTTGCTATCCGGTATGCCCCTTCAACAGGTCGGGATGGACCGGTCGAGATCGATGGAGGATCCTTTCTCCGCCAGTCAGCGACACTTTCGTATGGATGGACTCGGTTCGCCAGAGTCACGAAACACATCTGGACTCCCCTGCGCGGGTCCATCGTGCTCGCAAGCGCACCACTGGAATAATCGCATCTCTCATTCGCATACGACCGGTCATGAGCGTATTCCTCGTCAGCGAACAATGACCAGCAGCTCAAGACCGCGACCCAACTTTCAACAGGTATACAGTCACCCCGCTGCTTGGCCCAGTACGCTGCAATCCAATACCTACGTCAACGGGGAATGTTCCGGTTCCTCGGTGCACATGGGCTCCACGAAAAACCTATCGTCCCCGCCTTCACATTCTACACACGAATCCATACAGCAAATCGCTCATCTATCAACTCACGCGTCGATGCAGCCGCTCTTGGAGCGCTCTCCGCAATACTTTCACCAGGATTACTCTCTGGTACCGAATAATCATTACGATAATCCTTATTTCTCAAACGTACCATGGACGACCATGACAAACGGAAGAGATTATCAGAGGGACGCTATAGGGATGTATCCCATGCCAGCGAATCAGCCACTTCCCATGTATGGGAGCGAAATGTACCAGCCAATAGGGAACGCTAGCAACTGCTTCAACATGGGCTCTCCCTTGTCCCAGTCGTCGGATCATCGTCTGGTCCAATCTCCTAGGGAGAGCAACGCGATGACACTGATGGGTCACAATCCAGGGGCGATGCATACGGCGCAATCTATCTATCACGACCGTGGAAGATTTGTCTCCCACATGTCAGTTCGGCGGCAACAACGGGACATCGTCCAGACATCAGATGCAGATGACCTTTCGGAGAGTAGCTGCGGAGACGTCTCGCCTTTTTATCGTTCAGAAGATTCTGCGGATGCATCACACCCAACACGGCCAGCCGGGTTGCTTATCCGCAACACGGTCGAGACAAACGGCGCAGAAGATGTTGCGAGGACGAGACCATCGGTCGAGAAGCGTCGTTTGGCTTTGGTCGAGAAACTATACAATATGCTGGAGAGTGACGACTTGCAGATGAATGGTTCACTCCAGTGGCTACAAGGAAGAGGGGGTTTCAGGGTGTCGAATCCACAATTGTTCTCAGAGTAAGTCTAGTCTAATCGCCGACACGACAGACGATCAACCTGGTTGATTTGCGGTACCTCGTCAGAACGGTGTTGCCAACATATTTTCGGCATCAAAATTGGGATAGCTTCGTGCGATTGATGAACATGCATGGATTCAGCAAGGTGAGCTCCAGTTTTCAGAAACCAACATCTCGCTCGCGTTTCCTGATCGATAGCGACATCTGCGGTCGACGTTGTCCTTTCGTTTTCCTATGAACAGCGTGTGAGGAAAATCAACGGCAACGCAAATAAGACCGTCAGGTCTAAAGAAGAACCCAGTGGAATTGCTCATAGAACGCAAGGTAACGGGCCGAGGGCCGTGGCGTACGAATTCCGCCATCCCCAATTCTTGAAGGAAAGACTGTCTAGCATGGCCAGAAGTACGCGGCGCAGCGATTTGGAGAGGGCTACGGGCGCGAGCGAGCGTGTGAATTAGAGTTAAATTTTGTAGTGCTTCGATAGCAAGCTAATGTCCAATAATACAGATGGAACAAGCTAATGCCCAGTGTAATACCCGTCGGTTATAAAGTGTTCTTGCCGCGCATGGCGTTTCGGGATTAAAACCACGAGTCGAGGAAAGACCGACACTTCGGCATCAATCACGAGTCTGTCGCTTCCGAGAAAAGAAAGGTTTCTCGACAAAAGTCCCGTATGTTTCTCTTCTCTTCTTCTCTTTTCCTATTTCGAGTTCGAGATCATCTCGCGGTACTCGACCGCCGACCGCCCCTTTTGTTGGTGTCGGGCCCGATCTCTGAAGTCGCGTGGGGGTTGGATGTTGGTGTGTTTCGCGTGGCCCTTTGCTTTGGTCCCGGACGTACCCTGGTTCGATATTTGCGTCGCGATCATCTACGGCTACTACCAGGGCTGTATGTGTAACGAGGATTGGACACCTCTATTCCACCTCATATATGCGACTCGTGAGGTTCTCGAACGTAACATCGTTTCGCGTGTAGTACTCTGCATTGCTCAAGGCGACCGTGACAATGTCTCCATCTCCACGTCATGTCCGCCTAGCTGCTTTAGCCCTCCTTACAGCCTGCGGGATCGTCCTTTTCAGGTCATTCGAGGGCATTCGTGAAAATGCTCAACGTGCCTTTCCTACTCAGACTTGGCACCTGGGCCCTGCAACAATAGATACATGTTCGCCGTGCGAGACTAGCCCCGAGGTCTGCCAGCAATATGGGTCCCGAAACTTGGAGTTGTCTAGAGCGTTTGACGGTTCGGGAGACCGTGTACATCGCATGTTTGAAAAGTTGTCACGCGGTCTACCGATTACAACGGCGGTCCTTGGAGGTTCGGGTGAGTCTCACTCCACCGAAAACTCTGCTGTGTTTCCTCTCAATGAAAGTAATCGCGCTTGTCAAACCCATAGTGTCGGCTGGTCATGGATGCGGCTGTCGAACCTGGCATTATCTGGTATTTGACTGGCTAAACGGTACTTTTCCCCACCCCGAAAACAACCATATTGATGGCGCCCGTGGAGCCCGAAGCTCTGGTTATTACAAGGTCAGTTCCCCACAATCGCTTCAGTCAGTAGTGAGATCGCTTGACCTAACTCGATCGAGTCATCTATACGCTGTTGCACACAGTTTTGTCACGTCAACCATATTCCCAACGAGGCCGATCTAGTCATGCTGGAGTTGTACGTAGGCGGGATAGGGTCATCACTCGCCACAAACTTCCTAATCGAGGGAACCATGTTTCTGACCCCCTTGACAATCTTTCCTCTTCTCAGTGGAGTCAACGACGATGCGAATGAAGGATCGACACGTAGTATGGAAAAGTTGATCCGTGGGATTCTCTCATACTCTACCGAACCTGCCGTGATCCTGGCTTCCACTTTCAAGCTCATCAATGGACCTTTGGCTGGGGGAGCAGACGCTCATGCGGGCCTGGCTCACTACTACGACGTCCCTATGATCGATATGAGGAACTGGCTTCTCCCTCTGATCCTCAAGAATACCGCTCTGATCAAGGAATACTTTAGGGAAGTCCCACAAGAAGGTGTTCCCGATGGGGCTCCGGACAGGTTACACCCGACCAAGGCTGGGCATGAGATGTTTGCGCAGTTCATCATCGCGTACCTAGAACAACAGCTATGCATTTTCCGAGCACGACAAGCTGCGGAAGCTTCCCGGTCGGCTGGACCGAGCATCTGGACCAAGGTCGAGCCCTCCGACTCTCGTTGGAAGGGTGGGCTAGAAACCAGCGAAATCCCGGCGCTGCGAATGGATAATTGGTTCCCCGTCAACGCCTCGATCAAACACTTCGCCACTGGGAAACCCACCTGCAACTCGGCCGACGACAAGGATCACCCTCTGACCTATCTCGCCGAGCAATCTCAGGGCGTTGGTCTCTGGGCCGATCCCAAGTGGCATGGAGAAAAGGTCTATTTGCAAATGGACGGCATCACCAATCATAGCAAGGTCGCTCTACCTTTCGAGACGTACGGAGACGAGTCGGTCGAACTCCTCTATATGAAAAGTGCAAAGATGCGCCTGGGAGCTGTGCTCTGCCATGTGGACGACAGAGATCATTCCGACGCAAAGATATATCTGGATGGACATTGGGATCTACCAACGTGAGTCGTCATCGCCGGAGGTCATATGGAACAAGTACACTGACGACGAAACGCTCGCTCTTTGTCGTATTACATCATCGCCCTCTTCTGCTCCGTGCAGAAGTATACCCATGAAGCATACCATCAGACAGCCAGGGGACCTGTCAATTCTGCCAGGCAAGCACGTAATCCACTGCGAATCGATCTCTACCAATCCCGATCGTCCAGAATCCCAGCGATTCCTGCTCAACGCTCTCATGGTTGGTTGATCGACGCTACATAGGCAGTGCGGATGGTGGCGATGGCCGAGATTATACGTGTAATACGAGTGAATTTAGATGGTGGTAGATTGAACATGTCATGGGGGTCCCAACCAGAGGCACAATGTTGTGTGGTGATGATGTTTCCGTGTGCAAGAGGCGAGGCGTACGTGCGTCTTGAGTCACGTGACCATCCAACTCGGTCGTTTGGTCGGATCTCGGCATATCCGGGCCGTCTCCATGCCGGCATCTACCCGGCCTAATCATCTTCCGCTGCGCCATTCACCGAGGTTTATCCGAACGTCTCGACCCCCTTTGATGAGGAAGATCGATCAATGAAATAAGAGAAAGCAACGATCTGGGACACTTCGATCCTTGGTTATTGACTCTTCAAACGACAACACCACCACCCCACACCACTCCAGTGAAACGTCCCTAACATGCGCTTCACTGACGGTCTCTGGATCAAACGACAAGGCGTAGACTTTCGTGGAGGAGTCGAAGTCGCCGAGATCTTGCAAAAGGATGATGCAGGTGTTGATTTCCTGGTCGCTTGTCGACATGTCGCCAACAAGGGCGATAGTATGGATGGTAGGTGGTCGAGCAGGTTGTTGTTGTCGCAAAGGACAAGCCAGCTGATGTTCACGTTCTTCAGGCCCCCTGTTGACCTTCAACGTATCAAGTCCTGCCGACGATATCATCAAAGTCAGGGTCGATCATTTCAAGGCAAGTGTAGGCGTCTGTCCCTGGTTTGAGAGTCGCAGACTGATCACAACGAACACCTCCGCAGGGCGTTCAAGCAAAGACTCCCAACTTTGAGCTTTTCCCGGATGACAAGCCGTCTGCTCCCAAGATCAACCTCTCCACCACCGACTCGGCCATCAGTTACACGTCGGGTTCGCTCACCGCCGAGATCAACACTTCAGCCTACAACTTTGGCCTCAAGTTTACTTCCAACGAAAACTCCAAATCCCCTCTCTTTCTCTGCGCCACTGAACCCAAAGGAACCGCCGTCATCGACGTTCCCGCTTTCCATACTCTCAACCAATTCTCTGAATCCTCGGTCACCGAGACGACCAACGACGCCTTGATCGGATTGTCCAACGTCGGGGTCGACCGTCAAGGCAAGATCCGGTTCATGTTGAACGAGTTGAGTTTGTCTGTCGGCGAGACCATCTATGGACTAGGAGAGAGGTTCACGCCGTTGGTCAAGAACGGTGGAAGTCACTCGACGTGGAACCAAGGTGAGCACCAGCGAGTCCAGATGACGACGATCACTTGTTGACAAACCATTCGATGATTCTTGCCTCTGCAGACGGCGGAACCTCTTCCCAACAAGCCTACAAATCGATTCCCTTTTACCTCTCTTCTCGAGGCTATGGAGTGTTTATCAACCACACCGAAGACGTCGAATTCGAAGTCGGTGCAGAGAAATGCAGTAAAGTCGGGACGAGCGTCCGAGGCGAATCGCTCGAGTACTATGTGATCAGCGGAGGAGGCAGCCTGAAAAAGACTCTCGAGAGGTATTGTCTGTTGACGGGGAGACCTGCGTGAGTCTGGATCGATCTCAAGCTGTCCTCGTCGCTCTACTCACCACGCCCTTGTCACGCGCATCTCTAGCCTCCCACCAGCTTGGACGTTCGGTCTCTACATGTCGACTTCGTTCACGACATCATACGATGAAAAGACCGTCTCGGGTTTCCTCCAGGGTATGCAAGAACGAGAATGTTTCACTCGTGTGCTTCACTTGGACTGCTAGTGAGAGCGATTTGTCGTCACGCTCGTGGACTTTTCAAGCTAATCCTGGTCATCGATCGCAGCTGGATGAAAGCCTACGACTGGTGTTCCTTCCAATTCGACGACAAGTCGTTCCCAGACCCGGCTGGATACTTGCGATCCGTCAAAGACAAGTACAACGTCAAGGTGTGCGTGTGGATCAATCCGTATATCTGTGAGTACCCGAATGGACGAGCGCAGGCGATGATTCGAGCGCCAACGGAACGGTCTCTGCAGCCCAACGAGCTCACATCTTCAAGGAAGGAGTCGAGAAGGGATACTTTATTAAACGAGCCAACGGTGATGTTTGGCAGTGAGTTCGAGACGACACACAGCTTCACTTCGTACACGACTGAACCGTCCGCTCTGCAGATGGGACTTGTGGCAGCCTGGAATGGCATACGTCGACTTTACCAACCCGGAGGCTTGTAAATGGTATGCTAAGCAACTCGAAGGATTGATGGATATCGGCGTCGACTCGTTCAAGACGGATTTCGGTGAACGGGTACCTCATCTCGGCGCCGTGTTCCACGACGGTAGCGACCCTCGCAAGATGCACAAGTGGGTCGTGGTGACGTGATGGCGACGTTGATCTCAGCTGACTCGCGTCTACCTTCCCAGCTACTACGCTCAGATCTACAACGACCTCGTCTTCAACACGCTCAAGAAACGACTTGGCGAGCATGGGGCTGCCGTGTTTGCTCGTGCGGCGACGGCTGGAGGTCAACGATTCCCTGTTCACGTATGTTGACGTCCTATCAACTCCAGACGAGCCACGACTGACGTTGTTCGCGTGGACAGTGGGGAGGTGACTGTGAATCAACCTACGAAGCCATGGCAGAGTCACTCCGAGGCGGTCTCAGCTTGACCAGCTCTGGATTCGCCTTTTGGTCGCACGATATCGGTGGTTTCGAGGTGAGTTGCGAAATTCCTCGCGAGCGAGCTCTAGATACTCACAATCTCGACGACGCCCCAGGGACATCCTCCACCAGGCGTATTCAAACGATGGGTTGCTTTCGGCCTGTTCTCATCTCACGTGCGTAGCCGCCACCGACGAACATCTCGTTGCAACCTCGCTAACCTCCCACGCTTGGCAGTCCCGTCTTCACGGATCCAAGTCGTTCCGTGTTCCCTGGCTGTACGACAGCGATGGCAGCGACGAGGCTTCCAAAGTGACGGCCAAGATGGTCAAGGCAAAGCTCCGATTGATGCCGTACTTGTTTGCTCAGGTATGTTGCGCGAGCGTACGATCATCTTTGGTCACCGCTGATAGAGTCCCTTTGTAGGCCATCAAATCGCACGAAACTGGTGTTCCCATGATGCGATCGATGATCATCGAGTTCCCCGAAGATCCGACGACGCAGTACCTCGACAAGCAGTAGTGAGTGAAGCCGACCAACATCGACGGAGATCAATGCGTCTGATCGTATCCTTCTCCTCGTTAGCATGCTCGGAGACAGCATCCTAGTCGCCCCCGTCTTTTCCGACGACGTGGCGAGTTTCTACCTTCCAGAAGGCAAATGGACTTGGTAAGCAACGAATGAATCGTCGGCCTGTCGACAACATCGCTTACCCCATACTCTCTCGCAGCTTCTGGACAAACTCGGTCATTCAAGGCCCTCGTTGGGTCAAGAAGGAAAACTACCCCTTCACTTCCATTCCCGTCTACATTCGAGAGAACACGGTGTTGCTGCTCGGTCCCGAGAACGTCGACGTTCCAGACTACGACTACGCCAAGGTGGGGCTCGAAGTTAGGTCATATCAAGTCGCAGACGACCAGGAAGTCGTCGTTCAAGTTCCCTCTGGCGATGGACCCAAGTGGGCGGGCAAGATCACCGTTAAAGGAGGTCAAGCGTGTGGGGACGGTGTCAAGGTCGGCGTGGTGTCAGAGATGAAGGTCACCGACGAGCTCTAGAGTGAATCAGAACGTTCGTTGGCTTGCTGGCCTGAATGAAATGACGTCGTTTGTATAGCTCGTGAATAATGACAATGTAAAGTTCGACGCTGGTCAATGGCCTCGAACAAGCCGTGCTGCTATCATCCTAGCCATTTCGCCATCTCTGGCTTCTCGCACGTTGCTCAGCCCCGATAACAAAGGAAGCGCGGAAGCAACTTTGTATCGAGCTGATGACGAGACACAAACCGGCCGAGCTGTGAGCGCGATTGAACTCGACCGATGATACGAGAACGACCACGAGGCTTGCTTGAGGACGCCAGTCACATTCGGACGACTGAGGCAAGAGCTCTTGTTGTCTGCTTGCTGCGATATCGCTAACTAACTCCCATCCACATTGCGTCGCTCTGTTCCGTCGATACGGCGTTCAACATCGCCCTCGCTCGTCACGTCAATCAGATCGTTTGCTATCGTTCGCAAACATCGCAAGAGATGACCTTGTATCACCAAACGAGACTTTCTTTTGTCTATTCCTGTATCGTCTCCGTTTCTACCAGGTCGTACGGCAGCACCACACAAACGTGTTGCGTTGCAATCATCATAATCACCTGACCTTATCACGTATTTGCCCCTTCCGCGTCTGCCCTCCCTTATCAATTAGTCCCCCGCTCTCGCGCGCATCCCCGACTCACCCGACTCCGACGTGGCCCCTCTCCCGCGCTGCCCGGTGTGTTTGAACTCCGGCGATGAGATCGAGCTTCTCGAGATAGCGACATCGAGGAGCTGCGACGGCCAGAGACAACAAGTCAGCAGGTCAGCGTGAGTAAGGTATGTATATATATACTCAAGGTGAACAGTCGACGATCTGAACCTGTCGTCCCAGCTATTCCCTTTTCTTGTCATTCGCGTTCGTTTGATTTACTCGACTCGACCGTCTTGTTTCAAATTCTTATCACCGCATTCGTCATCAACCACAACAACAACAACACCGCACCACGACCTCGCCACCATGTCATCACTCCGATCTCATACCACCAGCGTCAAGATCTTGCCACCTACCACCGCACTCGCCGATGGTCCCATCAAGGTGCTCGACCTGACTGCTAGTGCGCACAGCGTCAAGGATCTGTACCCGGAGGAACCAGTGTTGACGAGTGAGTCGAATCGTGGCAAAACATCAACAACCGAATGACTAGTCTGACGTGACGCCTCCCTGCCAGCCTTTGTCAACCAAGCCGATCAAAGCCAGATCCAGCCACACCCTCTCGAATGGGGCGCATCCGGATCCTCTGCTCGTGGCCCCATCATCGTCTCCCATCGACCTCAACATCTCGCTCATCGAAACGCCATCGGCTCTCACTCTGGTTCTTATAGCATCTATCGAGCCTTGGCTATGGCGATGAACACGCTCGACCCTCATCATCGGCCGGATTATACCAACACTGAGCCTCCGTTCTTGATCGGCCCCAATGAGAGTTGGTTTGACAAGAACAAGATTGTGAGCTTGGATCCGTGGGGTCATCTCGTTCAGCAAGAGTTTGCCAAGGTGGGTAGCAGGGGAATTTCGGTGTCGATGACCTTGTCACTAATGCAGAACGCTTCCCATCACTCGCAGGAAAACGCATCCGGTCTCGACATCCGACCTACCATCTCGCTCACAAAGGCGCACATCAAAATGTCCGAACTTGACGCCTCGTACACCTCTGGATCGCTCATCCCGGATGGCAAGGTCGTTCACAACTCGTTACGTCGGGAAGGGACCACCGCTGATCCAGGCGTCGAAGTGAACACGCACAAGGCTGCGGTCGAGCCCGTCTGGTACTTGCCAGGTTTGGCTTCGAGGTTTGGGATCAGTGAGGATCTGTTAAGGCGGTGTTTGTTTGAAGGTGAGCCGCGAGTCCCAGCGGACGATTTCGAATCCTACAAACTGACGAGCTTGCGCCTCAGAAACCGGCGGAATGTACCCCGAACTCGTCACCCGACCCGACCTCAAAGTCTTCCTCCCCCCCATCGGCGGTCTCACCGTCTACATCTTTGGCAACCCCGCCCACCTCTCCGACCCGAGCAAAGAGCTCACTTTACGAGTCCACGACGAATGTAACGGGTCCGACGTGTTCGGTTCGGATATCTGCACGTGTCGCCCTTACCTGATTTACGGGATCGAGGAGGCCGTCAAGTGTGCTCAGAGGGGAGGTGTGGGACTCGTCGTGTATTTCCGAAAAGAAGGACGAGCGTTGGGTGAAGTGACCAAGTGTGAGTCCGACGGTTTGGCGTTGTGCACGTTATCATGTCTCCGGCTAAGACAAGCCCATTTCTTTCTCACCTCGGCAGACCTCGTTTACAACTCTCGAAAACGTGGAGGAGACACGGCCGATCGATACTTTCAAGCGACCGAATTGATCGCCGGAGTCAAGGATATGAGGTTCCAAGCGTTGATGCCGGACGTCTTGCACTGGTTGGGCGTCAAGAAGATTGATAACATGATCAGTATGGTGAGTGTCGGGGCGCGCGTCACGTCAAAATAGAGAAAGAACACTCGGACTAAGATTCGCCCTCGCAGTCCGACATGAAACACGACGCGATCGTCTCCTCTGGCATTCCCATTTTGAAACGCTACGACATCCCCGCCGAACTCTTACCTCCCGATAGCCAGGTCGAGATCGATGCCAAGATCGCCGCTGGGTATTTCAGTGCCAACAAGCAGGTCAAGGTGGAAGATCTTCACTTGACGGTTGGACGAGCATGGGAGGATTTGGAGCATTAGGTCGACCGGGGACGAATCGAATCGAATTGACTCGGTGATTGCCAAGAGATCAACCCGCCTTTGACGAATAGAGAAACGGATGGACGTTTTTTGTTGACTGATTGATGACGAACCATCCCTTGTAAACGATCGTTGTAAATTTTCCCACGTTGTCAGCCGTGATTGCACGGCGGCATCTTTGTCAATCTCCTGTATCCATCACACAATCAATCACATGCATCGACACTGCGATGATCACTCCGAGCCAAGACCCGCTCCGGGTTTAGGAGTTAGGAGATAGTAGTTTCAACAATTCAGGGTTTCACGGAGTT
>Ga0308160_10007426_pt1 | contig 10904 bp, 9 predicted proteins | sample PhyFR1_FD_201036 | JGI IMG/M metagenome (GOLD analysis project Ga0308160, IMG submission 201036) | Phyllosphere microbial communities from UC Gill Tract Community Farm, Albany, California, United States - DLSLF.R1 | ecosystem: Host-associated > Plants > Phyllosphere > Unclassified | place: USA... | reverse complement strand
GGAGACGGGTGAGGGGCGCCATGACGACGCGGTTGCGCAGCTCGAGCTGGCCGAAGGTGGCGGGAGAGAAGAGGTCCAAGGGTGGTCCTTCCGAACGGTGACGCGCCCTCGGGCGGGGGCGCTCGTGAGGCAACCCGGCGGTTGCACGCTGCATTCCCCGCTGGGTGCATCGAGACCCCGGGAAGTCACCGAGACCCCTGTGCGCGGGCTGGGGTGTCGGCCACATCTCGGGGTCTCGATCGGCCGAGGCCCGCCGCGACGAGGGCGACGAGCGCGGCCAGGACGAACGCCGTGCCGTAGCCGGCGGTTCCGACGAGCGTGCCCAGGACGACGGCCCCCACGGCTTGCCCCAGCACCAGCAGCACGAAGAGCAGCGCCGTCCCGCTCGCGGCCCGCTCGGCGTCGATCTCGGCGGTCCAGGCGATGAGCGCACCCGTCGCCGTCGTGTAGGCCCAGCCGAACGCCGCGCAGGCCGCGAACGCCACCGGCACGACACCGGGCAGGGCCGCCGCCCCGGCCGTGCCCGCCGCCATCACGGCCAGGGTGAGCGTCCAGACCGTCCCGGGGGCCAGGCGTGCCAGCGGTCGGGCGGTGACGATGACGGCCGTGCCTCCGGCGCCGAGGCAGACCCAGGCCCCGACCGACAGCTCGGCCGCCACCCCGGTGTCGACCAGCAGGGTGCGTCCGTAGTTCCAGACCGCGGCCGAGGCGGCACCGGCGAGCAGCGCCGCGAGCAGCACCCACCGGTGGGCGACGAACCACGACCGCGGCGGCAGGAGGCCGCGGGGACCGGTCGGGCCGAGGCCCGTGGCGCCGCTCGGGCGGGCGGTGTCGGCGCGTGCGACACCGGTGGTGCCATCCGCGACGAGGGATCGAGCGGAGGAGGCGCGGCGGTCGAGCACGAGGACGGCCCCCGCCGCCGCGACGGCTCCCCCGGCGGCCACCAGCCAGGCGAGCCGCCAGTCGGGCAGCAACGCGAACGCCAGGAGGCCCGCCGCCATCAGTCCCGGCCCGGTGCCCGCGTTGACGACCGTCTGGGCGCCCGCCTGCCGCCCGTCGTCGAGACCGCGCTGCAGCACGCGCACGAGCGCGGGCGAGGCGAGCCCGGCACCGGCCGAGCCCAGCACGGCAGCGAGTGCGAACGGGACCACGTCGGGGGCGAGGGCCATGCCCGTGGCCCCGACCCCGGCCGTGGTGCCCGCCGCGACGACGAGGGCCCGGGAGTGGCGACCGGCCGCGGCGAACCCCGCCACCGCGCCGGCCACGTAGGCCAGCGACCCTCCGGAGGAGACCGTCCCCGCGATGCCCGCGTCGAATCCGAGGTCGGCCTGCATCTCGGGCAGGTACAGACCGTAGGCGAGGCGCACCAGACCGTAGGTCACGGCGATCAGGGCCGTGCCGGCGGCGACGAGCCCGACGTCATTCGAAAACGTACGTTTCATTTTGACAGCCTAAGCTGTCCGCATGCCCCTGCGCCCGGCCAGCGAGAAGAAGATCCTCGACGCCGCCGACGAGCTGTTCTTCACGAACGGCATCGCGGCGACGCCCGTCGACGCCGTCCTCGCCCGCGCGGGCGTCTCGGCCGCGACGATGTACCGCGGCTACCGCAGCAAGGAGGCGCTGGTCGCCGCAGCGCTGACCCGTCGCCACCACGACTGGCTCGCCACCTGGGACGCCGCCGTCGCCCGGCACGACGAGGCCGGCCCGCGCCTCCTCGCGGTCTTCGACGCGCTGGACGACTTCCGGTCCCGCCCGACGGGGGCCCGCTGGTGCGCGTTCCTCGCCTCGGCGGCCGAGTACGTCGATCCGCCCGCCGACGTCGCCGAGGCCGTGCGGCTCGACACTGAGTCGCTCTGCACGCGACTCACCGACCTCGCCCGCCCGCTCGTCGGCGGGCAGGCCGAGGCGCTGGCCGAACACCTGTTGCTGGTCGTCACCGGCGACCTCGCCATGCGCCTGCGCGAACCCGACCGCGACACCACGACCGCCCGTGCCGTCGCCGCCGCGCTCGTGACCGCCGCGGGCGGTCAGGGACGCTGACACCCCAGGAACGCGCCGAGACCCTTCCGCGCGTGCGAGGGTCTCGGCGGTTTCACGGGGTCTCGGCGGAACCGTCTCGGTCGAAGCCGGTGCGGACCGCGGCGATGTCGTCGTCGCCGTGACCCTGCTCGGCGGCCGAGGCGTACACACCGGACAACGCCTCGAGCAGGCCGGTGTCGAAGCGTGTGCCCTGGGCGGCCTCGCGCATCAGGCCGAGATCCTTGCGGATGCCGTCGAGCGCGAACTGGGCCGGGTACTCGCCGGCGATCATCGTCGCGCCCTTGAGGTGCGCGTACGGGGTGTCGGACTGGCCGCCGTCGATCGCGTCGAGGAAGAGCTGCGGATCGAGGCCGAGAGCCTCCGTCAGCGCGAGCGACTGGGCCGTGGCGGCGGTGATCGTGGCGATCCAGGCGTTGGCGGCGAGCTTGAGTGCCGTCCCCTGCCCGACCGTGTCACCCGCGACGATCGTCTTCGAGCCCATGGCGTCGAGCACCGGACGCACGGCCTCGAGCAGGGCTCCGTCGCCGGCGGCCAGCATGACGAGCTTCCCCGTCGAGGCCGGCTTCTTCGTGCCGAGCATCATCGCCTCGACGAGCCGGAGCCCGTGCCCGTCGGCCGTCCGGACGACGCGGGCCGTGTCGGCCTCGCCGATGGTGCTGGCCTGCACCCAGACGGCGTCGGGACCGCTCGCGTCGGCCGCCTCGTCGAGGACCTCGAGCACGGCGTCGCCGTCGAACAGCACGGTGACGATCACGTCGACGCCCTCGACCGCCTGACGCGCCGTGTCGGCGACCACGGCGCCGTCGGCGGCCAGCGGCTCGGCCTTCGACCTCGTGCGGTTCCAGACCGTGACGTCGAACCCCTCGCGCAGCAGTGTCCCCGCCACGCCCTGACCCATGATGCCCGTCCCGAGCACTGCGACCTTCATGGCTCCGACGCTACGCCCGGCGCGGGCGAGAAGCGCGGCTCAGTCGAGCGGATCGGGACCCACGGGGTCGGGGCGCATCGCGCGGCGCACCCGCGCGACGACCGACGGGGCGGGCGGATCGTTGTACGAACCCGCCTCGACCTGCCCGCTGAGCTGCTGGATCGCCGCCATCACCTCGTCGGTGGCGTGCCGACGAGCCCGACCCGACTTCGCCTCACCGTGGCGCGAGAGGTCGAGGGGCTCGCCGAACTCGACGGTGACCTTCCGGAGGCGCGGGAGGCGCGTGCCCGCCGGTTGCAGTTCCTGGGTCCCCGTCAGGGCGACCGGCACGACCGGGGCCCCACTCGTGAGCGCGAGCCAGGCGACGCCCGTCCGGCCGCGGTACAGCCGCCCGTCGAGGGAGCGCGTCCCCTCGGGGTAGATCGCGAACGCGTCGCCGTCCGTCAGCTTGCCGAGACCCAGGTCGAGGGCGTGCTGGGCGGCGGACCCGGCCCCTCGCTCGACACCGATGGCGCCGATGCCCGTGAAGAAGGCGCGCGACGCACGACCCCTGAGACCCGAGCCGGTGAAGTAGGCGTTCTTCGCGAGGAACGAGACCTGACGGGGTGCCATGAGGGTGATCACGACGCTGTCCATGAACGAAAGATGGTTGCTGGCGAGGATGACGGCACCGCGCCGCGGGACGTTGCGGCGCCCGATCACCCGGGGACGCCAGACCACGCGCACGAGGGGTGACAGGACCGAACGGCTGAGGGTTGTGAGCACGCTCCACTGTGCCGGACACCACATTCCCCGAGGCGCATGGCTCGCCCCCGCGCCTCACCCGGGGCCCCTCGACACCCACCCGCACCACCCGATTCGGGGAACAACGGGTGTCCCCCTCAGGGAGGATTGCCGACGACGGACCTGCGCCCTATCGTCGGAGGTCGATCGAAACAGGACGCTCGTCCGGTTCACGACCCCTCGAGCGAGTCCTCGTCGGGGGGATCGACCCGAGACCCGGAACGAGCGCCGCGACGCACCGCCGAAGCCCGTGGGCGGTGGTCCGGCCGGGTGAGCGGACGGTCCTTCGCGCCTCCTACTCCGAGAGTCGGGGGCGACCCAGGACGGCCCGGGACGCCCGGCACCATCACCCGACGACAGCTCCGACGACCCGAGAGGACCGCCATGGACGACGAGACCGTGACCCCCCGCCCCTCGCGCCTGCCGTTCGTCTTCGGCGCCACCGCGCTGATCTACACCTACTCCGCCGTCACCAGCATCGTCGGTGCCGGCACCTCGGTCGGCGTCGGTCTCACCGCGACGGTCGTGGCGACCGGCCTCTACGTGCTGTCGGGGATCGTCTGGCTCGCGCTCGTCGTCGTGGCCGTCTCGTCGGCGCGCCGGACGCGACGGGGCGCTGCCCTCGACCAGACGAGCATGCGCTTCGTCGGACTGGCACCCCCGGCGGGCGGGGCCCTGCTGCTCGCCGCGGCCTACGTCGCCCGCATGAACGGACAGCCCTTCCTCGGCGGGTTCGAGGCCATGGTGATCACGACGGTCGCCTTGGTCGTCCTGTCGCAGGCGTTCCCACTGCTCGGCTTCGGCCCGTCGACCCCGGGTCAACGCCAGTCGTCGGGCGGCGGCGGCGCGTCGTCGTAGGGGTCGAACGGGGCATCGGACGGCAGGTCGTAGAGATCGTCGGCCGGCACCTCGGGCACCTCGTCGACCGCGGGCGGTGCCGCACGGCGCGCAGCCCGACCGGCGGCCGGGGCCGCCGACGTCGTGCGGGGCGAGCGGGCCGTGGCGCTGCCCGCCGCAGATACGGACGCCGTCGCGGTGGACCCGGCGGCTGCCGCCTCGGCCGGGGCGGTGCCGCCCACGACGGCGAGGACCTGCTGGCCGTAGGTGTCGAGCTTCTTCTGACCGACGCCGCTGATGCCCGCGAGCTGGTCGAGCGAGGTGGGCCGTTCGGACGCGATGCCCCGCAGGGTGACGTCGCCGAACACGACGTAGGCCGGGACGCCCTGCGCCCGGGCGACCCCGGCGCGCCACTCACGCAGGGTCTCGAACAGGGCGGCATCGTCGCCGGTCAACTCGGCGGCACCCCGTGACGAGCCGCGGCTCGACGAACCCGAGCCACCCCGCGCGCGGGCCGAGCGCACCGGGCGCTCGGGCTCGCGTCGCAGCCGGACGGTGCGGGTGCCCGAGAGCACCTCGCCCGCGGCGTCGGTGAGCAGCAGCGTGCCGTACCCGTCGGGCGAGACGGCGAGCAGCCCCTGGGCGAGCAGCTGTCGGACGACGCCCCGCCACTCGACGTCGTTCAGCTCGGTGCCGATGCCGAAGGTGGACAGCTGCTCGTGGCGGTTCTGGAGGACCTTGGGGGTCGACTTGCCGACGAGGATGTCGACGATCTGGCCGGCGCCGAACTGTTGGTTGCGCTCGCGCTTCAGCCGGACGACCGTCGAGAGCAGCTTCTGGGCGGGCACCGTGCCGTCGAGCGACTCGGGCGGCGAGAGGCAGGTGTCGCAGTTGCCGCAGGCGGTGCTCGCCTGGCCGAAGTAGCCGAGCAGCTGCACGCGTCGACACTCGACCGTCTCGCACAGGGCGAGCATGGCGTCGAGGTGGGCGCCGAGCTTGCGGCGGTGCTCGGCGTCGCCCTCGGACTGGTCGATCATGCGTCGCTGCTGCACGACGTCTTGCAGGCCGTAGGCCAGCCACGCCGTCGAGGGCAGGCCGTCGCGGCCGGCGCGACCGGTCTCTTGGTAGTAGCCCTCGACCGACTTGGGCAGGTCGAGGTGTGCGACGAAGCGGACGTCGGGCTTGTCGATGCCCATGCCGAAGGCGATGGTGGCGACCATGACGATGCCCTCGTCGCGCAGGAACCGCGATTGGTTGCGCGCCCGGGTGTGTGCCTCGAGGCCCGCGTGGTACGGCAAGGCGGGGATGCCCTGCTTGACCAGGAACTCGGCCGTGCTCTCGACCGACTTGCGGGAGAGGCAGTAGACGATGCCGGCGTCGCCGTCGTGCTCGGTGCGGATGAACCGCAGCAGCTGCTGCTGCGGGCCGTCTTTCGCCTCGATGCGGTACTGGATGTTGGGGCGGTCGAAGTCGGCGACGAAGTGCTTCGCGTCGTCGAGTTCGAGGCGTCGCGAGATCTCGCGGTGGGTGGTCTCGGTGGCCGTCGCCGTCAGGGCGATGCGCGGCACGTCGGGCCAGCGCTCGTGCAACACGGACAGTTCGAGGTAGTCGGGGCGGAAGTCGTGGCCCCACTGCGCCACGCAGTGCGCCTCGTCGATGGCGAAGAGCGAGACGTGGCCCCGGTCGAGCAACGACTTGGTGGACTCGAGCTTGAGCCGCTCGGGCGCGAGGTAGAGCATGTCGAGCTCGCCCTCGACGAACGCCTGCTCGACCGCACGACGACGGTCGGGGTCTTGCGTCGAGTTGAGGAACGCCGCGCGGACCCCGACGGCCTCGAGGGCGTCGACCTGGTCTTGCATCAGGGCGATGAGCGGCGAGACGACGATGCCCGTGCCCTCGCGGACGAGGGCGGGCACCTGGTAGCAGAGCGACTTGCCGCCACCCGTGGGCATGAGCACGAGGGCGTCGCCGCCCTGGACCACCTGGTCGATGATCTGGGCCTGCTGGCCACGGAACTCGTCGTAGCCGAACACCCGGTGCAGCACGTCGAGGGCTGCGGTGGGGGCGTCGGGGGCCAGGGCGGGCGAGGCGGTGGTGGTCACGCGACGAGTCTACGAGCGGCCACCGACGCGGTCAGCCGACCCGCGCCTCCTGGGGACGGTCGTCGGCGGGAGGCGCGCTGGGGACGAGAGGAGCGCTGCGAACCGTCACGAGACCGGTGCGCCGAGCCGCCCGGAGCACGAGCCATACGTAGAGCGGCGTCGAGACCACCGTGACGGCGAGGGCGAGGGGGCTGCCGTCGCTCGACTCGACGCCCGCGAACGGGGCCGACAACAGGAACAGCACGGTGTTGTTGAGCACGTGCGCGACGATCGCCGCCTCGAGTCCGCCGGTGCGCCAGGTCAGGTAGGCCGCGGCCACGCCGAACACGGCGACGTCGAGCATGCCCCAGGGGTTGTAGTCGTGCGCGAACGCGAAGGCGACCGTCGGCAGCACGACGGCCACGACCGGGAACGCCACCCACGACCCCAGGGTCTGCATCGCCAGGCCGCGGAAGGCGTACTCCTCGGCGGTCGCCTGGAGCGGCGTCACGACGAGGATGACGACCACCGCCCACACCAGGGTGTCGGCGGGCGTGGTGACGGGTCCGGTGCCGATCGGCTCACCCGAGAGCGGGGGCACGACGACGTAGCTGAGCCCCACGGTCAGCGCCATGAAGGCCAGGGCGGGCACGACGCACCGCGCGAGCCACCGCCACCGCAGCCGCCCGGCGACGCTCCAGAGCCCGCCGACCGCCCCCGGCCCGACGATCAGGGCGCCCAGCATGATCGCCGGCAGCATGACCGCGATCGAGGCGAGCGTCGTGAAGAGCACGAGCGGGTCGGCCGCGGCCAGGGCGTCGCCCTCGATGCCGGCCTGCAGTCGTTCGCCGGCCGCCGTCCCGCCGACGGCCGTGGTCACCCCGAGGACGCCCACGTAGACCACGACCGAGGCGAGCAGGTAGGTGACGACCGCCACGACGGCCGCGAGCAGCGGTTTCCACCACCGGTACGAGGGCAGCGACCGGAACAGGCGGTGGTAGGCGAACGTCGTCACGCGACGAGCGTACGGGAGGCGCGGTGCCGGCCCCCGGGAACACCACGAGGAGGCGCTGTGCCGGTCGGTCGCGCCGCCGCCGTCACCACCGCGCGAGGGTCGCACCACGAACTGAACGTCGCACCGCCGGTTTCAGCGGTGCGACGTTCGGTCGGTGGTGCGATGCCGGGTGGCGTCAGCCCTCGGTGGGCGTCACCGTCGTGCGGAGGCGGCGTCGGCGGGCGACGACCAGCGCCGAACCACCGGCCAGCATCAGGGCGAGTGCGGCGAGAGCCGCGAGACCCAGGCCGTCCTGGCCGGTGAACGCCAGCGAGCCGTCGGCGTTGCGGACCGTGCCGGCGGGCGTGGTGCCCGAGCCCGTGCCGGGGGTGGTGCCGGGCACCGTGCCACCGGGGGTCGTGACCGGGGGCGTGGTGCCCGGGTCGGTCGGCGGGACGACCACGGGAGCGGCCGCTGCGGCGAAGACGAGCGGGACGGACGCCGTCGTGCCGGTCCCGTCGACCGTGAGCACGAGCGATCGGGTGACGGGCCCGGCCGCGGGAGCGGTGATGCCCTCGGGGACGACGAAGCGGAGGGTGGCGCGACCCTGTTCGTCCGAGTTGTCGAGGATCGTCTCGTCGATCGGCGCCGAGGCGAGCTCGACACCGTCGAGGGTCGCGGTCACGGTGCCCGACGCGTCCGCGGCGGCCTGCTGCAGGACGAGCGACGACAGGGTCATCGACACCGTGTCACCGGCGACGAACCCGCCGACGGGTGCGGCGGTCAGCCCCGAGACACCGACCGAACGCGACGCGAAGTCGGGGTCGGAGGGGTCACCGGCCTGGGCGTCGAAGTACTCGAGCTGGCTCTGCAGGTCGACCTTGCCGCTGTCGGCGTGGGCGCGACCGTTCGCGAAGGCGGCGAAGCCGTCGCCACCCGAGGCGAGGAACGAGTTGACGGTCACCTTGTAGATGGTCGCGTCGTCCATCGCCGCACCGTCGAGCGAGACGGCGGCGATGCGCGAACCCGCTGCCGCAGCGGGGTCGTAGGTGTAGGTCAGGCCCTCGGACGTGCCGAGCTTCAGGGTGCTGGTGCGTGCGGCGGTCGGCCACTGCTGCTCGAGCACCTGGCGGATCTCGGCGCCGGTCATGTCGACGACGACCAGCGTGTTGGCGAAGGGCTGCACGGCCGCGGCGGCCTTGTAGGTCACGTCACCGTTCGGCGCCACGAAGGGCAGGTCGTCCCGCAGGCCGCCGGGGTTCATGAAGGCGAGCTGGGCACCGCTCGCGGTGGTCGACGACAGCTGGATGTCGGCGACGAAGTTGCCCAGGGTCGACTCACCCGCACGGTTCGACACGGGCAACCCGTTGGCGTCGGGGTTGGCGTTGTAGGCCCGGTTGAAGGAGTCGCTGATCGAGCCGATCACCTCGGCCCCCCGCTCGGCGGCGACGCCGACGGCCGCGGTGACGATGGCCTCGACGGTGGGGTCGGGCGTGAAGGCGCCGTAGAGCGGCACCAGGCGGTGCGAGGCGATCGTCACCCGGTCGCGGAAGGCGGTGGCAGCGGGGTCGACCGTCATGGTCACCCGGGCCAGGTTCGTCCCGTAGCTGCCCGTCTGCACGACGGCGCGCTGCGGGCCGCCGTCGGAGGGCGACACGAGGTAGTCGTACCCCTGGTGCGTGTGTCCGGAGAAGATCGCGGAGACGTCGCCCGAGACGCCCCGGGCGATCTCGCCGAACGCGTTGTCGCCCGTGACGGAGTCCAGGCTGCCGGTCTCGGCGCCTTCGTGCAGCAGCAGGACGATGGCGTCGGCGGCGTCGGTCTCGACGATGTCGTCCGCGACCGCGTTGACCGAGTCGACGACGGGCGCGAAGGTGAGCCCCTCAATGCCGGCCGGGCTGACGAGCGTCGGCATGGTCTCGGTCAGGGCACCGATGAAGGCGACGCGGACGCCCCCGATCTCCTCGACGACGTACGGACGGTACGCGGGGGTCCCGTCGCTCTTCAGGATGTTCGCGTTGACGTAGGGGAAGTCGCTGTTCGTCTGGACGCGACCGTTGAAGTCGTCCTGGCCCTTGTCGAACTCGTGGTTGCCCGGCGTGCTGACGTCGAGGCCCATGGCGTTCAGGGCGTCGAGGGTCGGCTCGTCGTCCTGGATGAACGACGTGAACGTCGAGGCGCCGATGTTGTCACCCGCCGAGACGAAGAGCGTGTTCGGGTTCTCGTTCTCGACCGACTTGACAGCACCGGCGAGGACGGCCGCACCGGCGATGGACGCGCGAGCACCCGGGGCGTCGGCCTCGAGCCGGCCGTGGAAGTCGTTGATGCCGACGAGGTCGATCGTGACCGGCACGGCCTGGGCGGGTGCGGCGGCGACGAGGCCGAGCAGCAGGGTTCCGGCGGCGACGGACGCGAGGGCGGCACCGCGGACGCGCCGCCGGCCTCCCGTCGGGACGGACTCGGATGACGGGGGGCTGATGCGCATGGGCGTCGGTGCTCCTGGAGAAGACGGTTCGGGTGGGACGGCACCCCCCGACAGGGGGCACAGCACACGACCATAAGTTCTCGCTGGGTGACCGACAAGAGTCAGCCGAAGATCGTCACATGTTGTTCATCTGACGACCGGCGGCAGGACGCCGGGCGCGCTCGACCGCCCCGCCTCAGTCCACGATCAGCCGCTTTCCCATGCCGAACGCGTCGTCGACCGAGTACCCCAGGTGCTCGTAGAACGCCCGCACCCGCTCGTTGCCGGTGCGCACCTGGAAGCTCGCCTTCGGGCACCCCATGGCCTCGAGCGACCGCTCCACCTCGGCCATGAGCTGTCGACCGAATCCCTCCCCCTGGCGTTCGGGCTCGACCGCGACGTAGTAGACCCAGCCGCGATGGCCGTCGTAACCGGCCATGGCAGTCGCGACCAGCGCCTCCTCGTCGTCGACGCCGACCAGGAACAGCTCGCGCTGCACCGTCAGCTTGCGTTCGATGTCGCGTCGCGGGTCGTTCCACGGGCGGGTCAGCCCGCAGCGCTCCCAGAGCGCCACGACGGTCTCGGTGTCGGCCTCGTCGAAGGGTCGGATCTGCATGCGTCGACCCTGCCAGACCCGACGGACCGAGGAGGCACGGTGCCGGTCACCACGGCCCCGCACCCCCTCAGGGCCCTCGCGTTAGGGTGGGTCGTCGTCCGAGCCGCGGGCGCAGGGAGGGGCCCACCCGTGACCGATGCTCGCCGACGTCTCGCCGTCCT